>Ga0209978_10000468_pt1 | contig 15263 bp, 13 predicted proteins | sample BentaG_FD_182805 | JGI IMG/M metagenome (GOLD analysis project Ga0209978, IMG submission 182805) | Deep subsurface microbial communities from South Atlantic Ocean to uncover new lineages of life (NeLLi) - Benguela_00093 metaG (SPAdes)... | ecosystem: Environmental > Aquatic > Marine > Oceanic >... | reverse complement strand
ATTCGAGTTATCTTGGTGTCCTGCAACTGCTATAGAAGATACAGACATGAGAAGTAAACTTACTGCGATAAAAACAGCTTTACGATCAAAGGAAAACCTTTGCTTATGTCTTATCATATTTTTCCCATATACATTTATGATTTCTCGGTTTAAAAACTTTTTCTATATTTATATTTGTAATTGATTATATCAATTAATGTTTCGGTAAAAAAGTAAACAAGTAACGATACATCAACTCAGGATAACCCTAAAAGTTCTTAACGACTCTGTCAAGTATATCAAGTGCTTCATCTATTTCTTCAGATGAAATTATGAGAGGTGGCCTGAATCGTATCGTCGTTGCACCACAGCCTAACACGACTAAATCTTCTGCATATAACTTATCTTTCAGTTCATCTCGCTTCTCAGGAGTAGAAAGATCAAACGCACACATTAGTCCACGTCCACGAGCATTTGATATTTTATCAGGATATTGCTGAGCAATTTCTTCAATACCCTCCAAGAGATGCTTTCCTTGCATCTCTGCGTTTTTTACAAGGTTTTCTTCATCGATTACTTCAAGATATTTCTGACAGCGAACCATATCAATAAGGTTTCCACCCCAGGTAGAATTGAGTCTACTTGAAACAGTAAAAACGTTATCTTTTATTTCATCAACCCGTTTTCCAACCATAATTCCACAAACTTGTGTTTTCTTACCAAAAGCAAGGATGTCAGGTTGAAAATCAAAATGCTCATACGCCCACATTTTACCAGTGAGTCCAACACCTGTCTGTATTTCATCTAGTATAAACATCATCTCATGCTCGTCACAAAGCCTTCGCAGCTCTATAAAGAACTCTTTTCTGAAATGATTATCTCCACCTTCACCTTGTATCGGTTCAATAATAAGCGCAGCAATATCATCAGGGCTATCCACAACAGCAGTTTCTATCTCAGAGACTGCTTGTTTTTCAAGTTCTTGCACATTTTCTAGGTTTTCTTTGTTGAGAGGAAAGGTAATTTTTGGGTTTGTAATACGCGGCCAAGCAAATTTTGTGAAATACTTAATTTTATTGAGATTAAATGTATTTGTCATCGACAGAGTATATCCTGTTCTCCCATGGAATGCCTCTTTGAAGTGGATAATTTGTGTTCCAAGGTTTTCACCTTTTTCGTTTTCCATGTTTTTTCTAACCTTCCAGTCAAATGCTGTTTTTAGGCCATTTTCTATAGCAAGTGCACCTCCACTAACAAAAAAGAGATGTTTGAAATCACTAGGGACTGCATGTTTTGCAAAACTGTCAACAAATTCAGCCATTTCAACAGTATAAAGATCAGAGTTTGTAGGTTTGTTTACTGCAATTTCACCGAGTTTTTTGATGAATTCAGGCGTGGTAAGTTTTGGATGGTTGCATCCAAGGGGTGCAGAAGCAAAAAATGAGAAACCATCAAGCATATATTTTCCAGTTCTTGAGTTATATATCCTGCAACCTTTACTTTTTTTTAAATCTAAAACCAAATCTAAACCATCTGCCAACATGTATTTGGCAAGTGTTTTGTGGACATTGCTTGGTTCAATCGTCACGAAAGTCTTCCCCTTCAAAATTTAGTCTTAAGCTGTTAGAGCGGTATTCTTCATCCTTATAAAATGGTATCGGTATGTTTTTAATCGATATAATAAAATAAATCGTTGATGAGATTTTTTTTCAAATTGACATTTTCACAGAATAAGTTTAAATACAATTAGTGATAAACTGTGACATGCCATAAGAGAATTTGGAGTGGATATATGTGGAGACGATAACTGAATCTGAAACAGATGAGAAATGTATATGCCCAAACTGCGGGGAAACAATGAAAAGATCACTTGATACATCAACCCCCCTTTATGTTTGCCCCAAGTGCGGTTGTTCTATTGAGAAAACAGAGCAAAATCTTGATTCTGACATGGCCTGTCCAAACTGCAATCAACTCCTAGATGGCAGCGAATGCCCATATTGTGGCTACGATTTAGGATCAGACTTTGACTAAGAAAAAAATGAGAGGGGGAAAGGAGGAGAAATGGATGTATGCCCCTCTCTAACGGTTCTTTTAGTGATTTATTCAAGAGTTACACTATTGATTTCACTAAGGGTGTTGAGATCGTTCATTTTAACCATGCTGTTTGAAAGGGTGTAGAGAACGTCACCAATGTACAAAGAGCGGGTGACAGATGAAGAGCCGCCATACCAGTAATATCCTGTTTTGAGCATTTCGTCATCATCCATGTGTGTTATACGACCCTTGAGTTCGAAACCATCTGCCAAAGACAACTTATATACATAGGCTCCTTGGAATTTGAACTCTCCGTAGGTGCTACCTGTGTATCCATTATTTTGCTGTTTAATTTCTTCACTTATTTCATATAGACTCACAGGTATTACAAGTAGTTCTTTTTCTCGGTCAAATAAGAATGCTTTGTGGTCATATAACGCTGGGCTATCGGTTCCACGATCCCCGATAATTATTTTTGCCATTTCTTTAGGATTTTCAAAATCACTGACATCAAATACTGCAATTTTAAGTCCTTGATACCAGGCAAAATCCCAACCCCAAGATTCAGATTCAGTTGGTTCAACGGTATCTTTTCCAATTCCAATTATATGGTTTTCATCAAACGGATGCAGGTAATCAGAGTAACCTGGTATTTTGAGTTTACCAAGTATTTTTGGATTGTGTGGATCTGATAGGTCTAGAGTGAAGAATGGATCAACTTTCTTAAAAGTAACAAGATAAGCTTTTTCACCCATGAATCTTGCTGAGTATATCCTTTCTCCTGGTGCGATATTTTCAATTGAAGATGTAAGTTCTAAATCTTCATCAAGGATATAGACATTGTTACTTGATTTATGTTCAAGTTCCCATACATTGCCTATTGTTGTTGCAATTCTGAAAAATCCATCATATTCATCCATTGAGAACTGATTTAAAACACTCCCAGGAACTTCACCTTGAGCTGAATATGAAATGTCTCCGCTATTTATTGAAATCCTATGCAAAACTGTTTTTTCCTCGCTTCTTCCATATGATTCTCCATCTAATGGTTGGATATAATCATATTTTGTATATGCTAAGAAGATATTGTTTTTTGATACATACATGTCTTGAGAACTACCAAGAAGGAAACTCTTCTGAGTTACCTCGTTGTTATCTATATTTATAGAAACAACATGGGTCATAGTATCAATTCTTTCTGGAATGTCAACGTAGTAGATTTGATTGGAAGGGATCTTTCTTGTAACACCATTTATGGTTATCTCAGGTAAGTTAATGACTTTTTCTTCATCATATTCGTAATAGATACTAGATGTATATTCGGTAGATATCACATAGATATTATCACCAATCATTCTGGCATCAAAGTAACTTCCATCAATCTCAACATCTTTTACAAGTTCAGGGTTCTTTCTATCAGTAATGTCAAATATTTTGATGATAGTTGTTGAAACACCACCCCACCAGCAGCTTTCGATTTCATCATCAATTATTGGATATCTATATGAACTGCTGAAGACAATGAGACGATCATCATTGATGAAAATATTACTTGGATAAAGATCATCATCAATTGATATTTTAGAAAGAACGGTAGCTTCTTCTGCAGGGTAAGCTTTTACTATATATATTTTTGAATTTGCTATAAGGTATAGATAGGTTCCATCTGTTTTTACAGTATCAGGTTCATCAACACCTTCAACTTGAATATTTGTCTGCGAGAAATCAACAGAGCTACCGCCAACTGAAACTCCATTTGAAGAATCAACAGCAGATTCCGCTGCTAATTTTGTCATTGATATTCTAGGCATACCGATAGAATCTTCATAGTATCCCCAATAATTTGAATAACCTTCATTATTGTTTTTAACAAAGTCAATAAGCTCACTATAAGACGAAAACGAATCAAGTTCATAGGTATTTGTTCCTTTGTTCAGCAGTGACCATGCAAATGGAGGCACGAATATTCTATTTAGAATATTATTTTTAAGAAGATTGATAAACCTACTATAAACATCATTATAAGATGTAATGACTGTATCTCCAAAGTCATTTGTTTGTCTGGTGGTGAGTGACAATGTCGATGCAGAGACCAAACTAGCACATACCAGCATTCCTAATATCATGATTCCTTTTATGCGGATTTTTTTCCGGTTCATATTATCACATCATATTCATTTTACCTAAATTATATCCTTCTTAGTTTATATATGGTTGGAAAATGTTCGGAAAAGGCCGAACGACTACTCCATATAAAATAAAAAAATAAAGATAGTATTTATAAAAATAATAGAGTAGGGCTATAAAATTTCTGTTTTTTCATGGAAGATGATATCCATCTCTTCCAGTTCATCAAGAATCGGGTTATAAATTTCAGGAATTACAGGAATGTGAACTCCAGTATTATCGATTTTTTCCTCTAAAATCATTTTCACTGCAATTGCTGCAGGAAGTGCAACGGTACGTGAAACTGAAGAATCTCCATTTGGTATCCCATAATCAACTAATGTTGATGTGATATACTCCTTTTTTGAAGGGTATTCTGCAACAAATTCATGACGCATCACTACCATGTCTCGCTCTTCTGGTTTTAAAGACATCTTCTTTAGTGTTAAAACATTAAGATAATCTAGTGGATTATTCCTGTCGTCTGGTAGAGGTTCATCACTGAACAGACCAAGCCATTCCAATCGTTTGATAACTGCAGAATAAGACTTTAGACCAAGAAACCTTGCAACAGCTTGAGAAAGATCATCTTTGGATCCTGCACCAATGAGTTTTCTTGTCAAATCACCATATGTTTTCCCAGAAAATCCAGATACCGGTTTATCACCAAGCCAACCCAATGCCACGATTCTTCTCATTGTTTCACACCACCCAGTCATCCGGAAAGTACCTCTATATACTGTCGTTGCATGTTTAAGTCCATAAATTTGTTTGTATGGTACGGAATTTCTATTTGGATAATTCTCAAATGATCCAGCTTCGGGCACATCTTGTATTGTATAGTTTTCAAAGAGTTTTTCACCGCGAATTGATACCTCTTTTCCGTTTTCTAGCCATTTTGCGGCATTACGAGAGGCAAGAAGAACTCCGCGGGGAGACCAGGAGAATTTGTATCCAAAGGGATTGTTGTTTGCTTCATGAGAAGGTAGAGCACCGGTTGTTGATCGGAAGCTAATAACCTTTCCACCATTTGTCTCAATGTCATGGATAATTCTCATCGCAGACATATGATCAATTCCTGGATCAAGACCGCATTCATTGAGAAGGAGAATTCTCGCATTTTTTGCTTGACCATCAAGCTTTTTCATCTCATCACTGACATACGAGGTGGTTACCAAATGTTTTTTATGTTTAATACACAGCTTTGCTACTTTAACGTGATAAGTATATGGAAGAAAACTAACTGTTACATCTGATTCTGAAATCAACTTTTCCAACTGTTTTTCATCAGAAACATTTAATGTCTCTGCCTCTCCTCGTTCATGGGAGTTAATTATTTTTTCAGCTTTACTGACTGTTCTGCTTGCCATTTTTACAAAATAGTCTGGTTGATCTAAAAGATATCTTACAAGTGGCCTAGAAACCATCCCTGCACCAAGAACCAATATTTTCTTCATATTTCTTATTCTCCCTACAGTTGTAGAATCGTGGGAGCGAAAAGGATTTGCTTATAAATATTTATCTATATACCGATGCTCTGGCGTAAGTTTTCCATGATATAAAATAACTGCTTTTTTTATAGGAAGTGGCAATGTAAGATCATCAAAATCCTGGGTGAAATCTGCTTTTGCAATTTCCGATACAAAATCGTAAAGGGAGTTACTAAATTCATGTGATGATTCACGCGGTAGTTCACAAGGTAGGTTGTCAACTGCCATTATAACAACACCATCTCCGCTGCATCCATCTGTAATTGTGTCTGTTATAGGATCATAAACATAGACAGGATCATCAGGATCGGTTGACTTTTCAGTAAATTCAATTGCTCCGTTTATATCAACGCTTATGTCACCAATTACTTGTAACTTCAAATTCTCTTGATCGGTGTTTTTCAAAAATTCTTTGGTTACAAGCCGTGGATATTTTCCATCCCAATAAATACAGTTCATAAGAATTGTTAAATAAGGAACATATTTCTCAAAAACAGACTTGTATTTTTCTGGATGTTTGTAATAATCTTGAAGTTCAAAGGTACCATGTGGAGAAATCGGTTCCACCATATCTTCTTCTTTGAATACGACTTTGTAAATACAGTTATCTGATGGATTATCAAAAATCATTTTAATTTTTTTAGGTGAAATCTCTTTTACAGGAAGGATGTCAAGAATCTGCTGTGCACCTTTTGAGACATTACCATATCCCGCAAATCCAACTATGACGGGCGTTAAAGATTTGGGAATTCCATCTTGTTCGATCTTTTTTCTAATATTTTTTAAATGTTCTTTGATTTCTGGGAGATGTTTTTTATAATTGATTGTTTGTTTGATTTCATTAAATGGCGAATCAATGCCTTTTGACTTCATTCGTTGTCCGAAAGCCCATAACGTATCAACCATACCTGCAAGGCCAGCAAACCGGCCAAAGAACACTAGACGGAAGCCTTTTTCATTTACGATTTTTTCATAATCAATTAAGTTACATTCTAGTTCCATCATTTTTTTGAGCATTGGCATGTTATATTTCTGACCTTTAATTGTGTGGGAGAAAAACATATACGTTTTTTTTGGTTCAAAGAAGTCTATTGGTATTTCTTTTACTGCAAAAATCGTTGGGCAACTTGAAAGATCTTCTTGTACAATGGTTCCAACATTACTATATTCATTGTCAGAATATACTCGTATTTTTGATGGTTGGATAATTGTTTCTATACCATATTTTTCTTTGAATTCTTTGACATGTTCTGGAATTAATGGAACACGTCGTTCCCATTCGTTTTTATCTTCTCTTCTGATACCTATCTTAGCTGCTATAAATATTCCCCTAAAAAGCTTCATCTTCTGAGATTTTAAATAGATTTTGAGGAATAGGCATTATTTGTATCGAAGAATAGCACCAATATGTCCAAGATTTACTATTTCTTCATCATCTGTAAATTCAACGTCAGCATCGGTTCTTTCTGCAAATTCTAAAATTTCCTCTAGTACCTCTACCTCAGAAACAGGTTTTCCACAGTATGGACAAGCCATTACTGAACCTTCTCTAACAGTCTGACAATGTTCACAAATCCATCCCTTTATTTTGCAGTCTTTTTCAATGATGAGGAGTTCCACCTGTCCATTTTTCACTGCCTGGAGTGTATCTTCTACGCCATACGCTGCAAGACCGTCTTTAAGTACTTCTTCTTTGAGTTGCCGTACTGCCTCATGGCTTTTCTGTTCTTCTTTTTCAGAGATAAGATGTATTGATTCTTTGAATAGTTCTTTTTCATCATCAATATCTATGTCAATAAAATCAACAATTCTTTCTGCAAGATGTTTCGGAAGCATGTCTCTAAACTGTAACTTAGCCTGACCCGGACCAGCGAGAACAATCCTCTTATCTGCTATTTTTTCAAGTGCTTCCTCAACTTCTGAAAAGAAAGCATGGATTGCTCCTTTTCTCAGTCTTTGAAACCGTGCTTGGGAGCACCCGCCTTTCTTATGTCTATTCATAATATCTTTTGAAAGACTTTTTTGTTGTTCCAAACTGCCAAGAGAAACTGAAAATATTTTTGCATAGTTTGAATTGAGAAGCACAAGTGTGAAGGATTCCCATTCATCCTGAATTCTTGCAAGGGGCCGTATGTAGGGTGAGGAATCAACAACAAGGGAATCATGTACTTCCATCGGCAGTGAAACTGATGTAAAAAAGTTATGTTTGCGAGACGCAAATATTGCAAGGTTATCGCATGAATGTTTCTTTACGAACTCTTTGATTTCTACCATTGTTTCTGTAAAATTTTTTTGTTCTTCTCCTGTAAGAAGTTTCGTACATGCGTTTTCTCTTCTTTCTAAAAATTTTTCGTCTAATGCGTCTTTATTTAAATACAGAGTAACATAAGTATTTTGACTGTCATTGTCATAAATCTCTGAGAGTTCTCTAATTGTTTCATTTAAATTGTTTTTCATGTGCTCATTTCCTGCATTATTAGTTATTTTTTGACCCTTTATTTTCATAAATTCCTAACAGCAAGTATTTGATAAAATAATATTGTTTTGTTATTGGATTCTGATTTTGTCATAAACCATTTTGAACAATAGCTACATGATATATAAAAGATGTTTAGCCATATTTCCTAAATTCCTGCAAAATTAAGCGTATACTTGTTTTAATTTTGATTTTCTGAGCAATTTAGTCTTTTGAAGTGGGATATATGTGTAGAAAGTGTAGTTAAGTTAGAAATAACTATATTACAGTAAAAAGGAAAGAATGTCTTCTGCGCTGCTCTAGTATAACTTGCCTTCTAACAGTGAGTATATCTGAGGGAAATATTTTTCTAATAATTCAAAGAGGAACGTTAGCAACGGAAAGTTATAATATATCGGCATTTTAACAGGTAGCGGATCTGACCAGTCACTTTCAGCTCTGTGTTCATCTCTGGCTTTTACTTTCACCTGATATATACCAATCTTTGGCCATATGTGTGAAGCTTCTACTTCTTCATCAGATTCATAGGGGCCAAGCCATTCGCTAAAGGTACCGTCTCCAAAATCCCACTTATAATGGAGTTTGTCCCCATCTCTATCAGTAGTAGTACTCTTCAAGGTATATTCCTTTCCGATCTTTCCTGCTTTTAACCCTGAAGGCCTTGTTGGTTTAGCAGGAGCATGATTGCCATCGTTGTAAAAAGTAAGAGCTGGATCGCCAAACAGATTTAACTGATAGTAACACCATCTCATACAGGGTGCATTAATACGGTGAAGGACATCTTCTTTGGAATCCTGATTTGCCTTACCTATTTCAGGAATGTTTTCGCCAAATACTGCATCCCAGAACTGTCGATGGTACCGTTGCGAAGCGCCATCGGTACTTCCTACAACGCCCCAACCATACCGGGCATTCATAATCGCTGCAAAAGCAGCATTATCTGTCTTCACAGTATACTGCTCTGCAATACAATCACCATTGTCAAAACCACCTGCCATACATCCCTGGGAATAGATAAAACAAGGCTCATCGTTCGTAAGAGAAGAAACATCATCGTTCCCAATCTTCATATTGTATTCATAGGATGAGTGTCCCAGATGATTTATGATGCGTGCTCCATTGTTTATTCTACTTTTTATTTCTGATTGTGGCCAACTGTGACCTGGCCAATCACGATCATACAAGGTATCGATAGTATATTGAGTTGAAGAAATACCAACTGTGGCATACATATTTGTATTTGATCCATCAATGAGTTCATCCATGTAATCCCCGCCCCAAGTATCTGGATCAGACCATAAGTGATCACCAACCATCAGTACCTGCCCATCAGAATACCCACCTGAATCCATGTATGCTAGGGTTTTGTCAACAAAGTAACCAACCTCACTTGTACTGCCGACACAGGCTCTACCAACATATACCTCTGCAACTAAATCTACATCTTCACCATCCTCGCCATCATCAGGTTCACCCCATAGTTCATCTTCATCGTAATTATAGGTACCATCTAAACAGGCGTAAAAGAGATCAGATGGCATAACGGTTGTATCTCCTCCACTCCATGCCCTCACCCAAAGACCTTGCACAGGGACGATATCCTCATCTCCACCTATTAGAACGTACTCAATTCCAGTGTCTACATATTCATCTCTAATAAAATCTCTAATATCATCTGGCGTAACAGTATCTGGGAAACGGGAGATGTCACTCAGGGTTTTAATCTCCGTTGCAACACCACGAGCTTCATGTGCATTTTTCAGAGGTTCAAAACCTTGTTCAAATTCATCAGTTGTAAGTATCAAAAGATCATAATCACCAAAAGAAGCAGGTCTGGTTGTATCTCCCATATACGACTTAACATCTAAAGGATTATCAACCTTCTTTGTTACCTCAGTTTCATCTTTCTCTAGATTTCGGAACAAGGGATTTATCTGACCGGTTTCAACAGTTTTTACGGAAACAGTCATGTCTTTAAAGTAAAAGAGTTCTCCAGAATTGGGAATATATTGAACAGGATATATCGTTAAAACAAGAATTTCGTAGCCCCGAAAACTATACGTTCCGATTTCAGTAAACAATGTGTTTGGAAAAGCCTCTTTTGAAGTATATACTAATTCATCCTGAACAGGAGAGGATGATGAATGAATGTCTGACAATATCACAGGCTCCCTAACAGGTTCAACATTGAAATCTGAACCTATGAATACTTTTTCACCAGGAACAACTTCGATGTCTGCCACATCGGTTCCATGAGGTAGAAGTAGATGTACTCCATAGACAGGTAGATTTGGTTCTCCAGGAATGCCATGCCCCAGAGAATCTGGCATTATTATTTGATCATAAACAGTATTATCCATTTTCACCTGATTCACATATGGCGTTTCAAATGAATATGTTTTGATAATTTGACTCTCGTTATTTCTGCTTTCAGCAACGGCAAAAATAGAACATGTTGCCAATAGCAAGAAAGTAGTAACAAATATGACCTTAAAATAATGTATAATAGCTTTATTTTTATTGTTATTCATATTTTCTCCTTGAATTTTAATTGACACATGTTAGTTTGAAATTTCGTCTTACAATAGATATTATATAACCACATATATAAATATGTTGATATTTTACGGTAAAAGTTTAAATAATATAAAATACAACATATAATATATAAATGCTGAAAATAAAATGTTTGGAAAACAGAAAAACAACCATACAATGTAACTGCATGACTACGATGTCTTTGTTTAACTCACATGCAATCTTATATTTATTATTCTTATAAAATAAAATCAAACGAGGCAACCTTAATGAAAGAAAACGAAAACATTTCAATTAAAGAAGCAATGGACGAACTCTTAGAAACAAATATTTTTAAGAAAGTGGCAAAAAGAAACGACAGGGATTTCGCTCAAAAACTTGCGATGTGGCTTGTTAGATACATCTTAGTTATCTCCTCTATGAATGAATCTTTAAAAATAAATCTAGAAGTAGTTTTACTAAAGCTACATGGAGAAAAATTCAGAAAAATCCTAGAAGTTACAAATAAAACCTTTAATGTTGCTCATGAGGATTCAGATAAATACAACAAATACATCTGGTAAAAAGGAGAAAAACTTTCCATTTGATAATAGGATTTAAAAAAAATAAAGAAAATGGTTGAGAGACTTTGTTTTTGCTCTCAAAACCTATATTTTTATCTAGAAATTGTGGTGTTGCTTCCAATATTTCTTTAAATCATCCAAAGTTTTGTCTAAGCAAATGGTGTCTTTTACATCGGTTATATAGTTCGTTGGTAATGGCATTAATGTATTATGTGGTACTTTCCAGGTATCACATATGAATGGATCTACCAAAACTCCATAGTTCTTGTATGTCCCATCACTTTCCACCCAAGTATAGAATGTTCCAACTCGAGAATAGTCCTTGTCATAAATAGGCATGTCAATTAACTTATCTGTTGGATAGGTAGTATGACCACAAGGAACTGTCTTATTCCAGAAACGCCCTAACTCCTCAATTGTTTTGTTCAGAGTTACACGTTCACTTATTTCTCTTATGTAATCACTATATATTGGTATCAGTTTTGCTGTCCCTCTAAACCAGGTATCCCGTGTATTTTCATTAGGCCTTATACCAAAAAAATGGCCAGGGTATTCATTGTTCCAACTATTCCAGGCTTTATCTATTGTACCTATAGTGTTTCCATTTGTGTCAAAAACTTCCTTTCCTACTAACTCATGTGGGTTATTTACGTTCATTATACATCTCTCCTAAAATTTTGTACCACTATCTGCTATGCCATATATAAAATTTGTGACATAATTCAGTAGATGCCCTTGGGATTTCCAAATAAGCCGAAACTCATTTGGAAATCCCTTTATAATAAAAGGCAGAAATTTATATAAAATTAACATAATTACGTTATTTATGACAAATTCAATAAGAGCAGTTTGGAAGTTACTAAATGCTAATCCCTGTGTAAGAATAACTATGAACTGGGGTTTGACAAATGCTAGAGCGAATGCTAGATATATACTCAAAGAAAGAAAGTTCGATGCTTCATTAGATGCAGTTATAAATGCAATAACCTGGGTTTATAAGAATTTCAAGTTTTTTTTAATCTGGCATTAAGAGAGGTTTTACCTCTTTTAAATTATCTCATGTCATAATTTATGATAATTGTATCTACGCATTAACTCTTCTTTATACATTTCAATTAATTCATTTAGTAATACTTCATCTGGCGGATGCTGGTCTTTTAAATATTTTAGTCTTTTAATTTTTTTCATCAATATTATATCTTTTCTGCTAATTTTATAGTCCCCCATTTATAGCCTGTTATATATTTTGTTGTTGCTATTATAAATACGCTTTGGCATAAATAACTAAAATTTATATAATTTAACATAAATACATTAATTATGACAAATAATGAAGCTTCAGTAAATTATAATGAAGTCTTTACACATCATCATGGATAGGGCGGAGAGTAAAATCGGTATAACCAGCCAGAATTCTAAATGTAAATATTTCTTGATGGAAATGGAAAGAGCATTTTAAAATGTGGCAAGAACCGAACAGGTCATCAAAGATACCATTGCAATCGTTGTGGAACCTAGTTTGTTAAAACCTCAAACACGCCGCTTTATCACAAACATCCTCTCCAAGTCAGAGATCACCCAAATATGTAAACATCTTGTTGAGAAGAATAGTATACGAAGTGTTGAACGTATCACTATAGTCATTATAGATACACAATAAGTCGTTTGCTTGAAGATTTAGCGATTCATGAAGCATTTGTGAATGAAGTCCGTCTTAACGAGATTAAATTAGGTCAGTTTGAGGTGAATGAGATGTGGTCGTTCATTAAAAAAACAAAAGAAAGTTAAGCAAGGAAGCCCAACGGCAGATTACAAGGATGATGCATGGATCTACATCAGTATAAAGAGGATGCTGAAACTATGTTTTTGTTACTGATGGTTTGACGAATTATGTTGATGCTACCCGTGGAGGTATTTCCAGTGGCGGTTCATGTAAGGCATTTTCATTGTACTATTGAGGATATCCTTGTGCTTTTTTCCGTATAATGACGAGCTGTATACTGTACATGAGAAATGAGACCTTTTTGTTGAGGGTGACAGGAGAGATGTAACGCTTTGGGAGGATAAATGTTTTGAGCTTTGATGGAAAGAAGATAGAGGCTTATTGTTATCTGTGCTTTTAATTAGGAACATTTAGGCGGGATAGAATAATCAAAGTATCCATCTTTTCGTAGCTTGTGTTATATAGTGAGACGTAATAAAGCCGAAGCACGTCACTATGTTCTGGAAAGCAGTACTTGTTGACCGTTAATCCTAACTTAAGCTTCGCAAATTGCTATATTATCCGGTGCCTGATCGCTAGTTTACGACACCATTCCGACATTTTGACGTTTTGACATTTTGACACGTAAGATTTATATGCAATTAGTGGCAAAGTATAACATGATGTATTGTGACAAAATTAGTTGAATTGGTTTGTGAGGCTTTGGATGATAGTCCCTGTGTAAGGAAGGACATGAGTCGTGGTTTGATAAATACCAGAGCACTTGCCAGATATATAATCAGAGAAAGAAAAATCGATGCCTCATTAGATGCAGTTATAAGCGCAATAAGACGGTATGAGCTTGGTAGTTGTGATAGGATATTTGAAGATGCACATAGGATGATGGCTCAGATTATTGCTATATCTACAAAGAGCCCGTTGACAAATATCTCCCTTATCAAAGATATTGAAATTCAAAAATTGTTACCGCAGCTTTTTTCGGTTATACGTTATAATCAGGGGGCTGTTTTGAGGGTCATTCAAACGGATGAATCCATAAAAATTCTTCTTGATGAGAAAAATCTGGAGGAAGTAAAAAGCTTTTTCCGGAAAGTAAAATCATAAGGATAGATAGAAATCTGGCTGAGATTAACGTCCATATGCACCCAGATGCCAAATACGCACCTGGGGTTATAGCGATTACGTCAAATGAACTAGCGATAAATGGGATCAATATCATGGAAGTTATGAGTTGTATTTCAGAATTGCTATGGTTCGTAGAAGAAAAAGACCTTCTCAGGGCATACAATATGCCTAATAGACTTTGGCAGATAAACCAAAAACTCTATCATAAGGATGATCAAGCTACCTAACGTTTTCAGGCTATCTCAAGGACAAAAGAAGGTATTTGAAAAAAACTCAACTGCTTCAAGCAGTTGAACAGGGGAAGGTAAAACCCTTCCTGATTAGAAGGAGAAAAGATTGAAAATGAAAATACCATCTGAAATACGAGTAACATTGGGCCAGAAATTCAAAAAGTACGTCCTTGTCAACTTTTGGGAAAACGATGGTGTTTATTATCTTTGCATTTATTCAAAAAAACACTTTTATTTTTGCAGAGGTCATGTTAATCATGTATATCCTTGTAGTTCCGCATTTATCAAAATCAATAAGGTAACTACCTTGGCAGAAATTAAAAAGGAAATAAGAAGATGAAAGAAGAAATGAAAAAAGAAGTTTTGGGATGGTATGAAAACAAAGAGGATACGTTATTTGTCATAGTTATCTTAGTTATGTTAAATTGTAATTATTTTAGCTATTTATGTCACATATTTTATATAGACCTTTTTGCATCTATTAAGGCAATTAGCGAGGGTAAAATCAAGGGATGTGGAATTTTAACTTCAATGGTACCTCTTTACGTACCTTCTTACTTGCTCTCTTTGTTCTACCTTCGGTTAATCTTGAAAAAAGTCGAGTACCGCAAGAGGGTTGAAAGTATGAAAAATAGACGAGCAGATACTGGAGTATCTGAGATAATAGGAGTTGTTTTACTATTGCTGATGGCTATAGCGTTTTTCTCTACCATTTATCTCTTCGTCATGGACGAGGCACTAGACGTTTCGGAAAAACCCTCACCATCCGCAACTGTGCTTGGAACAATTGGAGGAAGTGATATAATATTAGAACATCGTGGTGGAGACGCATTGAGCTTGGATACGAAAATCATGATAACTATATCTGGTGTGACCTACAATATGACCATTGGAGACCTGTTAGACAATGAATCCAAGGGGGACGGAAAGTGGAAT
>Ga0209978_10000467_pt1 | contig 15273 bp, 17 predicted proteins | sample BentaG_FD_182805 | JGI IMG/M metagenome (GOLD analysis project Ga0209978, IMG submission 182805) | Deep subsurface microbial communities from South Atlantic Ocean to uncover new lineages of life (NeLLi) - Benguela_00093 metaG (SPAdes)... | ecosystem: Environmental > Aquatic > Marine > Oceanic >... | reverse complement strand
GGCTCCAATTTCGTTAAATTCAGAGGGTTCCATTCTTAATTCTTTACCAGTTATTTTATTGGCAATTGAAGCAGCAAAAATCGCCCATGGGCATATAGCATGAGTTAGCTCTTCTTTAGTCATTACACTCCTCACTTGAGATGTGGAACAATTTACTGATTCAATAGTAAAGGATTTTTCCGATTCCCATTTAATTTTTATTTTCTCTGCCATTCCAATTTTCTCTGCCATTTTCATAAATTCTTTCAAAGCGTCAGACAAACTCAATTTTTCGAGTTTTCTCATATTTAATCCCGACATAGTCATCATTTTTTCAATAAATTCGTAAGTCCTTGGAACGACATATTTAAAGAGCGCAGGTGTTCCTAGTAATTCTTTTGCTGACTTTTCGTAACCAAAGGTTACTCCATGAAGGAGAAATGCAATTTGATTAAACGCAAATCTTGATTTTTCTTTCATTTTCGATCCCCTTTTATATAGTACAAACACAAAAAGTCCTAACCCTACAATAAACGGGATAACTGCTGCCCAAGCAAATGAATTGGGAACAATTGTAGCTACCCTTCCAAGAGAATTCCAATGTGGTAATACTACAAAATAAAAGTTATAAAGACTTGTCCAATGTGCTAAACTCCAACCAATAAAACCGATTGGACCAATAATTTGTCCATATAAATAAATCTTATCCTTTTTAAAGCGAGCAATGATAAATTTGAAAGTAATTATAATAAATGCTATTAATCCTCCAATCCAAGTATGAGCCCATATACCAGAAGGTATAAGAAGGTTGGGATCTCCTGCTACAACATGCGCATAAAGCATATACATGCATTGAATAAATAATGCGTAAAAAATAGAAATTTCAATCCATCCAAATCTTTTATGGAATCGTACAGTTTCAAAATCTCCTTTCATAAGATTTAAATCTCTTATATTGTATAATCCAATGAATTCATTAGCTAATGCAAAACAATATCCAACAATCGTTTGTAAGATCATTAATTCAATCCATAATTCTAGAAACATTTAGTTTCACTCTCATTTTGTTTTTTATTTTTATAGATGATTTATGTAATTAAATAAATTAAATTTAAGTTCATCTCAAATATTAATTTTACATTTATAAATTAAATCAAACTGATTAAAATAAATACAGATTATTTTAATTTCCTATATATCTCCGAACAAATATTCTGAATTATAGAAAACGAACTTAAATCTTTAGTGGAGCCTATCACGATTAATGTAAAATTATTAAAGTTAATGCAAACAGTTACCAATTTTTCTCCTCCTATACTGGCATTAAATAGCGTTCTACTGTAAATTTCTTCACTTATTTTCTTAGAAGAAGTTAAGAAGCTTATAGTTTCTGGAACATATTCGCTACAATCAAAACTTGAATCAACAAGATTTGAATAGAAGATTTTCCCTACCATATCAACTAAATATATTTGTTTGATGATAGGATTCCATTCTATGTTTTCAAATCTTTCGATTAATTTTTTAGGTTTCTTAATATACTTTTCTTTATCTTTAAAGAACTCCAAAGCCAGAAATTCTTCCTCAAAATCTTCAATTAATTGGTATTGTTTAACAATTAAAACTTTATTCCGTGGTTCTACTACAAGAATTTCACTACGAACGGTATTCAGAAGAATCCAATATAATTGTTCGTTGAAGTTGTTATGATATAGTAATTTTGCTGAATTCATGATAAGGGGAATTAGGAAACTAATCTTTTCTTTATTTACATACTGCTTAGCGTGGATATAAAAAACGGTTCCTCCCTTAGGTTCAAGAAATAAAACAGCTTTTAAAGTTGATAGGTCATCAATATCTCTTATTGAATTATCCAATACATCCAAACCATGCGAATTGAGAATTTGTTCTACATGAGTGTCAAAGTTTTTGTATTGTGATACAGCACCATCAAAGCTTTTGTTAAGAGAGTCCCTATATAGTTCCGTAAATTTATCCATAAGATCGTGAATAATTGCGTGTAATAGTTCGATTAATTCTTCATCTTTTGTGGTAATCACAAATGTTAATTGTTGGATAAGCTCGTCGTATTTCTCAAAAATGAGTCTTGTTTCTTTTAATTTTAAAGATTTTATATCTTCACCTCTTTCTACTGTAGCAAAGCTATTAATTGCTGTTAAAAATCCACTAAATAAATCGTCTTTTCCATCACCTTCATAATTTTTTGGATGCCAATTGTAGAGTAACGCTCCCGAGTCATTAATTATTAACAAACCGTCAATCATACTTGTTGTTCCCGTATTTTTTATATAATAATAGTGTGAAGATGTTTTCTCATAAAAAAATTAACATTAATAAGTAAATTTACACATCCTTTAAATTTAAACTAAGTATCATTTACCTTATAAAGCTTTTAAAATGTAAACCAAATTTTTAATAAAGATTTTCAATTTCAAAATTTAGGTGAATACAGTGAAGGAGAGAATTAAGGGTAGAAAAAATTATCCTACCGAGGAAGTTGACCCTGATAATTATCTGAGCGATGATGAAGTTAGAGAATTAATTAAAAATAGAGAAAAAGTTAAGTTTGTGCAAAATGACTATTACAAACTTTACAATTGCGTTCATTGTGGTGAATGTGAAACAGAAGAAGAGCGTTTAATCCTAAAACAAAAATATCTCGAGGAAGGTAATACAGTTGATGGGTTTGATGAGATGAAAGAGTGTTTCAATAAATATCGAACCCCTTATCCATCTAATAAAATGCGGATTAAAAGACCTGAAGGAATTCCTACTGAATCTGATACCCTTTTTTATATGGGTTGTCTTTCGACAATTCGGATTCCAAGATATACAGAGCATGCGTTTGAATATTTACTTGACCGAAAAGTGGATTTTACAATTCTTGAAAAGGAGATTTGCTGTGGTTGGCCATGGTTTGCGACTACTTCGTCCAGTGAAGAATTTGAAATTGCCAAAAAAGAAAACATCGAAATCTTCAAAGAATTCAAAAAAGTAATCTGCCTATGCCCTGCGTGTTATTTTCTTTTCAACAAATTTTATAAACCAGAAATGGATTCGAAAACTGAATTTAAGTATATATCCGATTATTTGAAACCCTCTGATATTAAAAAATCGGGAAAGGTAGGAATACAACATCTTTGTCAGTTAATGAATCGCGATAAAACTGGTGTTGATAAACTGGTAAATAACATTTTAACAAAAAGTGGTTACGAGGTAGTAGACATACCTCATTGGTGTTGCGGTGGTGGTCTTGGTTATATGCATCGAAAAGATGTAATCGACAAAGTCGCTATTAAACGAATGAGCGATTTCGATGCAGCTGGTGGTGATTTTTCGACGACCTATTGTCCGAGTTGTTGGTGGATCTTATCAAGGTATAGCAAATTATGCAAAGTAAGTCCGAAAGCTAAAGATCTATTCGAATTGCTGTTATAAAGTGGTACTATGAAGGAAGATTATAATTGTCCTTGTAGGGATGTCGATCCCGATAATTTCGTGACAAACGAAGAAGTAATAAAATTATTAGAAACTAAGGATGATTATAAATTCAATCAAGATGATTATTTAAGGCTATATAATTGTGTCCATTGTGGAGCTTGCGGTACGCATTATGAGCGCTTTCTGTTAAAACAAAAGTTTCTAAAAGATGGAAATAAAATTGAAGGTTTAAACGAACAAATTGAAGTACTTGAAAAACATGGAACCCCTTTTAAGTTAAATAAGAGTCGTATTAAGCATATAGAAGGTATTAATATAAGAAGTAAAACATTGTTATACTTTGGTTGTTTTACTACCGTGAAAACTCCAAAATATGGCGAAGACATCGCAAAGTATTTGCTCAGTAAAAATGTAGATTTTAATGTGTTAGAAAAAGAAATATGTTGCGGTTATCCAATTTTATGCACTGGAGAGGTTAATACTTACGATCTTTTAATTGAGAGAAATAAAAAGCTATATATTGAAATGGGATTTGAAAAAATCATAACAGTTTGCCCAAGTTGTTATATGGTATTTAAAAAGCATTACCAAGAGTTAGGTATTAAGATAGAATATTTTACTGAATATCTGACTCCAAAAGTAGAAAAAAATAAAGGGAATCTAATTATTCAACACGCTTGCCCTTTAAAATATATAGAATTTCCTGGGATAGAAGAAGAGTTAAAACAATTATATGAAAATAGTGGATATAATGTTTTGCCTATTCCACATAATTGCTGTGGAGGAGGCGTTGGGCATCAACTAAGAGTTGATATTTCTAAGATGATTTCAACTAAGAGAATGAATGAATTTAAGGATAACGGAGATAATAAATCAGAAACTGCGGATATCACAAGTTTTATTATCACATATTGCCCTGATGCTTACTGGATTTTAAAATTCTTTGGAAAAAAACAAAGATCTAAACATAAACTTATAGGAATGTGTGAACTATTAAGCGAATAAGGTAATTTATTATTCTAAATCTAATATCTAAAAAAAATTATTCTAAAATCGATTATCTATGAAGTTCTTTATAATTTAAACGAATAAAAATTTTAAGAGTAAATTCAAATATTCACAATAGAAAGAAATTTAAATGGTGATCAGATGTTATTTTCCCCAAATGAACTTGATAATGTAAAAAGAGAAATGGCTAAACTGAAAGGCAATGTGATGTTGAAATTATTTACTGATTTCAGAACTATGGAAGACGGATCGAAAAAGAGGGCGTGCATGGCGTGTGAGGGCACTTATAACTTGTTAAATACGCTAGAAGAATTATCAAATGGAAAGTTTAGTGCCGAAGAAATATCTATTGAAGAAAATCAAGAAGAAGCAAAAAAATATAATGTGACCCGAATTCCTGCTATATTATTCGTCGATGACGAAGGGAAGGAAATCATCCGATATTCAGCGCACCCAACTGGATCTGAATTTGTACCTTTTCTAAACAGTATACAATATTTCTCTGGTGTTAGACCTTATTACGCGGATCAAATTTTAACTCATTTAAAGAAGATCGGCAAATCAGAGATGAAGATTTTCATAACTCCAACTTGTCCGTATTGTCCAGCGACAGTTCCAGTTTTAACTTTGTTTGCAATTGTATCTAAGGGTAAAATCACAGCAGAAGTTATTGATGTTAGTTTAAATCCTGACATCGCAAGAAAGTACGATGTTCAAGGAGTTCCATTAACTGTCGTAAACGAGAGTGAAAGAATTGTTGGAATGTTTACTCCACAAGATTTGTTAGATAAATTAACAAAGGGTCAAAGAGATTTTGGAGGAATGTATGCATAATCTAAATATTAGTAGGTGTTTTAAATATGTCTGAGGACGATAAATATAAGGAAATAATTAAAAAAGAGATGGCAAAACTCACTAAACCTGTGAGATTAAAGGTTTTTACATCCCAAAGAACGGAAGCAGATGGGAGTAAAATTAGAGCTTGTATGGATTGCGGACAATTTATGACACTCCTAAGAATTTATGAAGAAAATTCAAACGGAATGTTGACGATAGAAGAACTATCTATAGACAATAATCCTGAATTCGCTAAACGCTACGATATTCAGAGGGTACCAACAATCTTATTTATTAGTGACGACGGTAAGGAATTAATTCGTTATTTAGCAGCTCCAAGGGGTGGTGAAATCCAACCGTTTGTGCAAGCAATTTTTACATTTGCAGGAGCGCCGAATTATTACGAAGCCACAATAAAGCAAAACCTCGAGCGTATTGAACCATCAACTATCAAAGTAATGATAACAGAAACATGTCCATACTGTCCTAGTGTGGTTTCCACAGTCTCTCAATTTGCACTAGCATCTGAAGGGAAGATTAGAACTATTATAATTGATATTATGGCGAATCCAGATATTGGGCAATATTATGATGCTGCGGGAGTACCTTATACTATTATAAACGATAAGAAAACTTTAGTTGGTATGGTTGGGGCAAACGAAATACTAAGAACACTTATTGGGGGGAACATCAGAGTTCAGTACTAATTTAAAATATGTTTTGGAAATCAATTCCAAACAACTAGCTATTGAAAATTTTAGGTAGAATTTTTGTTTATTTTATTTTATACCGAGTAAGAGAAAATAAGTATTTAGATAGTCTATTGAAGAGGTGAAAAAATTGCCGATAGCATATGTTTATAAGAGAATGATTCGCGAGGAGATTGCAAAATTAAATAAGCCAGTAACTTTAAAGATCTTTACTTCATCGAAAAATCTCCAAGAATCAGTAAAAATGTTGGATGTTTTGGATATATATCAGAAAGCCTCTAACGGGTTGCTTAAAATTGAAGAAAATAAGCTTGAAACAAACCCAAATCTTATTAAAAAATATGAAATTCAACACGCACCTGTGATTTTAATGACAAACGATTTAGATCAAGTGATAATTCGTTATTTAACTGTTCCTACGGCTGCAAAAATTCAACCATTTGTACAGGCGCTAATGGTACTTACTGGAACTCCTAATTATTACAAGAATGTTATAAAAGAGAATCTGAATGAGATCAGCCCTACAGTTATAAAGGTATTAATTACTGATTATTGTGCTTATTGCTCTACGATGATATCAATTTGCAGTCAGTTCGCGTTAGCATTAGAAGGAAAATTGCAGACTGATGTAATAGACATTTTGGCTCATCCCGATATTAGTGAACAATATAATGTTACGACAGTTCCAACATTAATAATCAATGAAGATAAGAAGCTGATAGGTGATATAACTGCTGAAGAGCTTTTATATGAACTCATCAATAAGACTTCATGAATAGAAAAATTAAATTATTAAATAAAGCATGAATGGAGGATTTAAGAATGTATAATATTGATATGGAAGATATTGATCCTGAAAAGACCTACGATCTTATCGTTTTGGGTGGTGGTCCAACTGCGATAGGGAGTGCAATTTATGCTGCTCGATTTGCATTAGATGTATTAGTCATAGGGAAAATTTTTGGTGGTTTAATTGCCACAACTCATCTTGTAGAAAATTATCCGGGAATCACCTCTACAAGCGGTCAAGGTTTCATGGAAATGTTTAAAGAACACATGAATTCTTTACAAATTCCTTACATAACAGACGAGATTAGAAGTATCGAGCAAAGAAGTGATCACTTCGTTCTGCATTCGTTTTTTCAAAAATTTAAAGCAAAAAGTGTGGTTATCGCCACAGGATCGGAAAGAAAGAAGTTGGGAGTCCCGGGTGAAGAAGAATTTGCTGGAAGGGGTGTGTCTTATTGTGCTACATGTGACGGTCCATTTTACAAAGATAAAACCGTATGCGTAATTGGTGGAAGTGATTCTGCTGCAAAAGAAGCGTTATTTTTATCTCAAAGTGTAAAGAAGGTTTATATAATATATCGGGGAGAAGAAATACGTGCTGAGCCCATAAATAAGAAAAGAGTAGAGGAAAATCAAAAAATTGAAATCATATATAAAACCAAAATAACTGAAATTAAAGGAGATAATACGGTTAAATCAGTGATTTTCGATAGTGGCAAAGAATTTGAAATAGATGGTGTTTTTATCGAAGTAGGGTCTAAACCTAACTCAGATATAGGAAAACACATAGGCATAAGAACAAATAAAAAGGATGAAATTATTATTAATAGAAAGTCGGAAACAAACATACTCGGTATTTTCGCTGCTGGTGATGTCGCAGACGCACCATTTAAACAAGCTATAACAGGAGTAGCAGAAGGCGTAATAGCAGCATATTCAGCCTTCGATTATATTAAAGAGATGAATATTGAACATTAGTTTATTCATTTTTCACTTAATTGTTCTTTTTTATATCCAAGTGAAAAAAGGCTAATAATTATAAAACAAAGAAATTTAATTTCTATTGAAAAAGTAAATAATCGGTTAAAAAAAATGGAAGAAGAAACTCCAATTCCTCAAATAGTAAGAATGGACCAAGTCTATGCTGTAGGAGGGACATTCAATGATCCTTCAGAATTTACACGCAAGGTTAACAAAAATCTAATGATTTTGCGACAAAGCGACAAAAACTGTAAGGTAAAAGATATTAAATTTAGTGCTTTTTCCGATCCTCGATATTCCAACGCTGGCCCTATTTTGCTAGCTTTTATTATCGCTGAAGTTGATGTGGACATCACTCCAGAACCTGAAGAACGTGGCAAGAAACGAAAAAAGAAAAAGAAAAAGAGAAATTGAACTTCTCTATCCATTAAAATTTATCCTTACTTAAAAGCATCAGTTTAATCTAAAATAATGAGCGATACACCCGATAAAAGCAAAATTGTGAGTTATAAGTTCCATCATGTTGATACTAATAAATGTAAAAGATGTGAAGCTTTTTCGTGTGAAGATGCTTGCTTTAGAGGAATTTATGAAGTTTTAAATAAGGATTCTGAACCTATGTGCGTTGTTGTAGAAGAACGAGAAGAACACTGCATAAAATGTCATATCTGTACAACTGCATGCAAATTAAGAGCTATTACTATTGATTAAGTTTAAGAAATTAATTTAATTTTTATAATTGGAGCTTATTCCTTTTATATTGGTATTTTAAATTAGTTGGTATAGTTTTCTTCATAATTTATAAAATATAAGTATATTTTTAATTTGTAAAATTATTATCTAAATATAGAATTAAAATTAATAATAGTAAAGAGATATGATTTCAGATAAATTAAAGCTTGATGATATCGATCGCAGAATAATTACATTAGTACAAGACGACCCAAACCTAACACATACTCAAATTGCAGAACAAATTAATAGATCTCAACCAACTGTGGGGATGAGAATAAAAAAGCTTGAAAAAGAAGGAATTCTCCAATTTCAACCGGGGATTAATTTTAGAAAGGTAGATTTATTTTTAGCAACTGTGGAATTGAACACTAAACGTCCAGATGAAATTTTCGATATGGCGAGATTTTGCCCTTTTATGCTCAACGCATTTAGATTAAGTGGTGCAAATAACGTTTGCATTTTACTCGCGAGTTCTAAGATCGATAAATTGGATAATATCGTAAATTACCATTTTAGAAGCGATCCTAATGTTCAATCAGTCTCGCTGAACATGATAACTGAAATAGCAAAAGATTTCATTTTACCTGTCGATTTCGAAAGTGAAGAACATATTCCAACGCTAGAAGATGGATGCGGTGAAAAATGTAAGTATAAAATGGCACGATTGAAAGGACTAGTAAATAGTTTAGAGTAGACTCTCTTTTTTAGCTTTCCTCTTCACTCATATTAAATTTATATTTTGGAAGATTAACATTCATATTACAATCAGGACCGCAAACATTTGAATGTAAATCAAATTTTTCTATCTGAAAATCAATTGGAACTACAAAATCATGAACAGAATCAATTAGGATGTTTGTTTTTACATTTATTACATTTGGATCTTTTCTAAAGCATAAATCTACTAATTTTTCGATGGTTTGAAGATCAGAAGCTGAAACAAAACATAATAGATTAAATTCTCCGGAGATTTTGAACGCGTGATTGATAAAAGGGCACTTCTCTATTTTACGGACTACAGTTTCTACATCTTTCGTTGATACAAAAACTATGGCTACTTTTATATCTACCTTCTTAATGTTAAATCCGACTATCTTCGTGAGTAAATGTTTTCGCTCTAATTTAATGATACGTGCCCCAACTGCCGGTTGAGACTTTTCTATTTCTCTTGCTATCTCGCTATGCGTAATATCGGGATTTTCCTCCATCATTTCGATAATTTTGTAATCATCCTTATCAATTCCCAAAATCTCTTTAAAGGTTTTTTTTATCATAGTCGTTTTCCTCTTCTTTCTAGATAAATTATTGATTAATTAATTTGTTTTTAATAAATTAAAATTTATTCATATTTTGACTTAAACAATATGAACAGTTACAATCAAGTTGTTTTATTTTATAAATTATTGTGACTTTTTTGCTTTATTTTTAATTTAATTTTAGTAAAATATTTGGATTTTTTGCTTAAATTATCGTTATAATAATATTTTTATTGTAAAAATGAGCACGGTAAAACCAATGAATCCAATTAAAAAATAAATGGGTTTACCTTTTTCTTTTTCAGGAATGATTTCTCTTACTATTGTGTAGAGAATCACTCCCGAAGTAAAAGAATAAAAAATGAAGAATAGCTCGGAGTATTCAAAACCTATTAAATCTAATAATAGTCCAATTATAACGCCTAAGAAATTTGAAAGAGCTAGAACATATTTTCTGGTTATATTCTCATCAACATCGTATGTATCGTAGATTTCCAGATCAGTAAATATGATATGGCTCTCTGATCTATTTGTTATTATTGCTCTAAACCACGCAAATAGAAAAAATAATATCCCTCCAATAGGTTTAGCTTCTCCTTCTTCTTCAAAAGCTAATAACCCTACTACAATAATCCCTACGAGAAGATGATATGAGAAATTAGTAAAAAAGCGCAGATTGCTTAAATCTTGGTTGATATTTGTTTGAATCTTAACCTTATAATGATTTATTTTCTCTTTGAACGCTTCACCTCCTTTATGCAAATCTGCTATTGTTTGGGCCATATTCTTTACAGCTAGACTGTCTAAATCGTCTTTTTCTAATTCTTTAGATAATATACTTTCGATATTTTCTTCAACGCGAAGCAAAATTTTTTCTTTTTTGATTAATTTGCGCATTCGCTTTTGCGATTTAAACTCTACCTTTTGTAAAATTAATTTTTCAGTAATGTGGACAAAGACGAAACCAATTAGCACAAATAAGTACGGAAAAAATGTGAGTTCAAATGGAATTACGGGTATAATTTCTGGAAGGAGAAATAAGAAGAAATAAGAGATAGAGATGCCGGCAATTAAGGAAATATTTAGTTTAGGATGGGTACGCTGATAAAAATCGACTAAGAAAAAAAGAGCACCAAAAATTAATGAAACGACAGCTATAACTGTAAAACTAATTGTCATTACATAATTTAATGTGAATTTAATTAAAAGGTTTTTAGAATTAGAATTTATCTCAATCTTGTCAATTTTTTATAATCATCAAATGTGAATAATTAATATTGAAGGATATCTTTAAAAGATAAAATCGATTTTTAAAACTGAAATATTGTTTATTATGTGAATTTTGTTAATTAATTAACTAGATTAATATTATTTGGTGATGATCTATTCAATTCCTTATAATCAACTCGAAAGAAGATAAAGCTTCCATGAATATGCGAGAAGTTTTTTTAAATTCTAAACATTTTTCTTTTATAGAAACGGGTGAAATTTGGCAAGAAAATCCAATATTTAGTTTAGAGAAATTATCATTTGAAGGGAAATACATTAACTTTTTTAATGAAAACCAAATCATCTTAGGTTTGACGGCGGAACCCCTTATATTTCTTGAAAAACTCCAGTTTGGCGGAACTAATCTCGCACCGGATATAATTATTTTCGCTAGTAGACATACATCTTTGACTGCGCGACCCGCATTCTTAGTCCATACAACCGGTAATTGGAGCAATAATGCGGATTTTGGTGGAAATCCTCAAGACTTATCTAAAACAAGTGCTCTACTATATAAGGCAGGCATAGAATCATTAAGAGAACAAATTGAAAAATTCAATATTCCTGATTTTTCTTTAGATATGGAAGTAACTCATCATGGACCAACCACTTTAGATATCCCTTTAATATTTATGGAATTAGGGAGTAGTAAACAAGAATGGGTAATAAAGGAAGCAGGTGAACTCGTAGCAAGTGCTATTGTTAATGCATTATTTAAATATCTGGATTTTAAAAAAGAGAAAACTCAAGAAGTTGGTTTAGGATTCGGTGGTACTCACTATGCTCCTAATTTTAATAGGTTAATCTCCAATACTAATATTGCACTTTCTTTTATCTGCCCGAAGTATTACATCCAAGAATTAAACGAGAACCTTATAGAAATGATGATCGACAACACATTAGAAAAAATAGATTATTTTATAGTAGATTGGAAGGGTACAAATTCTCAAGATAAAAAACATCTTATTCCATTGCTTGAAGAATTTGATATCCCCATTAGGAAAACGAGAAGTTTTTCAACAATTTAAGCCAGATTAATATTCACAGCAGAAAAATGCTACTCTTCTTTTAATTTCTCGTAATATTTTACTAAATTTTTAAAAACATAGTGGCACGCAGTATAACCTTGTGTAGCTGATTTTTGTAAAACATTGTTGAGGAACTCTAGATGTTTAGAATCGTCATCTACTGTTACATTTAATTCTCTTATGTTGTAATAACTACGATAAAATAAAGTTGGCCAATCTACTAAAGGACGAATTGTTTGGTTGTAGGTTTTCTTACCTTCTTCAGATAATTCTAATTCTTTTTTTAAGCTATAAGAAAGATATTTACCTTTTTTTCTTTTAGTAATGAATCCATCTAATGCTATTTCATGCATGTATGTTCTAAGTTGAGGGGCTTTTAGTTGTATATTAATTTTTTTAAGATTATCAAGAATTTCTCTGGTGTTCTGACCTTTTAATTTAATTAATAAATAATTTCTTGCTAAGATATTGTATTTTAGGGGAACCGTTTCATGATCTAACTGATTATATTGGATTAAATTGCCTAAAATTTCTTTTGAAACAAGATATTTGAGAATAATTCGATCTTCTTCGTTAATATTACTTATAAAAATTTCAGAATCTTTAAAATAAGAGTCATAAAGAGCCGTTAGGAGCGATTTTATTGAATGAACTCCGTCTTCGAAAGAAAGTTTTATCGTGTTTAGTGCTTTAATTCTATAATCTATATTTGTCAAAAATTTTTCTTGCTCAACTTTAATGTAGCGAACTAAGTGAGGTTTTTCTTTCAAAGATGATAGATTCTCATCCCATTCTTTTTTAAAGCGATAAGATTGCGTGTTTGCGATGGTATAAAGTTTATACGCAACACTGTATAATTTATTTAAGAATTCCTCTCCAGACACATTAGTCATGTACGAATCCCTTAACTTTCTTGCTTCTATTTTTTAGAATTAATTATTATTAAACACTAAAAATTATTAAACTTTTATTAAAAATAAGTAATATGTTAATATAATTGAGAAAAATTAAAAAATTAAGGTGGCATTCAGCTTGAAAATCGAACATATTGCTGTAAGTTCGAATACCGAAGAAGAAAGTGATAGATTTTTTATAGAATTATTAGATCTGAAAAAGGAGAGAGCCTTCGTTGTGTCTGATGACCTTATGGAACAATTTTTTGGAGTTAGAAAAGCCCTGAAAATAATAAGGTACGGAAATGAGGAATTAAGTGTCGAAACTTTTATAACTAACGATAATAGTAAAGTAATAGATAAATTTACCCATATATGCCTGATAATTGAGGATCGAGAAAAGCTTATAGAAAAAGCAAAAGAATTTAATTTTAAAGTAATAAAAGTCCCTAGAAAGAACAGCGATGGGTTTTATTTATTTTTAAAAGATCATTTCGGTAATCTATATGAGATTAAATAACAATAACATTTTTTAGAGGAGATTTTTATTAACACATGGGGCGTTTTATAATGCCTTAAAATAATAAATGTGAATATCATAAATGCCCGGATCATATAAGCTAAAATTGGTGCTCGGTGGAGCACAAAATTCAGGCAAAACCACATTCATTAATAGATATAGAAACCAAAACAGTTCAATTGGTGTTTCTTTTGAATCTGTTGAATGTTTCGTTAACGAGGGAGATCATTTTAAGTTTATTATATGGGATCTAAAAGATAGCGAAAAGTTTAGATTTCTTTTCCCTTATTTTTGTCGAGGTGCTAGTGCGGGATTATTATGTGTTGATTTATCAGATAAAAAGTCCTTTTTAGACTTAACAAGGTGGATAACTCTTTTTAGGGCGAGTGCGGGAAACATTCCGATAATTCTAATTGGAACTAAAGCTGATTTAGCAATAAGAGAAGTAACAGATGAAATAATTAACGAATATGTTGCTACTGAAGGAATTAATTATGCTGGAGAATCATCCATATTGGATTTAGATAGTAAGATAGAAGAAGTTTTTAAAAAGCTAGTTCAGACTTTAAACCCTAATATTTCCATAGATTATTTTCATGTTTCCAAAAAGGAAGACGATGAAGAATTTAAGCTTTTAGAAAAATTTTTTGACCAATGTCCTATATGCAAAAAAATGAACCATCACAGTGCAAATTTGAAAATGATTTATTCTAATAAGACCGATCCGAATACCATGGGTTTAAGAGAAAACCTAATTAGATTAGTGGATAATTTAAATTTCATTAATTTTGAATACTCTAATAAAATTTCTGTTGGAATTCCTTGTTGTGAGTGTTATAAAGAATTATTTGACTAATCAACAGCTACTAATGGAGTTATATATTTTAGCATTATTAATCATCCCATACATTGGAGCTTAATAAATGCTCTATTCGTGTTCGACGCGGTCTAACAAACTTAGTTCGGCTTAATTTTCGCTCTAAAAGAAGATTTCTTTCGAGGTTTATAGAATTTACCATATATACTTCAATATCACCCTCATTTAAAATAATGTGGTTAAAGCTAGGACTATCATCTGCTCTCACTTTATAAGAAGCAGAAGTACCACAGTAGAGGAATGTTGTCGGTCCGATTACATATGCGTGCGGAACGTGTCTATGTCCCATTAACACCAAATCAATTTCAAATAATTGAGTAAATTCGAGAATTTCTCCAGCATCTCTTACGGTTGTGAATTTTTGTCCAGAAAGAGGCACTGGGATTAAGTGATGGTGGAGTGCCATTATTCTATTTTCGAGGTTTTTATTAAATTGGCGACCTAACCAGTCTAATTGTTCATCTCCGCATTCTCCATAACTTATATCGTCTCTGGCGCTACAAATACCAACGATTAGAGTGTCCTTATCGTCTAGGATTAATCTTGATCTTCTTGGGCCAATAATTCTTTCAAAGAAAATTATTCCACTATTTTTTGAGTCGTGATTCCCTGGTACTGCTAGAAATTCTGTGATTTCTTTAATTCTATTTATATATGGTAATATTTCCCTAAATTGAGTAATTCTTCCTTTATGAATTATATCTCCAGTGCATATTACAGCGTCAGGAGACTTATCTTTAATGTATTTGATAACATTTTCCATATATTCCGGTTCAAACTCAGAACCATAGTGTAAATCACTTATTTGTATGAGATTAACCATATTAGCGCAACTACTATTAATGAGATTATTTTTTTTATAAGGTGTTCTTATGCATATTAAATTTTAAACTATATTAAAGAATTTTAATTTACATTTAGAAAAATTT
>Ga0209978_10000466_pt1 | contig 15277 bp, 10 predicted proteins | sample BentaG_FD_182805 | JGI IMG/M metagenome (GOLD analysis project Ga0209978, IMG submission 182805) | Deep subsurface microbial communities from South Atlantic Ocean to uncover new lineages of life (NeLLi) - Benguela_00093 metaG (SPAdes)... | ecosystem: Environmental > Aquatic > Marine > Oceanic >... | reverse complement strand
TCCTCTTGAAGTGTGAGTGGGACTTTTCACCGCTTTCTCATCTGCATTATATTTTTGATGTTGTCTTGTTATTAAATCTGCAGTTCACTTATTTCTAGAATAATAGTTAGTTCTGAATATGCATGCAAAAGCTGGGTTCTCTAGTTGATTGTTCTTCTTGAACGTTAGGCGGTTTTGCCGTAGTTTTCGCTCAGTAAGTATAGGTCTAACACGTTTACTAGGTTGTCTTTGTTTAGGTCGGCGCCGGAGTCCCAGTTGGGGCTTGTGGGTGTGGAGCCGAATGCTTGATTTAGCAGAACCAGATCGTCCATGTTGACAATGCCGTCGCCGTTGATGTCGCCTAGGAAGGGGGGTTTGATGTATATTGTTCCGTCGACGAAAGTGTTGTCTGCCTTGTCGGTTTCGTCCGCAACTGGGCTGGCTTCTGCTTTAATTTCATAGTCGAAGTCTGTTGGTACACCTGTTGTGTCCCAGTTGAATACTATGGTTGTGCTTTCACATCGAGCTAGGTTGGTGACAGTTTTTGTTTCGATGACGCGGTTGAAATATTTGGCTGTAACGTCGAAGGTTTCGTTAACTGTTCCTTCGTTCCTAACGACAACGGTGATGTTCACTATCTCTCCTTGGTATACTTCGCTGTCTGACGTTATAACGCTGATTACGGCAACATCGTGTAGGGTGCTCCAAGGGTTGATGAGAGGATAGTAGTCTACGCCTTTATGGGGAAGAAAGGTGTCTCCAACTCCGTCGCCGTCTGTGTCTTCGCCTGTGTAGTTGGTCCAGTAGTTACCGTAGTCTTTGCCTCCTGTCTTCTTGTTCCATGTGTTTGCGCCGCTGGTGGAGTCCTGACGCACCTGTATGGTGTTGTTTAGGATATTGTTCCAAGCTATTGTGTTGTCGATGCTATAGTGGATTATGTCGATGCCGTAAGCGTTGAACGAAAAAGTGTTCTCAATGATTATGTTGCTGTCAGAGTCGAATAGGTACATGCCCCAACCGTTGTTTGACATCAGATTGCTGTTGACCGTGTTTTCGTTTGCATAAACCAGGTAAACGCCGTAGCCGTTTTGTGCAGCTGTGTTTCCGAAAGACGTGGTGTACATGGAATTGTATATCTCGATGCCGTAGGCGCATTCTGAGAGAGTGTTGTTTCGAATGTCGGTGTAGTCAGAATTGAATAAGGCTATGCCAGTTATTTCGCCAGAGATGCTGTTTTGGTCAATATCGTTGTTTGGGGAGAATCCCAAGTATATCCCATGCGAAGCTCCTATGATGACGTTGTTCATTATAGAATTGAATTCAGATCCATCACTGAGTTTAATTCCATACGTGCTCTCCGATATGTAGTTCCCGCTTATGGTGTTGTCGTTGGAAGCGGCTACATTGATGCCGCGCAAGTCATTGTTGAAAAAGGTGTTGTTTATTACGTTATTGGCGCTAGGAGAATTAGAAAGATAAACGCCGTAAACGTTGTTGATAAAGATGTTGTCCTCGATCGTGTGACCGCCTGAATAGGAGGCCATGACACCGTAGTTGGAACAGTCACGCATGGTAAACCCGCTAATTGTAACACCGTCTGTGTTCAGCCAGAAAGCATAACCTCCTCCACTGCCGTCAACGATCGTGGCAGATTTGTCTTGCCCTATAATTGTCAAGGATGTCTCGACAAACACATTTTCAGGGTATACGCCAGGCAACACTTCGATTGTGTCTCCCGGACCCGCTACGTCCACAGCTGCCTGAATTGTCGGATAATCATCCGGCACCACCCAAATGGTCGCCTGAGCCGCCGGCGGGAGCACAGCTACAAAAGAAATTGACAACAATAGAATAGTTAAGAGACTAACCTCTTTGCGTTTAGGGAGCAATCTGTCTCACCGTACGTAGACGACATCTTTAGTGTGCCCGAACGATGTAGTTCCCAAAAAATTGGGGGTGGGTTATGGAGGCGGGATGCCCATGTTGTAGTCGTTGTGCATAGTCATGACTCTTAATGTGAACATTCCTTCGAATGCTTCTCCTCCGACGAGACCAGTCACTGTTACGTCAATGTCTACTCTTTCTCCGTGTGGTGTCATGTGCGGTATTCCAAGCCTGACAATCCAATCCATCATTTTCCAACCCTCTGCCTTGAATGCGAAGAAGGTCTTTTTGACCTTTGGCCAGTCGGGAACATCTTTCATTACGTCAAACCCTCCAACCCTTATACTCTCCGGGTCGATGTCTTCATGTTTGTAGGGCTTTGGCAGCTTTATTGTTATGCGGAATTCTTCTGAGCCCGGATCCTCTAGAGATATGAAGAACGGCGTACATCGCACATCAGCCGGTACTGACTCAGCTTGAGTCAGAAGAGTGAAAATCCCTCCCATTAGCATTGTGAAGACGAGTCCATAAGTGAATAGAACCTTAGATGATTTCATTGCTATTCCTCCTTTTTGCGGGTTCGCCACAGATACACTATGGGTATTGCTGGAGCTATCGCCATCATTAGTACTATTCCAAGCGGGAACTCTGGAACAATCTCTTTGAATTCGACGATCAGGTCTGTTTTGCCATCACCTGCATTCGGTTCCGGGTTCATCCACACAACGTGGTACCAAGCGTAAAATCCAGTGTCCAAGCATATCATGTCGACTTGATCTGATTCACTGAGTACGCCATCACCATTGTCATCCCAACTCTCCAAAGTCCACCACTGGCACCCCACTGGATAATACTCATGCCAATCCGAACCTATCGGATCTGTCGGGATAAATCCTGCACTCGAGCCGAACAATATCGTGCCTGGTGTTTGCGCTATATAGTGGCCGTCGTCCAAAACGTCCACGTAATGATCGACACCGTCAGGCGTAGTATACATAGCCATTATCTCTACTATCGGCGGGGCCTGGATACCGAATAGGTCTATTGGCGAAGCAATTGTATCGCTTCTGGATTTGAAGCGGAACCTCGCCAGTTTAACCGAGCCCATGCCACCTGCTCCCAATCCCAACAACTCATAGCCAAAGATATATTCAGTGACGTCAAACATTGTACCCGTCACCGGATCTGTCTCACCGACAAACAACGATGTAGTGTAATCCCAGTCGTATCCGTATCTCATTAGGAAGTCTTCTAGAAATCCACCCATGCCACCAATCTTTCCGGCTCCAACTGGTTCTAGGGCGCGGGGGTCAACTCGAATGCTGAGGCCCCATCCGACAATGCCTTCGGGCGCGTTATCCCATTCAGGGGGGCACTCTATATGTACTTCAAAGTCAACATAAGAACCACTGGATTTGGCAGGTAATATGGTGGGATAAACGTAGAAGCGCACCGTATCTTGTGCTTCCACTGGTGATAGTGATGCCGCTGTAGTTCCTAAGATTAAAGCAAACGCTAGTATCAATAAACAGTATTTCTTCTGCATCTACTCCTTTCTCCTTTAATTTCCTCTCTGCTACGGTATTTTAGAGGTTTTCATGCACTTAAGAGTTATGGAAATAAGTTCTTGAAGCATCTTCTGTGCGTTCTCCCTTCTATATCCACGCGCGAATCAGCACTACTCATAGTTTCAGTCTCGCTTAGACATAGAATTGGATACAAGAAGTTTTCTCCACAAGGGATAAATAAGTTCACGTATAAGGTAAATAACAAGCTAGGTGGACTTGAGAGAAAGGAGAATGGAGTTAAACAGAATAGCTAACATATCTGGGATCTTTTGCGCGCGCACGGTCTTTCCTTAGGCGACATCTTTTAATTCTCTAATTCTCCTTTCGAAGCGCCGAGGGGCGCAATGAAAAACACCAATGATCATGGAAGATAACGGAAAATGCGAACAAGACATGGTTCGATAACGCTCATTCTTATCCAAATTTTCGTGTTATCAGCCATAGTTAGGACATTGTCTCCAACAGTATCAGCGACACACAGTGACACAAACACAAAAACGTCATACCCTGACTTTCCCGAGCTTCCCCCTAAAGAAGACGATGGTTACGATTGGTTCAATAGCACAGATGATTTTAAGCCCAAATTCGTCCCGGGAGAAATTCTTGTAAAATTTAGAAAGAGCATATCTATTAACTTAGCAAACGATGTGATGACTACGAACATCGAGTCCATAGATGAGCTAAATGACCGATTTAAAGTGGCATCGACAACTAGGATTTTCTCGAATGTTTACAAACTTAAGCTACCAAAGGATGCCGATGTTCTTTACGTAGCAAGGGAATACGAGGCAGATCCAAACGTTGAGTACGCTGAACCAAACGGTATCGCGCGTACTTTTCTTGTGCCAAATGACGCCAACTACACGCAGCAGTGGGCACATCAGATGATTGAGTCGGAAGATGCTTGGAACGTAACAACGGGAGACTCGAGCGTTGTCATCGCTATAGTCGATAGTGGAGTTGACTACAATCATCCCGATCTCGCAGCGAACATATGGATCAACACGGATGAAATCCCAGATAATGGTGTAGATGATGACCAAAACGGGTTTGTCGACGACGTTAGGGGCTGGGACTTCGTTGAAGCCCCTGAATCGGTTTATCCCGGAGAAGACGGCACAGAACCGGACAACGATCCCATGGACTTTCTTGGTCATGGAACCCTTTGTGCCGGGATTGTGGCAGCCGTTACAAACAACGAAATAGGCATTGCTGGGGTGACTTGGAATAGCAAAATTATGGCTGTGAGATCGGGCTACGCAGTGTACGGGGGAGGGGCCTTAACGTATGACCAAACTGCTGCAGGAATACGCTACGCTGTAGACAACGGCGCTGACATAATAAGCATGAGCTTTGGAGGCACTTTAAGAAGCGAAGTGGTGTACGACGCTGTAAAGCACGCGTATGATAATGGTGTGTTATTGGTCGGAGCAGCAGGAAACGACTGGGTGAGAATCAAGACTTATCCTGCCGCCCACGAAGAAGTTGTCGCAGTCACGGCGACAGACCAGAATGACGACCCAGCTTATTTTACCAACTTTGGTAATTGGGTTGAGCTTGCAGCTCCGGGCGTTGACATCTTATCGACGGTCAGTTCAAATGCCTCTGAAGGCCCCTATGAGCTTGAATACCCTTACGACTACGCAAGTGGCACATCAACGGCAGCACCCCACGTTGTAGGCGTTGCAGCCCTCATCTTGAGTCGGTTCCCATATATGACGCGGGATCAAGTGCGAGCTCAGCTGCGACGCACCGCAGTCGATCTTCCACCCGAAGGCTTTGACATTTACTACGGATACGGAAGGGTCAGCGCAGGGGGAGCGGTCAAACAAGTTCCAGCTGAGTATGACCTCCTTGTCTTGAGTTGGAAGCTGCCTTTCGTTTCGGAGCCGGGCGATACGGTGGCCGTCAACACCGTTGTACTCAACTTTGGCAACAAAACTGCAAATCAAATAAAGGTTAAACTGTTGGTCAACGGTACAGAGGAGGATTCCAAGCGGATCACCGTACTGAAGAGCGGCGAGTCGGCAACAGTCGGTTGCTCGTGGACCCTGATGGATGAAGGAACTTATAATGTCACAACCTATGTGGAGCCGACGAAAAATGAGCCGCTCAATGTCACCGAGAACAACGCTCAGTTTGCATATTCCTGGGTAGGATACGGTAAAGCCGTCAAGGTTCCCAGAGACTTTCCAACAATACAAGAAGCGATTGATACTACAAATCTTGGGATCTATGGTGGAGAGGCAACTATTCGAGTGTCTAATGGTACATATAATGAATATGATTTGCTTATGCAAAACATGTTGACTTCGTTGACGCTCGCTGGCGAAAACAGCCGCACCACCATCATCTCGGGTGATCCAAGCTTCGCTGGCGTGTGTGCCAACACAGACAACGTCACCGTTAAAGGACTTACGATACAAAACTCATACGTAGGCATTGAGTTGTGGGGTGATAATTGCATCGTTAGTAGCAACAACATAACAAATAACATGTATGGCATCAGCGTGAGTGGATACTGCAACAATACTGTCAGAGATAACATAGTTTCAGAAAATAGTGGTGGATCCGGCATAAGGTTACAATGGTCTAGCGGCAACACCATAATCAATAACACATCGTCAAGCAATAAGTATGGGCTCTACCTAGCTGCAGCTAACAAGACTTTGGTGAGCGACAACACCATCACAAACAATTACTATGGTATCTGGCTAACGGTCTCAAGTGACGATATCCTCACCAATAATACCTTGACAGGAAATACTTATGGCTTCGGCGTTCAGGGTGACACTCTACCGGAATTCATCCATGACATAGACACCACAAACACAGTGGATGGAAAACCCATCTACTATCTAATTAATCAGTCAAACCTTGTCATAGACCCTACTAACTTCACAAATGCAGGCTATCTTGGGCTCGTGAACTCAACGGACGTTACTGTGAGAGACCTAAACCTGTCGAAGAGTATTCAAGGAGTAATGTTCGCACATACCAAAGACTCTACCATACAGAACGTCAACTCGTCAAACAATGCCTACGGCATCTGCTTTTATGGGTCCAACAACACCTTTATTATCAACAACACTATGACAGACGATTACTACGGCGTCTACACATGGATGTCTACCAACAACACCATAACTCACAACATTCTGTCAAACGATAACTATGGCCTCTACCTATCAAGGTCAAGTGGTGACAATATTGGCGGTAACACCATAGCAAACACTTACAGAGGAATTAATGTATATTCCTCTAACGACAACACCCTAGAAGGCAACACCGTCACGAGCAGCACATATGGCATCTACTTACATTCCTTTGACAACAACACCCTCGCAGACAACACTGTCACGAACAGCAAATATGGCATCTACCTACGTTCCTCTAACGACAACACCCTAGAAGGCAACACCGTCACGGACAGCACATATGGCATCTACGTTTACAGCTGTGAGAGCAGCGTCTTGACCAACAATAACATGACCGAAAACGACTACAACTTCTTTGTCGATGGTTTCTCCCTTGCACAGTACACTCATTACATAAACACTTCCAACACAGTGAATGGAAAGCCAATCTATTATCTAATTAACCAAGCATATCTGGTTATAGAGCCTTCTGCGTTCCCAGACATAGGATACCTTGCACTAGTCAACTCAATGAACATCACAGTAGAAAACGTAACCATACCCACAAACAATGGTCAAGGCATACTATTCGCGTATGTCACAGATTCAGCCATACGAAATGTGAACGCATCAAACAACTACGAGGGCATTAACTTCTTTGAATCCAATAAAACCTCTGTCAGCGGCAACACGCTGTCAAGCAATGTCTATGGCATCAGAATAACAGATTCTCACAACAACACCGTTGACAGCAACGTCATCAAAGACATCGACAAAGACGGCATCTACTTAACGAGCTCCAGTGATAACATTGTTTCTGGCAACACTGTAACAAACTGTGGTCGTATCGGGTACTATAACGGCATCGTTCTATCCAACTCCGGCAACAACACTATTAGAGGCAACACAATTTCGCAAAATAAGCGGGGCTTACGCGTAGTCTCATCTAGCGATAACGTCATCTATCACAACAATATCAACAACACACTTCAGGTATACATTTCAATGTCGTCTAATTCTTGGGACAATGGAGCGGAAGGCAACTACTGGAGCAGTTATGAGGATAGGTATCCTGATGCTAAGGAACTAGATAGTTCAGGTATATGGGATACCCCTTACGTTATTGATGCAAGCAATCGAGACAACTATCCACTCATGAATCCCTGGGCTGAACTAGTACACGCTCTTAATCTATGTGTAATGGATTGGGATTTGACCGACAGCATCCAAGGCGCTTACGTTTACGTAGACTCAGACGTCAAAATTTCTGATGCTAATGGCTGGGCAAATTGGACCGGAATCAGCGGAAGCGTATACATTAAAGTGAAATGGTACGGCGTTTGGGTTAACGGAACCTTCTTGGTCGTGGTGAACTCAGACAAAACCATAGACATCCAATGCAACATCTTCGACATCACAGTTACTACCATAGAAGGCGAGCAAGGTGCTCTTCTGCAGTACGTTAATGTCACGGTGTACAACACCACGAACAGTATGATCCAAACTGGAACCACCGATTCTGACGGAAAGGCTTACTTAACTAACGTTCCGAACTCAACTCTAACCTTCACATGTTATGAAGGTGCCTCATCACAACAAATAATCGCCAACGTCACCCGAACCATCACAACAGAAAACCAAGCGGAAACCATCATCTGCGACCAAAACTACGTTACCGTAAGCCAGGAGTGGAACATCCTCGCGGACTACAACACGTTCTCTCTAGGCTTGGTTCCATTACCAGCGTTTCATCCAAAAAAAATGTTGAAAATATTGAAGCATTTGAGAGTAAGCATAAGGGGTTTGAAAGAGCGGGTCAAAACGATTCGCTCCAAACAAAACAAAAAAGAGAAAGGAGGTGAAAGCAAAGCATGAGTCTACGTAAGCGAGTGCGCATCGGTAAGTACGCCGTTCCAGTATTGCTACTGCTAGTACTAGCCGTCGGAACAGTCGCGGCTACCGTCTATGTTGTACTAACATGGACAATGACATTGACTGTGGTAGATTACCCAAGAGCGAACTTCTACGAATGGTCAGGCGCCACTAGAACGAACACGTTTGATGAGGCTTTCAACATCTTCCCAGATGTTAAAACCATCCAGGACAACGCCACGCATGGAGTATATTCGACAAGTCCTGGTCCTTGCTCCATGCATATAGCCAACATGGTCAACGACACAAACATCGCCGAAGTCTACGTAAAAGTCTTCAATAGTTCGGATACGATCCTTGAAATATGGTGGACTACTAACTCAACTAGCTGGGTGCCGTTCACGACAGCAACAGACATTTACACTATATGGCTTGAAGTGACTGGAGCTGCTGGAGCCAGTGGATCGAGTCGAGTCGATCTTGAGATGAGGGTTGAGACGCCATAAGCCTCCCTATTGATTGAGGGGCGCGCGTCCATACAACGACGGAAGCAAAGGCCTTTAGTGGTAACTTTGCCTATTATGCTGCTCCCATATAGCGCGCCCAAATCTACTCTTTTTCCATTTTGAGAATTGATTGACAGTGAAAAGAGTTGCGTTGATGTAATCATCAATGTGTAGATAGGACTTTTTTCGGGTTCCATCGCCTGCGCGCGCACGTAAATGATAAATATTAATAGTGTGTAGTAGAGATTCATAGAACTTAAGACGGGTATAGAAGAGTATAAAGTATGAGTAAGGAGGCGAAACCGATGGACTACAAAAAGTCAATCGTAGCAATTATCATTGTTGCTGCAATAATAACCACCATTCTGTTCATCCCGATGATACCTATAAAAGAAGCCTACAGCGAAACAGAAGAGTATGAACGTGAAGCCACGTACGAAGTCGTTTCGGCAACATTGAAAGAAGAGAATGAATCCATAGTACTCGTCAAGAACATAGATGCATACGGCGGAACATTTACGGTTACCCACTATCTTTATGACGTTAATGGATTGAGCGGAACTAAAACTACCGGCGAATACTTGTCAGCAGGACAAAACAAAACTTTTAGAGCAGAGTTTGATACACAAGGGCTTCAAGACGTTCATAGCGGATACTCGGTTTCAGCTCCCACAATCATAGATAAACGAGTAGTAACGAGACATAGAACCGTCTACAAATCAATAATTGAACTTCTGATTTATGGTTGACGTTAGAACAGATAGAATTGACATGGATACATCTGCTCTCTCCATAATCCTTTTATCTCTTGTTGTGCAACTTTTAAGGTGAGAGAAGTTGCTTAGCAGCATCGGAGTAGAGACAAACTGAGAAAGAAAGCATTCTCAGCTTTAGAAATTTTGATACTAACTGTCATTGTTTGGTTAGCTCTATTTCCACATTCTACGTTTGGGGCACCCGAATACTCATGGACAGACACCATCAAAATCTACAAAGACGCAACCACCGTACACGCTGACATCCGAACATTCACAAACAACGAAACGTCTCCCATCGATGTCACAGTAGAAATCAAGCGCAATCCATCGATACGCATTTTACAATACTACAAGCTTTCGGCCAACGAAACAGACTTCATAATTATCTCCGAAGGAAAAGTCACTCAGGCAAAGAATACTTACAATGGGCTGAAACTGGGAGAGAAACTCTGTTTTACCGTAGAAGCCAAACCGAAGAATACCGCAGTTGAAGGAGAGACCGCAACTGTCGAGGTTCGTATTTCTTATCCGCTCCCGAGCGGAGACAACCCACCCACTTGTTCGATCGTGGATCCTGGAGACGGACAAACGCTTAGCGGTGTGTACCGCGTAGAAGTCGACGCGACTGATGACAACCAGGTGTCCATGGTTGAATTGTCGATCGATAGTGGAAGCTGGATTGATATCACAGCCAACTTTGACGGAACCTACTACTATTATGACTGGGACACCACTACAGTGTCTAATGGCTCACACACTCTTGATGCAAGAGCCACCGACAACGCATTCCAAACCACATTCGCGTCTCAAGTCACCGTAACAGTGGACAACGTTCCAGGAGGAACAATGCACGTAGCAAGCATCGAGATGTCAACAGCTAGTAAAACTGCTGGTCCTAACACGTTTGTAAAGGCTATAGCAACAGTGACCTTTGTAGATGCTGATGGTGTTCCAGTTAAAGGCGCCACAGTGTACGGCCACTGGGAGAATGCCACCACTGATAGTGATTCTGGAACAACGGATGCCAGCGGACAAGTATCATTAGAATCAGACTCGGTAAAGAACCCCCCACCCGGAACAACATTCACCTTCGTAGTGGATGACGTCGTTCTCAGCGGATGGACCTACGACCCCTCTGCAAACGTGGAGACAAGCGACAGCACAACGGTCTAAATTTCCCTCTCTTTATTCACTACTTCTTATGTGCTTGGAAGACGCGCGCGCACTGCTCTTGGAGATAAAGGAAGCCTAGCGACCCATTTGGAAAAGACAGAAATATTGGTTCAAGTTCTATCGAGTTGGTCAGGAACGCAGACATTTAAGAAAACTGGCGTCTTGATTTGTTCAAATGCGCGCGCGAACATTAATGTATGCATTTTTGGTTACCTTGATAACATTAGCTATCTCGATGGTTTACGTTCCAAAGAAAAGGCCCAAAACAAGAACACTGAAAACCCAAAAAATCACCAACATTCCGACATTCACAGTAAACACACCTAGTCCGTTGTGGCAACGGTCGCATTTAGGCTACAGGTTAACTCAAAATTCGCAACGAAGGATGAAGTGAAAAAAGGGATCAGGGATAGGTTTTTCCGTAGGATCCTGCCAACACGCTGACGTCAAAAACACCAACCAAACCGTCAAGGTTAAAGTCGGTCTCTCGGTTGTAGGATGGTTGTCCGCTGCTGGATCCGTAGGCTCCAGCTAACGCGCTGACGTCGGCAACACCAACTAAGTAGTCGCCATTAACGTCGCCTGGATACTTGTTTCTAAAGTAACCGTCCACCATTTCATCGGGTGTGATGGTTCCACCCGCACTGTCAAGCAACGTTGTTGGCATAGTCTCGCTAACACTTATGGTTAGATCGGTACTGCCATAGCCTACAACAAGAAATTCGATTGCAAGTAATCGACCATTGCCCGTAACGCCTTCATATTCGCCTAGAACCGACTCGGCAACCCAACCATAGCCGTCATCATTGAAAATCCCAGTTATATTCTCAGCACCCGCAGCGATCACATCGGGATTAGTATGTGAAGTTCCATTAGGCGATGTGGTCGCCGCGAGGAAATCTCCATAAACGATTTCACTGGCATTCAACAAGGTGTTATCCCAACTTACCTTAACATGCCAGGTGTACAAGTCTGTAGCAAGTGAAATGTTTGCGTAAACCGTGAAATAGCTGCCAGATTGCAAAGCATCGTCTGAGATTGCCGCTGGATCCACAAAAACCGAGGCTGTCGAACCGGACATCGGTGCAGGTGAACTTCCTGGTGAAAACTGTGAAACGTCAACGAGGCCTGAACTTAAAACTAAGGGAATAGACAATATAACCGATGACAATATCACTATAGCAAAAGCCTTTTTCCTCTCCATTCTCCGATCCCTCACCAAATACTTGTGTCACCTAATATTTTAGCCTTTTGCTATTATCCTCTATACAAAAGTTTCACCAAGTCACACACACGCAACCATACGATTGAGTTATGAGCTTTAAGCAGGACAGCGCACAGAAGATTGAAGACCGTCAACTAATGAATCAGACTACGTTATTCCGAAACCATTTAAAGCCTCAACTAACCCCTCATTCCTATAGGGACAACGCGTTGAAGGACCAGTGGATTGGAAACAACGTAGACTTAAACCTTCTCAGTCAAAGCGTAAACCAGTTCTTCACAGAAAATCAATTCGAACCCAAGCTGGAACAGACACATGATAGATACAGGATCAAAGCTTCAAACTTTGAATTCAAAATAACAGTCAACATATACGGTCGGCCCAACGACTTCACCATAGAGTTCATACCTAACAAAAAGACCCGAGGATTCTCACTCGCTATGATGGTCGGCTACATCACATCATTTCTTGGAGGAGGAGCCCTTCTGGTGAGAGACGCAAGATATCAAGAAGTCATGAATAAGGTAGAACAAACATTTTGGGAACATGTAGACAGGCAAGTTGCTGAACTAAAGAATTCAGCCAAGGTAACCAGCATGGAATGAAGGGAAAAGCCATAATCAGGAAACCAATCGTCATCACAGGCATAGTTCTTCTTGTAGCAGGAATTGCTCTAGCCGCATTTTCATCCGTTGAACCCTACATTGAAGAAGAAATTAGAGACGTATGGGATGTAAGGCCTCCAACGTTAGAACCGAACAACGCCACTTTTTGGGGGAGACTTATGCATGGAGGTTGGTGGTTTCAATTGAACGTATCTTCTTCTCATCCTATAAGGCTCACTATATCGGTTATAGAACATGACCCAACTCCAGTAATGGTTCCGATTTTTGGTCAGGTTGGAACCAGCTTCACCGAGAAAGTGATAGTGGATGCAACTGGAACACATCAGGTTGATATAAAAAACGAGGGGGAATACACTGTGAACATTTGGGGTACTGTCATAGCGAAGGAAAAAGAAGAGACTAAGTACCGAACTGTTTACTCCTACGCTACACCTGGAACCATAGTAGCTCTTACTGGAGTAGTTGTCCTACTTGTTGGAATTTACACCAAGCCCAAATCGTTGAAGAGAAAATCAAGAAGAAACGAATGAAGTCTATTAAACGGGTTCTGCGTTTGGAATCGTTGAGTGTTTGACAATTAGCAGGGTTCAGAAAAATAAGGGGTTTGTGGTGTTTAACCAGTTTCGCCGTAGTTGTTGATCAGAGTAATTAGCTCGTCGGTGGTTAAGAAGTTGTCTCCGTTTAAGTCGGCTTCTGCGTTCCAGTTTGACGATCTTGGCGTGCTTCTGTAGGCTTCTTGACTGTCGAAGGCTCTACTCAATGTGTATAGGTCACGAGCGTCTACTACCCCATTGTCGTCGGTGTCTCCGAGCAGTCTGACTCGAACCGTAACTTCAGCCGTGTTGTCGTCGATGTCGGTTTCTCCTGCAAGTGGGGTTGCCTCTGCTTTTACCACGTAGTCTCCTCTCAGGAAGGTAGCATTGCTGCTCCATGAGAATGTGTGTATGCGTACGCGTCCAGACCGTAGATCTTCCGCTGTCCACGTGTCGACTAATGTCAAGTTAGCGTAGAGTTTGACATCAAATGTTTCAGTATATGCGCCTTCATTCATCACTTTTGCTCTAACTGTGACTGTTTCTCCCTGGTAAATTTCGGTTTTTGAAACGTAGGTTATGCCGCTGACCACGACGTCCGGACCAACATAGACTGTGACGTTTCGAATAGGCAAAGTGCCTGGATAATACCATAGGCTGTTGTCAGCTGTGTCTGATTCACCAGTAAGTATAGTCGCGTTAGCCATTATAGTGTAGGTGCCGTTGCTGGCTGGATTCCAAGTGGGGAAGGTTAACTCTTCCTCAGTCTTTGACGCAAGATCTGTAACTGACTCGGTTCCTAACAGGGTTGTGTTAGCCCAAGCATCAACACTGAATGACACGGGACTGTCACCTTGATTCTTAACCGTGACCTTAACAATGACAGGGTCTCCTTCATAAACATGAGTTTTGTCTGGCTTCACGCTAGTGACTGCAATATCAGGACCAACATAGACTACGCCGTCAACCTTGGTGTTGTCAGCTGTGTCTGATTCACCAGTAAGTATAGTCGCGTTAGCCATTATAGTGTAGGTGCCGTTGCTGGCTGGATTCCAAGTGGGGAAAGTCAAAACTTGCGCGGTGTTATTTGCAAGATCTGTAACTGACTTGGTTCCTAACGGGATATCGTTAGCCCAAGCGTACACGTTGAATGATACAGGGCTTACACCCTGATTCTTAACCGTGACCTCAACAACGACAGGATCTCCCGCGTCAACAATGGTTTCGTCTGGCTCTACCTTAGTGACTGCAATATCAGGACCAACATAGACTACGCCGTGAACAAAAGTGTTGTCAATCGTTAGGGCTTCGCCTAACAGTACGGTTGTATTAGCCATTACACTGTAGATGCCGTTGACGGCTGGAACCCAGGTGAAACCTAACGTTTGAGTAGTATTTTTCATCATATCTGTGACCAGCTGGGTTCCTAACAGGGTTGTGCCAGCCCAAGCGTACACGTTGAATGTTGCATTCTCGGAGCCAAGATTCGCGACTGTAGCGTTGATGGAAACAGTATCTCCCGCATCAACAACAGCTTTGCCATCCACAATAGTTGCGTTATGCTCCACATTGGTAACTGCAATATCAGGACCAACATAGACGTTATATGCCGTTGAGGTTTCGTAAGCGTTGTTATCTATTACGATTTCGAGTAGTATATCACTCGTGTTGGCTTTCATTACATAGCTTGAATTTGAGTAGCCTGTTGTATCCCAGGTGAAGGAGAGAACTTTCGACTCAAGTGATGCTAGATCTGTGACTGACTTGGTTCCCAGCAGATAATATGCGTCATCAAGCTCACTGGTTCTTTGCCAGAGAGTCGGTGCTTTCTCCACCGGAGAGAGTGCAGTCGGAGTGACTCTGATTGGAAGATAATCTACTCTAATGATACCTGGGGTTGAAACATTTTCGTACTTCAATTCTACCCCGACACCAGTTATCATAGTGGGGGTCCAAGCAAACGCCGAGGTGATGTCAGTCCAGACCAGTGTATCTGTAGTCTCTGATACAACATTT
>Ga0209978_10000465_pt1 | contig 15286 bp, 17 predicted proteins | sample BentaG_FD_182805 | JGI IMG/M metagenome (GOLD analysis project Ga0209978, IMG submission 182805) | Deep subsurface microbial communities from South Atlantic Ocean to uncover new lineages of life (NeLLi) - Benguela_00093 metaG (SPAdes)... | ecosystem: Environmental > Aquatic > Marine > Oceanic >... | reverse complement strand
ACTCTATCTAATGGCTAGTGCATATTATCAGTTAAAAGAGTATCCTCAACTGGTGACCAACATTCACCAAATTTTGAAGAATTCACCTGGGAGCTCTACCAGTTGGCGAGTAGAAACTTACTTTATAATTGGAGAGGCATACTATGCTCTTGGTAAATATAGTGAAGCAGGGAGAATATATGAATTAATCAGCAAAAATTTCCCCGCCAGTCCACTTGTAGCGAGAGCATATCAGGCTATCTCTTCCTGTTATGCCGCCAGGGGAGAGTATGGGAAGGCTGGTGAGGCGCAAGAGAAAGCTATAGCCAGAGCTCAACAAGATGGTGGAGAAGCCAGCAACTTAACTCTTCTGGAGATGGCCAATATACAATTTAATAAGAAGGAGTATGAAAAGGCAATCTCTTATTATGAAGAGTTTGTAAAACGGTCTCCTGAGAATCCCAGAGTAAGCAAGGCCCTGTATCAAGAGGGCATAGCGCTTTATCGTCTCCAATACTTCACAGAGGCAATAAAGAAATGGGAAAAGCTGGCAAGAGAGTATAAGCAGGGTGAACTGGCTCCTAAGGCTTTACTGCAGGCGGGGAAGACATATTTTGGTTTAGGTAAATATGGTGAGGCTCTGAGTGCTTACCAGAGGCTCCTGGAGGAGTATCCCGGCTCCAATATGGTAAGAGATGCTGTCCTGCAAATAGGGCAATGTTATTACAACCAGGGTAAAATTCAGGATGCAATAACTCAGTATGAGAAATTCATCAGGGATTATTCAGAAGATGAGAGGGTCGGGGTTGTTCTGGAGCAGTTACAGATGAGTTATTACCGTCAGGGCAAGTCGATTGAAGAGTTGGAAAAACTGATCGCAGAGTTCCCTAAATCGAGGTTCGCTGCCGATACTTACTGGAAGTTGGGCGCAGAGGCATTTAATAAAAAGAAGTATCCCTTAGCTCAGCGATATTTCCAGAAGATTGTTCTGGACTTTCCAGAAAGTACCTCAGCAGCTCAAGCATTCTATTATCAGGCAGAATGTTATTACCTTCAGGAACAATATACTGAGGCGGTAAATGCCTATGAGAATTTCGTCCTCAATTTCCCTGAAGATAGATTGCTCTCTCAATCTATGTTCCGTAAGGCAGTCTGCTATTTCAACATGGGGGAATTTGAGAAGAGTGTACTTGCTTTTAAAGATTTTTCACTCACATATCCTGAAGACCCCTTAGCTAAGGATGCAGCTCTCAATATTGCGCTAAGTTACAAGAAAGCTCAGAAACTGAGAGGATCTATTGAGGCCTATGAGAATTTTGTGGCCACTTATTCAGAGGACGAGAAAGTTGGTTTTGCCTTCCTGCAGATTGGTTCATTATATGAGGTCCTGGACGACTATGAGCAGGCAGTAGAGGCGTATGAGAAAGTGCCAGGAGGGAAAACAGAGAAAAGTGAAGCGGAGTTCTACGCTGCCAGGTGTTACGATAAGCTGAAAATGCCAGAAAAACAGAAGGAATCCTATGAGGCTTTAGTTAATTTTGTGCCCAGGAGTGACGAGTATAGACTGGCAGGACTGATGCGATTAGCGGAAATTTACGAAGCCGAAGGCCATCCACAGAAGGGTTTGGTTATTTATGGAGACATTGTCAAGAATAGCAAGAATCCCGACTGGGTTGCTATAGCTAAAGAGAAGATGAGAATGTTGAAGGGAAAAAGCACAGATTAACAGGAGTAGCCCCGATTTATCGGGGCGTCTTAAAGTGCGGACTAAAGTCCGCTATTCCAAGAAAGCAGAAAGGAGGGAATTATGGGTAATTTAAACTTTGTTGAGTTAATGAAAATCAGCGCTGTTATGCCGATTCTCCTGGTCGCTTCTCTTTTGGTGGTTGCTTATGCGCTGGAAAGGTTCTGGTACTACTATCGAGCAGGGAGACTGGATAGTAGTTTATTTGTGGAAGTGAAGAGATTGGTCAGGGATGGAAAAATTCAGCAGGCTGTCGATTGCTGTGATAAGCACAGGGGTCTGGTTCCTGAAATCGTGAAAGCGGGATTGAATGCTTCCCATCTTTCCAGAATCGATGCTGAGGACACCATGGAGAGCTACAAAGCGAGGAGCCAGAACTTATTGAGGTCGCGGTTAGGAGTATTTGGCACGCTAAGTTTCATCTCACCACTGCTGGGACTTATGGGAACAGTGCTGGGTATAATGAGGTCTTTCCATGACCTCGCCTTGTCCGGCTCAGGGGGGCCGACAATAGTTGCTGCTGGAATCTCTGAGGCCCTGATCACCACTGTTACCGGTATTGCCGTGGCTGTCCCTGCATCTATTATCTACAACTATTTCACTACCAGGCTGCGTAACTTGGTAGTAAGAATCGATACCTTTACTTCAGAGTTGATTATTATTCTATATGGTGAGCGGACTATAGAGAGAAGACAGAGATAAAAAAGGAGTAGCAGACTTTAGTCTGCGTGAAGGAGTAGCAGACTTCAGTCTGCGTTTGAAGAAGGAGTAGCAGACTTTAGTCTGCATTGATTGGAGGATAAAAATGAGGAAAGAATCGATTGAAAAGGGAGATCAGAAGGAACTCGCAGAGATAAATGTTACTCCTCTGGGCGACGTTTCTTTGACTCTCATCATTATCTTAATGGTAATATCGCCAATGATTATGCAGTCAATGATTAAAGTCCATTCTTCTAAGGCGGTAAAAAGTACCCAGGCAGAAAAAGCGAAAGAGAAACCCCTGTTCGTGCGCATTACCAATGAGGCAATATATTTAAATACTGAGAAGATGGGCTCGGAAGAAGAATTATCGCTAAGGCTGATTAAAGAACTGGGGGATAAGAAGGATAAATCAGTTATGATTACTGCTAACAAGGACGTCCCGCACGGAAAAGTTGTACATATTCTGGACCTTTCCCGGCAGAGCGGAGCGGTAAAATTGTCCCTGGTGAAAAGAGCTAAAAGAGAAACGGGTAAGAAGATACCTGAATAAGGAGTTTAAAATGAGAAGAACAAAACAGATTGAAGAGAGTTCTATAGCCGGGATAAATATGGCGCCTATCATTAATGTGGCATTGGTTCTGGTAATCATACTTATAATAACAGCTCCCATTCTTAGTATACCCAATATTCCTGTTAATCTCCCAAAGGCAGTAACTATCGAGGCAAAAGAGCGAAACATAACCATCAGTTATGGAAAGGATGGTAGGCTTGCTATAGACACGCAGGTGATTTCCTGGAGAGACCTGGTTCCTAAACTCAAATACAGACTGAAAGAAAACGAGAAAGCCCTGGTTATAATTCGTGCCGATAAGGATGTTCCCTATGGAGAAGTAGAGAAAATTTTCGATATAGTTATCAAAAAAGCGGGCGCTAAAAGAATAGCAGTAGCCACAGAACAGAGGAGAGAGTACAAGGAAAAGGAGTAGCAGACTTCAGTCTGCGTTTGCAAGGAGATAAATCATGCTTGTTCACACACAGATGAAACACGATATTGTTTGCTGGACGATTGCAATAGGTTTGCACCTTTTGCTTTTCCTGTTAAACTTCAATCTATATAGAACTGGCGAAGCGAAAAAGCTTATCCCTATAGTGGAAATTGAGTACATTACACACGAAGAGATACTACGTGCACGGCGAATTAGAACTCCCGGCAAGCCACCTGAGACTTTCAAAGAAAAATTGAAACACTTCTTTAGTAAGAAAGTAGCACCTCCTAAGAAAGAAGAACTACTGGCTGGTAAAGCCCCTTCTAAACTGGAGATTGATAAAATTCGAGGCATTTCTCAGAAGAAAACTTTAATCGATAAGAAAGCTTCTCTTTCGAAAAAAGTTGATTTATCCCTGAAAAACAAGACTAAAGAAAAGTTGCTTTATAAGGAAGAGAGTATTCTCGTTGCTTCGAAGGAACCAAAACTTAAGGATTTAGAATTGCAAAAACTCAAAGGTAAGGAGTATAAAGTGGCTAAGAAAGACCTCCCTTTCCAGGTAAATAACAGGAAGGGAATAGATAATGGTATGGATATTGTGGCTATAAATTTAGGCGAGAAGACATCAAAGGACATACTTACTCAAGCACCCACTTTAGAAGATATTAAAGGAGAGGTAGATTTTGGTGAGGGAGTATTCCGTGTGGTCAAACAGGAAGCTCAGGGAAAACTTTCCGGGTCAGAAGTGCTGGCAAACTTGTTAGCCATGGCTAAGGGGGCTCAAAGAGGAAGGGATAGCGGAGGCATTGGAGCTGGAATCGGGGCGTCTGGAGAATCCTCAACAGGAACAGGAACGGCTTCAACAGGCACTTCCTCCAAAGAAGGCGAATCCGAAGAGAAGGCATTCAGGAAAGGCGTGGTCTTCTCGCGGGTTCCTAAAAGGGAGCGTGGGCTTGCTGGCTCTGGAAGTGAAGAGTCGAGCTCTGGCTCGGGGGCGAAGAAAGAAGTTGCAAGAAAAGAGCGGAGAGGAGGAAGGGTCATTTTTGAGATTACAGGTCCACTCTCTCGGCGAACGATTCTCCGTAAAGTTATTCCTTCCTATCCTGAATGGGCAGAAAAGGAGGGAATTGAAGCAGGGGTGAGCGTACATTTTGTAGTCCTTTCTAACGGAAAGGTCAAGGATAATATTTATGTGGTGAGAACTTCCGGCTATCCAGTTATGGATAAGTTAGTAATGGACGCCTTGAGCCACTGGCAGTTCGCTTCTTTAGTAGGAGATCTCTACGGAAAAGAAGAGTGGGGAGTATTAACTTTCTATTTTTCACTTGAAGGAGGAGCATAATAATGATTAAGAAAAGGAGTAGTTCCGATTCATCGGAGCGTGGTAGTCGCAGGCTTCAGCCTGCGTGGAGTAGCAGACTTCAGTCTGCGTGGAGTAGCAGACTTCAGTCTGCGTTATGTATCATTCTGGTCACTTTATCGCTAATATTTTTAAGCTATGGAACGGCTTTAACTCAAGAAGTGTTAGATACTGATACTTCACCAAGAGGAAAAGAGACCAGTGAAGGACTTTCAGAAGTTGTGATAAAGGGTGAAGCCAAAGATACTGTCAAAGTGGAGAAGGCTCCTTACCAGATTGAGATTAAGTTAGAAGATATTATTAGTTCATCTATAGAGAAGACGGAAGCTCTTTTGAAGGGGGGAGTAGAAATTCTAAGGCGGGAGGATTTCCAGCAATTTACCTGCTTAAATAGCAACCAGGTGATTAGACCCTCGCTGCCTTCCATTCCGGAACCGCCCCTGGTAACTTTCCATCCCAGGCGTTCCGATCTCAAAATTAAGAAATGGAAGCTGACAATTACGGATGAGAAAGGAAATGTCATAAAAACTCTCCAGCATAAAGGAAGTCCTCCCCAGACTATTGAATGGGATGGTCGCGATGGAAGAGGAAGAATAATAAGAGTAGGAATTCTCTATTCCTATAATTTCGTGGCTACAGACCAGGATGGCAGACCTCATACTAGTACTGGAAAGCCATTTCAGCTGTGGGCATTAAAGTATGATGAGAAAGACAGTGTGAATATTGAGGTAGCGAATAGAATCCTTTACACTTCAAAGAGAGATGAATTTTCAGAAGATGGCAAACTAATTATGGAAAAGGCTTTAGACTTTTTACGCCAATATTCGAGATACCCTTTTCGAGTAGAGATTTGTACCGATGCGCCAGACTTTTCGCTCTGGGAAAAAGCTAAAACCTTACTTTCAGACTATATCTCTGGAAGCCTGATTCTTTTGCCAGAAGACTTGAGGATAAATGTGGTAAGAGGAGACGGTCGAGGGTTAACCACCCGTTTTATCATTCAAACTAGATAAAATACCATTAGGAGTAACAGACTTCAGTCTGCGTTTAGTTAGTTAAGGTCACTCGAGAGAGTCCCCAACCTCGAGTGACTGATTTCGTAAATAATCGCTCTGCATTTTCTGCGGAGCGATTATTTTATATACTTCGGTTTGGAGTGGAATTTGATGACAATGTTGACAAGGTAACCAAAAAGTGTTAAAATTAACACTAATTTGTCCTATGGGGTGGCAGCGTAAGGGTGAGATACAGTTTATCTTGTGCAACAGGGGTGGTCGTCCAATCATCTGGTGGGGATGGAACTCCTTCCCTATGCTGGATTCTCCCGATTTCATCGGGGGATTCCAGAGACGTAGATTATTGGTAGTGATGCCCCGAAGGGGATTATCCTGTTAGTTTATAATTTTAATTTGAGGTGAAATTATGGCGAAAGAAAAAATTTTAATTATTGATGATGAACAGGACCTGGTTAAGTTGGTGAAAGAGATTCTGGAAATGGAGAATTTCCAGGTGAGTACTGCTTATGATGGTGAGGAGGGATTGAGAAAAGCGGCTAGTGAAATTCCCGATCTAATTCTTTTAGATATTAAGATGCCCGGTGTCAATGGCTTCCAGGTGTTAGAGAGGTTGAAAATAGATAAGACCACTTCACACATTCCAGTAGTAATGCTCACTACCAGCGGTCTCAGGCAAGATCGCGATAAAGCATTCGATTTGGGTGCAGTGGACTATGTAGTCAAATCATTGGAAGGTTTTGAACTGGGGGAGCGAATCCATAAGATATTGAGGGGTCGCTTATAAACGCAACCTAAAGGTTGCGACTACCAAATTATCCCGACAAATCAAATGGTAGCCGCAGACTTCAGTCTGCGTAATAATGGAGTAGCAGACTTCAGTCTGCGTTTGGAAGAAGTTAGAATTATACGGTTATTCACTGGAGAAGGGAATATAGTAAAAGACATATGAAAAAGAAAATCTTAGTAGTCGATGATGATCCGGGAGCAGTTGAACTCCTGAGAGAAATCTTGAGCGTACAGAATTTCAGAGTTATCTCCGCGACAAATGGTGACGAAGCAGTAAAGAAAGTGCGAGAAGAAAAGCCGGACGTCGTCGTTTTAGACGTAGTGCTTCCCGGCTTGAGCGGTGTTGACGTGTGTCGGATTTTGAAACAGGATAAGACGACCCATTCTATTCCTATCGTAATGTTAAGTGGCAGGGCTATGGAAACCAGAGACAAGGTTACTGGATTCGAGGCAGGAGCTGACGATTATTTAACTAAACCCTTTGAGGCTAAAGAGTTGGTTGCTCGCATAAGAGCTTTATTAAGGCGCTATGAGCTTTCTGAAGACTTTGAGGAGGTCATAGAAAAGGAAGAGATTTCTCTTGATGTTACCAGAGCAACAGTACGGGTGAAAGGAAAACTTGTGAACCTCAGACCCAAAGAATTCGATTTACTCTACCTGTTGATGAAAAAGGCAGGTCGCGTTTTGAATCGCGCATATTTATTGACAAGTATATGGGGCTATGAGTATTTTGGCACTACCAGAACAGTGGATGTGCATATAAGGAGACTCAGGGAAAAACTGGGAAAAGAGACTGCAAAAAAGATAAGAACTATAGAAGGAAAAGGATATATGTTTGTAGAAGGAGAATAAAAAGTTAACATAGATTTAACATTTTTGTAACACTATTGTAATAAGTCTGTGGTAAACTATGTTTTGGAGGATTGGAATTTCAGGTTTGTGCATCCCGATTTTCAATCGGGAAATTTGTGCCTACAAGGACTATGTTGTCATTGCGAGGAGCAGAGCGACGAAGCAAACTCATGCAGAATTACGAGATTGCTTCACTTCGTTCGCAATGACACTTTGTGTCAGATTGCCACGGGCTTCGCCCTCGCAATGACCCTTCGGGTTAATTTTGTAGGCCCCGATTCATCGGGACAAAATAGAAAGGTGCTATATGAAGGAGAAAATTCTTTTCGTTGACGATGATCCGGATATTGTTAGGCTGGTAAAGGAGACTCTCCTCGATGAAGGGTTCGATTTTGTTTCTGCTGAGGACGGTGAAGGTGGCATAAAGAAGGCTCGAAGGTCCCATCCTGACCTAATTCTTCTGGATATGCACCTTCCGGACATAGACGGGTTTGAGGTTTGTCGGATACTGAAAGGTGATGAAAAGTGCAAACATATACCTATAATAATGTTAACAGGCAGGTTTAAAAAGACTTCTGATAAAATTGAGGGATTAACGGGTGGGGCGGATGACTATGTGCTAAAACCTTTTGAGATTAAAGAACTATTAGCGCGAATACGGGCAGTGCTCCGAGAGTACAAACATTTTGGTCCAAAGCACCTGGTGAAAGACCATCTGGAAGAGTTAAGACGGAAGAAAAAGGATTGACGCTCGGGAGGCAGAATGCGTCTGAGAACAAAGTTTAGCTTATTTGCTATTCTTATATTGGTAGTAGCTTTATTGGGAATGAGCGTGATTCTGTTCATTTTTGAGAAGAAACATCTTTTGCAGACAATGAGAGAAACCCAGGTAAATGCCATAAAGGGTTTGGCAGAGGTCTGCAAGGAGGCGATAATTAGCGAAGATGATCTGCTTCTTATGAATTACATGAAGGTAGTAAAAAGAACTACAGGGGTAGTTTATGCCATGTTCGTAAACGATGAAGGGAAAGTGGTAGTGCACACAGATGTTAATCTCCTTGGTTATGTGTATCGGGATTCTATAGGAGTAAGAGCTCAGAACTCAGAAGACCTGTTGATTCAATCTTATACAGGGAGGGAAGGTGGAGAGCTCATCGATGTCTCACTTCCTGTCTTATTGGGAGAGGGCAGGTTGGGTACTGCCCGCATTGGATTTTCTAAAGTAGTTTTGAATAGAGTTGTGGAAGATACATTATCCCTGACCCGTCGCCGTATCTTCGTGGTAACAGGTGTTGCCTTTTCTTTCGGGATTTTTGGCGCGTTTATTCTGGCTCAGCTGATGAGCCGTCCAATCAAGAAACTTACTGAGGGGGCAAAGTCTATCGGACAGGGAAACCTGGAACAGAGGATTTCAGTCAAAAGTAGAGATGAACTTGGCGATTTAGCAGGTGAATTTAACAGGATGGCAAAAAAGCTTAAGGAGCTTGACCAGATGAAGGACGACTTCGTTTCCAGTGTCTCCCACGAGCTCCGCTCACCTCTAACTTCCATTAAAGGCTATGTCGATTTTGTGTTGAGGGGGAAAGCCGGGCCGCTTAATAAGAAGCTTATAGAATATTTGACAATTGTCAAGAACAACACTTCTCGACTGGGAATGTTCATAAATGACATCCTCGATTTAGCAAAAATTGAAGCCAAGCGCTTTGAGCTGGGAAAAGAAGCTTTAGAACTTCCCCCGCTCATAGAGGAAATGGTTACATTTTTCCGGCCTCAGGCAGAAGAGAGCAAGGTCCAACTGAAGGTAGTCGTTTCCACCAATGTCTCTTTAGTTTCCGCTGACCCGGACAAGCTTAGACAGGTTTTCACAAATCTCCTCAGCAATGCTTTCAAATTTACTCCTGAGGGAGGGAAAGTAACTATAGAAACGAAAAACTCGGAATCAGGAAACTTCGTAGAGATTGCTATTAAAGACACCGGGGTGGGTATTGCCAAGGAGGACTTGCAAAAAGTCTTCGGCAAATTCCAACAGGTTAAATCATCTGGAGGTAAAGTGAAAAGGGTCAAGGGGACAGGGTTGGGTCTGGCCATCGTTAGGGGAATCGTCGAGGCACACGGTGGTCGGATTTGGGTAGAGAGTGAACCCAATAAGGGAAGCAATTTTATCTTTACTTTACCCAAGGCATAATTTATAATATAGAGAGAGAAATATGAACAAAGAAAAAATTCTGGTAATAGAAGACGACGAGGATATTGCTAATCTGGTCAAAACTGCTCTTGAAGGCGAAGGTTTTGAGGTCACGATTGGGTACAGTGGGGAAGAGGGACTGGAAAAGATTCATCGTACCCCACCGGATCTATTGGTTTTAGACCTGGGGCTTCCTGGTATGAGTGGTTATCAGGTTTGCCAGAAGATTAGAGAAGATGTTTCTTTGGCCCATATTCCCATAATCATGTTAACTGCCAAGGGCACTACATCCGATAAAGTCATTGGATTGAGCTATGCTCCTGATGACTATATTACCAAACCTTTCCAGGAAGAAGAACTTGTTGCCCGTGTGAAAACACATTTGACTCGCACTGCCAGTGACCTCTCGGCTAATCCTCTAACCAAATTGCCTGGCAACATTCCCCTCGTTGAGGCGTTAGAGAAGTGTCTAAGCCAGGGCCATCTATTTGCTGTCTTGTATTTAGACTTGAGTAATTTTAAAGCTTTTAACGATAAATATAGCTATCTCCGAGGCGACAAAGTTCTTCGTATTACAGCTCAAATCATTCTCAAGGTAGTTAAACAGAAAGGCAATCCCGATGACTTTATTGGTCACATTGGAGGGGATGATTTCATCGTAATTACTAGCCCGGATAAAGTTGATGCCCTCTGTAGAGGTATCACTAAAAACTTTGACCAGGAGATTCCCAGTCTCTACGACGAAGAAGATAGAAAGAGAAAACATATTATAACCAAGGATAGGCTCAATAAAACTGCGAAGTTTCCATTGATGACTATTTCTATCGGAGTAGTTACCAATAAATCGAGGAAATTCACCAGCCCTGCGGAGATTAGCGATGTGGGTGCTGAACTGAAAAAATATGCTAAGCTCAAAAAAGGGAGCGGTTACGTTGTAGATAAGAGGGAAGATTAAAGAGGTAAATTTTTATATAAGGGAAGATGGCGATGTTAAAGAAAAGAATTTTGTTGATAGATGATGATGTGTCGATTTTGAAACTGGTCGGCAGCGTCTTGACAGAAGAGGGATTTACTGTAATTACTGCCAGTTGTGGAGAAGAGGGAATTAAGAAAGTTCATCGCTCAAAGCCAAATTTAGTCATTTTGGATTTGAGGCTGCCCGATATGGATGGTTTCCAAATTTGTCAAACTTTGAAGAAGGACAAGAGTGTAAGTGATATTCCCATTGTAATGCTCACCGTTAAATCTGCAAAGTCCTCAACTGTTGCCGGATTGGAGATGGGTGCTGATGACTATATTGTTAAACCTTTTAATCAAGAAGAATTAGTCGCTCGAGTGAAGACAGTACTGCGTCGAGCTGGGGGAGGGGAAAAAGTAGAAGAAATTTTAAGGTATGGAGATATACATTTGAATTTGGATAAACATACTGTGTTCATAAAAGATAAACAGATTGATTTAACACCTACGGAGTTTAATTTACTTCACATTTTGGTAAAAAAGAAGGGGCATGTGCTTAACAGAAGTTTCTTGTTGGAGACGGTATGGGGCTACGAATACTTTGGCACTACTCGTACTGTTGATGTTCATATCGGACGACTGCGAGAAAAGTTGGCTCCCCTGGGCGAAAAGATTGAAACTGTGGAAGGAATAGGCTACAGGTTAATCGATGAGGGGAAAGACTGACGTTATAGTTTGCACAGATTGAATCTGTGCCTACAATGATGGTTGTAGGCACGGTTTTAACCGCGCAAATGTGTAGGCACAATTTTCCCGATTGAAAATCGGGATGCTTTTTTTGGTTGACAAATTTCTTACATTTTTGTTATAAAGAACAATCCACGGATTGAATGGGTGAAAATTGTGTTTAAAAAGGTAATTCAGTTTTTGAGAGAAGTTATAGAAGAGCTACGAAAAGTTTCCTGGTCGGGTAGGAAACAGACAATCGGATCGGCAATGGTGGTGATTCTTTTAGTTATCGCCGTGGCTATTTTTGTAGGTCTGGTAGACTTTGGGTTATCCATAATTCTGGGAATATTGATAAAGTAGTCAACGGCTAAGAGGGAAAAGTTGATAGAGAAAAAATGGTATATTGTTCATACTTATACGGGGCATGAGGATAAGGTTAGAGCATACCTGGAGAAGATGATAAGTTCTGGGGAAATGAAAGACAAAATATCAAATATATTGATTCCCACTGAAGAAATTGTGGAGATTCGAAAGAATAAGAGAAAGATTAGCAAGCGGAAATTTTTCCCCGGTTACGTTCTAATTGAAATGATAATCGATAATGAAACCTACTGGGCTGTACGCAATATTCCTGGAGTAACTGGTTTCCTCGGCGGGGTGAAACCCGCGCCTCTTCAATCAGAAGAATTGGACAATATCGTGACACTCACTCAACGAGAAGCACAGGCAAAACCAAAGCCAGCAGTTATGTTTGAAAAAGATGAGAGTGTCAGAGTTATAGAAGGGCCATTTGAAAATTTTGTTGGCGTAGTGGAAGACATCAATGAGGAAAAAGGTAAGCTGAGAGTAATGGTAACAATCTTTGGACGAGCTACTCCAGTCGAGCTCGATTTTTTACAAGTGGAAAAGATATAAGAAGGAAGGTTTTATGCCCAAAAAAGTAAAAAGCATAATAAAATTACAGATATCCGCAGGGGGAGCTAATCCTGCTCCTCCAGTGGGACCCGCCTTAGGACAACATGGAGTAAATATTATGGAGTTCTGTAAGGCATTCAATGAGAGAACGGCTAGTCAGGAACCGGGAATGCTTGTTCCGGTGGTAATCACTGTATATCAAGACAGAAGCTTTACCTTTGTGACCAAGGTTCCTCCAGTAGCTGCATTGTTGAAGAAAGCTGCGGGCATAGCCAAAGCCTCAGGAGAGCCCAATAAGACGAAAGTAGCTAAGGTGAGTAAGAAACAAGTACGTGAAATTGCAGAGAAGAAAATGGCTGATCTAAATGCAAACGATATGGAAGGTGCGGTTAAGATGGTAGAGGGAACTGCAAGGAGCATGGGAATAGAGATAGAATAGAAAGGAGTAGCAGACTTCAGTCTGCATTTGGGTAGTCGCAGGCTTCAGCCTGCGTCGTAGGGAGTAGCAGACTTCAGTCTGCGTTTAGAATTTGTAGGCGTTGCGAACGAAGTGAAGCAATCTCGAGATTGCCACGTCCCGATTTTCAATCGGGCCTCGCAATGACATCTGTAGGTAAATTGTGCAAGGGAAATTATGAAAAGAGGTAAGCGCTACCGCGAATTATCTAAATTAATTGAGAAGGATAAAGTTTACAGTGTAGAAGAGGCAGTAGTGTTGGTTAAAAAGGCTGCCAATGCCAAGTTTGACGAGACTATCGAATTGTGCCTGCGGTTGGGAATTGATCCCAAGCGGCAAGACCAAATAGTAAGAGGAACTGTCTTATTGCCACACGGTACAGGAAAGAGTAAGGTAGTGGCTGTTGTAGTTAAGGGAGAGAAAGCAAAAGAGGCAGAAAAAGCAGGAGCAGATTTTGTGGGAGGAGAAGATTTAATTGAAAAGATAGCCAAAGAGACTATTAAATTTGATGCGTTAATAGCTACTCCCGATTGTATGCGTGACTTGGGTAAGCTGGGAAAGATGCTTGGACCGAAGGGATTAATGCCCAGTCCCAAAACAGGTACTGTCACATTCGAGATTGCTGATGTGATAAAAAAGATTAAAGCTGGTCAAGTTGAATTTCGAATCGATGGTTACGGGATTATCCATTTAAGTGTGGGTAAAGCTTCTTTTGATGAGAGGAAATTGGCGGATAATATAAATACTGTAATAAAAGAAGTACAGCGAGTTAGACCACCTACTGTTAAAGGTCAATATCTAAGGAGCGTAAGCGTCTCCTCAACAATGGGTCCAGGAATAAAGGTGAGTTTGCCCAAAATTTAATATCATGGGATGGTAGTCGCAGGCAAATGACCTTTGGTCATTTGGTCGAAGCTAAAGCTTCGACCTACGTAGGTCAAGGCTTTAGCCTTGACCAGCCTGAAAGGCTGCCTGCGCATGGTTGAATGATAAGATTTCCTAGCGAAGGCAATTGCCTTCGCTTTTTTATTGTATCTGACCCCGCCCTTTTCTGAAGGAGAGGGTGGCGAGAAAATGGGGTCAGTTCTATTTTTGGCCCTATCACAATTCTATTTAACTATTTTAATGAATCAAAAATAGAGCTGACCCCATTTTCTTTGTGAAAAAGCCAAGCGAGCGCTATGGGGCTTCCTGGAATTAGAAAACACAAGAGAATGCAAGAAATAAACAGAAGAGGCTTTATGATAGAATTTCAGCGTCTATGGCACCTAATAATGTTAGGTGGAAATAGATGGGGCGGATTGTTACTAAAAGATTTTTAAACTTTTTACTTGACAAATCTTGTAGATATATTATAATTAAAGCAAGACATAGATATTAAATAATAAAACATATCTCTAAAGGTTTCCAAAAAGGTGAATCTGATGAAAGATATAATGAGCACTAAAGAGCTGTCCCAATATATAGGATTGAGCAAATCTAAAATTTATCAATTAATCCGCCAGAAAAAAATCCCGGCTTCTAAGATTGGTAGACAATATAAGTTTTCTAAAGAGATGATTGATGCCTGGTTAAAAGAGTCAATTATTACTTCACCCAAAGAGTCCCCAACGAAGATTCCGCCGGAAAAGAGCAAAAAGGATGTGAGGACTTAAACAGACTGGCAAGATTGAGTAGTCCTATAGTTATTGAGCCTTTAAAACAGAGGAGGTGAGAAAGAGATGGGAGAAAAGGTAGCAAGGGTCGGTGTAAAGAGACAAGAAGGTTATCTCTATTTCATCGACAAACAAGGAGATGTCTCTCGTGCCAGGATGGCCCGCGGCGGCAAGAAAGGTGGGACACCTGTAAAAGTTGCTAAAGTTGGTGTTAAAAAGGCCCGTGGGTATCTCTATTATCTCGATAAACAAGGAGATGTCTCTCGTGCTAAGATGGCCCGCGGTGGTAAAAAGAGAAAGAAGAAAAAAGCCGCCAAAAAGAAAACTGCCAGAAAAAAAAGGAGGAAGAAGATGGTAAAGAAGAGAAAAGCAAAAAAGAAAAAGAAAGCAAAAAAGAAAAAGAAGAGATAATTAATAAGTTCAAAATTTTGCACTACAAGATGACCCCTTGTTGAAAGACAATTGCTGGTATTCTGTATTTCAGAGAAGCGGTAGTATAACTCTTGAGTTTGGTGAGGAAAATAAATAATTCTGCTTGAAAGAGCCAAAATTTTCCAGCAATCTGCCTTTATCCACAAGGGGTCTTTTTTTCTTCCTCCTCCACCTTCTTTCTTTTCCCTCCAATGCCCCCTTCCTTTTATCCTCCTCCTGAAGAGGGAGGAACATAAGTGGAGAGGTAATCAGGGGAGGAGTGAGATTTTGGGAAAATACTTACCTTTTTTCTTGACAGTATGGAGAATGTGCATTATAATAATTTTTAGTCGAGGTCTTTTTAGATTTGTTAGGTTGGGTCTATTTTTTACTTGTTTCATGTTACTAGATTTGCTAAAATTATAATTTAAGGAGAGAAAGATTGAGGAAACCGATTATCGCTGGTAACTGGAAAATGAATAAGTTAACCTCAGAAGCAGTGGAGTTAGCCCGCGAAGTAAAAAACAAAGCAGGGACTATTGCAGATAGGGA
>Ga0209978_10000464_pt1 | contig 15291 bp, 15 predicted proteins | sample BentaG_FD_182805 | JGI IMG/M metagenome (GOLD analysis project Ga0209978, IMG submission 182805) | Deep subsurface microbial communities from South Atlantic Ocean to uncover new lineages of life (NeLLi) - Benguela_00093 metaG (SPAdes)... | ecosystem: Environmental > Aquatic > Marine > Oceanic >... | reverse complement strand
CGGCTTTTATCAGTAGCTGGTGGCTAGGGGTATCTGCTTCAGACGGGATTTCTCTTTGTGTCTTACCGAATAACTTTGATATACGCACTTTTCACTCCATTTATATTTATCTGTTTTATCTACCTCACCCCCTTAATCCCCCTCTCCTTCAAAGGAGAGGGGGAGGGTGATTGTTGAAGGGGCTTTCCCTTTTTCTCTGCCATGGCTAGAACTTGTCCACTTCTCTCATCAACGCTACCACAAAATCCTTTTCCTGAATAGTTCTAATCTTTTTGCCTTTCTTGAAGAGGACGGCTCTACCCTTGCCGCAGGCGATGCCGATATCGGCGTCCTTGGCTTCGCCGGGTCCGTTGACCACGCAGCCCATAACGGCTACCTTTATCGGCTTGTCAATCTTTAATAGCTCTTCCTCTACTTCTTCGGCTAATTTTACTATATCAACCTCAGCCCGACCACAGGAGGGGCAGCTGACCAATATCGGACCGTGCTGGCGCAGGTCCAGGCTCTTTAAGATTTCATAGCCAGCAATTACCTCTTCCCTGGGGTGAGCCGTCAGTGAAACCCGAATAGTATCCCCGATGCCGAGGTAGAGCAGGGTGCTGATGCCCACCGTGCTGCGGATAATACCGGTTCTGGGCGTGCCCGCTTCGGTTATACCGATGTGCAGGGGATAGGGTATCTTTTGCGCAATATCCTGGTAGGCTTCAATAGTAGTCGGGACATCAAAGGCTTTGAGCGAAACCTTAATCAGGTCGAAGTCCAGGCTTTCCAAAAAGCGTATCTGCCGAAGGGCAGCCTCTACCATTTGTTGGGCAATGGTTAACTGAGGATTTGCTGCTCTGGGCAGGCTGCCGGCATTCACCCCGATTCGGATAGGGACGCCTCTTTCTTTAGCTGCCTGGGCTATAGCTTTAACCTTTTCCGGTTCACTGATATTGCCCGGGTTCAGGCGCAGTCCGTCAGCTCCAGCCTCCAAGGCTATTAGAGCCAGGCGGTAATCAAAGTGAATATCGGCAATTATAGGTGTAGAGATGCCTCTTTTGATGGCTGATATAGCCCGGGCGGCTTCAGCATCGGGCACGGCTACTCGCACCAATTCGCAGCCACAATCCTCAAGCTCCTTGATTTGCTGGATAGTTGACATAACATCACGGGTATCGGTCTTGGTCATTGACTGCACCACGATAGGGGCACTACCGCCGATGGTTACATTGCCGATTTGTATAGGTTTAGATATGCGCCGGGGATTCATGGTATAAAGCTCTCTCCTCTTATAATGCGTATAATATCCTGGTAGGTGATTAGGAGCATTACTCCCATCAGCATAGCGAAGCCAATATAGTGCACCAGCCCTTCTGTCTTTGGTGACACGCGCTTGCCCCGGCGAACCCACTCCAAAAGGACAAAGGCAATCCTACCCCCATCTAGGGCGGGGAGGGGGAAAAGATTGACTATAGCCAGTATCAAGCTAATTAAGGCAATAATTTCCAGTAGCGGGCTAATTCCAGCTTTAGCCACCTCTCCGGTGATTTGGGCGATGCCTACCGGCCCCATCACTGTGGCTGGGGCAGCCCCGATAATCAAACTGATTATTCCATTCTTATATAAAACAAAGGTCTTGATGAATTCGGTCATCCCCAAGGGTACTGCTTTCCAGAAGGGATAGCTTTGACTGACAATGGTCGGGTTTAGCATAGTGATTAAAATACCAGTTGCTCCCTGACCCTCGGGAGGTTTCCACCTGGGTGTTAGTTTAACAGCTTCTGTAGTTGAATCAGTATGCTTGATAAGTAAGGTAACCTCATTACCCAGGTTGAGGTGAACATAGCGCTGTAGCTCATTAATATTATGCACCGGCTTCTCATTTAGCCTGAGTATTACATCTCCAGATTCAATACCAGCTATGGCGGCTGGCGAATTCGGGGCTGCTTCTTCCACCACCACTTGCCCGATTACCAGGTTATGCGGAACCATAAAGGCGATTGAGAACAGGAGCAAAGGCAATAAGATATTCATTAGCGAACCAGCACTGAGAACCAGTAGTCGGGTACCAATGCCCTTGCTGGCTAGGCTCCCAGGCACTTTGGGGTCTTCTTCGCCAGCCAACTTGTTAAAGCCACCAAAGGGTATGGCATTAAGAGAGTACCGAGTTTCGCCCCGTTTAAAGGATATTAATCGAGGAGGGAAGCCCAGACCAAACTCTTCCACTTTTACCCCTACTGCCTTGGCGGTAATAAAATGCCCCAGTTCATGGGCAAGGAGAATCACTGACAGAGCAGCTAAACCTATTATCAAAGTAATTACCATGGACTATCCTCCGGGATTAGCTTCATGACTCTCTCCCTAGCCCAGGTATCTGCCGCCATAATTTCCTCCAGGGTAGGGTGGGCTACAACTTGATGTTCTTCTAGCGCCTGCTCGACAAGCTTGGCAATATCAGTGAATCTGATGCGCTGAGACAAAAAGAGTTCAACGGCTACCTCATCGGTGGCACAAAGCACTGCTGGATAAGTTCCTCCCTTCTTCCCCGCCGCAATAGCTAACTTGGGGCAGGGGAAGGTATCAAGGTCAGGTTGTTCAAAGGTCAGGCTATTAATACGGCTCCAGTCAAGCCTGGGGAGTTGCCGGTTAGCCAGGCGTTCCGGGTAAGACAGAGCATATTGAATAGGTAGGCGCATATCGGGATAACTTAGCTGGGCTTTAATCGAGCCGTCTATAAATTCTACCATAGAATGGACAATACTCTGGGGGTGGATTAGAACCTTGATATTGTCAAAGGGCATATTGAACAGCCAGTGGGCTTCAATTACCTCAAGCCCCTTGTTCATCAGGGTAGCTGAGTCAATAGTGACCTTTCTTCCCATCTGCCACGAAGGATGTTTTAGAGCTTGCTTAGCCGTAACCCCGCTCAGCTGCGCCAATGAATAGCCATGGAAAGGACCGCCTGAGGCAGTCAGAATAAGTTGGGCTGCCGGTTGTGCTTCACCCTCAAGGCATTGCCATATAGCGCTATGCTCACTATCAATAGGCAAAATCTGGGCAGCATTTAGTTTTGCCTCACTGGTGATAATCTCACCAGCCATAACCAACGATTCCTTATTGGCCAGGCAAATCCTTTTACCGGCTTTTACCGCAGCTAGTGTCGGGGCTAGTCCTGCTTTGCCGGAGGTAGCTATAACAACAGTGTCTACCTGAGGATGACGGGCAAGCTCTTCCAGTGGTAGGAGCTCGTATTCTCCATTTGGTAGTTGAGCCTGTGTCTCTTTATCGTGAAAATAAACAAACCTTGGTTTGAACTCGCTGATTTGCTTTGCCAGTAAACCAATGTTCTTTCCCGCCGCCAGCCCGACTATATGAAACCTGTGAGGCAGGGCACGGACTACTTCCAGCGTCTGCTGACCTATGGAGCCGGTTGAGCCCAGGACAGCTAATTGCTTTACACTACTGCCCATATCACATAATAGTATACCACTATGCCAGCAAAGGCAACGCTGTCTATTCGGTCAAGGAAACCCCCGTGCCCAGGTATTGACTTACCCGACTCCTTTACCCCCATGTTGCGTTTGAACAAGGACTCTATCAAATCACCGAGTTGACCAAAGATGCTAACCACTAAGCCGAGGAGTATTGCCTGCCACCAGTAGTCAAAGGGTGCCTGAAGAGGTGTGCGTAGAGTAAAAAGCAGGCTAACTATGATAGCTCCAACGAGTCCGGCTATAGCTCCTTCCCAGGTTTTACCGGGGCTGATATTTGGGGCAAGACGGTGCTTGCCCAACGCTCTGCCAGCAAAGAAAGCACTGGTATCAGAAGCAAAGGTGACAAATAGAGCCAAGAATACCCAGTTTCTGCCATCATCCACCCCTCTTAGTGCTACCAAGTAACTTAGCAGCCACCCCACATAGAGGATTCCAGCTATAGTCCATGCCCAGCTAGTAAAAGCTCTCTCCTTCTGTGGGTGCAGCAATAGCCAGATTAGAGGTAGTATCACTGCTGAGGTTAATAGAAGCGGTATAAGAGCCTTATAGTCGAAATGGGGGCTCAGGATGAATAGCAATGCCCAGATTAGTCCGAAGTAGGTTAGTGGTGGCACCTTTGAGGCAGCCACCAATTTGTAGAATTCAAAGGCAGCCAGCAGCCCCCAGATAGCAACCAAGAGGGTGAACCACGGTTCACCAAACCAGACAATAGTAGCAAGGAGAGGAATACCACAGAGCCCAGTTATGACCCTTTTCTTGAGCATGAGATTGTTATTAACCCTATCCCCTTAATCTTGCCTATTGCTGGGAGTAGCGCTGTTCATCTGGTTCCTACCCGTTTTTGACTACACTCTGCCGAAGCGCCTTTGCCTCTGGCTATAGGCTAGTAATGCTCTCTCAAGCTCTTTTTTATCAAAGTCGGGCCAAAGAACACTGGTGAAGTAGTATTCGCTATAGGCTGATTGCCATATTAGGAAATTACTGAGGCGTAGTTCATCGGCAGTGCGAATGACCAGATCAACATCGGGTAAACTGGCAGTATAGAGGTAACTATTAAATAGTTTTTCATCTATGTTTTGAGGTGGGATGCCATCAATTATAAGGCGGCGGGCAGCATCTACAATCTCAGCGCGTCCCCCGTAATTGAAGGCGAGGCTAAGAGTCATCCCGGTATTGTTTTTTGTTAGCTCTACAGCCCAATTTATTGCTTGCCGTAGATTTTGTGGTAGTTCTTCAAGGCGACCGATGTGACGAAGTCTAATGCCCCTTTTATGAAGTTCAGTAGTCCTTTTACGTATTAGCTTTTCCAATATGTGGAATAAACCCATAACTTCGCCTTCGGGGCGACTCCAGTTTTCCGTGGAGAAACCGTAGAGGGTTACATATTTTATTGGGAATTCGTTGAGGTACTTAACCATGGGCCACATGTTTTCTGCCCCTGCTTTATGCCCCTTAAGTCTGGGCAGCCCGCGCAGCTCTGCCCATCTACCATTGCCATCCGGCACAATGGCTACATGATTGGGTAAGTGAACAATCTTTTCCGTAATTGATGAGCCAGCTACCGTTTTGTCACTCAATATTAAACCTCCCTGCCTAGGCTAGATCTCGGTAAGTTCTACTTCTTTTTCCCGCCCGATTCGTTCGGCATCGGCTATGAAGCTATCGGTAAGCTTTTGTAACTGGTCAAGGGTGCGCTTATACTCGTCCTGCGATATATCCTTATTTTTCTCAATCCCTTTTAGCTCCTCCATAGCTTCACGCCTTAGGTTGCGTATGGCAATCCTTCCTTCCTCAACCCTCCTTCGCACTGTCTTAGTTAGTTCCTGTCGTCGCTCTTCGGTGAGTGGCGGGATATTTATTCGGATTATGCTCCCATCGCTAGTTGGATTTAATCCGAGGTCAGACTTCAGGATAGCCTTCTCTATGCTACGTATACCCCCCTTGTCCCAGGGTTGGATGACAAGGAGCCTGGCTCCAGGTGCAGAAATGCCGGCAATCTGATTAAGCGGGGTAGGAACGCCAGCATATTCCACTTTGATATGTTCTATTAAGGCGGGCGTGGCACGCCCGGTGCGGATAGTGGCTAATTCCCTCTTCAGGACTTCAATGGACTTCAGCATCTTTTCTTCAATATTCCATAAAGTGCGGCTAGCCATCTTATTTCTCGCTGGATACTAGACTACCAATAGGTTCACCTTTTGCAACCTTTTCTAGGCTACGGGGAGCTTGAAGGTCAAAAACAATTATCGGTAGCTTGTTTTCTAAACACAGTGAGAGAGCGGTAGCATCCATTACTTCCAGATGCATATTTAGTGCTTCAAAGTGAGTAAGTTTATCAAACTTCTTGGCATTAGGATACTTGAGAGGGTCAGCACTGTAAATACCATCAACTTTATGCTTTGTCATAAGTAGAACCTCAGCCTCAATCTCTATCGCCCGTAGAGCAGCTGCGGTGTCAGTGGTCATATATGGGTTGCCGGTGCCCCCGGCGAAGATAACCGCTCTACCTTTCTCTAAGTGACGAATGGCACGACGTCTGATGTAGGGCTCAGCCACCTGTTGAACACCTATAGCTGACAGGGTTCTGGTAATTACTCCTTCCTTTTCCAGTGCATCCTGGAGAGCCAGGGCATTTATTACTGTAGCTAGCATTCCAGCGTAGTCAGCAGTGACCCTGTCCATTCCATCCTGCTCAGCTTTAGCCCCACGCCAGATGTTACCGCCACCAACAATAATAGCTACCCCTGTCCCCATTTCCATCACCTGCTTAATCTGCTTGGCAATCTTGGCTACGGTAGGTGTATCAATGCCATAGTCGGCTTCGCCGCTGAAAGCCTCGCCACTAAGCTTGAGTAGAACACGCTTATATTTGGTTGTGGTCATTTTCCTTACTACCTATCTACCTAGTTCAAATCTGGCAAATCTGCTTACCTTGATATTCTCTCCTACATTGGCAATCGTTTCGGCAATAATATCTTGAACGGTCTTATCCAGGTCTTTAATGTAAGGCTGAAGGAGCAGGCAAGCCGTCTGGGGTTCTATATCAGCTCCCTCTGGGACTTCTTCCCGTGAGATAAATTGGGGGGGTATAGCCGCTACTTGCATTGCCAGATTGTAAGCCAGTGCCTTGAATTCATCAGTGCGAGCTACAAAGTCAGTTTCACAGTTCACCTCAACCATGGCTCCAATGCGCCCACCGGTATGGACATAGGCTTCAATTATTCCCTGGGTGGTAGAGCGCTTTGCTTTACTCTCTACCTGGAGAAGGTTTCTTTGCTTTAGAATCTGGACTGCCTTTTCCATATTCCCTTTTGTTTCAATGAGGGCATTCCGGCAGGCCATAATGCCAGCTCCAGACCGGGCTCTTAGCTCCTTTATCCTACTTGTTGGAATTTTCAACCTTTCCCCCAGCTTTATTCATCGTCGGGAGTAAAAATAATAGGTTCGGTAGTTTCTGTAACCTCAGGTTCCGCTAAGCCCTCTACCTCTTCTTCTATTGGGACCACCGCCTCGCCGGCCTTGCCTTCAATAACCGCATCAGCGATTTTACCGCATATCAATTTGATGGCTCTGATAGCATCGTCATTGGCTGGAATAGGGTAGTCTATATCATCGGGGTTACAATTGGTATCTACTATAGCGACCACTGGTATTCCTACCCGTTTGGCTTCAGCTAGAGCAATCCTTTCTTTGACGGGGTCAACAATGAATAGCGCCGCCGGTAGAGTTATCATCTCTTTAAAACCACCCATCTGTCGATTGAGGCGTAAGATTTCCTCTTCAAGTTTTAGGGCTTCCTTTTTAGGTAGGCGGTTAAACTCTCCCCTAGTTTGCTGGTCTTCCAAGCGGACTAGGTGGTCTATGCGGGCTTGGATAGTAGCGAAGTTGGTCAATACCCCTCCTATCCAACGTTGATTGACATAATACATATTGCAGCGTTTAGCTTCTGCTTCTATGGCTTCCTGAGCCTGTTTTTTGGTGCCAACAAAGAGGATGCTGTCACCTTCAGCCACTACTTGCCGAACAAACTCACACGCCGCTTCCAACTTACTAGCCGTTTGTTCCAGGTCAATAATATGAATACCATTGCGCTTGGTGAAGATGTAGCTCTTCATACGAGGATGCCAGCGACCGGTCTGGTGCCCGAAGTGAGCCCCAGCTTCTAGGAGTTGCTTAATCGTAGCTATATCCGGCAAGCTTTATCCCCCCATCTAATTATTAGACAGTATAGCATACCCTTTAGTCGGCAGCAATAGCCCAGGATTAAGATGAGCTAATTAGAGCACCTGTTCCGCTTGATGAGTTTCTGTATAAACTCACCCTCAATAAAAGACCCCTTGGTAGGGGATTGACAAAACATGTTATTTGTCTTATTATATAGGAAAACGGTTGCCTATTTCAACAATTGGGGTAAATAATGATAGGTTATAATAGTCAAGAAGTTGAGAGAAAGGTCATCTCCATCCTGAAGATTCTTAGCGAGGCACCCCAGCCTCTGGGAGCCAGGCTGATTGCTCGTCAATTGAAGGAGCAGGGGGTAGAGCTGGGAGAGCGGGCAGTGAGGTATCACCTTAAACTAATGGATGAGCGGGGGCTTACACGACCTGCCGAGAGGTGGGATGGCAGGGAGATTGCACCTTTAGGGGTGGAGGAGCTAAATAACGCCTTGGTTACTGATAAGATTGGTTTTGTGCTGGAGAAGATAGAACTCCTTACTTTTCGCACTTCCTTCAATCTAGAAAAGCGCATCGGTCTAGTGCCGGTTAATATTTCCTTCTTTCCCAAAAAGAGATTTGCTGAGGCTCTTAAGGCTATGAAGGAAGTATTTAAGGCCGGGCTTTGCGTGAGCGACTTGGTAGCTGTGGCAGCGGAGGGTGAGGGATTGGGAGAAATACTTGTGCCCAGAGGTAAGGTTGGTTTGGCTACCGTCTGTAGCATCATAATCAATAGTACTTTGCTTAAAGCAGGTGTTCCCATAGACTCTAGATTTGCGGGTGTACTTCAGATACGAAATAACAAGCCGTTACGCTTCATCAATCTTATTTACTATTCTGGCTCCACCCTAGACCCGTCAGAGGTATTTATCCAGGCTAAAATGAGCGATGTCCGGGGCGTAATTAGAAAAGGGGAGGGTAAGTTAATTGCTAACTTCCGTGAGATACCAGCCCAGTGTCAACCTTTGGTAGAGGAGATTATCAATCAATTAAAGGAAGCAGGGCTGGGGGGAGTGATTATGATGGGCAATGTCAGTGAAGCAGTTTGTGGCATACCAATAGGCTTAAACAGGGTAGGGATGATACTACTCGGTGGGCTTACCCCGGTTACTGCCGCCGTGGAGGTGGGAATAGAGGTGGAAAATCAGGCTATGAGTACCCTGCTTGAGTATGAGAGTTTAAGAAAATTCCAGGAACTTGTATAAGGGGAGAGATGAAAGAGATAAAAATTATACCTTGCCTTGATGTCAAGGATGGAAGAGTGGTTAAAGGGGTGAAGTTTGAAAATCTTAGGGATGCCCGAGACCCGGTAGAAGCAGCAGTCGCCTATTGCCGTGAGGGGGCTGATGAGCTTGTTTTCCTTGATATCTTCGCCACCGTGGAGAACAGAAGGACAAGGTTGGAATGGGTCAGAAAGGTTTGCGATGTGGTTACTATTCCCTTCGCTGTAGGTGGCGGAATAGGCAGCATTGAGGATATGCGGGCTTTACTTGACCTTGGCGTGGACAAGGTCTCTATAAATACGGCTGCTGTCAGGAACCCTGACCTTATAACCAGGGCAGCGAAAGAGTTTGGCAAGGGCAGGCTGGTGGTGGCTATTGATGGTAAGAAGAACGCAGCAGGGAGCGACCTTCCCCGGTTAGAGGTGGTGGTGAGGAGTGGCAATGAAGCTACCGGCATAGAGCTTGTCGGCTGGGCAAAGATGGTGGAGGAGTTAGGAGCCGGTGAAATTTTGCTTACCAGTAAGGATGCTGATGGAACTAAGGAGGGATATGATTTGGAGATGACCAGGGCGGTTGCCGAGGCGGTAAGCATCCCAGTTATTGCTTCGGGCGGTGCTGGCAAATTAGAGCACCTTTATGAGGCTGTTGTGAAAGGTAAAGCATCAGCAGTTCTGGCAGCCTCAATCTTCCACTTCGGTGAGATTTCAATTTGGCAAGCTAAGCAATACCTAAAAGAAAAGGGGATACCGGTAAAAATGTAAGGAGGTAACAGATATGGGCGAGCAAGCGCTTGAAAATGTAAGAAAGCTGATTAATGATGTCGGTGACAGGATAAATATCGATGAAACATGCCGGTTAAGACTGGGTGAATGTGAGCGGGAGTTGACAGTCCATTTCCCGGTAAAAATGGATGACGGGGAAGTAAAAGTTTTCACTGGCTTCAGGGTAGTGCATAACGATACTCGAGGGCCAGGCAAGGGGGGAATCCGTTACCACCCTGACGTTACCCTAGACGAGGTAAGAGCCTTAGCGGCTTTGATGACTTTGAAGACTGCGGTTGTTAATATCCCCTATGGCGGTGCCAAGGGAGCCGTAGTTTGTAATCCAAAAGTTTTGTCATTGGGAGAACTGGAGAGGTTAACTCGGCGCTATGCCGTTGAAATCAACATTTTGTTAGGTCCTGAAAGTGATATCCCGGCCCCCGACGTAGGTACTAACCCTCAAATTATGGCCTGGATTATGGACACGTATAGCATGGGTAAGGGCTACTCCGTACCGGCGGTTATCACCGGTAAACCTGTCGAAATAGGGGGTAGTAAGGGTAGGTTTGGGGCTACGGGACGTGGCTGCATGATTTGTGCCTTACTAATCGCCAAGCATTTGGGCATAAATCTCAAGAAGACAACCGTTACTGTGCAAGGCTTCGGGAATGTAGGGGCGACAGCAGCTAAACTCCTAGCCAGAGAGGGTTGCCGGGTAATAGCAATAAGCGATTCTAAGGGCGGCGTTTATAACCCGAAGGGCCTGGAGCTCGACGGTTTGCTCGCTCATAAACGGGAAACAGGTTCAGTAATCGGCTTCAAGGATGCTGAAACCATAACTAACGCCGAGCTTTTGGGACTACAGTGTGACATATTGGTACCCGCCGCCATTGAAAATCAGATAGTCAAAGCTAATGCCGCTTCGGTAAAAGCAAGGGTAATCATAGAGGGTGCTAATGGTCCAACTACGCCTGAGGCACACGAGATTCTTTGTGATAATGGCATCCTTGTTGTTCCTGACATATTGGCTAACAGCGGCGGGGTGATAGTATCATACCTTGAGTGGGTGCAGAGTTTGCAATCTTTCTTCTGGGATGAAGCGGAGGTAAATGACTACCTACAAAGAATTATGACTAAAGCCTTTGCCGAGGTATTGGAAATTAGCCAGCAGGAAAAAGTAGATATGAGAGCAGCAGCTTATATGCTGGCACTACGCCGACTGGCAGTGGCTATGGCGATGAGAGGTATATTCCCCTAATAAGGAGCAGCAACTAGAGAAAAAAGATACCGTAAGAATCTGAGGAGGTAATCAATGTCTTTAAGCAAACCGAATGCCAGTGCAGCGACATTAACCACAACCAGGGTGTCACCCTCGCCCGCCTCGGGGCTATGTGTGACCTGTGTAGATGGTTGTCCTGGTTATTGTGAGGTGGGAAGGTCGGCTCTTAGGGGGAGGGAAGTTATCTATCCCGCACCCTTTGGCAAGGTCATTGCCGGGTCGGAGAAAGACTATCCTGTCGATTTCTCTCACTTCAGCATCCAAGGGAGCTGTGTTGGGGCAGTTGGTATTGAGGCGAACCCAGATAAAGCCATCTTCCCTGCCGTTGACCTTTCTACCGAGATTGGTGCCGGGGAAAGAAAAATTAAGATGAAGATCCCCTTTTTCGCTGGTGCCTTGGGTTCCACAGAAATAGCCAGGGTGAACTGGGAAGGAACCGCTATTGCTATTGCCATGTGTGGCTCGGTGCTTGTCTGTGGAGAGAATGTTTGTGGTATGGATCCCAACGCTGAGTTTAAAAATGGGAAAATTGCCAGGTCACCTGAACTTGAGAGAAGCGTAAAGTTATACCATGACTGGTATGAAGGCAATGGAACGATACTGGTTCAGGCAAATGTGGAGGATACCCGTCTCGGTGTCCCTGAATACTCGGTAGAGAAGCTTGGGGTTGAGGGGATTGAGATAAAGTGGGGGCAGGGGGCAAAGGATATCGGTGGGGAGGTTAAGCTGCCCACTCTAGAAAGGGCACTTCAACTTAAGCAAAGGAAATACATAGTTAATCCTGACCCCGAAGACCCGGTGGTTCAAGAGGCTTATAAAGCTGGGGGGATACGGGAATTCGAGAGGCACTCCCGCCTGGGAATGGTAAATGAGGAGTCCTTTTTAAGAGAAGTAGAAAGGCTGAGGAAGATAGGCGCCAAGTATGTTACCCTCAAAACAGGTGCCTACAGGCCGGCAGACCTAGCCCGAGCAGTAAAATTCGCCTCTGAAGCTAAGATAGACCTGCTTACTGTTGATGGTGCTGGAGGCGGAACAGCGATGAGCCCGTGGCGAATGATGAACGAATGGGGTATACCTACAGTATATCTGGAAAGCCTTCTTTATAAGTTCCTCAGGAGACTTGATGAAAAAGGGGAATTCATCCCCAGTTGTGCTATTGCTGGCGGTATTGTCCTTGAGGACCATATCTTCAAGGCTATAGCCCTGGGAGCACCCTATGTAAAGGCAATATGTATGGGTAGAGCTACCCTTACTGCGGCTATGGTGGGAAAGACACACGGGCAGCTTCTGGAAGAGACATATGGCAAGGGTAGTAAGGAATACCAAGAAGCCCTTCTTCGCACTTTCATCGCAACGGCTCAACTTAAAGACAAATATGGTGAGGATTTCTCGAGGATACCGCTGGCGGCGATAGGCGTCTATACCTATTATGATAGACTTGCCACTGGTTTACGGCAGCTCATGGCTGGGGAGCGTAAATTTGCCCTTAACTTTATAGACAGAAACGACTTAATGGCATTGACACGGGAAGCAGCCGACGTCTCTGGTATCTCTTATGTAATGGAAGCGGATATGGAAGAGGCGGAGAGAATTCTAGGCTAAAGGAGGAAAAGATGCTTAAGGCGATATGCCCGCAATATTGCCCGGCACCATTCTGCCTGACCGCTTGTCCGGCAGATGCTATTGCTATTGCCATTGCCGTCAAAGGCGAAAATAAAAATATCTGTATTGACACGGACAAATGCAATGGATGTGGAATTTGCCGTGTAATGTGTATGACCTGGAGTCAGGATAAAACCATGACAAGGAAATTGCCTTGGCTTTCCTCCAGAATGGATTAGCCTAACCTCTGGTCGCTTACCGTTAAGGAAAGACCGGGTGGGTTGCTTCCTTGACAAGGCTTTATCGTAGTCCTATGATAGGCAGTAAAGGAAGGGCAGTGATGCAGATTAGAAAAACATACAAAGATGTAAAACCTGAGCTACTTTACCATGAGATAAGGGACTTTATCCAGAAGCAGGGAGCAATTATAGATGAAGCCAAATTTGAAACATACTCCTTACCTAGTGACTCATCATCGTTCATTTCTCGCGGCACGCTAACTTTCAAGATTCAAAGCGAGTCAGGCAAGGCTGAAAAGGAATGTCTCAGGGCACATATCGTAGGTTCAGCTAAAGGTGAAACGAAGTTAATGCTTGATATAGATGAAAAGCTCTTTCCTCAGGAGAAGGTCGCTGCTTTGCAAGACGACGTGGACTTTATTTTTGGATCATACGAGGTAAAGCCCCACTAAAAACCTATCCACTAAAGGATTTTACTCCCCACAAAAAAGCGTCCCTGGCGGGATTCGATGTTTGCGGATTGGTCTTGCGCTCTGGCTGCTACCAATAGTTTGCAGGAGTTTACCGGGATAACGTCATCTATGTTTTTCCAATGCTTGCAAATGTTCTCGAGTATCACGTATGCTTCCCCAATGTTCTCAAATATCTTTTGATAAATGGTTTGAAAGTAGCCAAGTGCGAGACTTTATGTCGACGGTCGTAGATATTTTTGCAAAAGGGATTGACAAAAATACTATTTAGTGCTACGGTAGTTTCTAATATTTAGTGCTACGGTAGTTTCGATAATGAAAAGTCTGTTAGGAAGCCCCGCAATGTAAAGATAAATCCAGATATTCTCCACAAAACTCGAGTAGAAGCCCTGCGTTCAAAAAAGACATTGGGAGAGTGGTGTGAGGAGGCAATAGGCTAGAAGATAGATAGAGAACAAAAGAAGGTTAAATAGAAAAGACCTGTGGCAACAGGTCTTTCTGGGAAATAAAAGAGGCCATGGTGTTAACAGATTGTTCTTGTTGTGACCCAATCCCGAAGATAAGTCAAGCCAAAGGGCTCAGAGACCCCAAGTTGGGTGTGCTTTGAGCCTTCAGTTTTATTAAGGCGGTTGAGATGAGTGAATAGCTCACTTTAAGTGAAAGGAGCTTATCGTGGCAACAGGTTATTGCTTCAAGTGTCGACAGAAAAGGGAAATTAAAGATCCAAAGCAGGTCATTATGAAGAACAACAGACCGGCAGTAGAGGGTACTTGCCCTGTTTGTGGGGCAAAGTTATTTAGAATCGGCAAACTGAAGGAGGTGAAAATGTAATAGGTGTACTTAGGTTCATGGACCAAAATCTCTATGAAAGGGGGGTTGATTTATGGAAGTTATTATGGGAGCTATGGATTGGATAAACGGTATTGCCTGGGGATGGCCAGGAATGATTGTAGTTGTGGGTGGCGGCCTTTACCTTACTATTCGTCTTGCCGGCTTCCAGTTCGTTAATTTTTGGAGGTCTCTCAAGTTCATAACGAAAGGAGCCACCCCGGAGTTAGTAGATACGACCAAAGGTGAAATAACCCCTAGGCAGTCGCTTTGGGCGGCTCTGGCGGGAACTGTCGGCAACGGCAACCTCGCTGGTGTGGCTGCGGCTATTGCCATGGGTGGTCCCGGAGCCGTCTTTTGGATGTGGATAACGGCTCTTGTGGGTATGGGCACCAAGTCGGCGGAGGTCATGCTGGGGCGTCATTTTCGGACAATTAACCCCGATGGTTCCATTTCCGGTGGTCCCATGTATTACCTGACGAAGGGGTTGAACATGAAGTGGCTGGGGTGGATATTCGCCTTATTTGCCGCCATCGCTGCCCCTGGTATTGGTCTTATGGTGCAATCCAACTCGTCTGCCTTTGCCCTTGAATTCGGCTTTGGTCTCCCGCGTATAGTTACCGGTCTTGTTATGGCTGTAGCGCTTGGATTGGTCATCATCGGTGGCATCAAGATTATCGCTAAGACCACCGAGGCACTGGTACCGGTCATGTGCGTTTTCTACGTTATCGTGGCAGTAATAGTCCTGGCTATCAATGTGGTTGATATTCCTTATGCCCTGGGCTTAATCTTCAAGCATGCTTTCACCCCTTACGCACCGATTGCTGGTGTCGCTGGTTATGCGATAGCAAGTACCCTGCGTTTTGGCGTGGCACGCGGTATCTTCTCCAACGAGGCAGGTCTTGGTTCTGCCCCCATCGTCCATTCTGCCTCGACGATTAGGAACCCCATTCACCAGGGTTATATAGGCATCTTTGAGGTTTTCCTGGACACTATCGTTATCTGCACCCTGACGGCGCTGGTTATCCTTACCTCAGGGATATATGGCACAGCGGCATATTTTGCTGAACCTCTGACCTCTACCCCACTCACTATAGCTGCTTACCAGGCAACGGTCGGCGGGCTGGGGGCGCCTCTCGTGGGCGTAGCCTCGTTCCTGTTCGGCTTTTCCACCATGCTCACCTGGTCTTACTATGGTG
>Ga0209978_10000463_pt1 | contig 15293 bp, 14 predicted proteins | sample BentaG_FD_182805 | JGI IMG/M metagenome (GOLD analysis project Ga0209978, IMG submission 182805) | Deep subsurface microbial communities from South Atlantic Ocean to uncover new lineages of life (NeLLi) - Benguela_00093 metaG (SPAdes)... | ecosystem: Environmental > Aquatic > Marine > Oceanic >... | reverse complement strand
TCGTAATCCCGAAACCGCTGAACCTTTTTGAATAAGGGGCTATGTTTGACCATTTACTCCAATCCTCCTTAATTTTTAAAAAATTTTTCTTGACATTCTATTTGAATTATGTTTTATAAAAACCCGCCAGAATACCCCGCCACTTGGGGCGGGGATGAATGGCGAGCGGGGTTTAAGGGGATGCAATCCCCTTGAACGGGGTTTCCAAAGGGGTTGTATACCCCTTTGGTCAAAGGCGGGGTTAATGCCCCGCCTACGAAGTGCCCCTGCCCGAAGCGTCGAAGATGCGAAGGGCGGGGCTTTACTTCAATAATTGAAAGATTCAATTATTAATTATATTATAGCGTAATATGCCTCAGCATGCAATAATTTTTTTAGCGAAGATCATGAATACCCACGTTAGGTCTCAGTTTGTCCTAACTTATAGGATTCTGACAGAAGATCAGATCAAAGAGATTCATCGGGCAACCCTGGAGATTCTAGGGACTGTAGGCGTTCGAATTCTAGACGACGAAAGCATTCAACTCCTGAGAGATGCCGGGTGCCGGGTGAAAAAGGACAACGTCGTTCAAATCTCCAACTGTTTTGTAGAAGAATGTATCCGTAGTGCCCCTTCCCGCATCACCATTTACAACCGAAAGGGTAACGAGGCCATGCACCTTGAGGGGAACAAGGTCTATTTCGGCCTAAGAACAGACCTTCATTAAGACTTAAGATCTGGTTGGGCCGGGAGTTCCCGGCATAGGAAAGGAGGGTAATAGTAATCTTATGGACATGGACCCTACGATGGTGCACTTGATGGGCCTCCGGGTCCCTCCCGAAATGGAGGGACGACCATTGGTGGATCGCCAGACCCTAGGATCAGTGAGAGGATCGGCGATTCTAACATCCTAGCTACGGCAGGGAATTAATCTCTGCCATTAAAGAAAGGAGGGTAACAATGAACAAATGGACTCAAATCGGTAAAAGCTTTGGAAAGATCATCTTTTTATTGGCCGTTACGGGGCTGCTGCTGCCTGGAGTGGCCATGGCCGAAAAGAAGGTCTTCCGCATCGGCTCGGCTTCCCTGGGAAGCTCCGGGTACATCCACTGGGAAGCCTGCGCTTTTCTGGCCAACAAGTATGCGCCCAACCTGAAGGCCTCTTCGCTCTCCACGGGGGGAAGCACCGAGGACGTGATGCTGCTGGATCAGGGAAAAATCGAGCTGGCACACGGAACCGGCTTGGAAATTGTGTCTGCCTGGTCGGGAACCAAGCCATACAAGAAGAAGATGGCCCCTTGGCAGGTCTTTTCCTGGACGGTGTGGTCCCTGCCCATGGTGGTATTGGCAGACTCAGGGTTGGAGACTTACTACGACCTTAAGGGAAAATCTGTCTCGTTGATCAAGAAAGGCTCCGGCACCGAGGCCATGTATCGGTTCGTCATGGAGGAGTACGGCATTATCAAGGACCTGAAGAAGAACTACCTTGGCTTCCGTGCTTCCATGAATGCTCTGGCCGACGGGCTCATAGTGGCATTCCCGGGCAACTTTCCCGGCGGCAAGCAACATCCCATCATGATCGACCTTGCCTCACGCAAGTCTTACAAGGTCCTTGAGTTGGACCTGGAGGTGATGAAGCGGGTAAATAAACGCAACAAGGGGATCATTGTCACCATTCTTCCGAAAACCGCTTATGAAGGTTTGACCAAAGACATGCCTTCTCCCGGCATCGCTGGCATCGGTTTGTCCTCGGCGGCTGTGGATGACGACACGATCTATTCTTTCTGCAAGGCGGTGCTCGAAAATATCGATGAGCTTCACTCTATCAGCAAGGTTTCTGATGCCACCAGCCTGGAGACCTCCACCAAGTGGCTGATGCCAGGGTATCCCGTTCATCCAGGAGCCGTTCGGTACTTTAAGGAGAAAGGGGTCTGGAGGGAGGATCTGATGATTGGGAAGCGTTGAGTGGGCGGATAATAATTAGGATCATCGAGAGGCTCGCCGTCGGGGATGAGCCGATAGCCCGGCGGCGAGCCTTAAACTCGTAATGAACGAATAACACTAGTTCTGATTATTTTTAGATTCTCTTTCCACCGGAGGCCCTGAAGGGTGCAACCACCCGCAGATAATGCATCTCATTTAACTTTCTCTTCTCGGTTTCTCAATTTCGCCTTTGCCGCCTGGGTTCTTCTGCACATTTACGTGGCCTGGGGGCTACCCTTTTCCATTGATGAACTCAAGGTCTTGCACGTGGGTCTTGCCACGAGTCTCATTTTCTTTGCGAGTTTTAACCAAAAAGATTTACGTAAGGTATGGGCCTCATGGTTGTGGCTTGGCTTGAGCCTGATTTCTCTGGTCATCACCTTCTATTTCTTCTTCGACTACGAGAACATGGTAGAACGAGTAGGAGTTCCTTCCATGGGTGATGTGGTGGTGGGGACAATTCTGGTCCTCGTGGTATTGGTAGTGACCTGGCGGCAGTGGGGCTTCGTGATTCCCTTGCTAACGGTTATCACCCTTTTATATGCCCTTTTTGGGCAATACTTGGGAGGCTTCTTCTATCACTCAGGCATCGATTACAGAAGGTTAACTGCATACAGCAGCACATACTTCATGGGAACTCTGGGGAGCTTGACGGGCCTTTCAGCCACCATGATCGTCCACTTCCTTCTCTTCGGGGCGCTCTTAAAAGCCGTGGGGGGGGCCCGGCTTATCGAGAAAATCAGCATCATAGTGGGCTTGCGCTTCCGCTCTGGTGCGGCACAGACTGCGGTCATCTCCAGCAGCATGCTGGGGATGATCTCAGGGTCCACAGCCGCCAATATTGCTATTACGGGTGCGTTTACCATTCCCCTGATGAAGCAAAGGGGATATGATCGTAACTTCGCCGGAGCGCTGGAGACGGTAGCCTCAACAGGTGGTCAGATCATGCCGCCGATCATGGGCGTGAGTGCTTTCCTTATCGCTGGGCTTACCAACATACCTTACGCTCACATCGTGATCGCCGCTTTTCTCCCGGCCATGGTTTACTATCTGAGTTTATCCTTCGCAGTGATGATTAGAACGCAGAAGAGGGGATTTTCGCTGGCGAAGCGGACTACCGAATCACCTAAAATTCGAGGGAAGGATATTTTGATAGAGCATGGACACCTGCTGATCCCTGTGGTGATCCTGACTTGGCGTATTCTGATCGGCGAGACACCTGCCAGAGCAGTTTTCTACGCCAACATGAGCTTGGTGGCTGTTAGCCTGATCCATGCAATCGTATGCGCAATCGTGTTGGGACTTGAAGGCCTATATGGGGCCATGCTTCGGTTCGGGCGCGAAGTGTACGAAGGTCTTGTTAGTGGCGCTCGAGAAGGGGCCAAATTAGGGGTCGTCCTGGCTTCCATGGGGATCATCGTGGAGATGTTCACCGTTACCGGCTTCGGCCAACGGTTGAGCTATGCCATGGTGGACATAGCGGGAGGCAACGCACTATTTCTTATCTCCTTAGTGGCCATTCTCACCATATTTTTCGGGATGGGCATGCCTACTCCGGGCGCTTATCTGCTGACAGTCTTGCTTTCCGCGCCGGCAATGATCAAGTTCGGCTTTCCATTGTTGTCAGTCCACATGTTTGTCTTTTATTTTGCCATCATCTCGGCCCTTACCCCTCCCGTAGCTATTGGGGTTCTTGTAGCGATAGGCATCTCCGGTGGTACATACCTGAGGACAGCCCTGAACTCGCTACGCCTGGCGTTGCCGGGTTTTCTCTTGCCATTATATTTTTTATACAAGCCCGTGATTCTAGATCTGGGAAAAAATCCGTTTGGTGCTCTTGAATTCAACTGTTTGCTTCTGGTGGGTATGTTAGCCATGTCCATCTTTTTCGAGGGTTTCTTCTACCGTCGGGTGGGATGGCTGGGCAGGGGATTCTGTTTGGCGGGAGCAGCTTTGATCTTTCATCCAAGCCTGATTTATTCCTGGATGGGGTTTGGAATCCTGCTGGCCTTTGGCGCCATTCAATTCTTGCTTTACTCGCGGCATCAACCACGAGGTTCTGAGATGAAGCAAGAAAATCCAACAATTTAATAGGGCTTAGCGAATCTCTTGTAAAGAGGTCCTAATACTTTTCGAATGGTTCTGTTCGTGCTCTTTTCCAATTTGGCGCTTTGGCTTGCAAGCACAATAAGATAATCGATACATTCTGTATGGCAGGTCTTTTAGTTATTGTTATCGCTTCAATAGATAGTGTCCTGGTCCTCACAGCTTTTTAATCGCCTTCTGAAGGCTACCTTGATATCATCGGCCATTATTTATGCGGAGCTGCGGGCATAGTTGTTATTTATAAAATAAATATAGGAGGTGAAGTTAAATGTTTTCATATGATGCTTTAGCTGAAGGTATTATGAAAGGAGATACGAATGCAATCGAATCCGAGGTCAATAAGGCACTAAATGAAGGGGTTAAAGCACGAGTGATTTTGGTAAAGGGACTCATTGGAGGCATGAGTGTAGTAGGTAAACGCTTTAAGGCTGGAGAAATGTTCCTCCCCGAGGTTTTAATGTCTGCGAGTGCCATGCATAAAGGACTTAACATTGTCAAGCCATTGCTAGCTAAATCAGACCAAAAGACAATGGGGAAAATTGTTATCGGTACAGTTGAAGGAGATATTCACGACATAGGAAAGAAGATAGTTGGTTTTTTGCTTGAAGGGAATGGCTTTGAGGTTATAGACCTCGGTGTTGACGTTAAGGCTGAGGTATTTTCCAAAGCCATAGAAGAATATGAACCTGATATACTTTGTATGTCTGCCTTGCTGACAACAACGATGCCAAACATGGAGGAAACAATTGACTTATTGAAGAGGAAGGAATTACGTGAAAAGGCAAAAGTCTTGGTTGGCGGTGCGCCTGTCAACGATCAATTTGCGAAGTCAATAGGAGCAGATGGCTATGCTCCGGAGGCAGGCTCTGCTGTTGAGTGGGTGAAGAAGGCAATCGCAAGATCATAAAGGAGATAATTATGCGTGCAAATTATATTCAGTTTAATACTCCACAATTTCGCATCTTATCGGATAAACAGATAGAAGAATTGCATTTCGCAACTTTACAAATTCTTGAGAGAACAGGGGTTGCTTTCGAGTGTGAGGAGGCGATCGATATATTGGGTGATGGCGGTGCCGATGTATCCAACCCCAATAGGGTAAAAATCCCATCTTGTATGGTGGAGCAAGCCATCAGAACAGCACCAAAGATGATTACCCTATTTACACGTGAAGGTGAACCAGCAATAGTCCTTAATGGACAGGCTGGTTCCCATTTCGGGTCAATGCCCGATTGCCCCGAGATCCTGGATCCATACACAAGAAAACGGAGGAAATGTTACGTTGAAGATATTGCAGATACAGCGAGATTGATTGACGCGCTTCCAAATATGGAATGGTCTTATCTCGCAACGGGTCATGAAACTGTGCCCGGAGCTATTGCTGATAAGGTAAGTCTTCTCCAATTCATCCTTAATAGCTCAAAGCCCGTAGTTGCCGAAATCAATGATGTTTCAAGCCTAAAGGAAATGATAGATCTTTGCTCTATAGTTGCCGGTGGAGAGGAGCAATTAAGGAAAAGGCCCTTTTTCGGCGGTTCATCTGAGCCTGTTAGCCCCTTAATCCAGGGAAAGGATGCTATGGAGAAAAGCCTTCTGTGCGCGGAAAAAGGAATTCCAAATGTTGTATATGGTATGCAAATGGCAGGTACCACTGTTCCAGCTACCTTCCCGGGTTGTTTAGCTATTGCGAATGCAGAAGTATTAAGTCAACTGGTTGTCCTGCAACTTAAGAACCCTGGAGCACCGATTATCTATGGCTCCATACCCTCTATTATGGACATGAAAACCACGATCTTTTCCTATGGAGCCCCTGAATTGACCCTTATGGTTGGGGCGCTAACAGATCTTTGTCATTACTATAAGCTTCCGATGTTTGGCACAGCTGGTTGCACAGATGCCGAGGTAGTCGACGCCCAGGCAGGAGCAGAAATTACCTACCAGATACTTATCTCGGCATTAACAGGGGCTGACCTTGTCCATGATGTAGGTTTCGTGTATCACGGGAGAACGATATCCCCGGAGCTCATAGTCTTTGTGGATGAGATTATTGACATGGTCAAGGTTTTAATGGGCGGCATAGAAATCAATGACGAAACTCTCCCCCTTGACCTTATCGAACGGTTAGGGCCGAAATCAAACTATCTCAATGAAAGCCACACTTTGAAACACTTCCGTAAATTCTGGATGCCAAGAACCTTTGATCGGAGCTTTACAAAGAAAAAAGGTGTAAAGGGTTGTGAACAATTGTTAAAAGAAAGAACCATTGAAATATTAAAAACTCACAAACCAAAACCACTGCCTGAAAATATAGTCATGGAACTCAAGAAGGTAGAAAAAACCTGGTTTGATCGTGAAGGCCTAAAACACGAATACCCGAAGAGATAGTCTTTGTCTCTGGGGAGTATCCTGATTGAGGGGGGATGGATAAGAAGCTTATGTCAGTGATAAAAACTGGAAAATGGTTTTAGGTAAGGATAATCATTGCATGAACTATTTTCAGACACATTGGAAAGCTATCCTTGAACTTTAAACTATGGATATACTTATTTAGAAATTAATAGGAGGGGTGAATAAGGTGTACGGATTTATGAGTGGACCTGAGCAAGTTAATTCTCAAATCTCAATGCCAAAAGGGCAAGCAATAGCAGGGAATGCCATTGGAATTCTTGTGCTCGATCTCTGGTATCCCTATTTGCCGGGCAATGTGGCCAATGCAAGCACTTACAACTTTCCCGTACATTACAAAATTTTAAAGGGGAGTAGTATACCCGAAATCCTAAGTGCCGATCCTGCCCTCTTAGATTTGATAGTTGAGGGGGGAAGAGAATTAGAAAAACAAGGTGTTCGAGCAATCATAGGTGCCTGTGGGTATTTCGGGAACTATCAGAAGGAGACGGCTGCAATACTGGATGTTCCTGTCTTTCTCTCTAGTCTCTTGCAGGTACCGACTATTACACGGGGACTTAGACAAAACCAGAAAGTAGGTATCATCTGCGCCGTTGCCGATTCCTTAACACCAAAGCTTCTCAGTCAATGCGGAGTTGATGATTTATCTGATATTGTAATTGCCGGCGCCCAGGACCTGCCCGAGTTTCAAAATATTGTACAATGCACCGGTCATTTTAATAGCTACAAGATTGAGCAGCAATTGGTTGACCTTGCAAAGCAACTCGTTGCCAACTACCCAGATATTGGCGCAATATTGCTCGAGTGCAGCGACATGCCGCCTTATGCCTGTGCTATCCAGAATGCTGTCAGGCTTCCAGTCTTCGACTTTACCACTTTAATAAATTGGGTCTATAACGCCGTCGTACGACGCCCTTTCACTGGTTTTATATAGTAAAATTTAATGCAACTATTGGGATTCACAAAATTAGAGAATAGTTACGAATTTTGTGAAACCCAATAAAATAAACACAAGGAGGGAGAAATGGACGGTCCTATAAGAACAACGGAACAATCTGTATCTATTTACGATCCCACGAGGGCATATGATGGCTACACCTTATTTGCTCCACATTATGGAAGGGATGTATGGCTAATTGATATGAAAGGGCAGGTCGCCCACCACTGGAAAATGACCCACTTGCCAGGTGGCGACGGGCGGCTCTTGCCGAATGGAAATCTCCTTCGCCTGAATAAAACTATGAAAGAGCCCTTGCTTTTTTTCGGGTCCGTTTCAGGAGAGTTAGTGGAGATCGATTGGGATGGCAATGTAGTCTGGAAATACGAAGATTCATATATGCACCACGACTTCTACCGTATGGAAAACGGCAATACCATGATAAATAGACATGTCCTCATACCCGAGGAAATTGCTGCCAAGGTGAAGGGAGGTCTCCCCGGAACGGAACTGGAAAGCGGAATGTGGAGCAACGGTTTCCAGGAGATCACTCCAGAGGGTGAGGTGGTTTGGGAGTGGATAGGGTATGAACATATGGATCCCGAGATAGATGTTCCCTGTCCCCTATGCCCTCGCACCATTTGGGGCTATGTCAATGGTCTTTTTGTCCTCCCTGAAGGCGACATCATAGCCAGCTTCCGTCATCTTAATACTATTGCAATCATTGACAAGCGCACTGGCGCCATTAAGTGGCGCTGGGGAGCCCCTTATGAACTTGGGCATCAACATAATCCAACGGTGCTTCCTAACGGTAATATTCTCGTATTTGACAATGGATATCACCGGAGGACTTCAGGTGAAATAGCAATGATTGATTACTCTCGGGTGATAGAAGTTAATCCGAAAACCAGTGAGATCGAATGGGAATATAAGAACGAAAACGTGCAGAAATTCTATTCAGGAATTTGCTCCAGTACTCAACGATTGCCGAATGGTAACACCCTGATCTGCGAATCTGCGAAGGGGCGAATCTTCGAGGTGACGGCTGACAAGGAAATAGTTTGGGAATTCCTCAGCCCCTTTTATTGCCAGTGGGAAGGTATGGGGTTGACCAACTTGATTTTCAAGGCCCACCGTTATGGGTGTGAATATGAGGGTTTAAGGAAAAAGGAACTAGATCCTGATAGGTTTGAGTGGCTGCTGAGGGAGAAAGGCAAGCCTGTTACCGAAGAAGCTGAGAAGAAGGATATCAAGGAGAAAGCACGTTCGCGGCTTAAACGCTTGGGGTATTGAATTTCGAATCATCTTCGGGCACGTAATTACTAAAACGAGGTAATTAAAAGGCCCCGATACGGGTATTGATGAACTCTGACTGCCTTCCCTATTTCGGCGAAGGAGGAATACCAATAAATCAAAAGGTTTCCGGCAATCGTTTCTGCTTAAGATCAATTTGAATACTTCGGCGGCCAGGGGGGGTTCCTTGCTAGCTAGACATCCATGGTTACCCGGCACAATCCACTATATTTAAGCCGCAGTATGAAGCAGAAACTCATGCCGAGAATTGGAAGATCCAGGAAGAATCCATGATTATGGAATCAGACGGATCAAGCGCACATTGATAGGAAAGGAGAAGATGAGATGGTAGATGAAAAGAGGGCAAAAGAACTTGCGGGAAAGATTGAGAAGTCAAAGGAGATCTTCGGTCAAGCCTTTGAGAGGTTTCCCCCTGAAGAGACGCGGCTCATCTGGTCCGGCGGGAAGGACAGCACGTTGGTCCTCTGGATCTGTCGACAATTCTGTCAGGAGAAGAATCTTGAAATTCCAAAGGCCTTTACCATCGACGAGGGGGATGCCTTTGAGGAGATCGATGAATTCCTGGAGAGGTACTCCGAGCAGTGGAATGTCGGGCTTGATTGGGGGAGAAATGAGGATGTCCTCAAAGCCTCCAACTATACCTTGGGCGCAGATGTTCAGGTGAGGAATCTGAACGAGCGCAACCGGGCAGAGCTCAAGCGCATCGGTTTTGACCAGGAGAAATTTCCCTTTGAGGCTGAATCCTATGCGGGAAACCATCTCATGAAGACGGTGGTCTTCAACACGTATCTCGAGGACAATAATGTCAAGGCAGTATTTCAGGGACTCCGATGGGATGAGCACGCGGCGAGAAAGAACGACCAGTATTTTGAGGATATAGCCGCGGCTGAATTAGTGCCGGGACATACCAGGTATCGGCCTATCTTGCATTTCACCGAGCGGGACATCTGGGATACGACCCTGCATTACGAGATTCCCTTCTGTTCGCTCTACAGGGAGGGCTATCGTTCGTTGGGGGTCAAGACAACAAGTCTCAAGGGCGCCGATATTCCAGCCTGGGAGCAGGATCTCGAGAACACGATGGAAAGAGGAGGGAGGCGGCAGGACAAGGAAAAGGCAATGAAGAGGCTGCGCAAGTTAGGTTATATGTAGTAATGATCCGGCTTGGAAACAAAACGAACGGAATGAAAAAGTTGGTTTATCCTGAGCAATAGAATCTAGAACGGTTGAAGACATAAAAAGTTAAGAACAAAGGATGTGTTGAGATGAATACATCCTTTGTTTTTTTAAATCAACAAACCAACGGAGGAAGAAATGGATCATTTAATCAAACCTCACGGTGGCCGATTGACTCCAGCATTAATGAGAGACGAGGCACTAAAAATGGAAAAGGAGAAAGCTACTGGATTACCTCAAGTAAGAATGAGTTCAAGGGAGACTTCTGATTTAATCATGATAGGCATAGGGGCATTCAGTCCGGTAGATGGTTTTATGGGGAGGGAGGATTGGAAGGGGATCTGTGAAGAGTTTAAAATGGCTGACGGGATATTCTGGCCTATTCCAATCACGCTTTCTGTGTCCAAGGATGAGGCCTCCGGATTAAAAGAAGGTGCTGAGGTGGCACTGATCGATGGAGAAAGTGGTGGGTTGATGGGTTCTATGAGGATAGAGGAGAAATACACCATCGATAAACGATATGAGTGTAAGCAGGTCTTCAGTACGGATGACCAAAGGCATCCGGGAGTGGCCAAGGTCATGGCACAAGGGGAATTCAATATTGCAGGCCCTGTGAAGGTGTTCAGTGAGCTTGACTATCCCGACCGATTCCCTGATCTCTATGCACGGCCTGAGCAGACACGTGCCATATTTAATGAACGAGGGTGGCATACGATCGCAGCCCTTCAGCTTCGCAATCCCATGCATCGCTCTCATGAATATCTTGCCAAGATTGCCCTTGAGGTTTCGGATGGTCTTTTTATTCACCAGTTGGTTGGAAAACTGAAAGAGGGGGACATCCCGGCCGATGTTCGTGTGCGGTGTGTCCAGGCAGTAATAGACAATTACTTTCCGAAGGAGAGGGTAGTTACCAAGGTTTACCCTATGGAGATGAGGTATGCTGGCCCAAGAGAGGCCTTACTACATGCGGTTTTCAGGCAGAACTATGGGGCAAGTCATATGATCATCGGTCGGGATCATGCAGGCGTTGGGGATTATTATGGACCATTTGATGCCCAGAAGATTTTCTATGAGATCCCAGAGGATGCTCTGGCTATAAAGATGCTCCCGATAGATTGGACATTTTATTGTTATAAATGTAAAGGAATGGCTTCTTTTAAGACCTGTCCCCATGGCAGGGAAGATCGTCTGATACTGAGTGGGACTTTATTGCGCAAGATGCTTACAGAGGAAGACCTTGTTCCAGAGGAATTCAGCCGTCAGGAAGTCTTGGCCATCCTTAAGGAGTATTATTCAGGCCTAAAGAAATAGGTGGGGATCGAGTTACACACCAAACAACAAGGTCAAAGGGGGTCTAACATGGGCAAAAAAGGGAGAGCTGCTCTATGGGTAGTAGGTCTCTCTATCATCTGTGGGCTAATAATCTGGCATGTAGCTCACTGGTATTCCACAGGGATGTATCTCGAGATGTTTAACTGGGTGGGGACGGATAAGACTTATATGACTGTGCTTTATAACCTGGGATTGATACTGGCGCTGGGCATTGTATTAGGCTTCCTTATGGAGAAAATAACTGACCTAATAGGTTATAAGGTTGGTGAAATAAAGCACTTCGAGGGAGAGGAAACCGACGGCAACAGATGATTACACTTTCGGCGATAGGCATTGATGTAAATATATTTTTACTCCTCTTCATTGGACTGGCGGTTGGTATTATTGGTGGCTTTATTGGTGTTGGTGGAGGCTATATGGTAACTCCATCGCTAGTGGTGCTCGGTTTCCCTGGGTACGCTGCCGTAGGTGTTGATATAACCCATATAGCGGGAAAATCCGTTGTCGCTACTGTGAGGCACCGTCAAACTGGGCAATATTGATATGAAACTAGCGGTGGTGATGATCCTGGGTACCATGGCTGGAGTGGAAGTTGGGGTGCGTCTTATCAACTTCTGCAAACTTTATAAAATATGCAGCGAAGTGGTATTGATCTGCTCCATCATTATAACCGCCTTCATTGGAATCTTTACCTACTGGGAAACGAGGCGAGCCAAGCGTAAGCTGGATGAGATAAAGGCGTCGGGAGGAGAGCCGCCGCGTGATGTGTATATGACTGGAATCGCCAAGAAGATACAAAGCATACGGATACCGCCGATGATATACTTCTCCAAGTCCAGGATACATATGTCGCTGTGGGTGATCCTGGCGGTAGGTTTTTTTACAGGTATGCTGGCAGGCTTCTTCGGGGTAGGTGGTGGGTTTATCAGGATGCCTGCCCTGATATACTTAATAGGTGTGCCTTCAATCATTGCCGTGGGTACCGACCTATTTGAGATTATCATCTCCGGGGGCTACGGTTTAATCAGGCACACTATGAGTGGTAATGTGGTAATTGAGGCGGCAGTTATCATGATACTTGGTGCTTGTATTGGCGCTCAGATTGGAGCTTTGGCCACACGGTATGTTAGAGGGCTATCAGTCAGATATATTCTAGCTTACTCTGTCTTCTTTAGTGCTGCTGGTTCAATATTCAAATTGATATACATATTAACTGATGAGACCATAGCTTGGTACCAAACGGTAGCCATGATTTTTACCTTTGGTGGTATGAGCCTGCTGATGCTAATGATAATAGGGCTGTTTGTTTTGGGTGTTATGTATAGGAGAGGCAAACATATACCTGGTTCGCTAGAGCCATACCTAGTTAAGTCAGACTAGTTTTAGGGTTAATAGATTATATGATAGTTTGAAGTCACAAATTATATTTTTAAAAGATGTGGGGGCTATTTTAGTTCAAGAGTCATCAATTCCTCCGCAAAAATGATTTCACCATCGAAAATCTTAGATATGTCTGCAATCCCCTTCTCCCGTGAACCTGGCCTAGCAAGATTTGAACCTTGATGACTCAAGATAAGTCTTTTGACTCTTGATTCCTGACCAATTTTGGCTGAGTCCAATGTCCCAGCTATTGTTTTAGCTAAGTCAGTCGCCATTTTTTCCTGATGATCCCAACAATGAACCAGGAGAGTGTCAGCTCCTTCAGCAAGCTTCTTAACAGTTTCACATGGGCCAGTATCACTCGAAAATACAATGCTGCCTTCATCTGAATCAACTCGATAGGCGAGAGTTCGCAGATAAGGTTCCATATGCTTTGCTTCCGCAGTCGTTACAGTCCAGTGATCTTTTTTTATTACTTCTCCAGGCCCGATATCGAACACATTGTAAGCAGGCTTTGTTCTGGGTAACAATCCACCGCGATTTACAAACACATTTTGACTGACCGGATGTTCTACACGAGCTTTCCAATCATGATTGAACGCACCATCAGGTCCAATAAGACGTTCTGTTATCCACTTTGTAGGAGGAGGACCCCATATTTGCAAAATATTTTCTTTGCCGATGCTTTGATCCCAACGACACAATAAAAAACATGGGTAGTCAACATTGTGATCAAAGTGGTGATGTGTAAAAAATAGATAATCTATTTGTGTGGGGAACAAGCCTAATTTGACCAGTTTATGGGTAGCGGCCGGCCCACAATCGAACATCAAAAAATCGTTACCAATTTGTAAGACATAGGAAGTCCCAAATCGAGATTTTGTGGGTGTAGGAGTACCAGTACTTAAAAAGTAGATTTTGGCCATTACACATCCCTCCTAAAAATTACCTTAATTTCCTCATATTATATCCTGCCAGTTTATTACAAAAGAGAGGTACAAAAGAGAGGGGTCGCGTCTACACTCTTGACAAAATATATAAAATAGAAAGGCAAAGCCTTGCCATTTTGTTCATCGTTTAAGCATTTACAAAGTGAGCTTCGTCAGATGTACAGCGTTCAGCAAAGAGGAAGGAGTGGCCTGTCAGGTGAACGGGGGTTGGGGACAAGCCTTTTCTCGGACGAAGCGATGTGCCAATCCATTTCTTCGAGTGGAACAGAACCAAGAAGATGTTCAGCCCCGTGAGGTAGTTCGATGACCCTCACCTGACAAATACGTCCTTGTACCTCGATCTCTGCAATGCCAAATACTCGATAGTCATGCTGGCCTAACAAAGAAATTCAGCCGCCAGGCTACGCTGACGTCTGAATTTATTCTATAAGTTAAAATAGGTCTCAATTTCCATAAATAGAAGAGCAGGAATAACTGGAAATATCGCCCACAGTCGAATCAAGAATATACTCTATATCCTGGGGGTCACCGAATCGGACATCGATAAGCTTATCTGATTATCCTAAACCTGCCCCTCAGGTTGTGTCCCCGCTCCTTCCTCTATCAGGATTCCCTCCTCCTCTTCCGCCTCTTCCATCTCGCTCTGAATGAAGGAGTAGAGGTTTCTCTCCCCCCGGATGCCCTCTATGTCTTTAAAGTAGACGACGTTCCGGTTGAAGGGAATCTCGATGCCTTCCCTTTCGAAGGCATCCTTGATCAACAGCCTCATCTGCCGTTGTGCCCGCCAATGTTTCAAGGGCTTAACCTTACAGGAGATCCGAATGATGCACCTTGACTCGTCGAAGGTGATGATGCCCGTAATCTTGGGCTCATCGAGGGCGAGATCCTGGTGGTCCCGATACCACGTTTGCCCCACTTCCTTGAGCACCCTCATAGCCCTCCGTACATCCTGCTCGTAGGCCACCCCCACCCTGACGATGGCCCGCATATACTCCCGGCTGTAATTGGCAAATCTATCCAGTTTTCCATTGGGTACGACCCAAAGCTGCCCATTATACCGACGCACTTGAACGACCCTCAATCCCACGTTGACTATCCTTCCCCGCACATCACCGACCTTGACGTAGTCTCCAACCCTCACCAGACCTTCGAACAAAAGGAAGAAGCCCGCTATTACATCGGCAATAAACTCCCGGGCTCCAAACCCTATGGCCAGGCCGGCCACTCCAGCGCTGGCCAACAATGCCTTGAGGGGAACGCCTACGGCGCTCAAGATGAAAAATAATGAGAGGACCATGATAAGCCATTTGGAGACGTTCTCCATCAGTGGAATGGCCGTTTTGGCCCATTTCGCCCTTTCCGCGTACTTGGGATCATCCTTCTTGGGGGTAAAGAGCAAACGGTAGACCTTGCCAACCACCCGATTGGCCAATCGGGTTAAGAGCAGGATGATGATGACCAGAAAGATGACCTTGATGATGTGAACGATCCTATCCATAGCGAAAATCGACCCAACAATGGCATATAAATCCCTCAGAATAGGTTCCAATAAATCCATACGTCACCCCATTGAAGTATTCGCCTATCCCATAAAATTACTCATCCGATGTATTTCGTTTACTATAACAGATTACATCTCCGTAGACAAATGGCATGCCGCGTAGTGATCCTCTTCCACCTCGACCATCTCCGGGCTTTCCCTCCGACAAATCCTGCCACTGGCGGCGCA
>Ga0209978_10000462_pt1 | contig 15321 bp, 12 predicted proteins | sample BentaG_FD_182805 | JGI IMG/M metagenome (GOLD analysis project Ga0209978, IMG submission 182805) | Deep subsurface microbial communities from South Atlantic Ocean to uncover new lineages of life (NeLLi) - Benguela_00093 metaG (SPAdes)... | ecosystem: Environmental > Aquatic > Marine > Oceanic >... | reverse complement strand
GCAAAACATCCGCAGTTTTGTTTCCGATTCCTGGCAACTCCATAAGCTTGTTTTTTGCTTCCTCTTTGGGAAGGGAAAGTATATGTCCCACGTCGCCGTTGAATTTTTCTAAAACTGCTTTGGACACTTCCTTGATTCTTTTGGTCTTAATGTTATATAGTCCACCGCTTCTAATGCTGTCTCTGATCTCTTTCTCCTCCGCATTTGCGAGGGCTTCAGGTTTAATTTCAAACTTGGCGGCGAGACCTTTATAAGCTCTAATACAGTTTGCTTCGCTCGTATTCTGAGAAAGAATTGTGATTATTAAGTGCTTGAATGGATCAGATAAAGAGCCCTCTGGATACATGTCGGTTGGCCACCAAAGGGAACCATACTTTTCCTCTAGCAAGTCAATTAGCTTCGAATCTAGAGTCTTCACTTTCACTGTCTTTTCCCCTTTTCTTTGGAATGTAGCCTATGAGTGACTTTACTTCTGGGAGATATCTCTTTTCTGATACCCAGACCGTAATACCTCGATATTTACCAGATGTTTTATGATGTGAACCTTTCCATGCACACGCGAAATTTTAGTGTTTTTCAAATGTAGAATCGCTTATTAATCTTTTAGAGACTAAATAATGTAGAAGATGTGGCTTACTATGGGTGAGGAGAAGCAACGGAAAAAGAAGAAGAAACAGAGGCAGATTGTTCTTCTTAAACAGAAGACGGTTGAAAGTCAGAAGTTTTTGGAGTTGCTCGAAGTTCTAGAAGAGTTGGAAAAGGAAGAGAAGTATGTGGACGTTCAAATTTGTCCACATTGCAAGAGCCCAAGAGTTCGCAGAGTCAGAACTATGAGCGGCGACATGTCTGGTCACATGGGTTTCTTGCCTGTGAAGTTTGAGTGCCTTGATTGTGGCTGGCGAGAACGCTTGGTGGTTAAGGCAACCAATAGGAAGATGGGTTTTAAACAAGTTGCCATAATCGCCGAAGCCTTGAACTTTAAAAAAGAATAATTTTTCCTTAGCTCTCTTTTTGTGGCGATTTCTCGCGCGCGCATTCCTCATTATCAGCTTATTCTGCAGGTTTGACAACCGGTAACGTGATGTTTCCGAAGGGCATAGCCCAAACTTTCGCGTTTTTGCCAGCCAAGTCAAAGGCGTCTCGCAAAGCATCGTTTAAAGCCCTGGCCGTCCTTAATTTAAAGGTGTTCACAGCGTAATAGTCCGGCATAACCGAAACCAAGATTATCTTGACCCTTTGCAGGGCCTTCATCAAGTAGTAAGCCTTGTGTCCTCCAAGAATGAAACGCTTTTTTATCTCCTTCTCCATGCGCTTCAAATCGTTAAACTTTGTCATCCATTCGTAGAAAACTTCGTTGCCGTGCCCCTCAGGGCATTCCGCCACCAGAACGATGACTCCTCCCCTCTTCACGGCTTCCAAGGCGTTGTCAATTCCTTTGTAGGCTTGAAAAAGATCAATGTCAAGTGGATGTCCACCGGAACTCACAACAACGATGCCTGCCCTCCGCTCAATAGAAACCTTGTACACTTCATCCACAAGCTTTACTCCCTCATAGAAAGCCTGTTCTAGATCTCCCGCAAACGCCCGAACCAACTCTTGCTTGCTGTTCGTAACGATGTTCAAAATGAAGTCAACCTCGGCAAGTTTCGCCGCCTCCACCATGTCTTCATGCACGGGGTTTCCCTCCAAAACGCCAGTCGTAGCCTTAGGATGCAAAAGCATGGCGTGATTATGTTGGATGGTTTCAGCGCTTGACACAGCGGGCAGAACGCTTTTTCTTCCACCTCCATACCCAGCATAATAATGTAAGTCTACGTCTCCAGTCAAAACCTTCACATCGGCTTCGGCAAAAACCCGGTTCACATAAACCTTTGTCCCGAAGGAAGTTTTACCTAGAGAAACCTGATCTCCAGATTTATAGTCGTGACTCATGACCTTCACCCTTCTTAGAGCCTCTTCCCCCACAAGTTTTTCCATCTCATCCGACTTTACAGCACGATGAGAGCCGCAACCAAAGATTATCGTCACGTCTTCATCCTTTACCCCAGCCCTGTTCAATTCATCTAATAATGGAGAAACCATTAGCTGACTCGGAGTTGCGCGGGTTGCGTCGTCAACAACTATGGCTACTTTGTCGCCTTCCTTTGCTATTTCACTTAATCTTTTGGTTCCAATGGGCCGGCTTAAGGCTCTCTCAATCTCAGCCCTTGAATCTGCGACCCCAAGCCTTTCTTTCGGCTCTATAGAGCCCAGAAAGTTTCGGGTAGGAATCCTTGCGCAAACCTCGGTTTTCCCGTAGGGAAGCCAAACATCAACCATGGAAGCCCCTTCTGGTTGATTAGAAGATTTTCATGGAGCTTCATTTAAAAGTAGCGGAGGAAGTCAACGCAAGTTCTTTAAAACCCAACTTACATAACTCCACACAGGGTAAAGGAGGAAAGGAATTAGTGGAAAAGGAAGCAATGAAGGCTGAACTGTGTCGAATTCTTAATAAGATTGGCGCCTTGAAGTTTGGAGCCTTTAAACTCACTAGCGGAAAGGTAAGTCCCTACTACATCGACCTAAGAATCGTTCCAAGCTTCCCAGACGCCTTTCAAAAAATCTGTGACCTCTACGTCAAACTAATAAAAAGCGACATCGGAGCCAACAACTTTGACAGAATCGCAGGAATCCCAACCGCTGGCATACCCTTCGCATCCCTCACCGTGTATCACCTCAAAAAACCCTTCCTCTACATTCGCCCAACCGAGCGACTGCACGGGCGAGAAAGACGAGTGGAAGGCATCCTATTGCCTGGCAACCGGGTCTTGCTGATGGACGACCTCATAACCAGCGGAGGATCTCTTAGGAGAGCGGCGGAGGCCATCAGAGCCGAAGGTGGTGTGGTAACGGACGCCGTTGTGTTACTGGACCGCGAAGAGGGGGGGAAAGAAAATTTGGCTAAGGACCATGTCAAGCTTCATTATTTGCTGACAACGAGCGAGGCTGCTTACAAACTCTATGAGATAGGCGCCATCACAGAAGATCAGTTAGATATTGTACTGAAACAAGTGAAAAGAAAATAACGTATCCACCAAAAGAAAGCTAGCAGATTATGCCAGCGGTTTTCACGTCTCAGCCTAGCGAAAAGAAGTAACCCAAGAAGTTAAGCTGAGATGGAGCATCGGTCTGAATCTAGGGTATGGATTATGGTTTCATCGTTCATAAAAGGCAGATGTGGGTGATCACCGTATGGGGCACCGCAATGGAAATACGGAATGGTTTTCTAAAACGGTTTTTCAGGAGTGCGAAGTTTTATTGCTGTTGGCACTGTGGATATGAGCTTCCAAAGGAGGACGCCGTGATCTCTGGATGGGACTGTCAGCAGTCGCTCCGCCATGTGCACTGTCCCAGATGTGGGAAAATAATAACGCGTGCTCCATGATTGATAATCTTTGTCTCTTCGCTTCGTCTAGATGATTTAGTTAGGCTAAAACCCAGTAATATAAAAAATAGAGGTGTTCAGGGTTCTTTTAATCACACGTTTATTCGTAGTATATCAGTTCTTCTTCCTCGAGTTTTTTATGAAGTTTGTCAACCGCTTCGTAGACGTCTTCCTCATGTTTGGCTCCGGTGCAAACCAATTTCCCGCTGGCGAAGAGAAGAATCACAACCTTCGGCTCGTCCATTCGGTAGATGAGACCGGGAAATTGTTCTGGTTCGTACATTGTTCTCCCAAGATCGTAGGCTGATTTTTCAAGGTCTATCATTCCTCCCAAATTCGCTGATGCAACTATGTTTTGTATTTTCAACTCTGGTTTGCCGATGATGATTATGCCGCTTTTCTTCAGTTCCTTTACGACCTTCATCACGGCCCTTCTTGCTTCTTTCTCCGACTTGGCGCCAGTGCAAACCATCTTCCCCGAATTGAAGATTAGGGTAGCCGTCTTAGGTCTCTTTAATCTAAAAACCAATCCCGGAAACTGTTCCGGACGGTACTCAACGCTTGGATAGCCCTTCACCACCGCGTTTAGGTCAACCCTTTGATTTAACGTGGCAGATGCCACGACGTTTTCGATTCTAATAAAAGCTTCAACTCTGGGCATTCGAATCCTCCTTATAAAACACCATGAATTTGGTGGAGTTATTTATAAAGGCTTGGTTTCAGCTTGAGTCTCCTCAACCTTCTTTCTTGATAGAGGAACTAATTCTAGGATTATTAGAAGAATGATCCATAACAAAATGAAGGCCACTTTTACCTCGAAGGGTTCAAAAAACAGGGCAATGTAGCCCAGCAACGGCACTTTAGCCCCCGTATACTTACCAACAATATCGCTTTCTCCAACAGGCCACCGATCTGGACCCGGGTTGGCATCACCCTGTGTTGTGAAACTACATGATCCGTCTTCATTGTTTTTCTTTACAGCTCTGTGCACAATGAGATCATGGGGATAATCGGGCTTACGAAACACGATTATGTCGCCGGGTGGGTTGGCATCTTTCAGGGCAGCATGAATTTCACAAGCATTCTGCACTCCCTGAACCAAGATGAGGTCGCCTTTGTATAAGACGGGTTCCATACTTCCAGAGGCGACAGCCAAAAACGGGTGTTCTGTTCTAAAAGCAAATCTTAAACCATACCAGAAAACGATAACGATAACAATCGTAATTAGTACCATAACAACAGTCTGCACGTAGTCTTTCCTAAGCAGCTCAGCCAATTTCGCCCGTTTCACTCGCTCCACACTCTATCTTGTCTCAGGTAACGCTTAAAATTTTCAAAAGGCTTATTTCTTCCACATGTTAAAAACTTAACGCCTTCTCAAACAAAAAAGAGGATGGTGTGGACCTTTTTCAAGGCCTCACTTGAGCTTAGATTTCCATACCCTCGGAACCCATCTTTACCTTGCTGGAAACCTCTAGGTTTTTCTGCTCACTTGGCATGCAGATCGCTTGGTGATGCTAACGCCTCAAATCTTTCGCTTGCCTAGGACAACCCTAAAGGATTTATTGCAGCTAGGGCAGTCGAAAAGTCCTATCGTCAGTTCAGTCCTCTTTCCTGTTCTGTCTGGACGGCCAGCCATTTTCCAGCTTTTTCTAGGGTTAGCAACTTCCGTTCCGCAGTTCTTACATTTAGCCATGCATCTTCCTCCAACAATAATCAACCATCATGGTTTAAATGATGTTGAATAAAAGATTTGCCCTTCATCTCGGAGAGTGAAAAAGGCTAAACATGAGTGAAAAACAGACATGTAGAGGTGATGTGTTGAAGAATGGATGTGATGTATCAATAAACATTGAAAATTCAGAAATTCCAAATCAACAAATCATGGAAATCATGCAGCATATAATATTAATGAACAACTTATTGGTTCCAAAACGCTTTTACAGTGGCTTCCGCTGTATTTCCTTAGCTTTGGTGCATGTGGACTTTGACAGAAAAACCTAAGAACGTTTTCGAGATGCTCGTCAAACCGATTCGGAGATTAGCTGAGCAGAAAGGCTTTGAAACACCCACCGAGCCCCAAGAAAAAGCTATACCAAAAATCCTTGAGAGAAAGAATGTTCTCCTCATATCTCCTACTGCCACTGGAAAAACTGAGGCAGCTGTTCTCCCGGTTCTCAACATGCTTCTTCAGACGCCTGGAAGACTGCGGGGAATCAAAATTCTCTATGTGACGCCTCTCAGGGCCTTGAATAGAGACTTGCTTGAGCGTCTACAGTGGTGGTGCAACAACCTAGACGTGAAGCTGGCGGTTAGGCACGGTGACACCGACACTAGGGAGAGGACAAGACAGGCTCGAAGCCCTCCAGACATGATGATCACTACGCCGGAAACCTTGCAAGCCATTTTGCCGGGCAGGCTGATGCGCCAGCATCTTCAGCAGGTTCGATGGGCGATAGTGGATGAGGTTCATGAGATAGCGGACAGCAAGAGAGGAAGCCAATTGGCTCTGGCTCTTGAGAGACTTCGATGGGTAACGGGCAGAGAGTTTCAATTGATTGGCTTGTCAGCTACTATTGGGAGTCCAAGGAGGGTTGCTCAGTTTCTTGTTGGTAATGGGCGTGAAGTTGAAATCGTGAGGGTGCCCGTCGCGCGGCTCATGAAGTTAGAGATTCTTTTTCCGCAACCCACGTCAGAGGACTATGAGTTGGCTTCAACTTTGTTTACCCACCCAGAGGTTGCCGCTCGCCTCCGCATCATTCGCAAATACATTGAAAATCACAGGTCTGTTCTTCTTTTCACGAATACGCGCGCCATCTCGGAGGTTTTAGCCAGTCGATTCAAAGTTTGGGACATGGACTTCCCTATTTCCATTCATCACGGCTCTCTGGCTAAGCCTTCTAGAATCGCGGCTGAGCGGGGACTAAAGAACGGCGAGTTGAAGGGGCTTGTTGCAACTTCTTCGCTGGAGTTGGGCATAGACATTGGGCGAATTGACATGGTGATCCAGTACATGAGCCCGAGGCAGGTTACGCGTCTCATTCAACGTGTGGGTAGAAGCGGGCATAGAATCGGCCGCATTGCAAAGGGGCTCATCATCACCATGGATTCGGATGACACGCTGGAGGCCATGGCCATCGCCCGCAGGGCTGGTGAGGAGGAGTTGGAGCCTGTGGGTATTCCGCATAAGCCTTACGATGCCTTGGCTCATCAGATCATTGGTCTCCTAATGAAGAAGAAGCGTTGGTATTTTTATGAGATTTACGATTTCTTTAGGAAGGCCTATCCTTATGCTGACCTTACGGTGGAAGACGTTCAGAAAGTTTTGGATTACATGCACCATCGCTTTCCTAGGCTGGCGTGGGTTTCCTTTGAGGACATGCTTGCCATCAAGCCGCGTCGAACCAAGGCAATGTACGAATACTATTACGAAAACTTGTCTATGATTCCCGACGTGAAGAAATTTCTGGTTGTGGACGAGGAAAAAGATTCTGCTGTGGGTGTGCTGGACGAGGCTTTTGTTGCTGAGTATGGTAAGCCTGGCGTGAAATTCATTATTCGTGGCAGCCCATGGCAGATCTTGAACGTTTACGGTGACCAAATTTACGTCAAGCATGTTGATGATCCAACAGGAGCCATTCCAAGCTGGGTTGGAGAGGAGATTCCTGTTCCCTTCGAAGTGGCTCAGGAGGTTGGTTGGATCAGAGGTTTTGTCGAGGAACAGGTAAAGAACGGAAGGGAACCCATTGAAGTTGCCGCCGAGTTGGCTGGGAAGTATCCTGCTGACAGAGATACGGTTATGCGGGCGATTCATGAAACGGTTGAGCAGGTGAGGAAGGGTTATCCTGTTCCGACTGGTAGGCGGATACTCATCGAGGACTGGGAGGACTTTGTCATTATTCACGCCCACTTTGGATCCCTTACCAACAGAGCTTTGGCTCAGTTGATTGGCCATGTTTTGTCGGAGCAGACCGGATACAGCGTTGTGGTGCAGCACGATCCCTACCGTATTTTCGTTCACACAATGGGCGCCGCTAACGCTGACAGTGTTATGGCTTTGTTTGACGAAATGAAACGTATGGATGACTTGGGCATCAGGGATATGCTTACGAAGGTGACTGTGAAGACTTGGATTTTCAAGAGGCGTATGGTTCACGTTGCCAGAAGGTTCGGAGCTCTCAAAAGATGGGCTGACTTGGGCAGGGTGACTCTTCAGAAGTTGATGAAGAGTTTTGAGGGGACAGCCATCTACGATGAGGCACTGAAGGAGACTTTCACGAAGGACCTGGATTTGGAGAGCATGATTCGAGTGCTGAACGATATTGGAAAAAGCGAAATTGAAGTTTCGAAGTTGGAAACTGAGGGTGTGGCGACTCCAGTTGCGCGAGTTGGAATAGAAAGGGTTAGCATGAAAACCGATCTCATTCCTCCTGAGAGGATGAAGCTAATTCTAGTGGAGTCGGCTAGGGTGCGCCTCCTCAACGAGGTTCAAACACTTGTTTGCACCAATTGTTGGGAATATTTAGAAATGATTCGGATGAAGGATTTGCCTGAGAAGCCCGTTTGTCCTAGATGTGAGTCTTCAAGCTTGGGCGTGCTTAGGAGGGAAGAAGGAAAGGTTCAGTCTTTGGTGGATAAGAGGGGTGAAAAGTTGACGAAGAGCGAGGAGAAAATGAAGGAGTGGGCGGTAAAAACGGCTAGTTTGATGTCTGGGTATGGTACGCCAGCTGCCGTGGCTCTTTCTGGGAGGAAACTGAGGGTTTCGGATGTGGAAGGTATCCTTAAGGAGGAAAGCGCGCTTTCAGACCACTTTTTCGAGTTGGTTATAGAGGCTGAGAGGAACGCCCTAAGAAGAAGATTCTGGTAGAAACCACTATTTGTGGTAAGTCTCAATTGAAAAAAGGGATCAGTTATCCAAAATTCATAAAAGTATAAAAGGAAGACAAGAGACTACTCACCATCGCAACTCTTGGAGAAAAACAACATGGAAATAGCCCGCCAAATGATGCGAGAACAAACCCTCCAAAGATTCAAACACATCCGAACATGCGTCCTAGCCAGAGAACTATGCCTCCTTACCCGCTCAAACCGTGTGGCTCTTGACCCAAAAGACGCCCACGAATGCTGCGCCTTCATATCCAAACTATGCAAAGAAGCCGGTTGCACAGAACCAAGCGAACTATGCCAAAAAGCTGCAGAAGCGGTTCTGAAAAGCGAAAAAGAATACCTAGACCTCTGTATGCAAAGTTGCCATAAATGCGGAGAATCGAGAAGGCCATCCCGAAAACCGAGACCAATCCCCGAAAGGACCACCTACGTAGCCTAACATCACGAAAACCATAAAAGCAAGCATCATGTATTAGAGACAAAACACGAGGAGGGTCAAGCTTGTTCATAGCACCCTTCGTCGCCTCACCCATGCCCGTAGTACGTCAAATGCTTATCCTCTCCGAACTTAAGCCAGGAGAAACACTGTACGACTTAGGCTCAGGAGATGGCCGAGCAGTTATAATGGCCGCCAAAGACTTCGGAGCCAAATCCGTGGGAGTTGAGTTGAGGGAAGACCTAGCGAAAAGGGCCCTCGGCAACATTCATGAAGTTGGCTTGGAGACGAAGGTGCAAATCCTTCAAAACGACATATTTAAAGTTGACCTGTCTCCAGCAGACGTCGTCTTCTTGTACCTTACAACCAGCGCAAACGAGAAGATTAAACCAAAACTGGAGGCAGAACTTAAACCCGGAGCCAGAATCGTTTCCCATGATTACGAAATTCTCGGGTGGAAGCCTTCTAAAATCGATAGTTTCTGCGAGAATCCTAGGCTAGGCTATCCATCGCATACAATTTATCTCTACGAAAGATAAGTAAACAACGATGCGCGCGCTCGTAAACCAACTTGGGCATTTTATCTTTGCTGTAAAGCCCGCGTGATGCTCATTCTTGAGGCTTTGAGAGCTGGGTAGAGGGCGCCTGCCAAAGAGGCGGTGATAGCGAAGGTTAAAGCCTGCGCGATTGTGAACCATGGAACTATGTAGGGTAGCCAGAACCCAGTGAATGTTGTTGTGCTGGTGGCACTTTTGAGCAATAAGAGACCGCTAGGTAAGCCTACTAGGAATCCTATGACGCCCATAAAGCAAGCCTCAGTTAGAAGCATACCGAGAATTTGGCGTCGGCTCATTCCCTGCGACCTTAAGAGACCTATTTCTCTCCGCCGCTCGGTTACGTTCATAATCATGATTATGGCTATTCCAATGGTTGAAATGAATATAGTGAAGTAGAGCATGAGATGAAATATGGAAAAGATTTGGTCTACCTCTGTTCTCACTCCCGCGAGCAAATCTTGGAGGGTTGTTGAATACTCAGCAAAGGCATATTGCGGATAAGCCGACTCGACTGATTCAACAACATCAGAAGCTTCCTCTTTAAACTCCTCTTTTAAATTGACAAAAAATATTATGGCTTCACTCCTACCAAAAAAGTATGCGCTTTCACTTTTGAAAGAAATTATTATTGACTCAGACATGGGACGGAAGCCAAACGAAATAAACTGCAAAGCGGCTCCGGTGAAGATGCCCTCAACCGTGAAATTCTTCGGTCCATACGTTGGAGTTACAACCGTAAGGTTGCTGCCAACTGAAACATCTAATTTATGTGCGAGGCTGTCTGGAAGAATTAGGGTTTCATTGTTAGATGAAAGTTTAGAGAAAACTTCTTTGGGTTCAGGTGAATCAACAAATTGATACTTTATGATGTCATTGAAAGTTTCGGGCTTAATAACAGTCACCGCAACGCTTGATTGAATTTCTCCGTTGGAGACTTTTGTTCCGAGCCAGTAGAGACTCATCGGAGTCACTAACTGAATTCTTTCTTCTAAACTTGTCAAATTGTCTTCAAAACTGAAAGGTAGAGTTTGATTCGAAATAAGCATGATGTCTGCTCCTAGAGCTCCTTTGACGCTGCCCTCTACCGCATCTACAATTCCAGCTTGTATGCCTCCCACAGTGATTGTGAATGCGAGGCTTAGGCCTATCATGCCGAAGCTTACGGCGTTTCTCAGCAGCTTCTTTGTTACACTTTTCGACAAAAGCAAGCCGATACTGCTCGTTAAAAACATGATAGGGTTCACTAAAACCTTCGATGCCTTCTTTACCGAAATGGCTGCAAACAATACAAGTCCTAGCGGTATGAGGAACATGTCCACGAAAGGTACCGAAAATGGAAGTATGCCCAAGGCTAAAGCAACTCCAAAAAAGAAGAGAAGTAAACCAGCAACTAACAAGATGGAATCTGGAATTTTTCTTTTGACACGCATTTCTGGTCTCAAAGCTTGAAGTATGTTCAGTCTTGAAGCAGAGACTGCTGGATAAACGCCTCCGCCAACAACTGCCAGTAATCCTCCTATGAGCCCAATTATCACCGAGTCTTGAGTTAGAGTAAGACCAGTGATTTTGGGCATTTGGAAGGCTTGCTCTAGCACGAGAACAAATAGGTTAGACAATGCTAAACCGGCAAATATTCCGATAACTGTTCCAACAACTCCGAGAAGAAGACTTTCTTCAAGAAAAATAAGGAAAACTTGTCTTCGCGACGTGCCTACAGCCCTTAATACACCTATCTCGTAGGTTCTTTCTTTCACAGCCATAAACATCGTGTTAAACACCAAAAAGCCGCAAACAAGCAGAGCAACTATCATCATAATGTTTAGTCCAAGCTGAAAGCCCGCTAGCTGGCTTTGAATACTCTGTTGCGCCTCAATTTTCGGTGCTAAAACTTCAAATTCCACTCCCAACTTCTCTTGCAACAAATCCCTTGTTTCTGTCACTTCCGCTGGGTCTTTAATCTTCATCAATATTAAGCTGACTTTTCCTTCTAATCCAGTCAGTTCTTGAGCTTTCTCGAAGTCCATGAAAATGTCAATGGAAGTTGTAGGCGGAGTAGGGTAATATATGCCAATTGCCTTCAGCGTGTAATTTTCAACCTCAAATTCTGTTTCTATGGTTAAGTTGAAAACGGCATTCACTTTTACGCCATATTCTTCTGCAATTTTGTCTCCTATAACAACATTTAGACTATTGACAATGCGAGACCCTGTGATGTTGTATGTTGCATATTCAAAGTCATCTTTGGCGATTCCCACAATTCCAACGATTTTCTTTGTATCGTTGTTTATGAATATCGATGGCCCAAGCATAGACCATGAACCAACTCTGGCAGTAACATTTTCAATCATCTCAGAAGCTTCGCGGACAGTTGCCACGTTGCCTTCATCGAAAGGTGCGTTTCCCACATATCGAACGAATATGTCTGTTTCTCCCCAGAAACGATTGAGGTAGCGCGTGAACTCTGCCATGGCGCTGGTGGTTGCTATATTCACGCCTACCAGAAGCGCTGTGCCCAAAACTATGGCAAACACGGTTAGGATGGTGCGGGACTTTCTTCTTGAAATGTTTCGGGTAGCCATTCGGAGAGATATCAACTAAATTAGCTCCTTCCGCCTTTTCTCTCCAATTATTTGGCCGTCTCTCACTTGAAGAATTCTATCAGCCTCTTCAGTTATCATAGGGTCATGGGTTACAACAATAACTGTGGCATTTTCCTTCTTCGAGGTGTCGTAGAGAATTTGGACAATTTCCATGCCAGTTTTCGTGTCTAAGTCGCCCGTGGGCTCGTCGGCGAGTATGACGCTAGGCTTATTGGCGAGAGCCCTTGCTATGGCTACTCTCTGCTGTTCTCCACCACTCAATTCGTCTGGAAGATGACCCACTCGTTCTGCGAGTCCAACTGTTTCAAGAAGTTGAAAAGCGCGTTTTGAGGCATCCTTTCGAGAGATACCAGCCGTTAACATTGGCAATTCGACGTTCTCTAGAGCTGTTAATGGTGGTATAAGGTTGTAGAATTGGAAAATGAATCCAATTTTGTGTCTTCGCAGTTTGGTGAGTTCGCCTTCGCTTAGAGTTGTAATGTCTTTTCCGTCAATGGAGATTCTGCCGCTTGTGGGCTTGTCTATGGTTCCAATCAAGTTTAGAAGCGTTGTCTTTCCTGAGCCCGAAGGACCCATAACAGCTAGAAACTCGCCTCTTGTTACATTGAAACTTATTCCACGTAGAGCAGGAATTGAGACTTTGCCAAGCCGATAGATTTTCACCAAATTTTCAACTTGAATAACCGTTTCATTGCTCATTTATCTTAGCTTCCCGTCTTTCATGATAACCTCTTTTGTGTCGACGATTTCAATTGTTGCACTAGGGTGAGTTACAAAGTCCCAGTGCACACTTGACTTCGAGGTTCCTCCATAGCTGATGTTTGAACCGAAGGCGACGTGAACCGAGCCGCCTAATTTCTCGTCTGTGAGGATATAGCCGATTGCCTTATCAATTGCTGGGTTGCATCCTATTCCCAACTCACCAATATGCGTAGTTCTGACTTCTTTCTCTTTCTTATCAATTTCTAGGCATCGTTTGAAGGTGTCAATCATCTGGTCACGATTGACTCCTGCTGTGCATTCATCGAGAAGCAGCTTTCCATGCTTGAAGTGAAGTGTGACATCCTTGATGATCTTGTTGGTGAACCTATCTTTGGTGATGGGACAGTATAGGATTCCTTCACCGAAGGTTTCATGAGGTGCGATGAACAGCTCTCCGGCTGGTAAGTTGTTGCCTAGGTCGTTCATTTCGATGTCGTGATCATCGATGACGCCATCATCCTCGTTGATACGGCGCCCTTTGATCTTGCATGTGAAGTCTGTGCCTTTTTTATCAGTGATGTGAAGTACGTCTTTTTCCTTCAAGTATTTGGCTAGTTTCGAGGTGTTCTCCTTGAGAGTCGAGGCAGGCACCATCATGCCTCCGATGATTAAGCGTTCTAGATCGTTGTAGTCGATGCCGTAGAATTTTGCAGCCTCTTGTGTCGGCCAGCCTGCGTAAGTCCATTTTTTGCCTTTGCCTGTTTCTTCTCCATAGAGCTCCTTTCGGATAGGGACGCTCGCTTTTGTCCTTGCGGCAATCTTTTCTCGTGGGAACTTTGTCTGAATTTTCGGATTTTTGAATGGTTCAACTACGATGTAGGCATCGGCTTCTTTGATTGCTCCCAAGTAGTGCTTTGGAGTTATTTCTAAAGTTTCTTTCGGAATTTCATCATATAGCCTTGCTGAGTAGTTGTCTGTGGTTGCCATGATTAATGGCTGGGCGCCTTTTTTGTAGCATAGAATACCGATCTCTTCGAGGAGTTCTTGGGTGTGGGTTCCTCCACGTATTACAACGGCTTCTCCTCTCTTGAGATTCATGCCAGTCACAATCGCCTCAGCGCATTTCACGATTTTTTCTTTCGTGATCATCGAAGCATCTCCATTCTAGTCTTTAACCAAAAGCCCGTGGAGACTTATTAAATCTGTGCCGCGCAAAAGGAAATATAGGCGCATCGGGCGTGCTGCGAAAACCCTAAGTTAGGCTATCCGTCTCACACGATCTACGTCTACAAAAGGTGACCCTTTCCGTCCTCGATATTAAGCGTGTTCCAAGAGGGGTTGGGATAGTCTAGACGACAATTTATAAATTAAACCATTTTCTTGAATATTCTGAAACTGCCAAGTTAGCAGTTCTTGTCTGGCGGATAAAGAATGATACCTATCCCTTGGAGATACGTAGCGTCCTGGAATTGTGTTGCTTGTGGCGTGTGCTGCAAAGGGTATCGAATAACCCTTGGGTTTAACGAGTGGGTGAACATCATCAGAAAGTATGGGGTTGGAGTAACCCAGCCAGGCGTAAGCAAATTTTATCTGGGAAAAAAGGGTGACGGCACATGCATCTTCCTAACCAGGGGTTTTGACACCTGGCTTTGCGGACTGCAGGATATGAAGCCTAAGGCGTGTAAACTTTGGCCCTTCAAAGTTCTCTCCAGACCCAAGTTCGGCAGATCAAACGAAGCCGACTACAAATACAGGGACAAAAATTTTTTCGTTTACGTGGATCCTGCCTGCATGGGAATAAGGTGGGGGAAACCAACGCGAGAGTTTACGTATAGAACTTTGTCGGAGTTTGTGGAAATCGCCTTGGGACTACGTGAAAAGCAGTATTATTCGACATCTAAGATATCCTACCATCCCCGATATCTTAGGACTAGAGGAAGAAAAATAGTCTAGAGAACGGTTACAGGCTTTGGAATGGGTGTCTTTCATATTGCAGTTCATACAACTTATGCAGTTTCCCAACGTTGTCGCTTTCCTCTACCATTAAGGTTCCCTAATGGTTAAGGTTCTTCTGCTCACTATAAACTTTCTCGCTTCAAAAGTTCTTTTCTTTATCAACTTATCAAGGTCGTAGACCTGGGACTAACCGTTTCAGGTTTTGTGAGATTTGCGCTGTTTCGATACCGAACCATGTTGAGACTATATATAGCCCCCATCCCCTACTTCAGAGAGTAGAGGAAAAGGTGTTTGTGATGGATATTCTGGAAGCCATAAGAACCCGAAGAAGCATACGAAAGTTTCGCCCAGAACCAATTCCAGACGAAAAGTTGAAGATGATTCTGGAGGCTGGTCGTTTAGCACCTTCAGCTGGTAATCGTCAACCCTGGTGCTTCGTTGTGGTTAAAGACCCAGAGAGGAAGAGGACTCTGGCCAAGGCGGCGGGCTACCAGATGTTTATAGCAAACGCTGGCGTGATTGTCGTAGCTCTTGGTGATCCTGAAGCTTCGCCGAGATGGTTTAGGCAGGACCCTATGATAGCGCTTGAGCACATGGTTTTGGTTGCGACAGGTTTGGGTTATGGCACTTGCTGGATCGGCGCCTTCAATGAAGACGAGATTAAAAGCCTTCTGAGAATTCCTGAGAAGTTGAAGGTTATAGCACTGTTACCAATAGGCTTTCCAAACGAGTCTCCAACTCCTAGAGAAAGAAAAAAGT
>Ga0209978_10000461_pt1 | contig 15325 bp, 14 predicted proteins | sample BentaG_FD_182805 | JGI IMG/M metagenome (GOLD analysis project Ga0209978, IMG submission 182805) | Deep subsurface microbial communities from South Atlantic Ocean to uncover new lineages of life (NeLLi) - Benguela_00093 metaG (SPAdes)... | ecosystem: Environmental > Aquatic > Marine > Oceanic >... | reverse complement strand
TTCTGCATCCGGAGGGTTTTAATGTTGGAATGAATCTGGGAAAGGTAGCCGGGGCCGGGATAGTAGATCATGTTCACCTTCATATCGTTCCCCGCTGGAAGGGAGATAGTCATTTTATGTCGGTTCTCTCGAATACTAGAGTTATTTCTGAGGCCCTGAGGCAGACTCATAGCCAGCTGAAAGACAAATTGAACAAGCTCTCTCCTTAAAGATAAGTTTCTCTTTTTCCTTAATCCATAGACCTCGTGGTGACGGAGGATTCAATGCTCTGCGGGAAACTCCCTTCCATGAAGATAAATCCTTGAAAGAACTTGGGGGGCTAAGGCAACAACAATGCAGTTAGCGGGAAGGATTTCTGAGTGGATAAGACAAAAAGTCAAGGAGGCAGGAGCAGAGGGAGTCGTGGTGGGAATAAGTGGGGGGGTTGACTCCTCGGTGGTGGCAAGCTTGGCCAAAAAAGCTGTAGGAGAAAAAGTGCTTGGGGTAATTATGCCCTGCCACAGCGAACCCCTGGACGAGAAGTACGCATGGCTGGTCGCCAAGAAACTCAAGATAAAGGCAGAACGCGTGGTTCTGGACTCTCTTTACCATAGATTTTCGGAGCTTCTTCCCTCTGGCAAGAGGCTGGCTCTGGCCAATTTGAAAGCCAGACTGAGAATGACTACTCTATATTATTTCGCTAACAATCTGAACTATCTTGTAGTTGGTACGGGTAATAAGAGCGAAATATCAGTAGGATATTTCACAAAGTATGGGGATGGAGGCTGTGATATTCTTCCCCTGGGGGATCTTTTAAAGACCGAGGTGAGAAAACTGGCGAGAGTGCTGGAGCTTCCAGAGGAGATCATTAACCGGGTTCCCAGCGCAGGTCTCTGGGGAGGGCAGACAGACGAAGAAGAGATGGGTCTCAGGTATGAGGATCTGGATGAGATTATATCAGCTATGGAAGCTGGCAAAGGAAGTCTTACCCCCAAAGAGGTAGTAGCCAGAGTGAAGCGTTTGATTGAAGCCTCTCAACACAAGAGGTCACCGGTCGCCGTATTCAAGAAAACCCACTCAGAAACCTAGAATATAGTCCTATGCGCGTTGTTGACAAACTTGAGCAACTGCCTGGAATGCTGATGGGTACACTGTAAAAAGGGGTACGGATAACGAAAAAATGAGAGTTAAGATAATAATTCCGAATGCCTCTACTGAATTTAGAGACAGTCAAGTTGGAGAACGTAAGAAAGCAGCCGGACCAGAAAATGAAGTAGAGGTAGTTTGTTTAACTCATGGACCAGTATCCATTGAATCAAGTTATGATGAGGCTCTAGCGGCTCCTCACATAATTGAAGAAGTGAAGAAGGCAGAAAGAGAGGGTTATGATGCCGTAAGCTTAGATTGTGCCATGGATACAATTGTAAGAGCAGCCCGAGAGGCAGTGACGATACCGGTTACCAGTGCAGGTGAAGCGAGCTATCTTTTGGCTCTTGGATTGTGCAGGAAGTTTTCAGTGGTAACCGTATTGAAAAGTACTGCTGAAGCAATCAAAGAGAATATAGGTAAATACGGTTTTGAAAACAGAGTTGCATCGGTACGAGTTGCAAATATGCCCGTATTAGACTTAAAAGATGAAAAGGCAGCATTTAAGGCTATCTTAACAGAAGCTAAGATAGCCTTGGAAAAAGATGGGGCACAGGTTATTGTTCTTGGATGTACGGGGATGTCATCTTTGACGCCAAAATTGCACCAGGAGCTGGGAATTCCTGTCATCGATCCGGCGGTGGCATCTCTGAAGTTGGCAGAGATGTATGTCAGTATGGGACTCACAAAAAGCAAAATGGCTTATGAAGCTCCAATGGAGAAAGAAATACTTTAGAAAAGAAGGAGGAAGGTGAGATGCCAGAGATGTTTGAACTAGAATTAGGGAAGGCGGGGTATATCGTAGCACAGGAGATGTGTCGAATCAAGAAAGGCGAATCTGTAATCATAACCGTAGATTCTGTAATGGATTTTAGACCGGTAGCAGAAGTTGCCAAAGCAGTCGAAGCTATTGGAGGGAAAGTAATGGTGGCATGGCATTCAACCCCGAGCGGTTATGGAAAGGTGGCCGACCCGCAGCTGCCGGAATCGTTAAAGAAGGCGATACCTGCAGCAGATGTATGGATAGAGTTCAACAATCAGTGGCTTTTATATTCAACGCCGTGGATAGAAGCTATGTCAAATGGTCGAACGAGATATCTTTTTCTGGGAGGCTTGGATGCAGAAAGGATTACGAGATGTATTGCCAAACTTGATATGGACTTGCAGGAGAAATTTCAAAATAAAGTGGTGGAACTGACGAAGAGAGCTTCCAAAATGCGCATCACAACACCAGCAGGCACAGATGTTTCCTTTGAGAATGTAAAAGAGCGTCCGATGACGAATGAATTACGTGCGGATGTACCAGGTCCGCACTTTTTGGTGGGGCAGATTGGCTGGGCGCCAAGGGAAGAAGGTATTAATGGGACCATAGTGTTCGATGGGTCTTTTTCCGGTGGTGGTGAGGCCGATCTGGGAATCCTTGCTCGTCCAATTGAATTGGTTGTTAAAAAAGGAAGGGTTGTTGAGATTAATGGTGAGGATGAAGCCAAAAAGATGAGTACTTGGCTGAAAAAGCTCGGTGATCCAAATATGTATAGTCTGGCTCATGTATGTTACGGGTTCAACCCGGGAGCGATACTAACAGGACTATGTACTGAGGATGAGCGTGTATGGGGGTCTACTGAATGGGGAATTGGTTATCAGGGACCCATGTTTGAAGGTAGTCTGGAAGATGCTGTATCCCATGCTGACGGGATATGTTTGAATTCAACTGTATGGATAGATGATGAACTGCTACTCAAGGAAGGGAGAGTAGTTCATCCCGAACTGAGTGAGATTGCAAAGGCCATGGGAAAATAGACTGGAAAGATCAGTTGACTACGTGGCCAGCAGAAATAATCCAAAGCCTCTATGTAGCGACAGAGGGCAGGAATTCCGAGATTCTCTTGACTTGAAAGAAAGAATCTGCTAACGATTAGTAGTAAACTCTGTTAGACGCTTACCAAGGGAAAGCTAGGATGGGGCTGGAGGGGGGTGAGGTCGAAAAATATGCCCCTATTTTCAGGAAGATTGCCAAAAGAATATTGAAAACTATTAACAGAAGGAGGAAGTATATGCCAGGGAGAATATTTGGAGACAATCGGCTGAAATCGATGGTCATAGTGCTCATCGGCACATTGTTGACTGTTGGGCTTGCCTTCAGCATTTTGGTAGCATCACCAGGGGAAGCCGAAGAGCCTATACGAATCTTGGGTACCGTTGCTTTCTCAGGGGCTGCAGGTAACATAGGTCCGGCTTATGATAGAGCTATGAGATTGGCTGTTGAAGAGATTAACGCAGCGGGCATACTAGGATTTTCAGGTATTGAATACAAGGTTATAGATACAGAGACAAAACCTTCCGTACTTAAGAGAAAGCTCAGCAGGGAAGTGGGAACTTGGAAACCTGATGTAATGGGAGGAGCAGCTCTTGAAACAACCATTAGCCCGCTATGTGTGGAAGCTCCAAGGTACAAAATCCCCACATTTGTTGGAGGGCACCTCAGCATGAGTAAGTATCTTCCTCCTGGAGAAGTTCCGGTAAGCAAATGGGTAGTCTATTATGGTTATGCTGATTACTTTGCAGGGCAGCTTGCGGGCAGATTCTTTGAGGAGATGGGAGCAAAAAAGGTAGCACTTATAGGAGGAGATTACGATTGGGGATACAGTAATGGTATGGGCTTAAAAGCCTATTGGGAAAAGAACGGTAAGCCTTTTGAAATAAGCCCGGTCATCTATACTCCACTGGACAAAACAGATTACACCACCGAAGTACTAATCATTAAAGAGGAAAAGCCGGATGCGATTTTCTGCCCATATACTGGAGCTGGATGGTTTAGCGTGGCTAAACAGTTGCGGGATGCTGGTGCCATGCCCCGGATAATGCTCTATGGTACTACCTACTCAAACATGGGGGGTGCAAAGATAACCGGAGAATATGGAGCAGAAAACATATACACCCTTGCAGATCATGATCCAACGAGCGAAGCCTGGAAAGAGTTTGTAAAGAAATGGAAAACTAAATACGGTGAAAAAGCTTACCCTGAGGCATACACTAATAATTACTATCAGGTGATTTACTGGATTAAGGAAGTTTATGAGAAAGCAGGAACCAAAGACCCTGATGTGATTATTGATTTGATGCAAAAAACATCGTTCCAAAACGTATGTATTAGTCCAATGGGACCATTGGACGGATACGGAAACAATAAAGGCGCCAAGGGTGCTGTGGTTAAGTTCGTCCCTGGTTCTTCTGATTTGGATCCCACCTTTGGTCTCCATCCAGAATTGGTGAGGGTATATGAGACCTCTGATATTACCATGCTGGAAATACTTGATGAATTGAAAGGGTTCAAGAAACTTGAATCGGGGGAAGAATATGAAAGGGCGCGGTAAGACATAGTTCAGGAACTTATTGTCAAAAAATTAGGGTATCTAACTAGAAGGGGTGGACCAAGGGTTTAAAGTGATGTCCAATTCTTTCTGTGAGATTCCCCCAAGATACGGGAATTAGTCCTGGAAGGATTTTGAAAGACTATTAACCGGGAATTGTGGCTGGTTCCCTCAAGGAGGCCAGTCATTTTCCCGGATAGAAGCAGATTACTGAGACGCTTTATTAGCTTGCACCAGAGACGGACTATGGAGCGTTTTTTGCTTCTCAAATTCGCAACATCGACTGAGACAAAGACCCAGCCTCTATTATGCCTTTCAAAAAGCCCTTGTAGTCCAGGAGAGAAACTCGCAATTCATCCAGTTTTCTGCTATTCTTGTTCCTGGCCATCAAATCCTCCTTTACCATAACGGGTGTCGTTCTTAATTCTCATTGTCCCGGAGGAATGATGGCCTTTTTATCGAGGCTGATAATTTTGCAGAAACCCCAGGAGATAATCTAATTACACCATGTTAGAGATAAGAAATTTACACAAAAGGTTTGGTGGACTGCATGCCCTTGAAAGCATCAGCCTTACTCTAGAAAGTGGAAAAATCTGGAGCTTGATTGGGCCAAATGGGGCCGGTAAAACTACTCTGTTTAACACGATAACAGGAACTCTTCCTGTAGATTCGGGGAAGATTGAATTTATGGGTGAGGATATTACATACATGAAACCCCATGAAATTTGCAGGAAGGGAATTGCCAGGACCTACCAGCAGAAGAACCTTTTCCCAAACTTGAGTGTTTTTGATAATGTGGTTGCAGGAATGCTAAAGGATAGTATAGAAGGGCACAAGAGGAGGGAAAGGGTTTATGAAATCCTAGAGTTTCTTGGGTTGCAGGAGAAAGAAAAAAATATTGTTTCAGGTCTCCCTCCACTTGATGGCAAGCTGGTCGAACTGGGAAGAGCATTAGCCACAGCTCCCAAGTTAATGCTATTAGATGAACTTATAGGTGGCCTAATTCCCACAGAGATAGAGAAAATTTGTGAAATTGTTGAAACTCTCCGTGATCGAGGATACACCATATTCCAGATAGGACATGAGATAAGACCTATTATGAGAACTTCTGACTGGATTTTCGTCTTGGATGAAGGATGCAAAATAGCTGAAGGTCTGCCGGAGGAAATAAGAAATAATAAAGATGTCCAGAGTGTGTATCTGGAATAAGAAGGGAGAAAATAGTTGAGGGAGCCGATTCTGGAAGTTTCCAACTTGACCGCTTCTTACGGTATGATAAGTGCTTTAAAAGGTATAGGTTTCTCTGCTAATGATAAGGAAATTGTTGGTATAGTTGGGCCAAATGGGGCTGGCAAGACCACTCTGCTTGAATGCATAGCAGGATCGATGCATATAAGAGAAGGACAGATTAATTTCTTAGGTCACCAAATTGAGAGATGGCCTGTGCTTAAACGCCGTCGGCTTGGATTGATGCTGGTACCTCAAGAGGGAAATATTTTTCCCCTGATGTCTGTTAAGAAGAATCTTGAGGTGAGTGTAATCCTTAGCAGGCGCAGTGAGAGAGAGGAGCTTATTGACCGCGTATATAAACTCTTTCCTGTCTTGTGGGAGAAGAGAAAACAAATAGCCAATACCCTAAGCGGTGGGCAACAGAAGATGCTTGCTGTAGGTATTGCCATAGCTTCAAATGCAAAGGTTATGTTGATTGACGAGCCTTCGATAGGCTTGGCACCTAAATTAGTGACAAAACTGTTTGAAACTCTGGAAAAGATCAGGGAAGATACCGGTAAGACAATAGTGCTCTCGGAACAGAACATAAAGGTTCTTGATATTGCGGATAGGCTTTTTGGACTGGAAGCCGGGGAAATTAGATTTGACGAGAAAACAGAAAATCTTAGCAGGGATGTGGTAAAAGATCTCTACCTAGGCGCCATCAGCTAGTTTTTTTGGAAAGGAATACTATGATTTTAAACGGCATCATCACCGGATTAATTATGGGTGGGGTTTTGTCTCTTCCTGTGCTGGGTGTAGCAGTTATTTATGGTATAACTGGTATCCCAAATTTTGCTATAGGGGTTATCGGTGTTTTTGGAGGTTTCTTGACCTGGTATTTCCTCTCTTTTCATATGGGAATAGCTATCTTAATTGGAGTAGCCTTTTGCTTCGCTATTGGATATATTATACAGCGGATATTGCTTACCCCCATCAGCGAAATGGGAGGAGACGCTACCTTATTTTTTATAGTAACGGTTTCTCTTGGTTTTGTTTTTGAAGGCTTGATGAGAGCAATTTTCCCTCGACCGAGTATATCCCTTGCACTCCCTCGTATAGGAACAATAAATATTGCAGGAGTTACGGTAGAAGGCTTCAAAATTTTTGCTCTCCTCTTTGCACTTGGGACTTTAGTAATCATACGTCTATTAGAAGAGCATACGGAGATTGGAAAGTCCTGGCAGGCGACGTCTCAAAATCTAAAATTAGGAAAACTAATTGGAATCAATACTAACCAGGTGTTTAGTATTGCATCCGGTATTGGCTGTTCCCTGGCTTGTGTGGGAGCAATTTTTTGGGGATCATTGTATAACCTGAACTTGATGAGTGGCTGGGATCTGGGTTTTCTTGGATTCATTATTGCTGTGGTAGGAGGAATAGGAAATATCTGGGGTGGTATAATCAGTGCATTGATTATGGGCATGGTAATGAGTTTTAGTGGATACCTGCTGGGTGGTATGTGGCAGAGTGTTATTCTGTATTTCATTGTTATTCTTGTTCTAATAATTGCTCCAAAGGGGATCTTAGGTAGTGAAAGATCGTTATGAGAAAATAGGAACAATCCTGATACTTTTGTTACCCGTTGCTTTTGTTTTCAGAGGAGGCTACCTACAAGAGGTAACAGGATACGTGTATTTGTTCCTGATACAGGGTTATGTGGCATGGTTTCTATTTTTCAAGAGCGGTCAGCCATTTTTTGGTTATTCCGTCACCATGGCAATAGGGGCTTATGGAACAATAGTCCTGACAGAAATGTTTAACTGGCCTTTGTTTGCATCAATATTCATAGGTGCAGCGTTAGCGACGGGGATAGCAGTTATTATGTTCCTTTCTACAAGCAGAGCCCGAGGTTTCTATGTGAGCATGACCTCCTTCTTACTTGCGATTCTCTTTCCTAGATTAATTGAAGCATTGCAGCCAATTACAGGAGGCAGGAGTGGTTTGTATTTTGGTGGACTCAATGCCTTGGTAGGACATAAAACTCTATATCTCTTGGTAGTATTCTTAACGGCAGCAATAGTAGCTTTCTTCTTATGGATTATGGGAACCAAAACAGGAAGGATTTTGACTTTAATATCCGAAAATGACAGATTAACACAGACGGTGGGGCTCAATACTCGCAAATATAAGATACTTGCCTATAGTATTGCTGGATTCATATCCGGATTCGGTGGTGCTTTATACGTTAATTATACCGGGTTTATTTCATCCGTGGATATAGAAGTTTTTACAACGCTATATATCTTTTTCATTCCTCTCATAGGGGGAAGTAGAGTTTTCTACGGCCCGATTTTAGGTGCGCTTTTTGTAATACTTATACCGGAACTTTTGGTACCAGTTGAAAGGTACCTTCGCATATTTTTTGGGTTAATTTTCATATTAGTAATAGTGCTTCTTCCGGGAGGATTAGCCCCGAATATACAGAAACTATTAGCAAAAATAAGTCAAAAAAAAGATGTTTAGTTTTTCTGTGAAACATATTTTGTTCCATAAAGTTTTGTCCAAGAGAATAAATCCAAATTGAGGAGGCAATATGCCCACAAATCGTGATCTTGAATTATTCAAAGCTGCCTACAAGACAGTTAGGGAAATCATCAGAGTAAAAGAAGGTGAAAATCTCTTAATTACGATTGACTCTATTAGTGATTTCAGGGTTGCAGAGGAAATGGCAAAAGCGGGAGAGGCACTTGGTGCCAAGGTGATGGTGGCTTGGCATTCTACACCAAAAGGGTATGGAAAAGCAACTGACCCATATTTGCCTGCTCCGCTCATAGCAGCTTGTCCTGAAGCAGATGCATGGATAGAACTCAATAACCAGTGGCTCCTATATGGTACAGCTTGGGAACGGGCAGTAACGAACGGTCGCACCCGGAATCTTATGCTTGGAGGCCTGTCAGCCGATCAGATAATCCGCTGCATAGGAGAAGTGGATATTGAAGCTCAAATAGCTTTTCAGGAGAAGGTTGTTGAGATAACCAGACGGGCCAAAAACATGAAGATCGTCAGTCCCGCGAAGACAAACGTAGAATTTGAAAATGATCCCAACCGCCCGTTTGCTAACGAACACATTGCCGACAAACCGGGAGGACATTTTCTAACAGGACAGATTGGCTGGGCACCCAAAGAAGAATCTATCAATGGAACACTAGTCTTTGACGGTGCTGTTTCAGGCGGTGGCGAAGCAGGCATTGGCGTGGTTACGGAGCCGGTTACCTATGAGGTCGAAAAAGGACGGATTAAGCACATCCGTGGTGGAAAAGAAGCAGAGATCGTAAAAAAGTGGTTTCAAAAATTGAACGATCCCAATATGTATACAGCAGCGCATGTTTGCTATGGCTTCAATCCAAATGCAAGACTCGGGCTTACCACCACGGAAGATGAAAGGGTTTGGGGAAGTACGGAATGGGGCTTTGGCTATCAGGGCCCCATGTATTCTGGCGGTAAACCGCGAGTTGCAGCTTCTCACATAGACGGTGTATGCCTAGCATGTTCGGTAACATGTGGTGATGAGCTTCTAACCAAGGAAGGGGAAGTTGTTCATCCTGATCTAGTAGAATTGGCAAAAGCCTGCGGGCATTAGTGCAGGCTACACTTGGTGCAGACTCAGGATGGCTTATATTCTTCTGAAGTGAAAAACTAAATCCGGGGAGAAGATCATGAGACAGGAAATGACAAACAATTTCTGCAAAATGGTTCAAATCAGTAGCGAGTCTGGCAATGAGAAGGACTTTATTCATTACCTCAAAGATCTGTTTACAGAAGCACTGCAAGCTAATTGTGTGGTGGATGATTTTGGAAACTTGATAGCAAAAGTGCCTCCTAAGAAATCAGACTCACTTGAGCCCGTCTTATTTGGAGTCCATGCAGACACGGTTAAGCCGGGCAAAGGCATTGAACCTGTTATCGAAAATGGAATAATACGTTCTAAGAAAGAGACAATTTTGGGAGCAGATGACAAGGCGGGGATAGTGGAGCTCTTTGAGGCAATTAGAACAGCCTCGAGTCACCCTCCGATCGAGATTGTGGTTTCAAGAGAGGAAGAGACAGGTCTCAAAGGTTCCAAGAATATAGACGCGTCAGCGCTCAATGCAAAAAAGGGGTTTGTTGTTGATACCGACAAGCTAGAGGATATTATAGTTGGCGGTCCGTCCTACATGAGTATCAAGGTGGATATTACCGGCAAGGCTGCTCATGCAGGAATGGAGCCAGAGAAGGGCATATCGTCGATCAAAGCCGCGTCGCATGCCATATCAATGTTGAAAGAAGGGTGGATCGATGATGAGACAACGGTAAACGTGGGCGTCATACGGGGAGGCGAGGTTATTAACGCTGTGCCGGAAAAAACAGAAGTCAAGGTTGAGTGCCGGAGTAAAACACACCAGAAGTGTCTTAAGCGCAGCAACTTGATAAAGGAGATATTTGTTGCTGCGGCAAATTCTGTCGGGGCGAAAGCAGATGTCACAATGGAACTCCTCATAAGGTGTTACTGTATTTCTAAAGATGCAGAACCTGTTACAATTGCGAAAAAAGCTATCAGTAGTGTAGGGCTGCATCCAAAGGTAAAGGTTATATGTGGTGGGACAGACGCTGCTCATTATAACGAAAAAGGTATCGAGACCGTAGTCATAGGGATGGGTGTTCAATCGGAACATACAAAGGAAGAAAAAATAGCAATAGCAGACATGATGAAGGGTGTAGAGATTATTCAAAAGATCCTTAAGGACCTATGTCTAAAAGGTTAACTGCCAAAAGCGTTTGTAGCAAAAAGTAAAGCTATCAAACTTCTCTCTTAAAGTGAGGTGAAAGATCGATGACTCTAAATTTTGATGCGCCTCTTTTTAAGACTATGTATACAAGGAGGACAAGGAGGTTTCCTCAAGGCGGGAAATTGCCCTCAAGGCGTGCAGGTCTGAGCTATGATTCCAAAGAAGAGCCGGTCCCGCTGAATGACCTCGAAACGGCGATTTTGTGTTTCGCTACCTCCGGGATAACTGGAGTTACCGTGGAGGAAATTAGACACCTCCTGGGACATTTGACAGTCATAGGGAGAACCGCAGCAAGCCCCTGCGCGTCCCTTACCTTACACCTATTCTTTACCAATGATGACGGTGTATTTTACTATAAAGCAGATTCCACACATGGGATCATTCCAAAAAGGCGAGTTAGGATTAAAGCTCCAGAAGATAGAAAGGAAATACTTGAGGACTACAAGAAGAACAGCATAAAGCTAAAAGATGGAAGAATAGACATTCCTCGAGAGGCCATCGGGTCAGCATTCGAAAGTATGGTAAACCTACCTGGAACCACCCTGTTCATACCAATTGCTGATACAACAAGAGAGTATATCAATTTGTTGTTCACTGGCCTGGCACAATTCAGATGGCAGTTGTGGGATGAAGTCAAAAATCAGCCCGCGGGAGTTGGCAAGTGGATTGATAAAGGATTCTTAGATGGTAACCGGATGAGCATAACCCAGTATGAGTCCATGCTGCCGTGGCTGTGCAATCTCGAAGCCGGGATGGCAATGCAAAACTTATCGCTGGCAGCTACGGCCATGGGACTTGGTTCCTTCATGATGCACACTATCGATCTTCGAACAGTAATGAGGTCATTAAACATGCGTTTCGAAGAGCTCAAGAAGGAAGCGTTCCCTCAAGCGACGGTTAATCCAGTGGGAATAGATGGCATATTAGAGGGATATTGTCCGCCCTACAGAACGGTTGAAGAAGCTGTTGATGAGATAGCGGCTATGAAATGGGGTCCCCGGGGAATATATGGTGAAAAGGGATATAGCCTTCCCAAACCAAAGATTTATGAAACAATTGTAGAAATCACCAAGTCATACTGCAAATATGTGTATGGAATGTATGGCAGAATGCCAAAATACCACGATGCCATGTTCATACCTATACTTGCTCAAATTCATCATCTCGACACCGGTTTCTATGAGAGGTTTTTCCCTGAGTATCTTGACGAAATGGATAGAACTCACATGATTACATGGCATCCTGAACAGACTGAATAACTGAGCAGTCTTAATTGTCACTACCCCGCATATGGATATTCTTTGTGTCCTGTGCTCTGGAGGAGCAAACTACGGAGAACCGCCGGGGCTATGAAACTGTCCGGGTGGGTGAAATTAGCAGGGTTCTTCTCACTCAATAGACCTAGAACTTTCTTCTTATCGGACTCCCCTTGCAGTACGGAGAATGAGAGAGAATCTTTCCGCAAGGGGATTTTACTTTTGGTTGTCTTATATGTTTAGCTATCCCAAGAAATATGATGTTATCGTAGTGGGGGGAGGTCATGCTGGTTGTGAGGCATCCCTTGCTGCCAGTCGGATGGGATGTTCGACCTTGCTTTTGACCATGAACCTGGATACCATCGCTCTCATGTCCTGCAATCCCGCTATTGGCGGTTTGGGCAAGGGGCAGCTGGTAAAGGAGATAGATGCTCTGGGAGGGGAGATGGCGAAAGCCATTGACAAGACAGGCATCCAGTTCCGCTTGCTTAATACAGGAAAGGGACCTGCGGTGAGGTCATCCCGGGCTCAGGCGGATAGAAGGAAGTACCGTGAGTATATGAAGAGGACCCTAGAAGGCGAGTCCTCCCTTGACTTAAAGCAGGCTATGGTACAGAAGGTCCTGGTTAAGAATGGAGGAGTGGAAGGAGTCCAGACGTATTTGAAAGAGAAATTCCTGGGCAGGACCGTTGTTATTTGCCCCGGCACTTTCCTTGGTGGTTTGATCCACATCGGCCTGGTTCATTTTCCGGCGGGGAGAATGGGTGAGTTGCCAGCTACGGCTCTTTCCCAGAGTCTCAGGGATCTAGGATTCAGAGTGGGTAGGTTCAAGACGGGAACCTGCCCCAGACTGGATGGGAAGACCATCAACTTTTCTAAGATGAAGGTGCAACACGGGGATTTCTCTCCCATCCCCTTTTCCTTTTCCACTCGCAGTATTAACCGTTCCCAGGCTCCTTGCTACATCACTTATACCAATTCCCGGACCCACAAGGTTATTGAGTCCGGCCTGGATCAGTCACCTCTCTATACCGGGATAATCAAGGGTACGGGGGTGCGGTATTGTCCCTCCATCGAGGACAAAGTGGTAAAATTCCCTGAGAGGGCGGGGCATCGGATATTTCTGGAGCCCGAGGGAAGAGGAACGGTAGAATTTTACCCTAACGGCCTTTCCACCAGCTTGCCCGTGGATACTCAATACAAGATGCTTCGCACCATTGAAGGGCTCGAGGAGGTGGAGATCGTTAGACCGGGCTACGGTATCGAGCACGACTACGTTGATTCTACCCAGCTTTTTCCAACCCTGGAGACGAAACTGGTTAGAGATCTTTATTTGGCCGGTCAGATTAATGGAACCACCGGCTATGAGGAAGCGGCAGCTCAAGGCCTGGCGGCCGGGATTAATGCTGCTTTGAGAGTTAGGGGTAGGAACCCTTTCACACTTGACCGCTCAGAGGCCTACATTGGGGTATTGATTGACGATCTGGTAACCAAGGGGACCAATGAGCCTTATCGTATGTTTACCTCCCGGGTAGAATACAGACTTCTCCTCAGGGAAGACAATGCGGATCTGCGCCTTGGCAAGAGGGGCTACAAAATAGGCTTAATAGGAGAGAAGAATTTTCGGAGAATCGAGAGGAGAAAGGGGAGAATTGAGCAAGAGCTTTCAAGGCTTAAAAAGACCAGACTCACTCCCAACAAGAATGTAAATACTAAGCTCAAAGAGTGGGGCAGTAGCCCCCTCACCCATCCTCTCTCCTTGGAAGAGGTCCTCCGTCGTCCCCAGATTTCCTATCAGAAACTGGGGTCTCTGGAAGAAAGAGGAGAAGGCATCTCTTTGCTGGAGGCACATCAGGTAGAGATGCAGGTTAAATACAAGGGTTATATCCAGCGCCAGGCTAAGGAGGTGGCCAGATTCAAAAAAATGGAAAGGGCAAGAATTCCCCGAGATTTGGAGTTTAGCAAAATTCCTGGGCTCTCCCATGAAGTTAAGGAGAAACTGAGCCGATTCAGACCTATTTCTCTAGGGCAAGCCTCACGCATTCCTGGGATAACCCCGGCCGCCATCTCGGTTCTTTTGGTCTATTTGAGAAAAGCTAAGGGTTAGAGTGTGATTTCCGCAGGAAGAAGGGCCGGTCAAGATAATGACATCTTCATAAGAACTCAGAGAGGGAGGATTCCTGTGAGATCCGGGGGTGAAGAGGTTAAGAGGGAAAAGGGGAAGGAAGATTATGCACAGCTAAAGAAATTGGCGCAAAAAATGGGGTCCTGTCTGTTTGGAGTAGCGGATGTTAGGCCCATCAAGAATGAGTTTATTTTGCCTTCCTCGCTTACTAGACGACTTAACAGGGGAATATCTCTTGCCGCTCCCGTGTCAGCTGAGATATTGGATGACATTCAGAACAGGCCCACCCTCCTTTATTACCACCACTATCGACAGCTGAATTTCTTTCTTGACCGAATGGCTCTTAAGATGAGTTTTTTTCTACAGAGACAGGGTTGGAGGGCTCTGCCCATTCCTGCCTCTCAAATCGTGAACTGGCAAGAACAGAGGGGTCATCTTTCCCACAAGAAGATTGCTCAAAGAGCTGGCCTGGGAAGGATAGGCAGAAACAATCTCTTGGTGAATCCGAGATTTGGGGCCCGGATAAGACTGGTGAGTATTCTTACCAACATGCCCCTTCCCAGTGATGAGCTGAACCAGACAGATTGTGGAAGATGCAGGAGATGTATTTCTTCCTGCCCTGCTCAAGCGATTAAAGAAAGTCCGGAGGAGTTCGACCACATGGGATGCTTTGAGCAGCTCAAACTTTTCCGGAAAGAAGGCTTCGCCCCTCAGTATATTTGTGGTATATGTGTGAAAGTCTGTCCTGGGAAGAGAGGATCGATTGCAAGCGGCTATACAAATTAGGGATTGACCAGGTGTGGCCGAGTTCGTGGGACTGGTTGTTCTAATGCTTTTGTAATTTGCCATCTCCTATGTAGTTTTTACGAAGCAGGAGATAAGGTCTCTGTAAGAGAAGACTCTCTCTTTCTCATTTTTTCCTCTCCTCTTCCTGGAATCTTTCCATAGTTTCTTTCTTTTCTCCAACATTACTACTATTTCAGGGGCTGCTTCCTCCTCAAAGCAGGGAGCATGGCAGGCACTTTTGCCCGGGTTATTTATCCAGCAAGCTTGCTCCCTAACACGTATCTGATACAATATGAAAGAAGGAAGAGCTTCTCTACAGACTTCATCCGGTAAGGGAGGATGGGCTGAACTCGAATGGTTCCTCATGGGAGGTCTACATCTACGAAGGCAGAGAGGCTACAAGAATTGATGTTCTTAGCTGGGCAAAAAGGATGGAGGCCTCAGGAGCGGGAGAGATTTTTGTAACTAGCATGGATAGAGATGAAACTTAAGAGAGGCTATTGAGGTCCTTCGATGAAGCAGAAGCCTTATCAAGGTATGATAGCTATTCTGGACTTTGGTTCCCAATATAATCAGCTCATCGCCCGCAGGGTGAGGGAGTCTCAAGTTTACTGTGAGCTTATT
>Ga0209978_10000459_pt1 | contig 15342 bp, 13 predicted proteins | sample BentaG_FD_182805 | JGI IMG/M metagenome (GOLD analysis project Ga0209978, IMG submission 182805) | Deep subsurface microbial communities from South Atlantic Ocean to uncover new lineages of life (NeLLi) - Benguela_00093 metaG (SPAdes)... | ecosystem: Environmental > Aquatic > Marine > Oceanic >... | reverse complement strand
TTAAATCATATAATCTATTTATAAAAATTTTAATATTTCTTTTATTTATTTTATTTTTATCCTTCTCTACTAACAACCTATTTTTATTTTATATTTTTTTTGAGGCTTCTCTTATTCCTATTTTTAGTATAATTATAATTTGAGGGTATCAACCTGAACGAATAAAAGCTAGCTTATATTTAATTTTATATACTGTTTCTGCTTCCCTTCCTTTATTAATTTTTATTTTTTATTTATTTAAAATTAATATACATACTAATATATTTATATATAATTGACTTTTTATTTATAATAAACTATCAACATTATGATGGATAATAACTATATTAGCCTTTCTAGTAAAAATTCCAATATTTATATTTCATTTATGATTACCGAAAGCTCATGTTGAAGCCCCCGTAGCCGGATCAATAATTTTAGCAAGAGTCCTTCTTAAATTAGGCTGTTATGGTGTCTTTCGTCTAACAGAATTATTTCAATATATAAATAAAAGAATTATTCATATTATTATTTCTTTATCTGTGGTAGGAGGAATATTAATTAGATTTTTATGTATTCGTCAAACAGACTTAAAATCATTAATTGCATATTCTTCTATTAGACATATAGCCCTTCTCTTATCAGGAACTATTTCTTCACTTTCATGAAGAAAGCCAGGAGCCATAATTTTAATAATCGCTCATGGAGTTTGTTCATCTTCTCTGTTCTTTCTAACTAATATTTTATATTCTTTTACTTTTACTCGTAGAATTTTTTTAACTAAAGGAATAATAAACATATTCCCAATATTTTCTTTTTGATGATTTACTATAAATATTATTAATATAAGAGCCCCCCCATCTATTAATCTATTAAGAGAAATCATGCTAATTTCTTCTATTTTAAAACTTTCTTTTTTATTAATAATCCCTTTAACAATAATAATAATTTTTACCGCTTCTTATTCATTATTTTTATTTATTTCTTCTCAACATGGGAATATTATATTAAATTTAAATAGTTTTAACTCAATTAATATCTCTTTATATTTAAATATTTTGATACACTTTTTTCCTTTAATTTTATTTATAATAAAATTAAATATTTTTATTTAATCCTATAGTTAAAATATAACATTAAATTGCAACTTTAAAATTGAATACAATCTAAGATTTAATAAAATAAGCTAACTATAAGCTACTGGGTTCATACCCCATTTATGATTTATTCTTTTATTAAGTTTAATTCTAGCTAACTAATTTATTTATTTTTTATTTATACATGCAAAATTTTTTATCCCCATAAAATATTTTTATATTTATTTTCAATATATAAATATATTTATATTTATGCCAGCAGTAATTAAATCTAGATAAATTATTTAAGTAAGTTCTGATTAAAAACTTAAAGTTGGTAAAATTCGTGCCAGCTACCGCGGTTAAACGACAAACTTGAATAAATTTTTATAGAAAAATGAAAATTTATTTTATATTGATATGTTTTAATTAAAAAATAGTTTAATATTAATAATACTATTATTTTATATATGTCTTTTAAATTTAATCATGAAAGTTAAAACAAAAACAAGGATTAGATACCCTTTTATTTTTAACTATAAAAATCTAGGGAACTACAAATACATATTTAAAACCCAAAGAATTTGGCAGTGTTTTATCTTACTAGGGGAATCTGTTTTTTAATTCGACAATCCGCGTATATCTTATTATAATTTGAAATTTAAACCAACTTGTATACTGCCGTCATCAGTTTATCATAAAAATGAAAATAAACTTTAAAATTATAAATTTATATGTCAGGTCAAAGTACAGTCTATATTATAATTAAAATGGATTACAATCTCTATTAAAGTCATAGATAATTTATGAAAAACAATTTAAAATAGGACTTAAAAGTAATATTAAATATTAAATTAATATGAACTTAGATATCTAAAACATGTACATATCGCCCGTCACTCTTTTTGAAAGAAAAGAAAAGTCGTAACAAAGTAGGCGTAATGGAAATTGTGCCTAAGAATATAGCATATTTTAATGCGTTTTATTTACATTAAAAAAAAAATTTTTTTATTCTTATAATATATAATATAATTTTATTATAAAATTTTTATAAAAATTTATTTATTAATTAATAAATTTAAAGTATTTTAAAAGAAACTAATATAATTCTAAAGTAATATTTAAATTATATACCTTTTGTATAATGGTTTAGTAAGTTTAATTTTAATAAATTTAACCCGAAAACTTTCTGAGCTATTTTTTTTTTGTTAAGAACTTACTATATTTTATTACACAAAAAATAAAAAAAAAAGAAATAGGGGCTACATACTAGTCGCAGAAGTTTATAGCTGGTTTCTTATTAAATCTATTTTAGTAGAATAAATTAAATATTATATTAAAAAATAAAGGTAAAGCTTTATTTTAAATTACTAAACTTCTATAAAAATATTTTTATTATAATATTAACAGTTTATATTAATAATTATTGTTTTACAGCCTAAAATTAAATTTATTTATAAATACCTTATAATATTGTATTGTGCTAATAAGAAAATTTTAAAAATTAATATTAAATTTTAATCTTCTAAAATTAGTATTTTATAAAATTATTAATTTAAAATTTTAAATTAAGGAACTCGGCAATAAAAATTTCGACTGTTTATCAAAAACATAGCTTTTTGTTTAATTATAAAAAGTAACTTCTGCCCAATGAATATTTTAAATGGCCGCAGTATTTTGACTGTGCAAAGGTAGCATAATCATTTGCCTTCTAATTAAAGGCTAGTATGAACGAATCAACGAAAATTTTTCTGTCTCAATTTAATTAATATAAATTAATTTTTAAGTGAAAAAGCTTAAATACTTTTAAAGGACAAGAAGACCCTATTGAGCTTTATTTTTAATTATATTTATTTTAAATAAACTTTTAAATAATAAATATAAAAAAAAATTGGTTGGGGCGACCAAAGAATATTAACATCTTCTTTTATTATATTGAGAAATTACTCTTTACAATTATCTAATTAAATTAAATTTAAAAAGAGCTACCATAGGGATAACAGACTAATCTTTCTTCAAAGTTCAAATTTACAGAAAGGATTGGCACCTCGATGTTGGCTTAAGATCTCTTTTTTATGTAGCAATAAATAAAGTAGGTTTGTTCAACCTTTAAAATCTTACATGAGCTGAGTTCAGACCGGCGAAAGCCAGGTTAGTTTATATCCTTAAAACTTAAAACTTTAAATATTAGTACGAAAGGACCATACTTAATAAATATTTTAATCAAATTAGAATAAATATAAAAATTTTTAATAAGTTGGCAGAATTATGCAATTGATTTAGAATCAATTTATGGAATATCCACTTATTATATAATTATTCTAGTTTATTTTAGAACTATTAATTTGCATTTAATAAGAGGGGCATCCGAATGATGGTTTTATGTTTAGGAAGCTCTTGACTTTGAAAGTCATTAAAAAATGTTCGATTCATTTTAAAACCTTAAATATTTCTCTATACTAGCTATATTTCTATTTAAATAAACATATTTATATATGTACATATTAAATATATATATGTGTGTTTTATAAATCTATAAATGTTAATTTTTACATTAATTATCTTAACTTACTTTATAATTCTTATTTCTATAGCCTTTTTTACTTTACTTGAACGAAAAATTTTAGGTTATATTCAACTTCGTAAGGGCCCAAATAAAATTAGACTTATAGGGATACCTCTTCCTTTTGCAGATGCAATTAAACTATTTTGTAAAGAACACTCTAAAATAATAAAAGCTAACTTACTTTTATTTATTTTTATACCAGTTTTTAACTTAATAATAGCTATTTTTATATGAATTTTATATCCGTATTCTTCTCCTTCATTTTTTTTTATTTACGGAACTTTAATATTCATTTGTATTTCTAGAATCTCAATTTACCCTCTAATACTCTCAGGATGATCCTCAAATTCTAAATATGCCTTAATTGGGGCTATTCGAGGAGTAGCTCAAACTATTTCTTATGAAGTTAGAATGTCTTTCTTAATTTTTTCTCTTCTTATTATACTTACTACATTTAACTTATTAAAAATTTCATTAAATCAAATTACCCCTATTATTATTCTATTTCCATTTTTGTTTCTAATTTGGATATCTTCTATTTTAGCTGAGACAAACCGAACCCCATTCGACTTATCTGAAGGAGAGTCTGAACTAGTGTCAGGCTTCAATGTAGAATATAGAAGAAACAGATTTGCTTTTATCTTCATAGCTGAATATACTAATATTTTATCAATAAGACTTATTTCATCTATTTTTTTTATTTCAAGAAGTTTAATAATTTTCCAAAATATTTTTATATCATTTAAAATTATTATAATTGCAATCTTTTTTATTTGAGTTCGAGGTACTTTTCCACGTATTCGTTACGACTTTCTAATAAACTTAGCATGAAAGTCTTTTCTTCCTGTCTCAATTATATCAATAATTTTTTCTTTATCAATAATTTTTTTTATTAATTAATATTATGCCAGAAAAATTGGATAACTTTGATAAAGTTAAATATAGAAATATTCTTAATATTTATTAGAAAGCAATCTTGTGCCTTAGTCTTTTAAACTATCAATAATAAAATATATTTATTCTAATAAATGAATATAACATTTATTTTTATTATTATTTCTATAATTATTTCTAATTTTATTTTTTTTTTTTCTTACTTTTTAAATATAAAAATATTTTATTCTAAAGAAAAATTTTCCGCTTATGAGTGTGGGTTCGAGTCTAAAACCTCATCTCGAACTCCATTTTCTATACAATTTTTTCTTATCTCAATTTTATTCTTAATCTTTGATGTTGAAATCATCTTAATTTCCCCAATTCCATTTCTTTCTAACTTTAATATAACTTATTCTTCTTTATTAATAAGAAATTTAATTATTTTTATTTTATTTATAGGACTAATTCATGAATGAAATGAAGGATCACTAATATGAATAAACTAAATAAAAAATAAAAGTTGCCTTCTAAGCTTCTTTAGGTTGATTAAAATCACCATTTTTTAATGATTAAGCTTATTATTAGATATCCTTTATTTTTATTTATGTTCATTTCAGGAACTTTAATATCAGTTTCTTCTTCTCACTGACTATTCTTTTGAGTTGGAATAGAAATATCCCTTTTTAATATTATTCCTTTAATAATTAATTCTTCAAGCTCCATTTCTCTTGAAGGTACAATTAAATATTTTTTAGTCCAAATTTTTAGATCTATTATACTAATAACAAGAATACTTTCATTATTTATACCCTTTCTTTCCAATAATCTATTAATTTTTTTTTTTTTTTTATTAAGTATAATAACTAAGCTTAGTCTAGTACCTTGCCACTTTTGATTTCCTCCAATTATTTCTTCAATGTCCTGACCTATATGTTTTATTTTAATAACATGACAAAAACTCATCCCCCTTTTTATTTTTATATTTATTTTTATATCCCCCCCCTTAAACCTAATCTGACTTACTATTATTTTAAGAAGAGTTGTAAGAGGAATTAGAGGCTTAAATCAAACACAACTTCGATCTTTATTAGCATATTCTTCTATTAATCATATAAGATGAACAATAAGAATTATTTTTTTATCACCAATACTATCTTTATCATACTTTCTATTCTACTCATTACTTTTATTTCCTCTTTTAATTTCTATCTATTTTTATAATATCTCATCAAATAAACAAATATTTAATATATTTTTTTTATATAAACCATATTATTTTTTATTTATTACCCTTCTTTTATCATTAGGAGGTTTTCCACCTTTATTAGGGTTTTTCCCTAAATGACTTTCAATTATATTTTTAATTAATAATAATATATTTATTCTATTAAATTTTTTAATCCTAGGAACCATAATTAACTTATTCTACTACTTAATACTTCTATTTCCATTTATAAACTTTATAAACATAAAAATTTCTAACTCCTTTAAAAAAGAAAAAAAAGAATTTATTACATGAGTCTCTGTTTTATCAATAGGACTCTTTCCTCTAATCTTATTCTCTTTTTATGCGTTGACTCTATTCAACAAATCATAAAGATATCGGAACTTTATATTTTCTCTTAGGAATCTGAGCAGGCTTAATTGCTACTAGCATAAGAGTAATTATCCGACTAGAACTGGGTCAACCAGGATCTTTCTTAGGCGACGACCAAATCTATAATTGCTTAATTACTGCCCATGGTCTAATTATAATATTTTTTGTAGTTATACCAATTTTACTTAGAGCCTTTGGAAATTGACTTCTTCCTCTTATACTTGGGGCCCCCGATATAGCTTTTCCACGAATTAACAATCTAGGCTTTTGACTCCTTCCCCCTGCAGTAATTCTTCTTGTTATATCAGCTTTTATTGAAAAAGGAGCCGGAACAGGATGAACAGTCTACCCTCCATTAGCTTCAAATATTGCCCATGCAGGCCCATCAATTGACTTAGCTATCTTTTCTTTACATATATCAGGACTTTCTTCAATTCTAGGATCAATCAACTTTGTAACAACTGTCATAAACATACGTTACAAAGGCCTTCGACTTGAACGAGTTCCTTTATATGTATGAAGAGTTAAATTAACTGCAATTTTACTTATTCTATGTGTTCCTATTCTTGCCGGAGGTTTAACCATACTTTTAACTGATCGTAACTTAAACACATCTTTTTTTGATCCTAGAGGAGGAGGAGACCCAGTTTTATTTCAACACTTATTTTGATTTTTTGGCCACCCAGAAGTTTATATTTTAATTCTTCCAGGCTTCGGCTTAATTTCTCATTTAGTAACCCACTATACTGCTAAACTTGAACCTTTCGGATCACTAGGAATAATCTATGCTATAATAGGAATCGGACTAATCGGATTCCTTGTCTGAGCTCACCATATATTTACTATTGGAATAGATGTAGATACTCGTGCTTACTTTACCGCAGCCACTATAATTATTGCTGTACCTACCGGAATCAAAATCTTTAGCTGAATAGCAACTATCCACGGTTCTAAAATTAAATATACTTCTTCTATAATATGAGTTATTGGTTTTATTTTTTTATTTACTGTTGGAGGGCTAACTGGTTTAGTATTAGGTAACTGTTCTCTAGACATTATAATACACGACACTTACTATGTTGTTGCACACTTCCATTATGTATTAAGATTAGGGGCAGTCTTTTCTATTTTTGGCGGATTAATTCATTGATTCCCCTTATTTACAGGAACATCAATTCATCAGCGTTGAAGAAAAATCCATTTCTTTATAATATTTATTGGAGTAAATATAACATTTTTCCCTCAACACTTTCTAGGTCTTAGCGGAATACCTCGACGCTATACAGACTACCCTGACATCTACATATCATGAAATGTAATTTCATCCCTAGGTTCAATAATCTCCTTTATTTCTCTTCTTTTTTTTATTTTTCTTTTATGAGAAGCTTTAGCTTCTCAACGTAATTTAATTTCATCTTCCCATATACCAACATTCCTAGAATGACATGAACTCTTACCTCTAGATATCCACAATAGTCCAGAAACAAGAATAATTACTACCCCATAAATTTAATTAAATAGAAGCTAATTTAGCAATTAACTGTTAATTAATATTATACTATCTATATAGTCTATTTAATATGGCTCAATGAAATCAACTTTTATTCCAAGATGCTGCGTCTCCTATTATAACTCAACTAATTTCTCTTCATGATCATGCTTTAACTATCATAATTTTAACTTTATCTTTAGTTTTTTATATAACTATTTATTTAATAATAAATTCTTTTTCTTGCCGTACACTTCTAGAAGCCCAAGAAATTGAAACTATTTGAACCATTTTACCAGCTATTATTCTTATTTTTTTAGCTCTTCCATCATTACGACTTCTTTACTTAATAGATGAAGTTTCAAATCCATCAATAACAATTAAAACTATTGGACACCAATGATACTGAAGATATGAATATTCAGACTTTATAAATATAGAATTTGATTCTTATATAGTGCCCTCTAATGAACTAAATATAGGAGAATTTCGACTTTTAGAAGTCGACCATCGAATAGTAATTCCTATACAAACTGAAATTCGATTACTAGTAACAGCAGCTGATGTTATTCATTCCTGATGTATTCCAAGACTAGGAATTAAACTAGACGGAATCCCAGGACGCTTAAATCAAATTACTCTCTCATGTAATCGCCCAGGAATCTTTTACGGTCAGTGTTCTGAAATCTGCGGAACAAATCACTCATTTATACCCATTGCAATAGAAGTAATTAACTTCAATTCATTCTTTAATTGAATTTCCATCTTTAATAACTAGAAAATTAATTTAATTTAAAATATAAAATTGTCAATTTTAAAATACTCAAGTATTTTCTAATGCCTCACTTAGCCCCAATAAACTGACTAATTATTTCAATTTTAATCTATTTATGCTTTTTTTTTATTTTATCAATAATTTGATGAATACAAACCCCTATAATGCCATTATTAACTCAAACCTCTTATATTAAATCATATAAATGAAAATGATAATAAGATGACTGAAAATAAGTAATAGACTGTAAATCTAACTAAGGTTAAAACCTCTTATTTCTTTTTTAGTATAATAAGTACAATTCTTTTCCACAGAATAAGTTAAATCAAAAAAGAAATGATTCGTCAACCATACCAAATTGTAGAATACAGCCCATGACCATTATTTACAGCCTTAGGCCTTCTAGGAATAACTTCCGGAGGGGCTGCATGACTTCACTTTAATTCTCCTATCTGTTTATTTTTAGGAATCCTTCTAACTTCCTTAATCTCTTTCTTATGATGACGAGACCTAATTCGTGAAAGAACATTTCAAGGATACCATAATTTTTATGTATCTATTAACCTACGATTTGGAATAATCTTATTTATTTTATCAGAAGTATTATTTTTCGCAGGATTTTTTTGAGGATTTTTTCATAGAAGTCTTGCTCCCAATATTGAATTAGGGTGCTCTTGACCACCTATTGGAATTACCCCTATTAATCCATTCTCTATTCCTTTATTAAATACTACTATTCTTCTCTCTTCTGGGGTAACCGTGACTTGAGCTCACCACAGACTAATTAATAGAAATCATACTAACTCAATACAAGCACTTCTTTTAACAGTAATTCTCGGATTTTACTTTTCATTTATTCAAATTAATGAATATATAGAAACATCCTTTACAATTGCCGATAGAATATACGGAACAACTTTTTTTATCTGTACAGGCTTTCATGGTCTTCACGTTTTAGTAGGATCAATTTTTCTTCTAATTTGTTTTATTCGATCAACTTTAAATCATTTTTCTAACTTACACCACTTCGGATTTGAAGCCGCCGCATGATATTGACACTTTGTAGATGTTGTGTGAATTTGCTTATATCTTTTAATTTACTGATGAGGGTCCTAACTTATAAGTCTGTATAGGTACAAAAAGAATTTTGAATTCTTAAAATTTAGTTCAAATCTAAAACTTATAAATGTTAATATATATTTATTTTTCTTTAATAATAAGTTTATTTTTTTCTATCCTATTTATCTCTAACCCCATAGCTTTATCAATACAAATTTTATCGTTATCACTATTAACCTCTATTACGGTATCTTTTTTTTCTTCATGAATATCTATTTTATTATTTTTAATTTATATTAGAGGAATACTAATTATATTTACATACTTTTCAGCAATTTCTTCTAATAACAAACTAAAATTTAATTACAATATTCCATTAAACATTTTCTTATTCCTAACTTTAATAACAATTTTTTTAAATAATTCTTTAAATATTAACTTTATATTTTCTCATAAAATTATTACTTCCTCTATTTTTTTTTATTTAAAAAATAATTTTAATTTACTAATATTCCTAATTTTTTTTTTATTTATTACACTAATTATTATTATTAATATTATAAATCTTAATAAAAGATCTTTACGCCCTTTTAATTATGTTTAAACCGCTACATAAAAATAATCCAATAATTAAAATTTTATCAGCTTCTATAGTAAACTTACCAGCTCCTAGAAACTTATCATCCTGATGAAATTTTGGGTCCCTTCTTGGTTTGTGTTTAATCATCCAAATAGTAACTGGTTTATTTTTAGCTATACACTACACCCCTAATATTGACTCTGCTTTTTTATCTATTTCTCATATTATACGAAATGTAAACTACGGATGACTTTTTCGTCTAATACATGCTAACAGAGCCTCTATAATATTTTTATGTATATATATTCATATTGCACGAAATATCTACTACTTCTCTTTTAAAATAATCAATACATGAAACATCGGTGTAATTCTATTTATTTTATCAATAGCAACTGCTTTTGTTGGCTATGTACTGCCTTGAGGACAAATAAGATTCTGAGGGGCTACTGTAATTACAAACTTATTTTCAGCTATTCCATATATTGGTTCCCAATTTGTAAACTGACTATGAGGAGGCTTCTCTGTAAATAATCCCACCCTAAATCGATTTTTTTCTTTTCATTTTATTTTACCTTTTATTTTATTAGCAATGACTCTAATCCACTTACTATTTCTTCACCAATCAGGATCTAATAACCCATTAGGAATTAATTCAAATTCTGATAAAATTCCATTTCATATTTATTATTCTTCTAAAGATATCTTAGGATTTTTTATTATATTTTTAATTCTACTAAACTTCTGTTTAATTACACCTAATTATCTTATTGATCCAGATAATTTTATTATTGCTAACTCCTTAATTACACCAACACACATTAAACCAGAATGATACTTCTTATGAGCCTATGCAATTCTTCGTGCTATTCCCAATAAACTAGGAGGGGTCTTAATATTAATAATAGCAATCTTTCTCTTATTCCTTTTACCTATAAATAAAACTCTAAATAAAGGAATTCAATTCCACTTTTTTAATCAAATTTTATTCTGAAGGTTTATTAGAAACTTCTTTCTATTAACCTGAATCGGAAGATGTCCTGTAGAAATCCCATTTAATTTTCTTAGTCTTTATATAACTTTCTTTTATTTCTTTTATTTCTTTTCTAATTTTATTATTTTTAATTTATGAAACAAAATAATATTTAAATTCTATGATTTTAAGTTAAAAAAACTAAAAACTTTCAAAGTTTTAATTGATAAAGTCAAATCATAATGATATCAGATATTTTTTCTTCTTTTGATCAAAATATTTATTCTTTTTCACAAAACATGTGATTTTTTATATTTTTTATTTCTATTTATTTTAATCTTTCTCTATGAATAAAACCTTCATTTATCTCTATAATTATATTAAAAAATATAAATTTTATTAATAACCAAGTCTCCCTAACTTTAATAAAATTTATAAAATCATTTAATCTTCTAATAATGTCCCTTTTCTTATTTTTAATAAGAATCAACTTTAACGGACTTATTCCTTACATGTTCAGATTTTCAAGTCATCTTATTTTTTCTTTAACTTTAAGAATTCCTCTATGACTTAGACTAATCTTATCTTCATTTATAAAAAGAAAGTCTCATACTATTGCTCATCTTCTCCCATCGGGGGCCCCAAGTTGACTAAATCCTTTCCTTATTATTATTGAAACAACTAGAATTATAGTTCGACCAATAACACTAGCATTTCGACTAGCAGCAAACATAAGAGCAGGACATATTATCTTAATTCTAATTAGCTCTTTCTTATCTTTAAACTTTTTTTCTATCGATATTAATTTTTTTTTTTTTTTCTTATTTCAAATAATATACTTTATTTTTGAAATTATAATTAGCATAATCCAAGCTTTTATCTTTTTTTTACTTTTGTCATTATATAGAAATGATCATTTTAATTAACAAAATTCTTATGATTTCGACTCATTAATAGACTAATGTCATTTGTTTTATATAAAAAGTTGGCAGAATTATGCAAATGATTTAAACTCATTCTATGATATAATCACTTTTTTATATATATATATATAAAAAATATATATATATATATATAATTAAATTATTTATATATAAATAATTATATATATATATATATATATAAATATATATATATATATAAGTTAAATTATATATTAATTTATTAATTATAAATAAAGGTATATATATTAAATTGACCCTATACGTATATAAAATCCCTAGCTTAGTAATCTTCTAATAGAGAATATTGGATATTCTACGTTTCTCAGCAAATCCTATTACTTATGTAATTTTAGAGATAAATACCCCAAAAAAGGGGTTAAATACAAACTGCCTTAAACACGAGCCGAATGGGAAATCCCTTAAAAGTGGTGTTTTTTAGATTTTTCTTATTTTAGGCTCTAATACGATTTCCCTTGAAAACACGTTACTTGTCGGCATAGAAGAAACTTTTTCTCCTAAAACTTACTAGTAACTTATTTATTTTTATACAAATGTACATAAAATTTACAAATATGCTTATATTTTTATTCCTAAAACAGATAATTTATAAATTTATACAATTATTTTATAATAACTTTAAAATAACTTGTCTCTTTATTTAACTATAAATATCATTAATCTTTATTATTAAAATTTATATATATATATATAAATATAAATATATGTTAATATAATTATTTAATAATTAAATATAAACTATTAATAATTTTTATAGTTTATTTAAAACCTTGAATTGTGATTTCAATAATGATTTATTCTAAAAATAATGATTTTTTTTTTTATTCCTAGATTTATTTTTCTAATAATAACTATAACAATAATAATAAGTTTAAACTTAATTATAAATAAAATAATAATTATCTTAGAATGAAAAATTGCTAATATTTTCTGCTCTCCTTTATTTTTTTCTCTAGTTTTTGATTTTTATGGCATACTTTTTATATCTACAATCTTATTTATCTCCTTTAATGTTCTTATTTTTTCTAAGCACTATATAATAAATGAATTATTTATTGTTCGCTTTTCTAAACTAATTTGTTTATTCATTACAAGAATAAACTTATTAATTTTTTTTCCCCACATAATTATTCTCCTTCTTGGGTGAGATGGATTAGGTCTTTCTTCTTTCTTACTAATTATTTTTTATCAAAATTCATCTTCTTTATCTGCAGGCATATTAACAGCCCTAATTAATCGTTTAGGAGACATCATAATTATTTTCAGAATTTCATTAATACTATCGATAGGACAATGAAATATTTTTCATATGTGGTCTAATGAATACATAATTATAATATTTATTCTTATTGCAAGAATGACAAAAAGAGCTCAAATTCCTTTTTCTAGATGACTCCCAGCAGCAATAGAAGCCCCTACTCCTGTTTCAGCCTTAGTACACTCATCAACATTAGTAACAGCCGGAATTTTTTTATTATTTCGATTTAACCCCTTTTTTTCTCAATTTTTACTTTTAAATAAAATTTTAATAATTTTTTCTTCTCTTACTATAATTATAGCTAGTATCAATGCCTCAATACACTTTGACATAAAAAAAATTGTAGCACTGTCTACTTTAAGACAACTTGGTTTAATAATATTAAGACTATCTATATTATCTCCATTATTTACTTTTTTTCATCTAATTACTCATGCCATATTTAAAGCTTTACTTTTTTTATGTGTGGGCACAATTATTTTTTATATTGAACATAATCAAGATATACGAATAATCAGAAACTTAAATAAAATTATACCTTTAACAACCTCCTCTTTATTAATTGCTAATCTTGCACTATGTGGGATTCCTTTTCTAGCAGGCTACTTTTCTAAAGACTTAATTTTAGAAGAATCCTTCATATCCCCCACTAATATTTATATTTTTTTTTTCATTCTCTTGTCTACTGGACTTACAATTAATTATTCATTCCGAATAATAAAATACTTAGTTTGATCAGCCCAACTCTTCTTTCCTTTTAAAAATTTTTCTAATAAAACTTTAAACTTCATTAAACCTATTATTTTTATATCGACCTTTGCTATTATTAGAGGAAGCCTCCTAAATTGATTGATCCTCAATTCCTCAAACAACTATATTCCGTTAATTTTAAAAATAACTATTCCACTTATCACTTTTCTCGGAATACTATTACCATCAATTTTAAATATATTTTCTTATAAAAATAAAATATTAAACTATTTTTCTTCTTCAATATGACTATTAACCCCATTAATCACCCAAAATATAATTAATAAAGCTATTTTTAAATCTAATATAGTATTCAAATATAATGACTTAGGATGATTAGAAATTACAATTAATAATTATATATTTATAAACATTTTTTCAATAATAATTTTATATATTCAAAAAAATATTATTAATAAAATAATACTACTAATTTTTATTATCTTTATTCCACTCTTTTTTTTTTTATATTTTAATAGCTTAATTAAAGCAAAACACTGAAAATGTTTATATAGGAAATCCTTTAAAATAATACTAATAGTATAAAATAAATTACATTAACTTTTCATGTTAAAAATATTATAAATTTAGTAAATTCAGAATATAGTTTATTTAAAACTTAATCTTTGGAAGATTACACTCAAACACTTTTGTTTTCTGAGCTATAAGAAGCAATAACTGCATTGGTTTTGTAAACCAAAAAATGAAATTATTTCCTTTAGTAATGTATATATTTTCTATTTCAACCATAATTTTTTTTATCTTTTTAATTCTTTTTTTTCAAACCTATCATCTATTAATATCTTTATTACTAATTGAATCACTAATAATACTCCTTATTCTTATAATTACTATTTCATTTAGAAATAACTCTCAACTTAACATTTTTTTCTTAATATTAATTCTTACTTTAAGAGTGTGTGAAGTAAGAATTAGTCTAGCCTTACTAGTGATGATAACTCGCTCTTTCGGTAAAGATAGAATAATCTTATTAACTTCAAACAAATGCTAAAATTTATTATACTTTTTTTATCTTTATTTTTTATTAACAACTTAAATAACAAATATTTTTCATGATTTTTTATAATAAATTCTTTATTCTTTTCAACCCCTATTTTTTTTTTACTCTTCTTAAACCCAAAAAATATAATTTTTTCTATGTCCCAATATTTTTCCTTAGATCTGACTAGAATCATTCTAATTATGTTATCTATTTGAATTTCTGCTTTAATAATAATATCCAGAATTTATTTAATTAATTTTAAATCATATAATCTATTTATAAAAATTTTAATATTTCTTTTATTTATTTTATTTTTATCCTTCTCTACTAACAACCTATTTTTATTTTATATTTTTTTTGAGGCTTCTCTTATTCCTATTTTTATTATAATTATAATTT
>Ga0209978_10000458_pt1 | contig 15369 bp, 11 predicted proteins | sample BentaG_FD_182805 | JGI IMG/M metagenome (GOLD analysis project Ga0209978, IMG submission 182805) | Deep subsurface microbial communities from South Atlantic Ocean to uncover new lineages of life (NeLLi) - Benguela_00093 metaG (SPAdes)... | ecosystem: Environmental > Aquatic > Marine > Oceanic >... | reverse complement strand
GCTATGAATATTAAATCAGCTGTATTTAGTTTGATTAGCATCAAACCACAGCCAATCAATACAATTGTTAAAAAACTTCCCTACTCCGTAGTCTCCATTTACAATGCCATTGAAGAAATGTTAAAAGATGGCGACATTATGAAAATCAAAACCCAGGGCGTGGTCAAACTAGATGTCCCAAAGGATTACAAAAATCAGAAGTTGAAGGAATTCTATGTGAAATCATTGAGTTATGGAATTGATCCAGAAGCTCTACTCAGAAAAAACTCACAAAAGACTTGGAACGCTCTTGATACCTACGACAACATCCAAGACTTGACAAAAACTACTAAACTATCTGAAAAAACTGTGAGAAAACTCCTATGGCGCTTCTTTGACTATGGGTTAGTAACATTTGAAAAGAAAAAACCAATCATTGCAAAAAAAGTACCAAATCATCCCATTAACATCCTGCTGGAATCAATGATTTTACAAAATAGAACCCCTCAACGAATGTATACCCCTGGAGTATCACCTTTTGAAGAAATTCTTACCACACCAGATCAAATCGAAAAAATCCTCTATGACAAAATCGATGGAAGCCTTACTGTCAAAAAAACCGGTTTTCTCGTTAGAGGAAAGACAAACAAAATTTCAGTGCTTGAAAGCATACCCACACAACAAACACTTGAAGAGTTTTTCATACATAAACTCATGACTCCCGAAGGTGTTGAGGATATCTGTATAAAAATCCTTGCATATAAAAACATCAATTATGATGCCTTGCTTCAACTCTCTATAAAAAAACACATTGTGAATGCGGTAGGTTGCTATCTAGACATTATTAATAGTTTGAAAAAAGGAATCATTCCAAATAAATCTATCAAGAGGTTTAACAAGCATATTTTACAGAATAAAGCTGTTTTTCTCAAAGATGAAATGAAGTATGGAAAAGCTGGGTGGGAAAAGAAATACGAAGAGAAATGGAATATTGATCTCTATCTTGATATCGGTGCAATCGAACATGGAGTAAGATCACTATGAATCTTGAGGAATTTCCTGAATCTATAAAAAAAGACATCGAAGATCAATCTTTGTCAATTTTGGAACATATCAAAGATGACATCATTGTTATTGGAGGATGGGCCGTTAGAGCGCTTACGGGGGATAAGCATGGTCGTTATACTTTGGATATTGATGGAGTATTAGATAAAAGTGGTATGGAGACAGTTGAATCAACACTATCGAAACTTGGAATGAATATTCGACGAAATGAATGGGGCATCCAATACTATCGCGAGTATCATCCTCAGGTTCAAGTTCCAGAAGACATAAGAATGAATGTTGATCGGGTTGAATTACGGATTGAAATCTCAGGTCCAAAAATCAAGGAACCCCATACTCATCACTTTTTTGAATTCAGTTTGTCAGAGTTTGAAAAAAGAGAATTCAATATCACATGAAAGATGAGAACATCATAGTTAGGATTCCTCCTGTAGAACATATGGTTGCTGTAAAACTTGGTCTCCCAGTGGATTATAAGAATAATTTCGATGCTCAGGTGTTACTTGCCCTATGTGATGTTGAACAAGTTATTGAGGTGATTCAGGAAAATGATGATTGGGCGGAGATGGTTCTTCGACGCGTTCAAAAACTTATTGGACGGTTGCAGAACCCAAATCGATTGGAGCATATTCTTGCGCTGAACAGTGGACTGAACATTAAAGATCATGTGAAGAAGTTACAGTACATTGAAAGGAAACTAAAGTCATAAAACATATAATTTAAGATAATATTATCGTTTATTTTTTAGAGGACATAAGTAGCCTAAAATCAAGGCAAGAAAAAGAACCACCCCAAAAATACCTAATTTTTTCTTCATTTCATATCAAGATGCTCTAACTTAGAATAAATCTGATACAAAATACAATTCTCCTCACCAGGACACACCACTTCAGGAGGAGTCAGGCGACATCCAGGTGAATCACGATGCATTATCCTTGATTTGAAATTACACTCTTCAATCAACGTACCCAACCAAGAAACAAACTCCCCTATAAAAAACCTAGGAACGAACTCCACTAGAAGGAATAAAAAAAATAATCACATTACTTCCTAAAAATAATTGGTTTATCCCGTAAAACCATAACAAAAAAACCTTTGTTCATGGCTCTTTCAGCAACACATATGCTTCTTGTATAGATCCTTGTATTGCCCTTACTCCAACACATCAACAATTCAGACATATATACCACAACAAAACTATAAGCCTGCATCATTCCAATCTATTCGAAGAGAGACTCTTCTCACATTATGACCATTATGAACAAGATGCAAGTGAACTGCATCCTCGTAAAGCTTTCTGAGTGCGGCTTTTTTATCTATCATTTCAATCTCCTTACATCTTATTTTGTAAGTTCTGTTTATAATGTCTTGTTGTACAACTGTTACCCACTTTCTTTACAGTTGTTACCGAAATTATAAAAAAGAGTGCAAAGACAAAAGAATCTATTCTATGTCTTCACATCATGTTCGTCAGAAATTTCTCCAAAAATCTCCTCAATCAGATCCTCCATACTAACCAGCCCCAGAGTCTTTCCCTTTTTATTTTGAAGCAATGCAAGATGTGTTTTATTCCTCTTCATTTCCCGAAAGACATCATCCACCTTCATACGCGCATCAATCTTCAAAATCTTCCTCATAATGCTTTTAACAGAAAGAGACTCATCCTCAATTATAAGCGAATCCTTTACATGAACCATCCCAACAACATCATCTAAATCCTTCCGATACACAGGAAACCGAGAGAAACCCGTCTTAATAGATTTCTCAATAAGCATCCTAACCGATGCATCCTCCGAGATAAACTCAACCTGACTCTTCGGAGTGTACACCTCATGGACCTGGGTTTCATCAAACTCAAACACCTCATCAACCATCTCCCGTTCATCCCGTTCAATGGTTCCTTCTTCCTCACCCAACCGCATCATCGCCATAATCTCATCCTCAGTAACAGCCGTCTTTCTCTTTTCCCGGCCACCAAGAAGAGAAATCAAACCATTAGAAACAGAATTTAACAAAACCACAAACGGATAAAACAACTTCGTAATTATAGAAAGTGGTCTTGCCACCCGTAAAACCAAACCTTCATTTTTTATCCCAAACGCTTTAGGAGTCGCCTCACTAAAGACAATAACTAACAGAAACATAACAGCAGTAGCAACGCCAATACCAACATTTCCAAAAAACTCTGTCGCGACAAAACCAGCAAGAACTGAAGCAAAAATATTGACAAGATTATTCCCTATAACAATAGCACTAATCACATTATCATAATTCTTATACAAACCTTCAAGAATCTTAGCTTTTTTATTACCATTTCTCGCTTTATTAACAATAACTGCTTTATTAACAGAAATAAACGCCATTTCTGAACTTGAAAAAAACGCAGAAATACCGATAAGAAAAATAATTATCAAAACACTAATGATTATCCACAGCATAATTTATGTTCGTCTCGCATATAGTCTTGATAGGCGCAATACAGATAATGCTTTTAATAGTTAACTATTACAACAGTTGTAAAAAAAAATTGGTATTAATTGCGATCATAGAGAGATTTTCCATAGGAATCCATCGCAACAACAAGCGGACCAAATTTTTTCACCCTAAATATCCAAACAGCCTCAGGCATACCAAGCTCATCAAGCCAATGCACTGCAGGAACATCTTCAACCAGTTCTGCTGCAAGTGCACCAGCACCACCAGTATAGGCAGTATAGACACCAACGTGCTTCTCTAGTGCTTTTCTGGTTCTCTCACCCATACCGCCTTTACCAATGATAATGTTGACACCATATTTTTCTATGAAGTTATCCTCAAAGAGTTCCATCCTGCTACTTGTCGTCGGACCAGCAGAAACCACCTGCCAAACGCCATTTGTTTTTTTCATAAGAGGACCACAGTGATAAAGCGCCATCTCTGACGGATTAAAAGATAAACCGCTCCTGTCTTTTTCAAGCATCATAAGATGCGCCTCATCTCTCGCAGTAAAAATACATCCAGAAACAAAGATCACGTCTCCAACATGTAATTTCTTTATCTCTTCAGAAGATACCGGTAAACCTAGATGATACTCCATAAGTTATTTCACCTCCCAAGATCCATCAGCATGAACCACCATAGATGCCCTCCGATCAGCCCAACACTGAACAGCAATACCAACAGGAAGACTAGCAGGATGCCTATGTGCAACCTCAATATGAACATCAAGAACTGTTGTTTTACCGCCAAGACCCATAGGACCAATACCGCTCATATTGATCCGCTCTATCAACTCCTTCTCCATTGCTGCAATACTTTTATCTTTATGTCGAACGCCAACTGGCCTGAGAAGAGCTTTTTTCCCAAGCTTCAACGCAAGATCCGCACCACCACCAATTCCTACACCAACTACTGTGGGCGGACATGGCTGCCCACCAGCTTTTATCATCTCCTCAACCACAAAATCCTTCACACCCTTCAGACCAACACCAGGTTTAAGCATACCAAGCTTACTCATATTCTCACTCCCACCACCCTTCGGAAACGCCGTAATCAACACATCACTACCTTCGACAAAATCCCATGTAATATAGGGAATATACTCCCCCGTGTTGTCCTTATGATTCTCACCAGAAAATGGATCCACAGTATTAGGCCTCAAGGGAACCTCTTTAGTAGCGGTTTTCACTGCATTTGTAATAATATCTTTTAACTTGTTGATTTGTGGAAAATCTACACCAACATCTACAAAAAACGTTTGAATACCAGTATCCTGACACATAGGACGCTGGGATTTCTTTGCAAGATCTATATTTTTAAGTATCGCATCAATCTGAGTTTTTGCAACCCCCTCCTCAATCTCATATGCTTGTTCTAACGCAGTTATCACATCTGTTGGCAGTTCTGTTTCTGCTTTTTTAATAAGTTGAACAATTCCCTTTTCGATTTCCTTAAAATTCATTTTCGTCATAAATAGACACCTTCCCCAGATTTGTAAATTGTAACAAGTAACCCCTTATAAAACCTGTTTTCCCCGTCTTAAATGTAATAATATATGGTTCTGTGCAAAAAGGAGTTCTAGAAAGAAGATAGAGAAACAGCATCCCAACTCAAACAAGTACAGCAGCATACTCATTTTCTATAAAAGAGATCCCTAAAATTAAGATATAACAAACGTTTCAGTATTATCCACTTGCATTCCTGAATAGTTAAATTACCCATTCCAATTTCTAAAACCATCTCAGCTATTTTTTTATCTCTACTAACAAGTCTGACAAGCTTTTCTGTTTTTCCGCCCCATCGCTTCGAGGTACGTAAAAATAGTTTAATGGTTTTTCCAAAATCGTTTTTCCAGAGTTTTTCATATTTAGATAAAAATTTTGCACTAGTATCACCTACTTCAAGAGCTTTGGCGATAACATCTGCAGCGATTTTTCCAGAAGACATAGCATACTCAATACCCTCACCATTAAATGGATGTACCAGTCCCGCTGCATCTCCACAAAGAAGAACTCTATCAGCATAGGTCTTTTCAACTGGACAAGTAGGCAACGCTGCCCCTCGTATCTTTCCTATCGTTAAACTATCAGGAAGGATTCCATCTTTCTTCAGAGTCTGCATATAATTGTTGTAGATCTCCTTTAAATGTGTCTTTCCTTCTGATTGATCCGCTTGTCTTCTCATTTCTACAACACCGATATTTACATGCTCTTTTTTGGGAAACACCCACCCATAACCATCTATTTCCTGTACATTAAAATGTACATGAAAAAGTCTTTTTTCAGTGAAATAATGATCAAGTGTCTCAACGTCCATACGATATTCCTGAAAGAGGGAAATTCCGATATTTTTACGGTTTTGATGCAATCCAGATTTTTTTGCTACAACACTCCAAACTCCATCCGCACCAACAACCATGCGGGATTCAACATCTGTTCTATTATTTAGTAGGGTCTTTACTTTATCATCAAATACTTTAATATCATCAACAGCCGTACCGTCAACAAAAGTGGCTCCACTATCAATAGCAAGTTTGACGAGCCCATGATCAAATTTTTTTCTAAGAATCATTGCAATAAACGGTTCATTTTTTTGTATTTCAGCTCTGTATTTTAAGGATGGCGAATAGATATACCCACCATACGAAAAAGATTCAATCAAGTCTTTCTCTCTAATATATTTATATTCCTTGAGAACTCTGACAGGTATACCACCACCGCAGGATTTATCCCGTGGGAACTTGCTTTTATCCACAAGCAGAACACGTATTCCTTTTTCTGAAAGGAACTTTGCGGCAGTTGAGCCTGCGGGACCAGCACCGACAACAACAACATCATACTTCATGATTCAGATAACTTCCTTATCCTCTCTTTAAAAAATGAACAGTTGATGAATATATAAACATTAATATTGCTTATATCTATCAGACGGTTTTTTTTAAGTATTTACTTAAAAATAAAAAGAAAAGATAGGTTATTTTATTTTGCGTTTCCAATCTCATCTACTGCTTCTGGATTAGCAAGTGTAGAAGTATCACCAGTATCTTTACCAAGAGCTTTCGCTCGAATGACACGCCGCATGATCTTACCGCTACGAGTCTTCGGCACATCATTAACAAACCATATCTCATCGGGACGGGCAATTTTTCCCATCTCCTTACCGACATGCTCCCGTAGCTCCTTACGCAGTTCTTCAGTTGGATCGGCATCACCTTTTAATACGACATATGACGTGATTGATTCCCCTTTAAGCTCATGTGGTTTACCAATAACTGCTGCTTCTGCAACCATAGGATGACTCACAAGTGCTGATTCAACCTCAGAGTTACCGATTCGATGACCTGAGACGTTAAGCACATCATCTGCTCTTCCTTGAATCCAGAAGAACCCATCATCGTCTTTCCGTGTGACATCTCCAGCAAGATAGATGTCTTTGAATTTACTCCAATACGTCTCTTGGTACCGTTCCGGATTCTTGTAGATACCACGAAGCATACCAGGCCACGGATGTGTAAGGACAAGGTTTCCTCCTGCGTTTTGAACAGGCTGACCCTGCTCATTATAAACATCAGCAGAAAAACCAGGAAGAGGCTTTGTCGCAGAACCAGGTTTCAACGGAGTAAGAGGCAGCGGCGATATAACAAAATGCCCTGTCTCAGTTTGCCACCACGTATCCATAATCTGACAGTTCTCACCACCTATATGTTTATAATACCATATCCACGCCTCAGGATTTATCGGCTCACCAACAGAACCTAACAACCTAAGAGTGCTCAGATCATGCTTCTTCGTCCATTCCTCCCCATATTTCATAAACAACCGAATACTAGTAGGCGACGTATACAGGGTTGTTACGTTGTATTTCTCGATGATCCTCCACCATCGGTCAGGTTCTGGCCAGTTCGGAGCACCCTCATATATGACAGATGTGGCACCAAGAATCAACGGAGCATACACAATATAAGAATGCCCAGTAATCCAACCGATATCAGCAGCACACCACCATATATCCTCATCCTTCATATCAAATACCCATTTAAGCGTATACGCAGTACCAACAGCATATCCACCATGCGCATGGATAATACCCTTTGGCTTACCAGTCGTACCAGAAGTATACAGGAAAAACAATGGATCGTTCGCATCAAGTTTTTCTGTCTCACATTCCTTTGGCATATCAAAAATAAGATCATGCCACCAGACGTCTCTACCGGCAGTCCAAGGAACTCCATCACCGGTACGCTTGCATACTATGACATGTTCGACACTAGGTGCATCCTCAAGTGCTACATCAGCCTGCTCTTTCAAATACACTTTTCTACCACGTCGCCAAAAACCATCGCACGTGATAACGACTTTTGCCTCACAATCATTAACCCTATCTCTAAATGCAAGGGAGCTAAAACCAGAAAACACAACAGAATGAACGGCACCGATCTTCGCACATGCAAGCATAGCAATCGGTAGTTCAACAATCATTGGCATATAGATACCGACACGATCGCCTTTCTTCACACCAAGCTTTTTTAACGCATTCGCAAGCTTATTAACTTCAATATAAAGATCGTTGTAGGTCAGTTTTTGTACATCACCCGGCTCACCCTCAAAAATATATGCAACTTTATTCTTCCTCCAACTCTTCACATGACGATCCAGTGCATCATGAACAATATTATATTGAGCGCCTATAAACCATTTCACCCAGGGGGGATTCCATTCAACAACCGTATCATATGGTTTGTACCATTCAACAAGATCTTTTGAAACTTCTTCCCAGAACCATTCCCAGTTCTCTGCTTTTTTGTGGAGTTCACCGAGATCTTTTATATCGTGTTTATCCATCCACTGCTTCACGTTTGTTTGATTTACAAATTCTTCCTTTGGTTTAAAAACACGTTTTTCATCAAGCAATACAGCTATGTTTTCTTCTGCCATTTTTTCAACCTTTAAACTTTGTCTTTTAGTAATCGCCAGGAAATGCTCCAGTAAGTCTTGCGTATTCTTCAAAGTTTTCGACCCAGTCAAAATCGAGATCGATTTCATCCTTTGATTTTTTCAAAGCCTTCTTATCGAGATGTTCTTTCTGCTCTTCTATTAGTTTTGCGAGAGGAGCAAATCGTTTAGCCTTATGAACAGGATAATATGAAGATTGATCAACACCGTCGAGCATTCGAATATGTTCTTTAAGGAATTTATTAACTGTTTGTTCCGAATCAGCAACAAGACTCATAAGGATATCCTCATCTCCAAGAGAATACGAAATATATATAGGGAAAATATTGAACGGATATCGATGGTTGATCAAATGACTATATATCTTTTTATATTCTCGCGGATGAGCATAGATCCGTATCACATATCTCTGAATATTTTCAGGTTTCTTTTTTGGAATTGGGAAAAACACGGGTTTCATCAGCAATATTGTTTTTGTATGGTGGACTTCATCGCATTGTATGATTTCTTCAGTGATAAAACTAGCAAGATCATCTGGATGTTTCACATCAAAAATAACACCGACATCCATCATTCCTTCTGTTTGTGTGGCATATAGTGGCGTAATCGGTTTTTCTGGATCGTTTTTGATTTCGCTTTCAACATAATTCCATAATCTACTCAAATCGGTTTTTGGGTATAATCTTACAATCATTAACATATTATTTTCCTCCCGATTATTCGTAATAGGGGTTTGCCTGAATAAACTTGTGATATAAGTATCTTTTTACAGGTAATTTTTAAGTAGTTATTTCATATTACCTGTACTACCCACCATCCTATAATGATAAATGAAATGGGGAGGCTAACTCATATGGGAAAAAATATCGTTCAAAAAATTTTAGAGAAACATATTGTAGAAGGAAAATGGGAGCCCGGCAAAGAAATAGCCATTAAAATAGATCAAACATTAACTCAGGATGCAACAGGCACCATGGCGTATCTTCAATTTGAAGCTATGGATGTCCCACGTGTAAAAACTGAGCTATCAGTAGGCTATGTTGATCACAACACCGTACAAATTGGTTTTGAAAACGCAGATGATCATAAGTATCTTCAAAGTGTCGCAAAGAAATACGGGATCATCTATTCACGTGCAGGGAACGGCATTTGCCATCAGGTCCATTTAGAGCGTTTTGGTAGACCAGGAAAAACACTACTTGGAAGTGACTCTCATACACCAACAGGTGGCGGTATCGGTATGATTGCAATTGGCGCTGGTGGTCTTGATGTAGCAGTTGCGATGGCTGGTGGTCCGTTTTATCTCACCTGCCCCAAGGTGATAAAAGTTAATTTACATGGGAAACTCAAACCATGGGTCGCTGCAAAAGATGTTGTTCTAAAGATGCTTGAGATGTTTACCACGAAGGGCAATGTTGGCTGTGTGTTTGAATATGGCGGAGAAGGAATAAAAACATTGTCTGTACCTGAAAGAGCGGCGATTACAAATATGGGTGCCGAGTGTGGTGTTACGACGTCTGTTTTTCCAAGTGATGAGACGACAAAAGCATTTCTAAGAGCTCAAGATAGGGAGAAGGATTGGGTTGAGGTAAAGGCTGATTCTGATGCTGAGTATGACAAGGTGGTTGATCTTGATCTCAGCGAGCTTGTTCCCCTTGCAGCATATCCACATAGCCCTGGAAACATTAAAACAGTAAAAGAGCTAGAAGGAATGGAGGTAGATCAAGTATGCCTTGGAAGCTGCACAAATTCATCGTATAAGGATCTTATGACGGTCGCTCAAATCGTGAAAGGTAAGAAAACTCATCCTAACGTCAGCTTTGTCATTGCTCCAGGTTCAAAACAAGTACTTGAAAACATCGCTCGTGATGGAGGCCTTATAGATTTAATTTCTACAGGGGCACGTATTGCAGAATCGGCATGTGGTTTTTGTATTGGAAACAGTCAGTCACCAAAAACTGATGCAGTGTCTTTGCGGACAAGTAACCGAAATTTTTTAGGTCGCTCTGGAACAAAAAGCGCACAAGCCTATCTCGTCAGTCCTGAAACAGCAGCAGCTGCAGTACTCACTGGTAAAATGACTGATCCACGCAATCTAGAGGAAATGGGGATAACATATCCAACGGTCAAGATGCCCGAGAAATTCTACATTGATGACAGCATGTTCATTTATCCGCCGGAGCACCCAAAAGACGTTGAGATATATCGTGGACCCAATATTGGCGAGCCTCCGAAAAGCGATCCAATGTCAGAGACGATACTGGGAGAAGTAACCATAAAAGTAGAGGATCTTATCACAACAGACCATATCATCCCTGCAGGAAGCAAGATGAAATATCGATCGAATGTACCGAAATATTCAGAGTTTCTCTTTGAAGTAGTAGACCCGGCGTTTCATGATCGCGCGGAAAAAATACGAGACAGTGGGAAACACAATATCATCGTTGCTGGACTGAGTTATGGCCAGGGTTCCTCGAGGGAACATGCAGCACTTTGTCCCATGTATATGGGAGTGAAGGCGGTTATCGCGAAATCATTTGAGAGGATACATACGGCGAACCTCATCAACTTTGGAATTGTTCCATTAATTTTCAAAAACGAAACCGACTACGAGAAAATATCACAAGGAGACGAACTTGAATTATCAGATATCAGAGATATTATCAGACAAGGAGAAACGTTGATGGTGGAAAATAAAACAAATGGTGAAAAGTTTGAGGTTGATTATAATCTCTCGGAGAGACAAAGAGAGATTATACTTGCAGGTGGTACGCTTGCATATATGAAAAACAAATCTACATAAAGAAATGTTGAAAAATATGGAGGAAAAAATATGGCTCAAAGAGGTATAAGAGAATATGATGGAAAAAGAATGCTTGCAAAATACTGGTCTGAATATATTAGTAAAGACTTTAGTTTCCCCGGAAAAGTTGTCCTTGTGGATCCAAAGACAAGGTTGGATGACCTTCCGAAGAAACACAAATGGCTGGCTAATGAAAAACTTGTGGTCAAACCAGATCAATTGTTTGGTAAGCGAGGGAAACATGGATTGATAAAGGCAAATGCAAATTTTGCAGAAGTAAAGAAATGGATAAAAGAACGAATGAACAAAGTAACAAAAGTCGGTAAAGTCACTGGCACACTCACGCATTTCTTAATCGAACCTTACATACTGCACAAGGGAGAGTTTTATGTCGCTATTAAAAGCAACAGAGAAGGCGACACTATTTATTTCTCAAATCATGGCGGTGTCGACATAGAATCTGTTTGGGAGACTGTTGCAGAGATCCAAGTAGAAGTTGAACAAGATATCGATAAAGTAAACATTGAAAGCAAACTTCCTAAAGATACCCCAAAAGATATGAAGAAGATGTTTGCCGAGTTTACCCGGGGTTTATTTAAATTCTACCGAGAGTTAGGATATGCATATCTTGAAATCAACCCGTTTGTCGTATCAGGAAAAGAGATCGTGCCACTTGATCTTGTCGCACGAATCGATGATACCGCACATTTTGAATGTTCAGATAAGTGGGGAGACCTTGCATTCCCAGCACCTTTTGGACGTAAACTTTCCAAAGAGGAAAAATACATAAAGATGATGGATGAAAAAAGTGGTGCATCACTCAAGCTAACTATTCTTAATCCAAAAGGACGAGTCTGGACAATGGTCGCTGGTGGAGGGGGAAGCGTCATCTATACAGATACCATCGTTGATCTTGGCTATCGGGATGAGCTGGCAAACTATGGAGAATACAGTGGAAATCCTACTACTGATGAAACCTATGAATATGCAAAGACAGTACTTGGTCTTATGACCCGGGAGAAGGATCCGAAAGGACGGAGTAAATTTCTCCTTGTCGGCGGCGGGATTGCAAACTTTACCGATGTAGCAAAAACATTCACTGGAATCACTATGGCGTTACGGGATTATAAAAAGGAACTAAAAGACACCAATGTAAAGATCTTTGTAAGACGTGGCGGCCCAAACTATAAGCAAGGATTACAAATAATGAAAGATCTAGGTGAAGAACTTGGCATCCCCATTGACGTATATGGCCCTGATACACATATGACACGTATTGTAAACATGGCGTTGGAGGGAAAATAAATGGAGGCGGTAACTATGATAAAACAAAAAAAGAATGTAAACAAAAAAAGACCGGACTATGTTTTAATGGATAAGAATACAAAAGCAATAGTTTTTGGCTATCAACAAAGAGCCATTCAGCGAATGCTTGATTTTGACTACATCTGCCGACGTGAAGAACAATCAGTTGTGGCAATAGTCAATCCAACCCGAGATGGCGAACATAAGTGTTTCTGGGGGACAAAAGAGATACAGATCCCAATGTATCGAACACTCGCAGAGACCGTAAAGAAACATCCTGAAGCAGATTTTATGGTGAATTTCGCATCATTCAGATCTGCCTTTCCTACATCAAAAGAAGCATTGGAAGCAAAAACCATCCGAACAGTAGCAATTATTGCAGAAGGCATTCCTGAACGTAGAACCAAAGAGTTGATCGAGATTGCTAATAAGAAAAACAAGTGGATCATAGGTCCTGCGACAGTTGGCGGTATTGCTGCTGGAGGTTTTAGGATTGGGAACACAGCAGGTCAACTTGATAACATTATAGCATCAAAACTTCACAGAGCAGGAAGTGTCGCCTATGTCTCAAAATCCGGTGGTCTCTCCAACGAACTCAATAACATTATCGCCAGAAACACCGACGGTGTCTATGAAGGTGTCGCAATTGGTGGTGATACGTATCCTGGTTCAACCTTTATAGAGCATCTCATGCGTTATGAAAAGAATCCAGACATCAAAATGACTGTTCTTCTAGGAGAAGTTGGGGGAACTGATGAATATGAGGTTGTTGAAGCGTTGAAGACGAAAAAAATCAAAAAACCACTTGTTGCATGGTGTATTGGTACATGCTCTAAGGTATTTCCTGCAGAAGTACAATTTGGTCATGCAGGAGCGAGAGCTGGTGCAGATCGTGAAACGGCAGATGTAAAAAATAAAGCACTCGAAGAGGCTGGAGCGTATGTACCTGAATCATTTGATGATTTTGATGAAAAAATAAAACAAGCATTTGATAAACTTGTAAAATCCGGTAAACATAAACCTATTGCAGATGTTGAACCACCAATTATTCCTGTAGACTACGCTGTTGCCTTAAAACAGGGAATGATCCGTCGTCCTACTCAATTTGTCAGTACAATCTCTGATGATCGTGGTGAAGAACTGCGATACTGTGGTATACCCATCAGTAAAATTTTTGAAGAAGAATATGGGCTGGGAGGCGTCATCGGTCTTCTCTGGTTTAAAAAGAAACTACCGAAATGGGCAGCAAAATTCCTTGAAATGGTTGTTCTGGTCACTGCAGATCATGGTCCAGCGGTATCTGGAGCACATAACGCAATTGTTACAGCACGAGCAGGTAAAGACTTGATTTCATCACTAGTCAGCGGGCTTTTAACTATTGGTCCAAGATTTGGTGGTGCAGTACAAGGTTCAGCTGATCACTTCACCAAATACCTTTACAATGGTGAAGAACCTGGATTCATGGTGAGAGACATGAAAAGTAAAAACATCAACATCCAAGGAATCGGGCATAGAATCAAATCAGTGACTAATCCTGATGTTCGAGTAACAATAATGAAGGAATATGCCAAGAAACATTTCCCTAATACAGAGACATTAGATTATGCTCTTTCAGTAGAAAAGCTTACAACATCAAAACGGAATAACTTAATACTGAATGTTGACGGATGCATAGGTGTCCTCTGTTGTGATATGTTACGAGGCATTGGGTATTCTAGAGAGGAAGTACGTGAGTTCGTTGGTCTTGGAAGCCTCAATGCACTCTTTGTTCTTGGGAGAAGCATTGGATTTATGGGACATATTATGGATCAGAAAAGACAGAAATCGAGATTATATAGGCATCCATGGGATGATATTCTCTATATGATGCCTGATAAACCAGAAAAAGTGAAATAAGTAATATAATGGAGAACGATACAAATGAGTAATGAAGTTGGAAAGATCATTTATACCAAAGTTGATGAAGCGCCAGCATTAGCCACTTACTCTTTTCTCCCTATTATCAAAGCATTCACAGAGGCAACAGGAGTTACTGTTGAAACAAGAGATATCTCTCTTGCAGGAAGAATTATCGCAAAGTTTCCTGAGAAGCTCACTGAGAGTCAAAGACAACCTGATGATTTAGCAGAATTAGGCGATCTTGTCAAAAAACCAGAAGGAAATATCATTAAACTACCATGTATCAGTGCTTCAATCCCTCAGTTGAAAGCAGCAATAAAAGAATTACAAGAGCATGGTTATAATCTACCAAACTATCCGGAGAATCCTCAAAACGAGATAGAGAAGGAGATTAAAGCCAGATACGACAAGATTAAAGGAAGCGCTGTAAACCCTGTTTTAAGAGAAGGAAACTCAGATCGGAGAGTCCCAACCCCTGTAAAAAATTATGCAAAAAAGAACCCGCATCCAATGGGCGAATGGACAAAAGATTCAAAATCACATGTTGCACATATGAACAGCGGAGACCTCTGCTCTAACGAGAAATCTATTACTATAACAAAGGCAACGACTGGTTATGCAAAAATTGAGTTCGTTGATCAAGATGGATATTCTAAAGTTCTCAAAGAAAAGCTGACACTTATAGATGGTGAAATCATTGATGCAACAGTTATGAGCAAACGTGCGTTACGTGCATTTCTCAAGGAGCAAATAAAAGATGCTAAAAAGAAGGAGGTATTGTTCTCTGTTCATTTGAAAGCCACAATGATGAAAGTATCAGATCCTATCATTTTTGGTCATGTGGTTTCTGTTTTCTTTAAGGATGTTTTTGAAAAACATGAATCTGTT
>Ga0209978_10000456_pt1 | contig 15420 bp, 16 predicted proteins | sample BentaG_FD_182805 | JGI IMG/M metagenome (GOLD analysis project Ga0209978, IMG submission 182805) | Deep subsurface microbial communities from South Atlantic Ocean to uncover new lineages of life (NeLLi) - Benguela_00093 metaG (SPAdes)... | ecosystem: Environmental > Aquatic > Marine > Oceanic >... | reverse complement strand
TTGTGCTATTTTTATACTTCAAGACTATGGTAACTCCGAGGAATCGAAAATCTCTTAGAAGCCCTCGGCATGTTTTGAAAGCCTCGTCATGTATTGATAGACCCAGAAGCTCTACACAAAGCGCGAATAGAAGCCCTGCGTTCAAAAAAGACATTGGGAGAGTGGCTTGAGGACGCCATAGACGAGAAGATTGAAAGAGAAGAAAAGAAAGTAAAATAGAAAAAGACCTGGGCTAACAGGTCTTTTTGAAATGGAAAGGCTGAAGTTAGCTGGGATACCGGGGACTAATGTTGAGGTAAGAGTTTTTGATGAAAATGATAATGAAGTCCCTCCGAGAACAATGGGTATTGATTAAATTATTAATCAATTAATAGATGGAGGTTTAAATTAATGGTCGAGCAGAATCGTTGGTTAACTGATAAGTATTGGCTCAGTCATTTCAATTATGCGGATGAGGTAAGACAACAATACACTTTGCCTGAAAGGATTTACATTCATGATGTTACCTTGCGCGAGGCAGAGCAAACTCCCCATGTTTCTCTTTTGCCTCAGGAGAAGGTTAGAATAGCCAAGGCACTGGACGAATTAGGGGTATATAGTGTGGAAGTTGCCCCCTTTTACTCTAGCTATGATAAGGAGGCAGCTAAAGAGCTAGTCAAGATGCGGCGTAATGGTGAACTAAAGGCTAAAGTGATTTGCTTATGTCGCTGGATGGAGCAGGACATTGACCTTGCCTTAGAGTGTGGTGCCGATGGAGTCATGATCGAATGTATTGTCAATCCTTGGACCTGTAAACAGGCATGGGGTATTGATGAAGACGGGCTTGTAGAAAGATTGACTAGAGTGGTTGCCTATGCCAAGAAGAACAACATATTTACCATAGCAGAGCCTTGGGACTATTATAAAGTTCCTTTGGAACTTCTAGAGCGATTGTGTAAGAGCGTAGTTTATGAGGGAGGTGCCGACCATATTTCCATCTCAGATACTTTTGGCTTCACTCTTCCTTGGGCGCTAACCTACGTTGTGAGGAAGCTGAGAAGCTGGGTGCCTGGGATTCCCATTGAGCACCATGGCCACAATGACTTTGGCTTAGCGACAATGGTAATGATAGCCGCGGTTGTTGGAGGAGCTGAAGTAGTCCATACCTCAATCAATGCCATTGGAGAGAGGGCTGGTAATGCTGCTACTGAAGAGGTAGCCATGGCAATACAACTCCTCCTTGGCGTGGAAACTGGTATCAAATTAGACCGTATTTATCCCACCTGTCAGCTTGTGTCCGAATTAACTAAGATTCCTATAGCCGGCAATAAGCCTATCGTGGGAGAAAATGAGTTCGTCTATGGCTCAAGCATGATTGCCTGGATGATTGAACAATTAGGCAAGCAAGGCCGGCCTTACACCATGATGCCCTTTATGCCTGAGCTTATCGGCAGAGAAGGCTATGAGGTGATCTTAGGCAGAGGCACTGGTGCATTCATCGTAGAAAGCAAGCTTAAGGAAATGGGACTTTCGGCAACCAAAGAGCAGGTAAGGGAAATTGTGGAAAGAGTCAAGGGAGAGGCTGCTATCCGCAAATGGTCAGTCCCTGATTTTGCCTTTAAGGAAATAGTTAAAGAGGCGCTTGGCAAATAACTAAAACCACCAATGTTCCGGAGAAAATCAGAAATGGGCGAACCTGGACAAAATTCCAAAGCCTTATGGATTCAAGGTTGCTGTGTTTCCTGTTAAGATTAAGGAAAGCCGGTGCTAGTTGAACACGAGCTGTGGCTATTATAGAAGAGTAACTAGAGGAGGTAAACAAATGGTAAAATTGGTCGAAAATCCCCTAGGCAAATGGTATGAAAGAATTGCCCCCGGGGAAAAAGTGGAAGAGGCAGATGAAGTATGGGGCTCTAAGGTTCTATATAGATTCTATGGGAGCAAAGACTTTCCTATTGAATGGAAAACCGAAACAGAGAAAAAAATACACTGGGTAATAAGTGATCTACATACTCCACATCCGGCATCCCCTCTTTATGTTGAAGTCTGTGGATGGGGGGATGGAGATAGAACCGGGGCCCCCGCATATATGTACAGAAGATTCTGGGCACCAATCGGAAGCTTATGGCCGTTAAAGATTGCAAACGGTTATATATATCATGGGATGATACCTCCTAACCCTGACACGATAGAAGCATCGGCAAAATACTATTCGGCGGTGATGCCGATATACGCAGACAAGTTCCTGGGGTGGTGGAACGATAGACTCCTCCCTGAAATGAAAAGGAACCTAGATTTTTTGGATAACTACCCCTATGAAGAATCATCGCTTGAAGAGCTATTGGTACTGTTTGAGGATGCCATTGATATTTTCGACCAGCATTGGAGGCTACACTGGGTATTGAACTTGGCGCAGTTTCAGTCATTTATCATGTTTAAAGAGGTTTTCGCAAAGGTATTCGGAAAACCGGATGAAGAGTTGAGCAATAGGGTTCTAGTCTCTACTGCCGATAAAAATTGGGAGGCGATCGAGGGACTATGGGAACTTAAAGAGTTTGTTAAAGGGTCTCCGATTTTAAAAGAACTCTTCGAAAGCGGCAAATTGAAGGATGAAATTATTGACATATGTAAAAAGGGCGGGGAGAAAGAAAGAGAATTTTTGAAGCGATTGAATGATTACCTTGATGAATTTGGCTGGAAAGCAATGTATAGCCATGAATTAGTTTACCCGTCTTGGAGAGAGGATCCAACCCCTGTTATAGAGCAGATAAGGACTTACCTTTCGATGGATTACTCGTATCCTAAAGATATTGCGAGGTGTGAAAAGGATCAGAGTGATGCGGTTAATGAGGTGTGGGAAAGAGCGGAGAAAGAGAATATATCCGATGAAGATAAGGAAAAGTTAAGGAAAGCTATGGACTTGGCTGTTAAGATGGCCCCCTTGACACCTAACCACCACTTCTATATAGATCAGGGGACTCACCAGAGGGTACGAAGAGTAGCCCTAGAAATCGGGGAGAAACTCGCCGCCAAAAATGTGATTGAGAGGCCGGATGATGTGCCTTTCCTCTGTTATAATGAGTTAAGGGAAATAGGAACTAATCCCAAAGCATTTGACGCCAAGAGTCTTGTAAAGGAAAGGAGAGAAGAAAGAGAAGAGGCAGAGAAAATTTTACCCGCACCATTCATTGGAACAGTGACAGAATGGTCACTTCACCAAGAACCCTATAAGATAGGCCTTTGGGGATGGACTGATGATAAATTTGAAAGAGCCAAGAAACAGATAGAAGAAGGCGTGATAGGGAGGGTAAAAGTCACTGCTAAGATGATATCAGGAATACCAGCCTCGCCAGGCATTGCTGAAGGCATTGCAAGAATTGTTACATCTCCCGATGAGTTTAACCGTGTTGAAGATGGAACAATTATGTTCTGTGATATGACTAACCCGGCTTGGGTTCCCGTATTCCCCAAGCTGAGAGGTTTAGTAACCGACTCTGGTGGAGTGCTGGCTCACCCGGCTATAGTCTCCCGTGAATTTGGCATCCCATGCATCGTTGGAACTCTGGTGGGTACCAAGCAGATAATAGATGGTCAGAAGGTGCGCATAAACGGAAATATGGGGACTGTTGAGATATTAGAATAAAGTGGGGTGAAGCATTTGCATAGACACGTAGAAGAAATAGGTTTCAATGATATACGGGTGAGGCTGGATAGGTATACTCTGGAAAGAAATGAAGCGAGCATTATCAGCAGTCCTATTTGGCTCAATTATAGGTTTGGGAATTTCAAATTTTTTGAAGACCTCAAGAAAGACCAACCAGATTTGGTCTGGTATGCTGACCAAGGTGACAATAAATCAATAAATTACGATGGTGGACGAGAAAGCCTAACACTGACTGGTGACTGGAAAGCCGGAGAGATACAGAAGGTCATTCTCGCTTTACTTGTTAAGGAATTGGGGAAGAGTGATTTATTCCTTTTTCATGGATCTGTAGTTCGATACCGAGGTCTTAATGTCATGTTTATGACCGGGGAGGAGAACCATGGGAAAACCATGTGCCTGATAGAATCAGCTAGGCGGGGAGGCAAGATTATAGCATGTGAAGGAAGCGTGGTTGACAGAGACGGGCATATCTTGCAGGGTACCTCTGATGTCTTTCTCAACATACGGCTTGAAGGAACGGAGAGATCGGACAAACCACCTCAAGAGGGCTGGAAAAAATTTTTTGATACCATTCCAGAGTTTAAAAGGGTAGAAGGGAAGATAGGCGATGTTGATCTGGTCGTTCTCCCATCAATTGATGGCCATTTTGACACCGTGGTGACGAAATTGGAGCAGTTTGAGAAGGAATACCAGACCTTTTCCTGCCTCTCCCTTTCTTATTTTCTGTCCCATGAGTTGATCTCTTCCAAAATACCCGCCCCAACTATTGAGGATTGGGACCTCAGGCTAAGCAGGGCAAGATTCACAAGTAGCTTTGTCCTGAAGCGACCTTATTTTCTTGTAAGAGCGAAAGGTCCGCAGATTGTCTTAGATGAGGTGGATAACATTATAGATGAATTAAATAAGGAGTAACTGAGGATGAAAAAGGGGGAAATAGAGAAATTCGGGTTGGTTGTGGATGTGGGGAAGCTACCTGGATCCAAGGTACTAGGCGAAAATGAAAGGCTCTTAAAGGTTGTGATGTCTCCTCAAGTCGGCAATTATGATAAGGCAACAGTGCTGATATCAGAGATCGACCCCGGAAAGAGCACCGGGATGCATACGCATGATGTGGATGAAATAATGTATGTCGCAAGCGGGGAGGGTATCACCACATGTGGAGGCAAAGGGAGTGCTGTTGGAAGAGGGTCTGTTATTTTTGCTCCGAAAGGTATTGAACACACGGTAAATAATACTGGCAATGAGAAGCTAAGGCTTGTTTGCTTTTTTATACCATCAATGGAGCCACAAGGAAAGCTCAAAGAGGCGACCGAAAAGACAATAAGATTTTTCGAAAAATTAAGTATTTGTTAACGGTCCCGCCGGCTTAGTGCAAAAGGAGGTAAAATTAATGCTATTTGATTAAGTATTTGTTAACGGTCCCGCCGGCTTAGTGCAAAAGGAGGTAAAATTAATGCTATTTGATAGAGAAAAAAGTCTGGTCATTGATTTGACATTGCCGATATTCCCTTTCAAGAGGGATCTGGTTGGTTTTACGAAAGTAACTCGCTTTAACCATACTGAAGGAGCAAGGTTAAATTCTGTCCCCGCAGGTATTGATGCTAAAGATTTCCCGGAAGGTAAATGTCAAGGTTGGGAAGAAGTTACACTTGTGACACATGTAGGTACACATCTGGATTCTCCTTGGCATTTTTCCCCCACATCTGAAGGTAAGCCGTCCAAGAGCATAGAAGAGGTGCCCCTAGATTGGTGTATAGGAGATGGAGTTATCCTTGACTTAACAAATAAGGAACCAGAAGGATTGATAACCAAGGAAGATATCATCCACAGTTTGAAAGATATTAACTATACGATTAAACCCTATGATATAGTGCTGATAAGAACAGATTACGATAAAAAATGGGAAACATATGTTGATTATTTCGAGAAACATCCGGGCATGGGGCGAGAGTCAACAATCTATTTGTTAGATCAGGGGGTCAAGGTTATCGGTATTGATACCTTAGGATTTGATAGGCCTTTCAAGAAAATGGGCGAGCTTTTCAGGAAAACTCATAATAAAGATGTTTTGTGGCCAGCACATAATGTTGGTAAGGAACGTGAATATTGTCATTATGAACGCTTAGCCAATCTATGGAAAGTACCTGTTCCTTTTGGATTCACTTTTGTAGGAGCACCTGTAATTGTAGAAGGTGCAAGCGCTGGATGGACAAGGGCATTTGCCATTGTTGAAAAGGATAAAACCTAGTTAGCACTGTTTATGGCACTATTTATGGGAAAGATAGCTGTTATAGGAACTTTGGATACAAAAGAATCAGAAGCCCTTTTCTAAGGGAACAGCTGGAGTCCTTGGGGCATGAAGTGACCGTGATGGATATGAGCTGTTGTGCAATTACTCTCAAAAATTTGAAGCGAATACGGATGCCAGATCCGCATCCTGATTAAACCACTCCACATCAGTCTCCCTACTTTTACTCGGTATGATGGTAATAATGTGAAGGAAGGTGTAAGAGATGGAAATTAAGGGAGGATATGCTGGAAAACTGTTGGCAATAGACCTGACAAGTGGAAGAATAGAAAAGAAAGAGCTGGATAAGCAATTAGTTAAAGAATATATTGGTGGCAGAGGGTTTGTAGCTAAATTGCTCTATGATTATATATCTCCAGAACGGGATATTCTATCCCCTTCCAACCCACTGATATTGGCAACGGGTCCACTTTCAGGGGTAGCACCATGTTCTGGGCGAATCACAGTCGGTGCCCGTTCGCCTCTGACAAAAATTCATGGGGACTCGAATGTCGGTGGTGAATTTGCCACCGAACTAAAGATGGCAGGATATGATGCAATTGTTATAACGGGAAAAGCTGAAAAACCGGTTTATATACAAATAGTTGATGATGAAGTAAAAATAAATAATGCAGAATCATTATGGGGAAAGGATACTCTTGAAACTATTAGAGCACTATTGAAAGAGTTTGGCGATAAAAAAGCACACGTCGCTTGCATTGGGCCTTCAGGGGAGAATTTAGTCTATGTTTCGGGAATTTGTGTGGATTTGAATCGCTTTGCGGCGGAAGGAGGGATGGGAGCTGTAATGGGCTCAAAGAATCTGAAAGCTATCCTCGTGAGGGGCAGCAAGGGTATAAAAATAGCGGATATCAACAGGTGGAAGAAGGTTTTCCAGGAAACATTAGACCTGTACCGGTTCGAACCGACCACAGAGATAGGCCGTAGGATAGGATCAAACTTCTTGCTCGAAGCTCACAACGAAGCGGGTGCTATGGTATGGAGAAACCATCAGTATAGTAGCGGTGAGCTAGGGGAAATAACTGGTGAAAACTTAAATGAAAAATATGTGACAAAGGCTAGATCCGGTTGCAGCTTATGTTGCATTGGGTGTGCAAGGCATACCAAGATTGAGAGGGGGCCGTATAAAGGGGTTGAATTCAATGGTCCGGAATACTACACTACCAACTCCCTGGGCCCTCGTATTGGGGTTGATGACTTGGAAAATGTGCTCTATAACAGCCAATTATGCGAGCGCCTGGGACTCGACTCTACCTCTGCCCCGAGCATTATTGGATTTGCCATGGAATGCTATCAACGCGGAATAATTACTAAAGAGGATGTAGACAACTATGAGTTGGATTGGGGGAACAAAGAAGCTGTTACAGAAATTCTTAGGAAAATGGCTTATCGCCAGGGAATCGGTGATGTATTGGCTGATGGAATAAGGGCCGCGGCAAAAAAGTTTGGTCCTGCGTCAGAGAAATATGCAATGCATGTCAAAGGATTGGATATCCCGCCTAAGGACCCAAGGGCGGGGCACACATACAATATGAGATATGCTATTTCCACTAGGGGGGCTGACCACCTCAGATGCTCAGGTGTAAGTGCCAAATCTGGAGAATTTGCAGAAAATATTGATGATATGCCTCCAGAGAAGTCTATGAAAATGTTTGTTTGGCTGGAGAAATATGTGACGGAAATTAATCTTTTTAATGTGTGTACTTGGGCTTGGTCAGGCTATTCATCTAGTCTTGAAGTTATAGAAAAAAAGGAGAAATATTTCCTAGAACTGTTCAATGCGGCAACAAGCTTGGATTTTACTCAAGAGGACATAGATAAGGCTGTGGAGAGGACGATACTTACAGAACGAGCTGAAAATGCGAGCTACGGGTTAAGAAGAAGGGACGATTGTCTCCCCAAGAGATTCCTTGAAGAGCCATTTCCTATCGAGGGTGGTGGACACCATGCCCCTATTACAGATTTTGAGGAAAGGTTAGACTATTATTACAAATATAGAGGGCTGAATGTTGACACCGGCATACCCTCGGAGTTAAAATTGCGCCAACTTGGCATGGACAAAGTGGCAGAAGATTTAGAAAAGCTCAGAGGTGATTAGAATATGAAAGGAAAGAAATCTTTGGTCTTCTATCCAGACAAGTGTTTAGGTTGTAGGATTTGCGAGACAATATGTGCCGTCGAGCATGCTGGAATGATAAATCCTGAAGGATCCAGAGTAAAAGTTATCAAGAATGATGAAAAGGGATTGGATGTAGTAAATGTATGTCTACAATGTGAGGAGGCTCCCTGTGTAGCTAGCTGTCCAGTGGATGCCATCTCAAGGAATAATGATTATACAATAAATATTGACCAGGAGCTGTGCACATTATGTGGGTTGTGTGTTGAGGCTTGTCTTTATGGTGGCATATCCCTAGATGAGCAATCTGGGGAGTTTATCATTTGTGACCTCTGTGGGGGGGACCCTGCTTGTGTAAAATGGTGTCCCACTAACGCGATTCAATATACTCTTCTGTCCGAAGGAGAGAAAAGGAAAATATCGGAAGCTCATTTATTAACTTTAGGAAATGCTGAAAAGGAGCAAGTGTTAATATGAAAAAAGAAGACATCAGTAAAAAAATACTGACAGAAAACTATTGGCTTACAGAGTATAATTGGCAAGATAAGATAAGAAGCCAATTTCATTTGCCGGAAAAGGTGCAGATACATGATGCAACCTTGAGGGAAGGTCAACAGACCCCTGGAGTTGTATTCAGGGAGGACGAACAGGTTAGGATCGCTCAGGCTTTGGATGACTTAGGAGTATCCAGGATTGAAGTTATTCCCCTGATGTCAGAGGAGGATGTGAGAGCGACAAAAAGGATAACAAAGATGGGTCTTAATGCTCAAATATTTTCGTTCGTGAGCTGGAGGAAAGAAGACATCGACCTTGCGGTTGAATGTGGCGTAGATGGTGTCCTTGTTGATTATGTAGGCAACCCATGGCAGGGGAAGACTTTTTGGGGCCTCGAACCTGAAGAGATTATCAAGAAGGGAGTAGAGGCAATAACATATGCCAAGGATCATGGATTGTATGTTAACGCCCTTGTATGGGACGATATGAAAGCTCCTGAAGATTTCTTGAAACAGAATTACACCTCAGCTGTAAAACAAGGAGGAGCAGATACTGTTAGTCTGGCTGATGCGTATGGTTTCTCATTACCTCCGACAATAAAAGACATGGTAGAGAAAATTAGAAGTTGGGTGCCAGATACTCCGGTTGAACTGCATTTCCACAATGATTTTGGCCTTGCAATAGCCTTGTCTCTTTCGGGCGTTACTGGGGGGGCAACAATAGTTCACACTACGATGCTCGGTTTGGGAGAGAGATGTGGAAACGCTCCTACAGAAGAGATGGCGTTGGGTTTGGAATTACTTTTGGGCGTAGACACAGGAATCCATCTGGATAAAATATACGAAACGTGTGAACTTGTTCAGAAGATTTCAAAGTTTCCAGTAGGTGTGAGGAAACCGTTGATTGGCGCTAATGCCTTCAGATTCTGTTCAGGCTGGATTTGTTGGATGATGAAAAAGGCAGAAGCGGTTGGACGCATACAGGCGATGCTTCCGTTTAAACCTGAACTCATTGGGAGACCTGGAATGGAGTTTGTCCTAGGTAAATCATCTGGAAGAACGTCGCTGAAGCTCAAGTTGGACGAGCTTGGAATTTCCGTTTCCAGTGAAGAAGACCTAAAAAAGATCTTAGACAGGGTACGGAGTGAAAGTAGCATAACAAAAGGAATACTTGAAGACTCTGAGGTCAGAAGAATCGTAGGAAAGGTGATATCAAAATAGCGGTCGGGGAGTCTTATGCGAAAGAATGCTTACATAAAATGGTTTTCGGATATAAGAAAAGCGGATGTATCTCTTGTGGGGGGGAAATGCGCTAACCTAGGGGAATTGATATCCATAGGTATTCCGGTTCCTGATGGATTTGCAATAACCAGCCAGGCCTACATAAAACTTATCCAAGATACAGGCATAAATGATCGTATCAATGTGATAATGGAGAATCTGCAGAAGGATTTATCAAATACGGATAGAATCAGTGAGGCATCAAAGAGGATACGGAGCATTATGGAGCGAGCCAAAATTCCAGATGAAATAAGTGAGGAGATCAAGGAGGCGTATAATAAACTCATTGGTAAGGAAAAATTCATTGGTTCTGTCGCTGTTCGCAGTAGTGGTACACAAGAGGATTCAGCCGATGCGAGCTTCGCCGGGCAATTCGATACCATTCTGAATGTTAAAGGTGAAGAGGCACTATTGAAAGCTGTTAAGAAATGCTGGAGCAGTTGTTTTGGACCAAGAATAATTGCATATCGAGCCGTTAAGAAGATGGGGTATAAGGGCGCGGGAGTTTGCGTAGCTGTTCAACAGATGATTAATCCCAGAACGGCGGGGGTGATGTTTACGCTGGATCCAGTCAGTGGGGAAGAAGATAAAATTTTCATTGAGGCGAATTGGGGTCTTGGTGAATCATTAGTATCGGGTTCTGTGACACCGGATAGAATTTCATTGAGAAAAGAACCTCTCCAGGTGATAAGAGTAGATGTATCTGTAAAGGAAGTTACTACGGTGCTCAATCCTGATGGTGGAATTGTGCAAAGGAAAGTTGAGGATAAAAAACAGAATAAGCCTTGTTTGAATGAGAATGAAGCAATATACCTAGGCAAGCTTGCAAAAAATATTGAAAATCACTATGGGACTCCACAGGACATTGAATGGGCTATCTCAAAGGGGCAACAATTCCCCGATAGTATATTCATACTTCAAACAAGAAATGAGACAGTCTGGTCACAAAAAAAGAGTAAAAAAGAGACTACGAAATCTGAATCAGAGGCAGTGAGTCAAATAACAAGTGCTTTGAGAGCCGGCTGGGGATTGTAGTAAATGGAAAGAGAAGACTTGCTTGAGAAAATTTACCAAAGTGCTTATAAAAACGAAGGGAAACACGGAAACTGTTCCCAATCTCTTTTAGCCGGAATAAATGAACATCTGGGTTTGGTAGACGACCGTCTTTTCAAGGCTTCCCACGGATTAACTGGCGGAGTAGCCGTAACGACAGAAGGCACATGTGGTGCACTTGCTGCTGGAATTATGCTTATCGGGACTAAGTTGGGTCGCAGTAAAGAGAATTACTACAATGCAACTCCTGGATCCTTAGACCAATACAAGCCATCCAAGAGACTTCTAAAACGGTTCAAGGATGAGTATGGAACTTGTATTTGTAATGAAGTCCATAAAAAAATCTTTGGCCGCCGCTATGATCTTTGGAACGAAAAAGAGTTTAAAGACTTTGAGAAGGCTGACGCTCACACCACTAAATGTCCCAAGGTTGTTGCTAATACAGCACGTTGGACTATCGAGATCCTCCTTGAAGAATTTGGGGAAGAAATCTAAAAGCTTGACATGTCAAACAAATTTATTAAAGTCAAGCCGGGGCATACAAGGAAAACATTAAACTGCTCGGATAGTTTGATGATGTGTGAGATCCATATAGACAGAGGCATAGTCGTTGAGAAACACTCTCATCATTCTGAGCAGATGGACTATGTTGCGCGCGGAAAAGTTTTAATCATTGTGGATGGAAAATCTAAAATATATGAAGAAGGGCAAAGCTATTTTGTCCCCAGCCAAAGTGAGCATTCGTTAGAAGGCATAGAGGACACCATCACCATTAGCGTATTTTGTCCACCAATGGCTGAATTTAAGTAAACGATAGACCTGCTTACTCCGCTTCAGCAGGAGTTTTTACAAAATTATTAGGGAATTCGGTGGCTAAAGGCTCCAAACAGATAGTTACATGGCATTCCCCAATACATGCTAACAAATAGCTGGGCCACCTTTCGAGCCTTACTAGGTTCAGTTGTAGCTGGGCCTAAACACAGCCGTCTTAGATAACTTTTAGAGGTTCAATGCCCAAGATTCATGAATATCAGGCGAAGAGATTGCTAAGGGAATGTGGTATTGCCATACCCAAAGGTGACGTTGCCGTCGTGCCTGAGGAGGCGCGTAGGATAGCCAAAAGCTTAGGGAAACCGGTGGCGATCAAGGCGCAGGTTAGCGTCACTGGCCGCTTCGAAGCCAGCGGCATAAAGTTTGCCAACAAGGCTGACGAAGCAGAAAAGGTCGCTCAAGAATTGCTCGGTACAGTGATCAAAGGGCTGAAAGTGGAGAAGGTTCTGGTGGAGGAAAAGTTATCTGTTGAAGAGGAATTCTATGCCAGTGTTATAGTAAACGATTCTTGGAAAGTTAAGGGGCCGGTTTTAATGTTTAGCACCAAAGGTGGTAGCGACATAGAGGACATTGCTGCCAAATTCCCTGAGAAAGTAATAAGCATGAACGTTGACTTCCTCAAAGGATTAACGGTTGAGGATACAAGAGACTTAATCTCGAAGCTTGGTGTTTCCCCGCCCTTGTTGCAGCCAATGGGTAAACTTGTTTGTGAGCTCTATGAGGTATTTAGAAGATACAGTGCCCGAAGTGTTGAAGTGAACCCTATTGTCTTGACTGAAGGTGGTAAGCTTTATGCTGCCGATTGTCATATGGTCATCGATGAAGCTTCAGTTTTTAAGCACCCTGAGCTTGGGATAGACTATCCCCGTGATATTGGTCGACCGCCAACCGAACTTGAACAACTTGCCTGGAAGGTAGAGGAAAAAGATTATCGTGGAGTAGGCTACTTCGTTCAGATGGCTGAGGGGTTTGGGCCGGGGGAGGGCTACATTGGTTTCCACGGTATCGGTGGAGGCGGAGCTATGCTGGGAGCTGATGCCTTGATACGCCATGGGCTCAAGCTAGCAAATTACGCCGACACTAGTGGCAACCCAACAGCAGCCAAAGTGTATCGCATAGTTAAGCTTATCTTTTCACAGCCTAATATCGATGGCTATGTGTTAATGGGGGCTTGTATTGCTAATCAGGAGCAATGGCATCATGCCCATGCCCTACTTAGGGCTTTGAGAGAAGAGCTGGCAAGCCGGCCAAATTTCCCGGTAATAATCTTAATAGCCGGGAATAAGGAAGTAGAGTCCCTGAAGATACTTGGCGAGGGACTGCAGGAACTCCCTGCCAGAGTGGAGGTATATGGGCGTGAATACGTCTACAATGTTGACTATATAGCTGAGCGTATGAAAAAGCTGACCGAAGAGTACAGAAGGAACTAAGAGGAGCAGAATTAGAATGGCTGTTTATGAATTTCCCTTTGCCACCGGCAAGGTTACAATTGATTATGAAAAGTGTAAGGACTGTCAGAATTATGCTTGCGTGAAAGCGTGTAGCCTTTTCGGCAGGTCTATACTAAGAGTCGAAGATAGCAAACCCGCATTGATCAGCCAGGATGCTAACAAACGTTGTATTGAAGATTTGAGTTGCGAGCTGCACTGTCAAGCCTATGGCAATAAAGGCTTAATCATCGTTCTTGATATGTTTGGGCTGGAGGAGTACAGACGTAGAATTGGGCTGAGCTAGTAGGGGAAGCTGAGAGGAATATGGCGATACTTATAGACCAAAATACAAAGGTGCTAGTTCAGGGGATAACTGGCCGAGAAGGCAGAGCCAGGGCAAGGTTTATGCTTGATTATGGTACGAAAGTGCTAGGCGGGGTAACTCCAGGGCGTGGCGGCAGCGACATTTGGGGACTCACGGTCTTCGATACCGTCAAAGAGGCTACGGAAGAATTGGGGCCAATGGATGCCAGTGTAACATTTGTGCCTGGTCCGCAAGTTAAGGAGGCAGTTATTGAAGCTATAGAGGTCGGAGTAAGATTTGTGCTTGTTCCCGCCGAGCGCGTGCCCCTGCACGATAGTCTGGAGATGATAGCTTTCGCTCGAAGAGAGGGTGCTTCCATACTTGGTCCAGGCTCCCTTGGCTTGCTCAGTGCTGGAAAAGCGGCCATGGGTTGGCTTGGTGGAACTGATGAATTTGCTAGGGAAATGTTCAAGCCGGGATCGGTCGGCGTGATGTCACGAAGCGGGGGACAGACAAGCACCGTCGTTTGGAGTCTGATGAGGGCTGGGATCGGGACTACGACGGCGGTGCATGTTGGAGCGGAACCAGTTCTAGGGTTGAACTTTGCCGAAATACTCCCCCTGTTTGAGGATGATGAGGACACTAAAGCTGTAGTTCTATTCGGCGAGATAGGCACAGTAGCCGAAGAGGAGGCAGCTGAAGTCATAAAGGAGGGTCGATTTACTAAACCCCTTGTGGCGTACATAGCCGGTAGGGGTCTACCGGCTGGCATGAGATTTTCCCACGCCAGTGCCATAATTGAAGCGGGTAGAGGAACCGTCGAAAGCAAGATTAGAGCCCTGGCACACGTTGGGGCGCATATCGTAGAACATCCTCAAGATATAGCAGCTAGTTTGGTGAGAATCTTAAAGGATGGTGAGCCATAGTTTTGAGGTCTATGCTCTTCGTCCCCGGGAATAGCATGCGGATGATTACTAAGGCAGCTAGCCTACCAGCAGATGCCATTATACTTGACTTAGAAGATGCCGTGCCCTTACCTGACAAAGCAACAGCAAGAATCATGATTAGGGACTCTATCAAAGGTGTTAAACTTGGAGGAAGTTATGTATTTGTACGTGTGAATGCCATTACCACTAAGTTGACGACTGAGGACTTAAAGTTTGTTGCCGTTGAGGGTTTAGATGGCTTAATGCTGGCAAAGACTGAGACTAAGTCTGACATAGTAGAGTTAGACAGTATGCTTGAGGAGACTGAGAAAGGTTGGGGATTAGAGCCGCGAAGTTTAAAGGTAGTACCATTAATCGAGTCGGCCAAGGGTGTAATTAATGCTTATGAAATCGCCTCGGCAAGTGAGCGCATAATTGCCGTTGCTTTCGGAGCTGGGGATTATTATAGAGATTTGGGACGAAGCGTTTCCTTCCTTTCCCCTGAGCAGACTGAGCTCTTATATGCCCGCTCTCGGATAGTAAATTGTAGCGTTGCGGCTGGGGTTCAAGCCATAGACACGGTATTCTTTGGGCTTTTGACCGATAGGGAAGGTTTTATGAAGGAGACAATGCTAGCTTTACAGCTAGGGTTTAAAGGCAAGCTGCTTATCCATCCAACGCAAATAGAGCCCGTGAACAAAGCATTCTCACCATTGCCGGATGAGGCTGAATATGCGAGAAGAGTGGTTGAAGCTTTTGAGGAAGCTCAAGCCAGAGGGCTAGGAGCAATATCCTTCGAAGGTAAAATGATAGATTATATGAACTACAAGCAGGCCAAGGATCTGGTACGCCTAGTAGAGTTCATTGCTGAGAAGGAACAGGAAAAGGAGTAGAGGCGTTTAAGGCTCTGACTGAAGATATTACTATTCCCCTCCGTCTACGGGACTTGGGAGTACCTAAAGAAGCTTTAGAAGAGCTGGCTGTAGCTAGTATGGATGTGATTCGGCTCCTAGCAAATAACCTGAAGAAACTTA
>Ga0209978_10000453_pt1 | contig 15471 bp, 11 predicted proteins | sample BentaG_FD_182805 | JGI IMG/M metagenome (GOLD analysis project Ga0209978, IMG submission 182805) | Deep subsurface microbial communities from South Atlantic Ocean to uncover new lineages of life (NeLLi) - Benguela_00093 metaG (SPAdes)... | ecosystem: Environmental > Aquatic > Marine > Oceanic >... | reverse complement strand
CGGTTTTGCCGGGGTTTTCGGCTAAGAAAATTCACGCCCCCATCTACCCGGTGACTCTCATTACCCAAGCCGCCCCAAAGCCCAAAGCCACAAAGCCAAAGGTAACGGTTACAAAAAAACCGAGTCGAAAACCCCCTAAGAAAGTGACGAAAAAACCGGTAAAAGCGAAGAAGCCCAAACCGAGGAAAAAGGTCGCTCTAAGGAAAAAACCGGTAAAGGAGGATATAATATCCGAGAGACAGGTCCGGAAAAAGATCGAGTCGAGCATAGAGAAACTTCGCAAGAAAGTAGAGACCGAGGAAAAACCAAAGGTCACGGAAGAGGTTGCCCAAATCGCCCCGAAGCCTTCGAGGGCAGTTATCGATATGAGGCTCAGGGCTTACTATAACTCGATATGGCAGAGAATTAAGGAAGAATGGATCCTGGCGGGGAGCCTCCTGGATGAGAGTGAGGGCTGGGAAACCGTCATCGTCATCAAAGTTCAGCGGGATGGTGGGATTGTGGAGAGTTGGTTCGAGAAGAAATCGGGGAGCTCTGTGTACGACGAATCCGCCATGCGGGCAATCAAAAAGGCCAATCCCCTCCCTCCCCTCCCGCAAGAGTTGGAGGAAGATGTACTGGAGATCGGAATCCGGTTTCACCCAGAGTAGTCTTTGCTGAAATCTCGTGGAATATGCCTATGTATCCAAGAGTGATATTCATTTTGATCTGTTTGCTCTTCACATTCATTCGACCCGATGTGAGCCTTGCCAGGGTCTATATCGATATCGAATCCCCTGAGCTGCAACCCCTTCCCATCGCCGTTGCCCAATTTAAGGATATCGGAGAATCTCGACCCAACGTGGCCCGCACGATTATGGATGTCCTAACCAATGATTTGACAATCTCCGGTTTTTTTGAAATAATTCCACGAAGTGAATTCCCCCAGGAGATTAATGCACTTGCCGATCCCCCCGATTATAGCAGCTGGTTAAGGAGTAGGGCAGAGGTACTGGTAATGGGTGGATACTCCTCAAAGGGTGATCGGCTTGCCATTGAGTTTCGGCTCTTCGACCTTGTGGAAAAGGCTTTTCTCGTCGGCAAGAGGTATGAAGGGAGCACCAAGAGCCTCAGGAGTATGATCCATCGCGTCGCCAATGAGATCACCTACCAGATCACCGGGGGAAAAGGCGTATTCGATACGAAGATCGCCTTCGTATCCACCATATCGGGAAACAAGGAGATTTATGTCATCGATTTCGACGGCCATAACCTGAGGCAGATTACCAAGAACGGATCCATTAACCTTTCTCCGGCCTGGTCCCCCGATGGGAGGCTCGTTGCCTTCACATCCTACATCAAGAGGAACCCGGATCTCTACCTCTTTGATCTTACCAGATCGGTGCAGATCAGGTTATCCACAAAGCCCGGATTGAATGCCGCCGCAGCTTGGTCCCCAGATGGAAGCAGAATGGCGTTGATGATGCGAATGGAGGGAAATGCGGAGATCTTTATCATTAACCGCGACGGAACCCATCCCAGAAGGCTAACCAAGAGTTGGAGCAGCGAGGCTTCCCCAACGTGGTCCCCCAATGGGAGAAAAATCGCTTTCGTCTCCGATCGAGCTGGCTCACCCCAGATTTATACAATGGATGTGAATGGGAGGAATGTAAAAAGGCTCACCTTTTTAGGCTCGTATAATGCGTCTCCCTCCTGGTCGCCAAAAGGGAATAAGATCGCATACTGCGGTCGTTCCAATGGACGTTTTCACATCTTTACGATAAATCCCGATGGAACCGGGATTCGAAGGCTAACGGAAAACTCCGGAAACAACGAGGGCCCCACCTGGTCACCCGATGGCCGTTTCATCGCCTTCAGCTCAACCAGGGGAGGCCGATCTCAAATCTATGTCATGAATGCCAATGGTGCCAACCAGCGTCGGTTAACCTCAACAAGGGGCAAAGAGTCAAGCCCCACATGGTCACCCAGAATGGATCGGTGAACTTAAAACCCAAAAAGGAGGTTCGTTATGGTGAAGAAATCGTATATCGTTATCGGGGTTATCGTCTCTCTCATGGTTATGGTGGGCTGTGCCAAAAAGGCCGTAAAAGAGGAACCCTTGGTTACGGGAAAGGCAGGGGAAAAGGCCTGGGAAAAACCTGCTGAGGAGAGGGAAAGGGCGGGTATCGACGAAAAGTCGTTGCAGGCAAGTTTGGAAAGGAAGAAATATCCCGGAATCGAGGGAGAGTTCCTGGAGTCATCGCTTTTGCAGGATATTAGCTTCGGTTTTGACCGATATGATCTGACACCAAAAGCGAGGGAAATTCTCTCGCAAAATGCTGACCTTCTCCTCAAAAACCCCGGGGTCAAAATCCAAATTGAAGGCCACTGCGATGAGAGGGGAACCATCGAGTATAATTTGGCCCTGGGTGAGAGAAGGGCAAACCGTACTGAGGAATATCTCATTTCACTGGGGCTTTCGACCAATAGAATCTCAAGCATCAGCTATGGTGAGGAAATGCCTTTGGACCCCAGACACAACGAGGAGGCCTGGACAAAGAACCGAAGGGCCCACTTTATCATACTGTCGAGATAAGACCGCTTTCGGCATTCATCCCATTGGATGCCTCTCCATACAAGAAGGACAAGATGATGGAAAAGAATGTCCCCCTGCGGTTTTTACTGATAGTTTTTTTCGCCATCCTTTTTGGATGTGCTACCACCGGCGAAATAGCTTACTTACGGCAGGATATCGATTCCCTCTATAGACAACTGATCGACGTTCAGAAGGAATTGAAGCAACTGAGATCGGAATCCTCCATGAAAATCCGAAAAAGCCAGGCAGATCTGGATTTTATGCTGGAGCCCCTTCAACGGGAAATCCAAATCCTCAGAAATGCCGTCGATGAGAATAGGGAATACCTCCAGCGACCCCAACAAGAATTGACGGCGTTCAAAAGGGATTTTGAGACCCGATTGAATAGCTTGGAGGAGAAGATCGATAAGGTCCGAAAGGAAATGGAGGCCAAGCTCGATGAAGTCTCCAAGGCCTCCAAGGCCCAACCCAAAAAAGAACCTCCCTCTCAAGGAGAAGTCTTATCCCAGGAGGCCATGAAGGCCCTCTATAAAAATGCCAAGCAAACTTATGAGAGGAAGGAATTTTCCGCGGCCAGGGAGCAATTTAAGGCCTTTTTGGCCGTCTATCCCAAGGGCGAACTTTCGGACAATGCCCAATTTTGGATTGGGGAATGTTACTATTCGGAAAAGAATTACGAGAAGGCCATTATTGCTTATGACGATGTAATCAAGAAGTTCCCGAAAGGTGATAAGGTCTCTTCGGCCTTGCTCAAACAGGCCCTATGCTGGCTAAAATTGGGGGACAAGACCTTTGCGCAATCCCTGTTGAAGCGGGTGATAAGGGAATACCCGCATACGCAACAGGCAAAGATCGCCAAGGAAAAGCTAAAAGGGATTCAATAGCGGGGACTAATATCCTTCTCGAACCATTGCCTCTTCCCCCTCCGGGTATTCGATATGGAGCTGTATCCCCTTGAATTGGGGGAGCCCAGTGCCCGCTGGGATGAGCCTGCCCATGATGACATTCTCTTTCAACCCCAAGAGATGGTCAACCTTACCCGCTATGGCCGCCTGGGTGAGGACCTTTGTGGTTTCTTGGAAAGAGGCGGCGGAGATGAAACTATCGGTGATCAGGGAAGCCTTGGTAATACCGAGAAACATGGGGTCCGCGGTAGCTGGCTTTCCCCCTTCTTTCAAGACCCTTTCATTCTCCTCCTCAAAAACATATTTTTCAACCTGATCATCAACTAAGAAGTTGGTATCCCCGATTTCGCTAATTCGAACCCTTTTGAGCATCTGGCGGACGATGACTTCGATGTGTTTATCATTGATCTTAACCCCTTGAAGCTTGTACACTTCCTGAATTTCATCCACCAGGTATTTAGCCAACTCTTGAGTCCCAAGGACCCTCAATATATCATGAGGATTCGATGGCCCGTCCATCAACGCCTCACCCGCCTTCACGAAGTCCCCCTCATGTACACTGATATGTTTCCCTCGGAGGACGCTGTACTCTTTAGGCTCGCCCACCTCTGGGGTGATGATGACCTTTCTTTTCCCCTTGGTATCCCTCCCAAAGGAAACGACTCCATCGATCTCACTGATCATGGCGAATTCCTTGGGTCGTCTGGCCTCGAATAATTCTGCCACCCTGGGGAGGCCACCCGTGATATCCTTGGTTTTAGTCGTTTCCCTCGGAATTTTAACGATAATATCCCCCGCCTCCACCATGTCCCCTTCGGAGACAAAGATATTCGCTCCGACGGGTAGGAGATAGCGGGCCTGGGAACTTGATTCGGGAAGGTTTAACGTCCTCCCCTTTTCATCCTTGATGGAAATACGAGGCCTCAATTCGGGGTCCTTTGACTCGACGATGACCTTCCTGGAAAGACCGGTAAATTCATCTACCTGCTCCTGCATGGTCGCGCCCTCGGTGATTTCGCCGAACTTCACCTTTCCCGCAATCTCCGTGAGCACGGGGATGGCATAGGGATCCCATTCCGCCAATAAATCCCCTTCCTTAACCTTCTGGTTATCTTCCACCTTGAGCTTGGCACCATAAATGATTAAATATCGCCTTCTCTCCCGGCCTTCCTGATCGAGGATGGCAATCTCACCGTTTCGATTCATCACGATTAAATCCCCATCCCGATTACGGACGGTTTTAATATTGATGAACCGAACGGTTCCATCAATCCTCGATTCCAAGGCCGTCTGCTCCGCCCTTCGGCTAGCGGTCCCTCCAATGTGAAAAGTCCTCATGGTCAATTGAGTCCCCGGTTCACCAATGGATTGGGCGGCGATGATGCCAATCGCCTCCCCAATACTGACCAAACTTCCCCTGGCCAAGTCTCTTCCGTAGCAAAGCACGCAGACGCCCCTTTTGGATTTACAGGTGAGCACCGACCGAATATTCACCTTTTCGATGCCCGCATCGACGATCTTTTCGCAGGTGCTCTCATCGATCTCCTGGTTTGCCTTGACGATGACCTCACCCGTGAATGGATCCTTGATATCTTCCAGGGCCACCCTGCCCAGAATTCTCTCCCCCATTGGTTCTATGATCTCCCCTCCCTCAAGCAGCGAGCTCACACCTATGCCGTCCAGGGTCCCGCAATCGTGCTCGGTAATCACCACATCCTGGGCAACGTCCACCAATCTCCTGGTAAGGTAGCCCGAATTGGCCGTCTTCAACGCCGTATCGGCCAACCCCTTCCTGGCGCCGTGGGTCGAGATAAAGTATTGGAGGACGCTTAATCCCTCGCGGAAATTTGCCGTAATGGGAGTCTCGATGATCTCCCCCGATGGTTTGGCCATCAATCCCCTCATCCCCGCAAGCTGACGAATCTGTTGGGCGCTTCCCCTTGCCCCGGAATCGGCCATCATGAAGATGGGGTTGAAGCTTTCAACTGTCCTTTCATTTCCATCCTTATCCACGACCTTTCGTGTTCCCAGTTCCTTGAGCATTTCATCCGCGATATTTTCCGTCACCTGGGCCCAGATATCGATGACCTTATTGTAACGCTCACCATCGGTGATCAGTCCGTCAGTATATTGATCTCGAATGGCCTGGATCTCCTCGTTAGCCTCGACCAAAAGCCTCTCCTTATCGGGGGGAATCAGCATGTCATCAATGCAGATGGAGATTCCTGCTAACGTCGCATATCTATATCCCAAATTCTTTAAACGATCGGCGAGGATCACCGTCTTCTTCTCCCCGGCGTGTCGGTATGAGTAATCGATTAAGGCAGCCAATTTATCCTTCTTCATTTCATAGTTGATCAATTCGAATGGGATTTCCTCTGGAATAATCTCCCTGAGGAGTACGCGGCCGACGGTGGTTTCAACCAATTCCCCATCAATCCTCACCTTGATTATGGCTTTGAGATCGACTTCATTGGCATCATGGGCGATCCTGACTTCCTCACAATTGGAGAAAATCTTTCCCTCCCCTCTCGCCATTGGTTCTTCTCGAGTCATATAGTAGATTCCCAAGACGATATCCTGAGTGGGAACGATAATGGGTTTACCATTGGCTGGAGAGAGGATGTTGTTGGTGGACATCATTAAAATCCGTGCCTCCGTCTGGGACTCCACCGAGAGGGGAATATGGACGGCCATCTGATCACCGTCGAAGTCGGCGTTAAAGGCCGCGCAAACCAATGGATGGAGTTGAATGGCCTTTCCCTCAATGAGCACCGGTTCGAAGGCTTGAATTCCCAACCGATGCAATGTCGGGGCACGATTAAGCAACACCGGGTGCTCCCGAATTACCTCATCCAAGATGTCCCATACTTCCGGTCTCTCCCTTTCCACCATTTTCTTGGCGCTTTTGATAGCGGTCACATATCCCCTTTCCTCCAACTTGTTATATATAAAGGGTTTAAAAAGTTCCAGGGCCATCTTTTTAGGAATCCCACATTGGTGGAGTTTCAATTCCGGCCCTACTACAATGACGGATCTCCCGGAGTAATCGACCCTTTTGCCGAGGAGGTTCTGACGGAATCGCCCCTGCTTACCCCTCAGCATATCGCTCAATGATTTCAGTGGCTTCTTATTAGGGCCGATGATGGTTCGCCCCCTCTTGCCGTTGTCAAATAAGGCATCAACGGCCTCCTGTAACATGCGTTTTTCATTTCGAATAATGATCTCAGGGGCGCTCAATTCCAGGAGCCTCTTGAGCCGGTTATTTCGATTGATAACCCTTCGATAAAGGTCATTGAGGTCGGAAGTCGCAAATCTCCCACCATCGAGGGGAACGAGGGGCCTCAGGTCTGGTGGAATTACCGGTATGATCTCCTTGATCATCCATTCGGGCTTGTTCTTGGAATCTCTGAACGCCTCGACGACCCTTAGCCTCTTCCCCAATTTTTTCCTCTTGGCCTCGGATGAGGTATCCTTCATTTCAGCACGAAGTGTCATCGAAAGCTCATTAACGAAGGTATTCTTCAACATCTCCCTGATGGCCTCAGCCCCCTGACCGGCTACGAAGGTATCCCCATGTTTCTCCCTTGCCTCCCGATATTTCTCCTCGGTGAGAAGCTCACCCCGCTTCAACGGGGTATCCTTTGGGTCAATGACGATGTAGGCCTCGAAATACAAGACTCTTTCCAACTCCTTCAGGGTGAGATCCAACAGGGTCCCGATTTTGCTGGGAATGCTCTTCAAAAACCAAATATGGGCCACCGGGCTGGCCAACCTGATGTGTCCCATTCGCTCCCTTCTCACCTTCGACTGAATGACCTCGACCCCACATTTTTCGCAAACGATTCCCCGGTGTTTCATCCGCTTATACTTTCCGCAATTACACTCATAGTCCTTAACGGGCCCGAATATCTTTGCGCAAAAGAGGCCGTCTTTTTCCGGCTTAAAGGTCCTGTAGTTAATCGTTTCCGGTTTTTTCACCTCACCATAGGACCATGATTTTATTTTTTCGGGGGAAGCGATGGAAATCCGGATAGCATTGAAACTCAAGGGACCTTTCGGTTTTTCGAAAAAATTGAGATAATCTTCCAAGTTATCCTCCTTGCTTCGTCCCTCCCTTGTCCTCTATGAGTTCCACATCCAGGCAAAGGCCTTGCAATTCCTTCACCAGGACATTGAAGGACTCGGGAAGTCCGGGTTCCATAATATTCTCGGCTTTTACGATGGCCTCATATGTTCTCGTTCTTCCGGCCACATCATCGGATTTTACCGTCAGGAATTCCTGAAGCGAATAGGCAGCCCCATAAGCCTCCAAGGCCCACACCTCCATCTCTCCGAGCCGTTGGCCGCCGAACTGCGCTTTTCCACCCAACGGTTGTTGGGTAACCAATGAATAGGGGCCGATGGATCGCGCATGGATTTTATCATCCACCAAGTGATGAAGCTTAAGCAGGTATATATATCCGACGGTTATCTTCTGGTCAAATGGCTCACCAGTCCGCCCGTCGTACAGGGTCATTTGGCCTGCTACGGGAAGATCTGCTTCTTTCAAAAGTTCCTTTATCTCCGTCTCCGAAGCGCCATCGAAGATGGGTACAGCCATATGAATCCCGTTGCCCAACCGTTTGATGATCTCCAGAATCTCCTCATCCGTCGCCGTATCGATGAATTCGCTGACCTCCTTTGATGAATAAAGGGCCTTAATCTTCGATCTCAGGTTCTTCACGCTAAAATTCTTCTCGAGCAACTGTTGAATCTTCCATCCCAAGCCTTTTGCCGCCCAGCCCAAATGTGTCTCTAAAATTTGACCCACATTCATCCTGGAAGGGACCCCCAAGGGATTGAGGATGATATCCACGGGTGTTCCATCCTCCAGAAAAGGCATGTCCTCTTCGGGAAGGACCCGCGAGATGATGCCCTTGTTTCCATGTCTCCCTGACACCTTATCACCAACGGCCAACTTCCTTTTCATGGCCACATAAACCTTCACCTGTTTGATGACCCCCGGAGGCAGTTCGTCACCCCTCTTCAGCTTAGCGATCTTCTCATCAAAAATGGCCTTCACCATGTCGATTTGCACATCTCCGCTCGTCAGGACCTCCCGAACCTCCGTTTCAACCCCTTCGTCCCCCCTCACGGTTACCTCACTCAATCTTTCATAAGGGATCTGGAAGAGGGCGTCTGCCGTAATCGTTTCACCTTCATCCAGCAAAACCCGCTCCTTACCATCGGTTAATCGAGTCGCCGATCTCTTCCCCATCAAAAGTTCTACCGCTCTCCTCCTGATATTGTCCCTGATGATCCGTATCTCATCCGCCTGGTTCTTGAGGATCCTCGCCTTCTCCTGAGCTTCAATGACCCTGCTTCTCTCGTCCTTATCCACGCCCTTTCTTGAGAAGACTTTCGCTTCGATGACGATGCCCTCTACTCCGTGGGGAACCGTAAGAGAGGTATCCCTGACGTCCCCAGCCTTCTCACCGAAGATAGCCCTTAATAACTTCTCCTCCGGGGAAAGCTGAGTTTCACCCTTAGGGGTTACTTTGCCCACCAGGATATCGCCCGGTTTTACCTCCGCCCCAATTCGGATAATTCCACTCTCATCGAGATCTTTTAATGCCTCTTCCCCCACGTTGGGGATATCCCGGGTAATCTCCTCCTTGCCCAATTTAGTATCCCGGGAAACACACTCGAGTTCCTCGATGTGAATCGATGTGTATGCATCCTCCTTCAGAAGCTTTTCGCTGATGAGGATGGAGTCTTCGAAGTTGTAACCGCCCCACGGCATGAAGGCGACCAAGACGTTCTGCCCAAGGGCCAGCTCTCCCCCATCTGTCGCAGGGCCATCGGCGATAACCTCCCCCTTTGTAGCCCTCTGACCTCTATTGACGATGGGCTTCTGATTAATACACGTATCCTGGTTTGACCTTTGGTATTTAATGAGATTGTAAATATCCACCCTCGTATCGTTATCGCCCTTGGAGGGATGGTCGCAACGGATGACAATTCTGGATGCGTCAACGTCCTCGACTACCCCATCCCTTTTTGCGATGACCGTAACCCCCGAATCCCTGGCCACAATGGCCTCCATCCCCGTCCCAATCAATGGAGCATCAGTACGCATGAGGGGAACGGCCTGCCTCTGCATATTCGAACCCATCAAAGCCCGATTGGCATCATCGTTTTCCAAGAAGGGAATGAGGGAAGTGGCAACGCTGACCAGTTGTTTCGGCGAAACATCCATATAATCCACTTCCTCCGGCCTCACCATGATAAACTCCCCACCCTTTCTTGCGGAAACGAGGGCGGCCGTGAACCTCCCATACCTATCGACGGGTGCATTGGCCTGCGCAATAATGGCACCCTCTTCCTCGAGGGCAAAAAGATACTGTATGGTATTGGTTACCTTTCCATTGACCACTTTCCGGTAAGGAGTCTCTATAAACCCATAGTCGTTCACTCGCGCATAGGTACTCAGGGAGGTAATCAATCCTATATTCGGTCCTTCAGGAGTCTCAATGGGGCAAATCCGTCCATAATGGGTTGGATGAACATCCCTCACCTCAAATCCGGCACGCTCCCGCGTCAACCCACCAGGTCCGAGGGCGCTTAGCCTCCGTTTATGGGTAATCTCGGAAAGGGGATTAGTCTGATCCATAAATTGGGACAACTGGCTGCTGCCAAAAAACTCCTTGATAACGGCTGAAAGAGGCTTGGAATTGATCAGGTCGTGGGGCATGAGCGTTTCAACTTCCTGCAGGCTCATCCTCTCCCTAATGGCCTTTTCAATCCTGATGAGCCCAATATGGTACTGATTTTCCAAAAGCTCACCCACTGTCCTCACCCTGCGATTCCCCAAATGGTCAATATCGTCAACTGTTCCCCGGCCATCCTTTAAATTGATTAGATACTTGACCACGTCGAGGATATCCTCTCTTCTCAGGACAGTTACCTCCAAGGGCACGTCTAATCCCAGCTTGAGGTTTAACTTCATCCTCCCCACCTTGGAAAGATCATATCGATCTGGGTTGAAGAAGAGGTTATAGAAAAGGTTCCTCGCCGTATCCAAGGTAGGTGGGTCACCCGGCCTCAACCTTCGGTAAATCTCTATAATAGCCCTTTCCGTTTCCCTTTCTTCGGGAGACTTCCCCGGCTCGGTGCTAGCTAATTTCTCCTTCTCCTCCCGGCTCATCCCGGTCTTGTCCACTATCAAGGTGTCCCTGAGGGATGAACTAACGGTGATATGATCTATGAAAAGGATTTTGAACCTCTCGATTTTCCTCCTCTTAATCTCCTCCAGGGTCTTCTCCTCGATGGGCACATTGCACTCAGCGACGACCTCCCCGGTCTCCCCGTCCACCAGATCGGTTGCCAGATATCGACCTAAAAGATCGCTGGCCTCTATGGGGATGGAATGGATCTTTGCCGCCTCCAACTTCTTAACCATGAGCTTGGTGATTTTACGATTCTTTCTAACAAGGATCTCCTTGGTCTTGGGGTCGATGATGTCCTTGGTAGCCTTCTGTCCCATGAGGAGATCATAGGAGACCTCTTTAAAGAACTTCCCCTTTTCGATAAAGACCTCCTCTTTATCATAGAAGTAATCCAGCAACTCCTGGGTCGTATAACCCAGAGCTTTCAAGAGGATGGTCACCGGCAACTTCCTCCGCCGGTCAATGCGGACAAAGAGGATATCCTTGTTGTCAAACTCAAAATCGATCCAAGAGCCGCGATACGGTATAATTCGGGTATAATAAAAGGCTTTTCCCCCGGTCAATTTCCCCTGATCTCGATCGAAGAAGACCCCCGGGGAACGGTGTAGCTGGCTCACGATGACCCTTTCCGTCCCATTAATAATGAACGTACCATTTTCAGTCATCAGGGGCATCTCCCCAAAATATACCTCCTGTTCCTTCACGGCCTTGATGTTTCTCGCTCTCGTTTCCTCGTGGACATCCCAGACCACAAACCGTAACGTCACCTTGATTGGAGCCCCATAGGTCATCCCCTTCAACAGACACTCATCTACATCGTACTTAGGCTCTCCCAATCGGTAACTCACAAACTCCAGGGACGCCGTCTCGTAAAAATCCCGTATGGGAAAGACACTCCTGAAGACTGCTTGAAGGCCGATATTCTCCCTTCTATCGGGATCTACGTTTGCCTGTAAGAATTTATCGTAAGATTGAAGCTGGATGTCGATTAGATTGGAGACACCGATGATTTCTTGGATTTTTGCAAAATTTTTCCTGAAGCGTCTGTTATTGGATATTTGAGAAGCCATAAATATTCCTCGAGTCCGTTGAATGAAAGGTTGCTGGTCTCATAATTGGGGGAATCACAGGGGCTTATTTGATTTCTGCCGTGCCCCCCGCCTGGTCAATCTTCTTCTTTACTGACTCAGCCTCCTCCTTGGGTACGCCCTCCTTTACGGTTTGGGGGGCCCCTTCCACCAGATCCTTCGCTTCCTTTAGGCCCAAATTGGTACACTCCCGAACGGCCTTGATCACCTGTATCTTCTTATCTCCAAAACCCGTCAAGACTACATCGAACTCCGTCTTTTCCTCTTCTGGCGCGGCCTCGGCAGCGCCCGGGATAGGACCCATGGGCATACCGACCGGAGCAGCGCTCACCCCAAACTTCTCCTCTAATTCCTTGACGAACTCCGAGAGTTCCAAAACGTTCATATTCTCGATGAATTTGATAACATCCTTCTTGGTCACCTCTGCCATCGTATCATCCTCCTATCATGAAATTCCCGCCGGCTCTTTCCATAGGCTTTCCTATGCCTCTTCCTTAACCTCAACCTCAGCCTTAGCTTTTTCCTCTGCCTCTTCCTTAACCTCAACCTCAGCCTCAGCCTTAGCCTTTTCCTCTACCTCTTCCTTAGCCTCAACCTCAGCCTTAACCTCTTCCTTAGCCTCTTTCTCTACCTCTTCCTTAGCCTCAGCCTTAGCCTTTTCCTCGCCCTGTCGAGTAATACGAATCACCTCTAACACCTGGACCAACCTCCTGATATGAGCGGATAAGACATTTACCAAACGGAACTGTCCGCCCTTGAGCAGTCGTAATAGATTCCCCAGTAAAACCTCTCGCCCTGGCAGCTTAGCCATACCCTCAATCTCGTGGGGCCCGACCACTCGCCCCTCGATGAGACCTCCCTTTATCTCCAGCATGGGCGTCTCCTTGCTGAATTCCGAAAGGACCCTCGCCGGGGCAAGGGGATCGTCATATGAGACGGCCATTGCCGTTGGGCCAACAAAGAGGTCCGAAAGTCCCTCCAAGCTTGTCTCCTTGGAGGCGAGGCGCATCAACGTATTTTTCACCACCCGGTATTCAACGGAGGCCTCCTGCAACTGTCTCCTCAAGCGGGTAATCTCCTCCATGTTCAATCCGCGAAAATCCGTGAAAATCACGGCCCTAAATTCCCGCAGCCTCTGATGGAGCTCCGAAACAATCCGCTCTTTTTCACTCCTGTTCACGCCTCCAATCCTCCATGAGGTATCAGCCCAATTTCATCATATTGCGAACGGATATGGGATCGATCTTGACCCCCGGACCCATCGTTGTCGATAGAGCGATACTCTTTAGATAGACGCCCTTACTCGTGGAGGGTTTTGCCCTGACAATAACCTCCAATAAGGCCCTTATGTTTTCCAGGAGCTTCTCAACCCCGAACGAAACCTTTCCCACGGCCACGTGTACGATGCCCGCTTTCTCCACTTTAAATTCCACCTTTCCTGACTTAATCTCCTTGACCGTTTTCTCAATATCGAAGGTTACTGTCCCCACCTTGGGATTGGGCATGAGGCCCCTTGGCCCTAGAATCTTTCCGAGTTTTCCAACAGAACTCATCATATCAGGAGTGGCGATGGTCTTATCGAAATCGAGCCATCTCCCTGAAATCTTCTCTATCAACTCATCGCCACCTGCATAGTCGGCTCCAGCATCTATGGCTTCCTTCTCCTTCTGACCCTTAGCGAATACCAACACTCGAATCGTTCTCCCCGTTCCGTGGGGAAGGAAAACCGATCCCCTCACCATCTGATCAGCCTTCCTGGGGTCGACGCCTAATCTGATAGCCACATCCACGCTCTCATCGAAATGGACATAAGAGCATTCGCTGACCAGCCTCAACCCCTCCCCAAGATCATATCTTTTATTCCGATCAATGCGCGCTTTCTCTTTGATATACTGCTTGCCCTTTTTCGCCATAAAGAGCCCCTTAAACGATCTCTATCCCCATGCTTCTAGCCGTCCCCTCGATGATCCTCATTGCCCCCTCTATATCGAGGGCGTTCAAGTCCGTACGTTTAACGTGGGCAATTTCCCTTATTTGATCCTTTGTTACCTTCCCCACCTTTTCCCTGTTGGGCTCACCAGAACCCTTGGCGATCTTTGCCGCCCTCTTTAAGAGGATAGCTGCGGGTGGGGTTTTCGTCACGAAACTGAAAGACCGGTCCGCGAAGATGGTGATCAAGACCGGGATAATCATTCCTTCTTGTCCCTGTGTTTTGCTATTGAATGCCTTGCAGAATTCCATGATATTAACCCCGTGTTGTCCCAGGGCGGGACCAACAGGGGGAGAGGGATTTGCCTGTCCCGCAGGGACCTGCAGTTTGACCACGCCAATCACTTTTTTCGCCATTCTCCCACCCTTTACGGCTTAGTCCTTCGGTTCATAAGTTCGATTACGAACTTATTTACTCAGGACTTAGTGCTGCCCTCGGCCATGAGCTCGGGCCGAATGGAGTGAGCATTTGCTTAAATGCTCTCCAGAAACTACGTCATTAGTATTTGCGAATCGAAGCACTTAACTCTTCTCCACTTGGATAAAATCGAGTTCTACAGGGGTTGATCTTCCGAAAATACTGACCAATACCTTTACCTTCCTCTTATCAGGCTTCACCTCTTCGACTGTGCCAACGAAATTAACAAAGGGACCATCGATGACCCTCACATTATCGCCGACGGCAAGGGAAACCTTCGGTTTCACCTTGGTTACCCCTTCCCTTATTTGGGCGATAACCTCCTCAATTTCTCCCTCTGGGATTGGAATCGGTCTCGTTCCTTCACCCGCGAAACCCGTCACCTTTGGTGTCCCCCTTACAACATGCCAGGTCTCATTGTTGAGTTCCATCTTGACCAACATATATCCTGGGAAAATCTTCCTCTGCGAGGTTTTCCTCTTTCCCTTAACCAGTTCAACGACGGTCTCAGTGGGAACGAGAATTTCCGAAAAAAGATCGGCCTTGCCTAGATTTTTAGCCCTCTCCTCCAAATTTACCCTTGCTTTATTCTCGTACCCTGAATACGTATGAACGACATACCATTTCTTAGCCATAGACCAACGCTCACCCGAATTAGCCTAATATGACTTTGATAAGTTTCGATAACCAGAAGTCCACAATGCCCAAGAAGAAGGCACAGATGAAAACGGTAATGAGAACTACGACCGTTCCAGCGATAGCATCCTTTTTCGAAGGCCAGGTTACTTTCTTCAGCTCAACCCTTGCTTCCCTTAAAAACTGCCTTACTACCTGAATCCTTCCCACTGTTGCCTTCCTGCCTACCTCACAAAAAATGGCAGGCCAGGAGGGATTCGAACCCCCAACCCCCGGATTTGGAGTCCGGCGCTCTATCCGTTAGAGCTACTGGCCTCTCCATTTTCTGAAAGCCACTGACTTGTCGAAAAAGACTTGCTATTTCGTTTCCTTATGCGTGGTATGTTTGCGGCAACTCCGACAGTACTTTTTTAATTCCAATCTGTCTGGAGTGGTCCGTTTATTTTTCGTGGTGGTATAATTCCTCCGTTTACATTCAGTACAAGCAAGAGTTACAATATTCCGCATGGAAAAATGTGCTCCTCTACTACCCCTTGATATCGCTGATGACCCCTGCGCCCACGGTCCTGCCCCCCTCCCGAATGGCAAACCGCAACTCCTTCTCCATGGCAATGGGCGTAATCAACTCCACCGATAACGATACATTGTC
>Ga0209978_10000451_pt1 | contig 15491 bp, 15 predicted proteins | sample BentaG_FD_182805 | JGI IMG/M metagenome (GOLD analysis project Ga0209978, IMG submission 182805) | Deep subsurface microbial communities from South Atlantic Ocean to uncover new lineages of life (NeLLi) - Benguela_00093 metaG (SPAdes)... | ecosystem: Environmental > Aquatic > Marine > Oceanic >... | reverse complement strand
CTGAGCGTCTCAGGCGATCAAAAGCTGGTTCAGACCCGCGGGGGCTTCTACGAGGCCAGAGCCGTGATCATCGCCACGGGAATCCAGAAGAAGCAGTTGAGCGTCCCGGGGGAGATGGAGTTCAAGGGCCGGGGAGTGTCTTACTGCGCCATCTGCGACGGGCCCTTCTTCGCGGACAAGGATGTGGCCGTCGTGGGCTCCGGCAGAGAAGCCGTCGAGGACGCACTCAAACTGGCTGATGTCGCCCGGAGAGTCTACGCCCTCTCCGGCAGCAAGGGCTACAACGATGACATCGAGGAACTCCATGAACTAAACGGCCATCCGAAGATCGAATTGGTAGAGGGCGCCGACCTCGAATCCATAGGGGGGATGCGATGGTCACCCACGTCAATCTTAGCCGCGAGTCTCGGGCCAGGCTTGACGTCGACGGGGTCTTCATCATCCTGGAGCACGTGGCCACCACCGACCTCATGGTGGAGGCGGGGATAGAGACCGATGAGGGTGGCTGCATCATCGTGGACAGGCATCAGAAGACGAATCTAGAAGGGGTCTTCGCAGCCGGGGACTGCGTGTGCGGTGGGATGCAGGTGGTCATCGCCGCAGGGGAGGGAGGTAAAGCCGGGCTGTCTACGCTCCGCTATGTCAGGTCTCTGAATAAGTGATCCTTCCGCCGCTCAAAAGTCGATAAACCTTTTTACATCCTGTGTCAACGCGGTGTTCTGGTTGCTGATGGTCAAGATAGATGTATACTTCTCACCGGTCTGTCCCCACTGCCCGGGCGCCAAGCGGTTGGTGGCCGAGGTAGCGTCGAGGTACGGGGATGAGGTGGAGGAGATACCTTCACCCCCGAGGGGATAAAGAGGGGGATGGCAAACGACGTGATGGCCGTCCCTACGGTCTTCATCGATGGGGAGCAGAAGTTCGTGGGCTTCCCCTTCGGCGAGGAGGCCCTCAAGAGTTAGAACCGGGAAGTAATGCTGCATTTGGGTGTTACTTGTCCAATTGTACGTTCTTGGACTAAGGCAGTCCCCAGCCGAAACCTTTTTCGGGTGGATCAATTAGTGTGGCTTGCGAGGGGGGACCAGGCATGAAGGAATCCATCTCCAGTGTGAAGGGTCGGGAGGTGCTGGACTCCCGGGGGAATCCCACCGTCGAAGTCGAGGTGGAGACCGAGGGAGGTGACCATGGTTGGGCCATCGTCCCCAGCGGGGCCTCCACCGGGATACACGAGGCGATGGAGCTCCGGGATGGGGGGCCACGCTACCACGGCAGGGGGGTTCTGAAGGCCGTATCATCTGTCGAGTGTATCGCCGCCGAGATCGTGGGCTTGGATGTCAGGGAGCAGGGGGTCATTGACCGTCTGATGATCGAGCTGGACGGGACCGAGAACAAGTCGAAACTGGGGGGGAATGCGATCCTCGGTGTCTCCCTCGCCTGCGCCAGGGCGGCCGCGGCTTCGACGGGAAAGCAGCTTTACGAGTACGTGGGGGAGGGCGAGGAAGGCCTCCTGCCGGCTCCGTTCTTCAACGTCATCAACGGGGGGAAGCACGCCGGGACCCGGTTGGACTTCCAGGAGTTCATGGTGGTCCCCCTGGGGGCGGAGAGCTTCCGGGAGGCCCTGAGAATGGGCTCGGAGATCTACCACGCCCTAAAGGGCCAGCTGAGGTCGGCATATGGGCCCGCGGCGATAAACGTGGGGGACGAGGGGGGCTTCAGCCCTCCCCTGAGCAGGCCGGAGGAGGCCTTGGATTTCATCGTGAAGGCCGTGGAGGAGATGGGCTACGGGGACATCGTATCCCTGGCGTTGGACGTGGCGGCCAGCTCCTTCTACAAGGAGGGGGAGGGCTACAGCGTAGCGGGTGAGACGCTCGAGACGGGGGAGCTCATCGACCTTTACGGGGAGCTTGTGGAGGCCTATCCGATCGTCTCTATCGAGGATCCCCTCCATGAGGATGACTTCGAGGGATTCGCCGAGGTCACCCGACGTCTCCCCGTCCAGGTTGTGGGGGACGACCTTCTCGTGACGAGCGTCTCCCGTCTCAAGAGGGGGTTGGAGATGGGGGCCGGGAACGCGCTCCTGTGGAAGGTGAACCAGGTGGGTACCCTTACTGAGGCCTTGGAAGCGGCTTCGATGGCCCTGGGCAACGGCTGGGGGGTGATGGCCTCCCACAGGTCCGGGGACACGGAGGACGCCTTCGTGGCTGACCTGGCCGTGGCCATCGGGTGCGGCCAGATCAAGGCGGGGGCTCCTGCGAGGGGAGAGCGGACGGCCAAGTATAACCGGTTGCTGAGAATTGAGGAGTGGCTCGGGGGTAGGGCCCGCTATCCGGCGGGTCTGTTCGGCTGATATGTCTCCTTTTTCGCTCTGAAAGTCTTATTAATTCGGTTGCTGGTTGTCAGGTGGGGGCCCGTGGCCAAGTTCGGATAAGGCACCGGACTTCTAATCCGGAGAGCGAGGGTTCAAATCCCCCCGGGCCCGCTTGTCCCTCCCTCTTGTGGTGTGGGGGTTTGTTTTGGGTGTTTTTTGTGTTTGTTTTTGGAGTTTGGCGGTGTTTTAGGGTTTCTTTTGTGTGTGGTTTGGTGCTGTTTTGGTACTGGATAGCTACTGGATGGCTTGAGTGAGATTTGGTGAATGATGTATGAGTTTAGGTTTGGGGATCTCCATTTGGGGTAGGGGTCGAATCCCCCCAGACCTGCTATCACTGGATGAAAAAAAGACTTTCGAACAAGAGTGCGTCTGGTGGTGGCGTCAGCGCTCTCGGTTTGTGAGACTGGGTGAGTGATTGTCTCTTATGGGGGGATCATGATTGGAGAGAAAAAATAACCTTGGGAGCCATTATTATGCGAACGAGGTCTAGGCTGCCACTATAATCGGTTTGGCTCTCTCTTCCATCTCAGCTTCGATAAACTTCAATTCCCGTTGGCGTATCTCTTCGTTCAAACAGAGGGGGCATTCAAGTTTATTGGAGGCATCCAAATAAGTCTCCACTGTCCCATGGACGGGGCATCTCAGGGAAAAACGATACAGTGGATGTTTTGACCCCGGGATTTTCCTTTTTTCAAGAAATTTGATGTTTTGACTTCCCGAATCTGATTTTGGGGGAGGGCTCATTCTTTATTCGTCCGCTCTCAAGACTAAGGTTCCCTTGGTTCATATCGTTATGCATGTTGTAGGGGTTCACAAACAATCAGTGATTCGTATGTTCTATTGCGTAGGCGGTGTATCTCCAACCGATGAGGCAGGAGCGTTACGCAGGCGGATTCAATCATGGTAATGTTGGTTATCATCTTTCATGATTTGAGGGCAACCCCCGCGCCTGTAAACCATCAAAGCCGTGACAGCACGCTAATCTTAAACAGGCCCGCAGGAAATTACTATTATTTTATTAATCGAGTAAGTCTTAAACGGAGATGCATCCTATCAGTTTGTGCAGGAAGACAAGGTGAGGATGCAATGGCCGAGGCAATATTGGATAAGATTCCAATCGAGGCGCGTTGGGAGACAACAGCGAAGAGCCTTACTGGAGCAATCGTAGGCTACGAGCTAATTCTGCTTGAAATACTAGGGAAAGAAAAAAGCGACGAGATAGAAGCCAAGATGTGGAGCGAAGGTGGGAAGACCTTCATCCCGATGATCAAGGAAGCATTCAACATACCCGTGGAAGACGCTATAGGAGCCGCGAACATAATTAAAGTAGCAGCAGTTCTGGGCATGGGTCCCGAATGCACGGACGAGATAATCGAGGAAACCAAAGAGAGGGTCGTACAGAGATGGGTGAAGTGTCCGTTTATAGAAAGGGCCAAAGAGATGGGAGCTACCGACAAACATGATTGCTATACTGGATGTACGGCCTGGACCGAAGCGGGACTTAAGGCGATTAATCCAAAGGTGACCATCACAAAGGCTAAGGCTATGCCCCGCGGCGACCAATACTGTGAATTCATCTACGAGTTCAAAGAATAAGCCCCAACCATCTTACCCTTTTTTTTCTCGTGAGGCTTATCGATGATATACCCATATACTATTGATAATTCTTAAAAGAAAAGAGACGTTAGAAACAAGGACACGTAGTTGCGAAGGTGACACGGATGACCCCTCAGCGTCGATTGTTCGACTCCCGTGAACTGGCGCTCATAATCATTCTAAGCTCCCTCGGCGCCGTCATCAGCGTTCCCGTGGGCCATGCCGGCAACTTCTTGAAGACTTTAGCGCTGCCGCCTGGCGCCAGCCAGCTGCTTGCGGGCGTCCACGTCCTCTGGTTGATTATGGCTGCCGTGCTGGTTGATAGGAGGGGAGCCGCAACGACGACGGGCGTCTTGAAGGGACTCGTGGAGATGACGCTGTTCAGCTACCACGGCATCCTCGTGTTCCTCATAAGCGCCGTCGAGGGTCTTGTGGTGGACATAGTTCTGCTGCCCCTCGACAAGAACGACGTGAAGTCTATCTGTGTGGCCAGCGGCCTGTCTTCGGCGAGCAACGTCGCAGTCCTGCAGTTCGTCGCAATGCTCCCCTTGCCCCTAGTCGTGTTCGCTTCCATGTATCTGGCCTCGTTCGTCTCCGGTCTGATCTTCGCGGGCTACATGGGGAAGCGGGTTCTTGGCATAATATCACGGAACTCCCTATTTATGAGACGATAAAAACCGCGCAAGCTAAATAGAATGGAACTCGGGGAAATCTATGGAATCTCGTTCGTTCATGCTCCAGGGAACGCTAGGAAGAATGCTCTCGTTTTACTAGGATTCCAGCGTGAACATGCACGCTTGATAACGATTGGGCCCTGTAAATGCGGTTGGATACACGTCGCACCGGCACAGCTAAGTTTAGGGTTCGTAGGGTTCAGCGTTGTCCCGCAGATGACCAGGATCGAGAGAGACGACTAACCTCCTTATTTTTCAGGCTATTTCCTCAAGTTGCTGAATCCCTGTTCGACCAATTCATCGATGACCAGTTGATGATCTAGCTTCCTGGGTTGAATCCCCATTTTCGCTGATAGGGCTGCTGCTACCCCCGCCGCTTGCCCGGTTACCATGCAGGGTGGTATGTTCCTGATCGGTCCCTGCGCCTCATGAGTCGTCGAAATGCACCTCCCACCCACGAGAAGGTTGTCCACCCCCCTCGGGATCAGGCACCTGTAAGGGATGTCGAACAGGCTGCTGGATATGGCGTCTTCGAACCTCCTCCCGCCGACTTGGTCCTCCTTCGTGAGTGTGTAATCGCCGATGATCCTTCGGGTCTCCCGGACGCCGACCTGGGACGATGTGTCCAGGAGGAAGGCTTCCTCCATTCCCGGCATCCGCGCCTTTACATACTCCAACCCTGTTACGACGGCGCGTCGTCCCTCGACCTCCACCATGGTGAGGTCTCTCGGATCCAGGCCATTCGCTTCGTGTTTGTGTGGGGCACCTCCCCAGACTACGTCTTTCCTCACCGAGGGCCCCCAGTACATGCGGCCGCCCACATGCTCGCTCAGTCCCTCCAGCACACCCCGATGTTTTTCTGGGCGTTCTTCTTTGAACTGGGTTTCCTTACCGATGTCGACGCCTCCGAAGCGGAAGTCGATGTTAATCCCCCAAGGGTGGTTATCGTGATCGTAGGGTGCACCAGCCGCCGCTGCGAGATCTGCGTCCCCAGTTGCGTCTACGAACGTATTCCCGGCTACGGCGTGCCTCCCAGATTTGTCCTCAAGGATGACGTGTTTGATCACGCCACCATCGGCGTCGACGCCGACAACGAGCGAGTGCATCAGAAGGTCTACGCTCGCCTCTAGGACCATCTCGTTCAGCACATGCTTCAGCAGCTCCGGGTCGACGTTCACGCTCTCCTCGCCGCTGAAGCTAGCCCCCTCTATCCACGTGTTGGGTTCACTCGCAGCCTTCCTCAGCCTGGACCCGCCCAGCTCATCCAGCCTCTCGATGGCCTCTTTGACCACGCCCACGCCGTAGCGCTCCGTCTCGACGAGGGTGATGACGAGACCGCCGGTGGCCAATCCTCCAAGGCATCCATACCTCTCGATGAGCATTGTCTTTACGCCGAGTCTGGAGGACGCGATGGCCGCGGCAACCCCCGCCGGTCCTCCACCAGCGACAACTACTTCTGCTTCATCTGTTACCGGTGTCCTTCTCTCCTTCTCAACGATGAATCTCATGCCCTTCACATTCTCAAATTTCACTCATCCGCAGTTTATTTAACAATGTTTACGAGTGGTTCTAGATCCTTGTCCCCCGTTGTGTGAGACCTCGCAACAAGAGGGTGTCGCGATCCCATGGAAGTTCTTTTAATGGGGTTCAGCGGGTTCAAATGTGGTGCAAAGGATGTCCGGGGTCATAAACCACGTGGGCAAGAACGTGAAGATCGGCGAGAACGTGAGGAAGTGGCACTTCACATACATCGGGGACAACGCCGAGATAGGGGACAACACCAAGATAGGATCCCTGGTCCACATCGACTACGGTGTTAAGATCGGTAAGAACTGCAAGATAGAGGGGAGCGCGTACATCCCGCCCCTCACCGTCATCGAGGACGACGTCTTCATAGGGCCCGGGGTGGTCATCACCAACGATCCCTACCCCATGTCCCCCAAGATGGTGGGGGTCCACGTGGAGTCCGGAGCGATCGTCTGCGCTGGGGCAGTCCTCAAAGCGGGCATCCGGGTCGGCGCCCGCTCCGTGGTTGGCATGGGCTCAGTGGTGACCAAGGATGTCCCCCCGGAGACTGTTGTCTACGGCAACCCGGCAAGGGTGAGGTACTCCCTAGAAGAATACTTGGAGAAGAAGGAAGAATGGGAGAAGGACTACCCTACTTGAGGTAGTGGGAGATCACTTTCTCCACACCGGCCAAGACATTCTCCAGATCTTTATCCGTCAGCTCGGGGTGCATGGGCAGCGAGAATATCCTCTTCGCCACGTCCTCCGAGACCGGGCAATCCTCAGGCTCAAGCAAGTCGGTGATGGCCGGCTGCCTGTTGAGGGGTATCGGGTAGTGGACGGCACAGTCGATGTTCTCCGCCCTCAGAGCCTCCAGGAACTCGTCCCGGCCGCACCTGAACAAATCTAGATCTAGTGCCGAGGAGAAGTAGCTGTATGAGTGGTTCACCTTGTCCTCGACCCTCTGTGGCCTGATCCCGTCTATCTTGGCCATGCCCTCCTTGTACATCGCCCCGAAGTGCCTCCTCCGCTCGAGGTACTCCTTCATGTGGGAGAGCTGGTTCAAGCCGATGACCGCCGCGATGTCCGTCAACCTGTAGTTCAGGCCGACGATGACGTGGTGGTACCGAGCGTCGTCCCCGTGGCTTCTGAGCAGACAGCCAAGCCTGTAGAGTTCATCGTCGTTGGTGGTCACTATCCCCCCCTCCCCCGTGGTCAGGGTCTTGGTCGGGTAGAAGCTGTAGCAGTTCAGGGTGTCGAGGGACCCCACGTCTCTCCCGTCGTACTCTGTGCCGTGGGCCTGGGCCGAGTCGCTGATTATGGTGAAGCCGTGGTCCTCCGCCAGGTCGTTCAGCGCGTCCATGTTAGCGGCGTTGCCGAAGAGGTGGACCGGGACTACAGCCTTTGTCTTCCTCGTGATCTTCCCTTTGACGTCCTCCGGGTCGATGATGAAGGTCTCAGGGTCGATGTCCGCGAAGACGGGCTTCGCCCTTGAGTGGAAGGCCATGCTCGCCGTGGCGAAGAAGGTGAACGAGGGCACGATGATCTCGTCGCCGGGCTTCAGAACCGACAGATACGAGACGTGGAGGGCGGCCGTGCCGTTGGAGACCGCGTAAGCGTGCTTCGCCCCGACTGCCTCCGCGAATTTTTCCTCGAACTCTTTGGTCTTCGGGCCCTGGCGTACGTAACCCGATCTAAGGACCTCCGAGACCTCCTTGACTGTTTTCTCGTCGAACACAGGCTTCGCGATTGGTATTCTCTTCTCCGAGGCGGGTTTGCCTCCGAGACTCGCCAATTTAACCATCTCAAAGTAACGTCTCGCTTCTGTTCAAAAGTGCTTCGACTGGAGTGACGCCCTTTTCCGTCTGAAGGGTCCATCAACCCAAATGCAAGGGAGTAGCCTACTGTTTACTCCTGTGCCGCGATGTGAAAACTGTGAGCCGGATCTATTTTTTGGGGATGCCGACCCCTCGGAATGAGAAGCCTGCCTGGACGCAGGAGTCCCTGTCGAAGGTGTTCCGTCCGTCCACGATGATGGGCGTCCTCATCCTGTCTTTAAGCCAGCCCAAGGATAGTTGCCGGTATTCTCTGTGACGGGTGGCCACGAGAACGCAGTCCTTACCCTTCACCGCGGCCTCCAGATCGTTCACCAGGAGCACCCCCTCGAACTCCCTCACGTGGGGATCGTGGATGACTGCGTCGTGGCATTCGTTCTTCAGGAGGTTGTACAGGGGGACTGTAGGCGTGTTCCTGGTGTCGTCCGAGTCCTCCAGGAACGCCAGCCCGAGGATGCACACCTTCGCGTTCCCTAGCTCGATGCCCCTCTCATCAAGGGCCTCGACCAGCAGTTCCTTCATGTGCAGGGGCATGTAGTCGTTCATCCTTCTGCTCTCCACTATGATGTTGGGCGTGAATTCGAAGGATCCGTAGGCGTCGAGGCCGTGCTTGAGGAGCCAGGGATCCTTGGGCAGACAGTGGCCGCCGACGCCACCGCCTGGAATGTGCATGTTCCTGTAGGGGTTCTTCCTGGGGTTCGAGGGGTCGAAGGGGAGGGAGTTGACGAGGCGCCTCACGTCGTGGACGTTGATGTTGAGGCTCTCGCAGACGAGGGCGATCTCGTTGGCGAATGCGACGTTCACATCCCTGTAGGTGTTCTCCGTCACCTTGGCCACCTCCGCCGTGAGGCAGTCGGTTGGCAGGACTTCCGCCTTCACGATTTTTCTGTAAAGGTCGACTCCACGTCGGGTGCACTCGGGGGTCAACCCTCCTACCACCCTGGGCATGTGCTGCAGGTTGTAGAGGAGCCTGCCCACCATGACCCTCTCGTACGAATAGACGAGGTTGAAGTCCACCCCCGCCTTCATCCCCGAGTGCTCCTCCAGGATGGGCCTGACGACGAATTGGGTCGTGCCCGGCGCGACGGTGGATTCTAGGGCTATTAAAGCGCCTCTCTTCATTTTTTCCCCTATATCGGCGGAAACCTGCCTCAGCGATTCGTATCTGGGGACATGGTTCTCGTCCACCGGGGTCTGGACGTCGATGAGGATGGCGTCGGCCTTCTCGTAGACTGAGGTGTCATCTGTGACCCTGAGCTTCCCCTCCCTCACCACCTTCCCTATGAGCTCCTCAAGGCCTGGTTCGTCCCCTCCGATGGGGGATTTCCCGGCGTTTAGGCAGTCGATCTTCCATGCGGAGCGTTTAGACCTCCTCTGGATCCCCGTGACCCTGAGGCCCTCGACATCCGCGAAGAGGGCGGCCGCTGGGATGCCCACGTAGCCCATGCCCACGACGACTATTTCCATATTTGGACCCCTGGTATCCATCCTTTTTATCATGGATGTCTCCCCTTGTAAAAGGATATCATTTTCTCTTCGCACCAAATGGGATGAATTAGTTATTTATCGCACGTAGATCAATATCGTGTTCAGAGGTTTTGACATGGTCAAAGAGGTTGATAAGGTTCTCCGGGTCGGGAAAGAACTCTCGGACTACATGACAACCCTGTCTTATGATGATCTCCCTGGGGATGTGGTGCACCAGGCCAAGAGGGTCATCCTGGACGCGCTGGGCACGATGTACATGGGAGCCAGGAAGGAGGAGGCCGGAGGCATCAAGGAGTTCCTCAAGGGCCTCGAGGCGAACCCCGAGTGTACGGTAATTAACGCAGGGTTCAGGACGAGCACCCCATGGGCGGCCTTCGCGAACGCCGCTTACGCCCAGGTCCACGACTGCAACGACGGCCACAGGGAGGCGGCCGCCTGGGGCGGTTCATCCCATCCAGGCCGGGTGGCCATCCCCACGGCCTTGGCCCTGGGGGAGAAGCTGTCCTCCTCGGGGAAGGACGTGATAACGGCAATCGTCGTCGGCTACGATGTCGCGACGAAATTGAGGGGGATGAAGGACAGGCCTCCGTGTTCCGCATACTGCTCGGCCGCCATCGCGAGCAAGCTGATGGGACTCGACGCCGACGAGTCCCGCTTCGCCATGGGGATCGCCGGCTACCACAGCCCGAAGGGATTCCCTCGGGCAAGGGGGTTGGACACCAACTTCCTGAGCAACGGCTACCAGGCCAAGGTGGGGATCGAGGCGGCCTTGATGGCGAAGGAGGGGCTGAACGGTCCTAAACTGGGAGATGACAACAGGCTCTCGACGAGGTTCGCAGCACGAGGGCTCGGGGAGGAGTTTGAGATCATGAACGTCTACATCAAGCCCTACCCCACGTGCAGGATGACCCACGGGGCCGTGGAGGCCCTCCTTGAGCTCAAGAAGGAGGCGGAGCTCACCCCGGAGAACGTCGAGGAGGTGACCGTGCAGCAGCTCACTTACGGCATGTACATCACAGACGAGAAGGTGGGCGTGGACAGCTACTACAAGAACTGCCAGTTCAACCTGCCCTACATCGCGGCTTGCGCGATCGCGGACGGCGGGGTGGGAGAGGCACAGTTCACGAGGGAGAGGATCGCCGACCCTGCGCTCCACGAGCTTGCCGAGAAGATCAAGGTGGTCCCAGACGAGGGCCTCGACTCCATCTACCCTGAGGAGTGCAGGCCCACCACGGTCGAGGTGAAGACCAAAGATGGAAAGGCGTACACGAAGCGCGTGGATTATCCCAAGGGGGAGCCGAGGACCTCTCTTACTGACGAGGAGCTCTTCGAGAAGTTCGTCAGATGGTCGGGAGAGGGCATCACAGAAAAGCAGGCCGGGGACATCAGGGACGCCCTGTTCAGGCTTGAGGAACTGGGTGACATAAACGAGTTTATGAAACTATTGTAAGACGATTCATTTCATCTTCTTTTATCCCATGTTTTTGGGACAAAATGGGAGGGCTAGACCACCTTCCAGCGGTTGACTGGGACAGTCTTGGACATCCTGTCCTTGGTCTCCTTGTACACCCGTTCGCCTGTCTCCCTCGCCTTCGACAGGATCTCCCGCTCGTCCAATGTCTTGACGGTCCTGTCTTCCATGACGATCCTCCCGTCGATGATGACGGTCTCCCCGTTGGATCCGTAGGTATATCGGGGCAGCTCTGCTGCGATGTCGAAGGAGGGGGTGAGGTGGAGCTTGTTGAAGTCTACGACGGTGAGGTCGGCTCTCTTGCCAGGCTCTATGGATCCCGTCTCATACTGGACGTTGAAGGCTTTTGCAGCGTTGATGGTGGTCATCTCCAGGAGGCTCTCGGCGGGGGGCGCATCACCGCTTAAAAGTTATCGCGTATGCTTGCTTGGATCCACTCTTGTCCTCTGGCTAGTCGGACGTTTTCCATAGGAGGTTACCCACGCGCGGGCCTAGTAGTTTCTTGGGCTGCATAAAGTACATTCCCTCACGCTTTCCCTCCCCAGCGATCGGGCGAAATCCCTCGCCTCAAGGTATGTGTCAAAGTACCCGTGACAAAGGGTACTGGCCGTCTCGGCGCCCGGCTCCTTTGCATGAGAGCAAGTTGCCCTGTGTATTCGAGCATAGATATCACTTCCCCTGCTTTCGAGGACGACGAACTTCACCATTATTTAACCATCTTCTTCTGGTTCTCCCGGTTGCCCCCGTTTCCCGGTTAGTTCGTGGGGGAACTTTCTGTCTTTATAGATTAAAAAGACGATAAGCAACATACCCAGGAAACCGATGTAAGGGCGCAGGTATTCCCAGTCAATTCTCATCATGAAGAAAACATCCGTACACCGCATAATGGGGCGTATCACCGATTAATCTTAACGTGCACTCCGTTATTATTTCTCAGCTTCTTTTCTGCTGTCATATCCACAGGAATGGCACTTGTAGTAGGTTTTCCCCGTTTGATGGTCGAACGTAGGATAGGTTATCCCATCGCACTCGGGGCATTCAGGGTATTCACTTAAATTTAACATAATAAACTCACTTCCTTACCATCGTTATGCACTTGGCAGGACACTCCTCCGCGCATATACCGCACCCCTTGCAGTACCTCAGATCCACCTCCATGTAGCCGTCATCCCGCACCGTTATAATCCCCTCTGGAAAGAAGAAGTGGCAGAGCATACACTTGGTGTACTTGCTCGGTCTATCTTGGGTTTCTCGACCCCCCAGTCGCCCGTCTCGTATTCTGTTGATGACTTGTACGGGACAGCTCCCTTGGGGAGCTCCCTCCATCCAGGCTTCTGATCGCTCATCCTATAACGACATCCTTGTAGGCGATCAGAGTCAGGTCGTTCGCTCTGAAACTCATATCATCCACTGAATCTTGTCTTTCCCTTTCTGGAACTTGATCTCTTTACCTTGCCCGACCAGGTTTTTCCACAGGTACCACACATCCATTCCCTAGCTTCTTTTTTCACCTTTTTGCTTCCACAATTAGGACATCTTTTCGTTCTAGCCATCTCTACTTCAACGTCCGCGTACTGCACGAGCTATCTATGGTGGGGAGAGTTGCAGGCCCTGGAGCAAGGGTGATAACGTCCCGGGAGCAGGACTCGCCTGGCGCGCGCGCCCACCACAAATAGGAGAGCATAACCGCTTAAAACTTACGCGCGAGCTAAAATCTTCCTGCTAATCAGTTTCTCTTCATTTTTCTTCTTCTCTTCCTTAATCATTTCTTCTTACCTTTACGTGACATCTTCTTATGCCGCGGAATCAGCCCTCAACCTCCATTTTACTGAGCCGAATCCCCTTTCTCTGTTTTTTAAAACCACACTCTTTACAGACTAGCATAAGACTCTATGAAGTTTTTTTATGTCACTCAACAAGATTTCTACCGTCTCAAAGAGTAGCGCCGCCCGGTTGAAGGGGGGCATGTAATGAGGATATTTATTCAGGATTCTCCTGGCCAATTCGAGGCGTTGTTCTAAATCATCGTGCTTCAATAACCAATCCCCACTATAAGCCTCGATATCTTTTTTCTTAGATTCCATGTTCATATTCTTCCCTCCATTTTTCACGACACAGTCCCTCATTGTATGGGGCGCATCACCCCTTAAGGCTTATTCAACGTGGGATAATGCGCGCGCCAGGGTGTTGCTAAATTCCTAGAATTGACATTTTCTTGAATTCACACGCGAATTTGACCAGTCAAATCACACCTTCATCCTCTGATGGTCTTAGGATGATCCCGGGACATGTGGTTCACTATATTCCCGGCTTTAACTCTGACCCCACACAAGGTACACGTCGACCAGATCCCCTTCGAGGTTGGTTTTATGAGCTCATCCACTGTCAAGTTGTTGTTCTTGGCCAGTTCTCTTACCTTCAACGCAGCCTCTTTCCTGATTGTGAGGGAATACCAGCCCTTTTCTGGCATAGATCTTCTTCTGTTGTTTGTCCATTATAGTTTGACCGGTCAATTAGACGTCTTGGCTTGATTTGTGATGAAAAAAGGGGCAAAATAGCAACGCGCTGGCGCGCGAGCTATTCGAGGAGCTCCTTGGCTGAAGCAACGATCTTGGCTGTCACCTTTGAGGACATACCTGTCTTCTCTGATACAATACCAGCGTCAACAGAGGCTATCGATTCCACAGTGTCGAACCCGGCACTCCTAAGTTTCTCCTCAGTCGCCTTGCCCACGCCTTTGATTTCTCCGATCTCCAAAATTGAAGCTTCAGGGCTCTCAGCATCAGGACTCTCAGCTTCAACGGGTTCGTCTGCTGGTGCATCAGGTAATAGTTTAATATTGGTTGCTTCTTTTCCCTTAGGAGCTTCAATTAGTTCGAATTCTACATCCTTGCCTATTTCGGGTTGGACCTGTTCCGGGTAATTTGATACATGGAAAAATATTTCGTCCTGGCTATTCTCAGGCGCTATAAATCCAAATCCTCTGCGCGAGAAATACTTTATAATCTTACCTTTCATTCGTAAACACTCCCATGAGTAAAGGTAACTACAATATAATACCTTGTGGTTTTGCGTGCACAGGGTCAACCCGCACGCGCTCAAACCCTGAGCTTCGTGATCTCCCAGTAGAACTCGGACAAGCGACCGATGTTTTTCTCGATGGTGAAATCGTATCTTCTCCGGAGCACGTTCTCCCGAAGCCCCTCGGCTTTCTCCAGCCATTCCCCGGATCCAAAGTCCTCGATCACTGATCCAAATCCACGCCTTTGAACGAACTCGCTGAGGCTTCGATGAGGGAAAGTCAGGATAGGAAGACCACATGCAATATACTCGTAAGCCTTATTCGGAAGCACAACGTCAAGGTGCTCCCTGTTCCTCGAATCGTTGAACCCCGCCCACCCAAAATCATATCGAGGCAACACCTGTAGCAGCTCCCTCTGACCCAGATGCCCGTGATAATGGATGAACGGGCTCTCCTCTCCGAGCAGGCGATATCCCTCGTCTTCCCTCGCCGCGTAGATGTGGATGTGAAGCTGATTTTTCGCTATCTCCCTGAAGATATCCCTCAGATCGTAGTGGTGCCCATCAATTTTGCTCGTGATGGTTCCCGCATACACAATGTGTGTCTCACCATCCTCAGCGGACAGCCTCTCCTCGAGCTTTGTGGGTATCACATCCTCGGAGACGTAGTTGTGGAACACGAGGTCGAAGCCAGAACCGAGGCCGTAGCGTCGTTGTATGTAGCCTCTGAGCATCTCAGTGACGTAGATCCTCCCGTGGCTATCCACGCATGCGGTCTTCTCATCCTCGGCGTAGCCTTGAATCGCTGTCTCGTCATCTCCCTCATAGTAACCCGTGGTCCTCATCGTGAGGGAGTCGTGGACGTCGTGGATCACCGGCGTGCCATCCACCGCATTCAGTGCCGACACGGTCAAAAAGTCGGGTGCGTTGTGGCTGTGGATAATGTGGGGATCATATTCCTCAACTAGCTGGGATACGCTTCCCTCAAGGTCCTCTCGATCGAGCCTGATGACTTCGTCAAAGTACTCGTCTCCGAAGCCATAGAACTTCGTTAACCTTATGTCCAAGTAGCCGAAGACGATGGAGACCTTTTCTCCCTGTGCCTTCTTTAACCCTCTGGCGAGTTTCAACGCCCGGATACAGGGTTGAGGCTGGAGGAACATCACCCGCATCAAATTCACATCCAAGTTCTCAACGTAGGCAGCGCGGGGATACCCCGGGCATCCAGTAGTATCTGAATATGCGCTAGTACTCGAATGGAATGGTCCAATTAGATTTAAACTTGGCGCCTCTTCGATGAACGTATATTAAGCCAGTTGAGCATTTCGCGCGCACGTCTCCCAAGGTAGGCCAGACCTCTCCGTTGTTGATAGGTGAGTCTTTATAATGGGCGTCGGGATAAGTCTACACATTTATTGCCTATCAGGGAGAACCGTGTGAAAAGGAAGCCCTCATGATGGCCAAGCAAAAAGTTCGATACCCCTGCAAGTGCAGCAAAGTCGACCCCCAGCATACCATAGAGGCTCAAGAAG
>Ga0209978_10000450_pt1 | contig 15522 bp, 12 predicted proteins | sample BentaG_FD_182805 | JGI IMG/M metagenome (GOLD analysis project Ga0209978, IMG submission 182805) | Deep subsurface microbial communities from South Atlantic Ocean to uncover new lineages of life (NeLLi) - Benguela_00093 metaG (SPAdes)... | ecosystem: Environmental > Aquatic > Marine > Oceanic >... | reverse complement strand
CGAATTTGCCAATTGCGGCGGGTATATACAACATAGCTTCAACCAGTGCAATCACCGCGTCATGGTCATGCAGCACAAGTGTATTGAACCACTGGGTGAATCAAAGTCAGACTTCCAGATTTTCCTTGAGGTTGCAAAAAAACTCGGGCTCAGCGCCCCATTTTCAGAGGGCGTGACCGAATTCGACTGGTGCAAGCGGCTCTTTGATGCTACTGATCTTCCCAAGGTCATCTCATGGAAAAAATTCCTTAAAAAGGGCTACTATGTTGTACCCGCTCCCAAGGAGGAGTTAAGGGATCCGACATCCTTTCGATGGTTTACGGAGGATCGACTGAAAGACACACCGGAGCTGGCGCCCTTACCGGCAGATTATACCGAACAGCTTGGCAAGGGACTTCAAACCCAATCCGGAAAGCTGGAGTTTGTCTGTTCGAGCCTGGAGAGGTTTGACCCAGACGACCCGGAGAGGCCGACCATGACAAAATATATCCCCTCCTGGGAAGGTCATCACACAACGGAACTCTATGGAAAGTATCCCTTGCAACTGATATCTCCCCACCCCCGGTTCAGCTTTCACACCATGGGTGATGGCAAGGATAGTATTGTCAACGATATCAAAGATCACCGGGTCCTGATTGACGGGTATTACTACTGGATTTTGAGGATCAACTCCAAGGACGCACAGGCTCGGGGAATCAAAGACAACGATCTGACCAAGGTCTTCAATGACCGAGGAGCGGTCATCTGCGCGGCTCAGGTTACTGAACGGGTTTCTCCGGGAACGGTTCACTCTTATGAATCCTCCGCCTCCTATGATCCTGTGGGTGAGCCCGGATATTCAGCCGACCGTGGCGGATGTATTAATCAATTAACTCCCAGCAGGATGATGATTAAGCAATCACATAGTATGGCCGCAAATTCATGTCTCGTGCAAATTCAAAAGTGGGAGGGGGAGGAGGGCATGAAATGAAAAAATGGAATCTGATTATTGATGTGGAAAAATGCGAGGATTGCAACAACTGTTTCCTATCCTGCAAGGACGAGCATGTAGATAACGAATTTGCGGGCTACTCAGTGGCCCAGCCCCGGCATGGTCACCGCTGGATGAATATCATGCGTAAGGAGCGGGGTCAATATCCTCTGATTGATGTCGCCTACCTACCGATCCCGTGCATGCACTGTGATAATGCTCCGTGTATCAAAAAAGCACAAGACGGGGCAGTATATAAGAGGGAGGATGGCATCGTCATTATTGATCCCGAAAAGGCTAAAGGACAGAGGGGTATCGTGGATGCATGCCCCTATGATGCTATCTGGTGGAATGAGGAGAAGGCGGTGCCGCAGAAGTGCACACTATGTGCCCATCTGCTCGATGAAGGGTGGAAAGAGCCCCGGTGTGTTCAAGCCTGTCCCACCGGGGCATTGCGTGTGATCTACGCTGAGGATTTGGAGATGCAGAAGATCATTGAATCTGAGAACCTGGAAGTCTTACACCCGGAGTACAAAACAAAGCCCCGTGTATATTACAAGAATCTGTACCGGTTTACCCACTGTTTCATTGCTGGTAGTGTTGCTGTTACCGTAGACGGCATCACTGATTGTGCCGAAGGCGCCACGGCAACCCTGATCAAGGACTCACAGAAAATAACAACGATAACAGATGCCTTTGGCGATTTCAAATTTGATGATCTCGAAGAAAATGGTGGCACGTACCGCCTTGAGATTTCTTATAGGGACTGGAAAAAGAAAACCATTGAGCTGGGCCTAGCTACGAGCCTCAACGTGGGTACAATCTTTCTGTAGGATCAGACGTGTCAGGGTTCTGTTCACCAAAACCCTTCCCACTGAAATTCTTCCTTGCCATGTTCCCCTATTAGTAGTATTAGAGATGACCTTCACTGAGGTGAACCCTGTGATGGATTAAGCCCGGCCGACGGACTGTATTACGTACAAGAGGATCTATTGATGGTTGACGATATTCAATACCTAAGAAACATCGGAATCAGTGCGCACATTGATGCAGGTAAGACTACCCTGACTGAGCGAATACTTTACTATACGAAAAGGATATTGGCAGTCCATGAGGTAAAGGGAAAGGACGGGGTTGGGGCGAAGATGGATTCCATGGACCTGGAAAAAGAGCGAGGCATTACTATCTCCTCTGCTGCTACCTACTGTGAATGGAACAGGCATAAAATCAATATTATAGATACACCCGGGCATGTGGATTTCACCATTGAGGTTGAACGCGCTCTCAGGGTGCTTGATAGTTCCATACTGGTCCTGTGTGCAGTAGGAGGTGTGCAATCCCAGTCCATAACTGTTGACCGGCAGATGAATAGGTATAAGGTACCGAGAGTGGCCTTTATCAATAAATGTGATCGAGCAGGTGCTGATCCATACCGGGTTGTGGGCCAGCTTAGGGAAAGATTGAATCATAATGCCGTACTCATGCAGATACCAATAGGACTGGAGGGAGATTTTTCTGGTGTGATAGATCTGGTTTCTATGAAGGCTATCTATTTTGAAGGGCCCTTTGGAGAGGACCTTAAAGAAGGAGATATTCCATCTCACCTCCTTGATGAGGCCACTCTCAAAAGAGAGGAGTTGCTGGACGCTGCTTCTATGTTTTCAGATGCCTTGATGGAGGCAATTTTAGATGGCAGTGTCAGGGAGGAATTGATACATAAGGCAGTAAGAAAAGGGACAATCTCAAGACAGTTAACCCCTGTCTTTATCGGGTCAGCGTACAAAAACATCGGGGTTCAGCCTGTACTCGATGCTGTTACCAACTACCTCCCTTCACCACCAGAGGTAGAAAATAGTGCACTGGATATGGATCAGGAGGAAAAAGAGGTATTGCTTTCCTCGAATCCTGATGATCCCTTGGTGAGCCTGGCCTTCAAATTAGAGGTAACCCCCTATGGGCAACTAACCTATCTAAGGATCTATCAGGGCTCCATTGCAAAAGGGGATGATCTGATAAATACCAGGACAAGGAAAAAGATCAAGGTGGGGAGGCTCATCCGTATGCATGCCGATGAAATGGAGGATATCCCCAGGGCCGGTGCAGGCGACATTGTTGCCCTTTTTGGGGTTGACTGCTTTTCCGGGGATACCTTTGCTGATGGCCGCTTAAACTATACCATGACTTCCATCTTTGTTCCAGAACCGGTTATTTCCCTGACCGTATTACCAAAGGACAATAAATCTAATACCAATATGGCCAAGGCCCTCAATCGATTTATTAGGGAAGATCCTACCTTTCAGTCCCAGGTAGACAGGGAATCTGGCCAAACAATTATCTCCGGGATGGGAGAATTGCATCTTGAGATATATGTGGAGCGAATGAAAAGGGAATTTGGGGCGGAGGTGGATACTGGGATCCCCCAGGTGGCCTATCGGGAGGCAATCTCACGGCGGGCGGAGTTTAATTATATCCATAAGAAGCAGACAGGTGGGGCAGGGCAGTATGGGCGAGTGGCAGGGTACATGGAGCCATCAGGTGGGAGCAACTACGAATTTATCAATCAGGTGAAAGGGGGCGTCATCCCCACTGAATTTATCTCTGCTGTTGATAAGGGCTTCCAGTCTTGTCTCAAAAAGGGCCGCCTAATAGGATTTCCGGTTATAAGGGTGAGGATTGCGGTGAATGATGGGCAGCACCATCAAGTTGATTCGTCGGAGCGAGCATTTGTTCAGGCTGCGATCGGTGCCTTTAAGCAGGCCTATTTAAAGGCCAAGCCTGTGATCTTAGAGCCGATCATGAGGGTGTCGGTAGAATGCCCGTCTGAGTTCCAGGGAAACGTTATGGCTTCTATCAATCAGCGCAGGGGCCTGATCATGAGCTCGGCAGAAGACGGGGTATTTACCACCATTGAGGCCGATGTTCCTCTGGCAGAGATGTTCGGATACGCTACCACCCTGAGGTCTCTGACTCAAGGAAAGGCGGAGTTTACCATGGAATTTTCCAGATATGCAAAGGTTCCTGAATCGATTGAGGAGGAGCTCAAGCTTACATATAAGGAAAGAGCAAGGAGGGGGGCAGCATGAAAGATTTCTTTAAGGTCAGCCCGTTAAAGATACTGGAAGGGTCAACCTACCAGGAACTGGGCAAGGGAAATCTGGGTGTTCTTATGGCCTGGGCAGGGCTCGGTAAGACCTCATGCCTCATCAACATTGCATTTGATAAGCTGTTTCGTGAGGAAAAACTGGTCCATATTTCCCTCAAAGATGTACCGGAAAAGGTTACCTCTTATTACAATGTTATCTTCTCCGACCTTGTCAAGGTCCTAAACATAGAGGATGAACACGAGGTTCGCGCTCTTATAGATAAGAATAGGATAATCCTGGCCTATCTAAAAGAGAGCTTTGACCTTACCAGGCTTCGGGGGAACCTCAACAATCTGGTGAAGGAAATAGATTTTACACCAGATACCCTCATTGTTGACGGCCTTGATTTCGCTGAGACTGGTAGGGAGCTTTTTGAGGGATTGAGGAGGATAGCTCAAGAATTTCAGGTAGAGGTATGGCTTTCAGCCCTCACACACCGACACATTACTGAGGTAAATGAAAGAGGGATTCCGTTTCCCTGTAACAACCTGGATGATCTCTTCAGTCTTATCATCCAGTTATCTTCAAGCCCATCAGGGGTCCTCTTAGAACTCCTAAAAGACCACGACCGCAAGGGGATATCTGATGCGGCAATAAGGCTCGATCCAAATAACTTTTTGGCCGTGGAATAATGAGAAAGTGCCTAAAGCCCGCCCTGCCCGCCCTGGCGCTATTGCACTCTAATCAGCTCAATAAGTCTATAAGCCAGTATGTTTTCGAATCAGCCTGATAAGCATATAGGCCAGCCTGCCCTGGTGCGACTTCCCTGGCAAATGTTACAATCGCTGTAGTATTTCTGGAGCTTAAGCAGCATAAGCTAAGCATTGCAAACCAGGTCTGGGCCAGGGTTTTAAGTGAGCTAAAGTGCCTAAGGTTTTAATATAGAAAGTATGTTGTTCGTTATTCCGCCAGCGGATTCAGGGGCAACCCGCAACGATCTACCAATCCAACCAACAGATTCCTCAATTCATAATTCGCAATTCCCAAATGCCTTTCAGTGCACGCTAACAAACCCGTAATGCTCCAAAGGACCTAAAGTTCGAAACCAGCAAAAACAGGTGATTTATTTTCTCTAATTGCCTCCTTCATCTCAATGACATAGTCTGGCCTGAGGTTATCCTGCCAACCAGGCATTCCTCCTCGCCATACATAGACCACTAACTCATGAAAGACTGCCTTGCTAAAGAGAAGTTCAGCTATACTAACCCTCTGTGCCCCCTCTTCCACCAGTACCGGGATTTGGGTAGATCGCGCCCATCTGCTGAGTAGTTCTTCCACAACAGACTTGTTTGCACCTCCATGCGGTTTCTGCTTGAACTCCTCAGGGTTTCGCGGAAAGGGGAACATTTGGTAAACATGGCCGATGAAACCTCTGAGGTCTGTGCCCTGGATTGCACCCGTCAGGTTGCCAATATCCTTTGGTTGATCAATGGAGTAGCCAGCCAGGCTAATATCATCCGATTCATGGCTCTGCTTCCCGGATATGTGCTTGACCATGGTGCAAAAGCAAGGGGCGAAGAAGAAGTAGTTCTCCAAGAGCAGAAGATCAGTCTCGATGTTGAAGAAACCAAAAGCGATTGGGCCATGACTCAAAGAATGAAATGCTAACGGCATGAGATCCTCTTATTTTTTTCTTGCATCTCAGAACTTATAGATTATATCTTACCTTCCAAATAAAAACAAAATCTCAATTATTCCGCCACAAAGTCACTAAGACCCGCCCGCCTCCCAGCCTGCCAGCGCCTGAAGCGCAGCTGATGGCGGGCAGGTGGCGGGCAGGCACAAAGGAAAAAATGAGTTAAACTTCCTAATCAGCAAGGGAAATCTTGGTGACTTTGTGTCTTGCCCTGCCCCGTTCCGGGTCGGGACGGGGGTGGCTGGATAGTAACAGAAATCAATCCTAAAAGGGGAGACCAGGATGAAGGTTGTCATGATCGGGGGAGGTGGGGCATGTATCGTGTGTGCAAACACCCTCAGGGTGCTGAATAATCCAGCACAGATTGATATTTACACAAGAAGGCCCAGAACTGCATATACGCCATGCGAACAGCCGTTCGTTCTCAGGGATACCTTATCGTTTGAAGATATGTTTTACGCTTCGCCAGGATGGTTTGAAAAAAAGAGAATAGGGTTACATACGGAAAAAAGTGTGGACGCTATAGACAGAGAGAAAAAGGTTATCAGGGTGGATGGGGAAGAGATACCCTATGATATCTTACTGATCAATACCGGGGCTGTTAATAAAATGCCGGACATTCCAGGGCTTGAAGGAGACAGAATACACTATCTTACCACAGAATTGAGATATGCGCATAAGATTCACTCAATAATGCCGGGAGGAGAACGAGCCGTTATTCTCGGGGGCGGAATAATTGGGCTTGAAATGGCTGAAACACTGATCAAAAAAGGTTATTCATCTGTTTCCATGGTAGTATCTTCGAATAGCCTTCTCTCACAGCAACTTGATCCTGAAATGGCTGAAAAACTGAATCCTCTTGTTGAAGGTGCAGGGGCCTCAATCCACTTGTCTACGTCTGTTACCAAGGCTGAGTCCGGGAAAAAGGGTATCAAACTCTTTCTGTCAAGCGGTGAAACGCTAGAAGCAGACTGGGCCCTTGTTGCCAAGGGAATTGTTCCGAATGTGGATCTCGCCAAGAAGGCCGGATTAAGGATCGGCAAAACCGGTGGTATTGAGGTGAATCAGTACCTTCAAACAAGTGACCCTTGTATCTATGCGGCAGGAGATTGCATCGAAGGCTGGTATATGGTAGATGGGAAGAAGATCGTTACCGCCCTGGCAACACACTCCAATAGGAATGGCAGGGTCATAGGACGGAATATCCACTTCGGAAACACCGTACCCTTTTTGGGCTCATTAAATACATTTGGGGCGGAGATTTTTGGAACTACCGTTGCAACGGTAGGGATAACAGAAAGAGCAGCCGCAAGGGCAGGGTTACCGGTCTTATCCGTTGTGAGAAAGGGGATGACCCGAAAGCAGATGTTTGACGGAAACCAGGTATGGGCTAAATTGATTGCCGATCCAGATAAGCAGACATTGCTTGGAGCCCAGATTCTGGGCCCAAGGGAGGTCAGTAGGATAGGTGAGAGGGTTATCCTGATGATAGGTGAAGAGATCCCTCTGGGAAAAATCTCTCAGTATGAAACCATCTTCAGCCCTCCCCTGAGCAATGCCTATGACCTTATAACAAACGAGGTGGATATCCTCATTTCTGAGTTGTTAAAAGCGGAAAAATCTGTTAAATGGTAATGTCTATTAACAATGGACAACGGGCGCTACCTGTTCTGAATGGAACCAGGTTACAAGGCCATGCCCAAATGAGTATTTACTAACAACAAAGAAACATAGAGGAATAGAAGAATGTCTAAGGTATGTGAAATATGTGGTAAGAGGCCTGTTACGGGCTATAATATAAGCCATGCCCACAACAAAACGAAAAGGCGCTGGTATCCGAACCTCCAAACCGTGCGAGTTGACATTAAAGGACAGACCAAAAAAATGAAGGTGTGTACGAGATGTCTCAGATCCGGACTGGTGAGTAAGGGGGCATTCCCAAAGATTGAGGTGCCTAAAGTTGAAAATGCCTAAAGTGCCTGCCCGCTCGCCAAGGCCTTGCAGGGCAGACGGGCAGGATGTTCAGGAGCTGCCTGCCGACAGGCAGGTATAAAAAAAATAAGAAAATCATGCCTGCCCGCCATCGCTCTCGCTCAGGCGAGGCGGGCGGGTTAATCCTGTCGAAAAAGTTCCGCCGCAGGCGGCTAAGTTCTGAAATCTGCAATTCTATCAATTCCCAAATTCGCGATACCCAGTTGGGCCACCCATAACTTTAGCTCACTTTTAATCCTTCAAATCCGTTCCACTTTCAAAACCTCTTTGATCTTCTTAATTTTTGAAATAATATCTCTTAATTGATTATAATCGGATATCTCGATGGTAAAGGTGGATATCCCCTTCTTATCTACCGTTGTCTGGACGTCTGCATCTACAATATTAGCCTCGCTCTGGGCAAGGATAGCGCTTATGTTGGCCAGCATCCCCTTTTTGGAGATATTGGTAACCCTCAGTCTTGCCAAATAATTCACATCTTCAGAACGCTCCCACTCTACTTCCACCAATCGATCTTGGTCAACATCCCTGGTGTGCCGGCAATCTCTTGCATGAATGGTGACTCCCCTCCCCCTGGTGATAAAACCGATAACTGGTTCACCTGGCAGCGGGTGGCAGCACTTTCCAAAACGAATCAGCATATCACTCATTCCTTTAACCCTGATCCCGGTGTCTGCCTTCTTTCTCTTAATCCGGTGAACTATTTTCTGGACCAGGCCTTCTGGTCTATCCTCTTTTATGTCTAAAGGAGGAACGAGCCGGTTCAAAACCTGCTTTGGTGAGAGCTTTCCGTAGCCGATATTGGCCAACAGATCATCGACAGTGTTGAGTGAAAATTTATGGGCTACATCTAATATTTTCTCGCCTTTGAGTTGCCTGGACAAGGCAAGGTTAATTTTTCTGAGCTCTTTCTCCAGGATATCGCGCCCAATGGCGATACTCTCTTCTCTTTCTTCTTGCTTTATCCACTGTCTGATCCTGGTTCGAGCCGTAGATGTCTTTACAAAATTGAGCCAGTCTTTACTGGGTTTATGATTTTTTGAGGTGGTAATCCGAACAATATCTCCGTTCTTAAGCTGATAGCTCAGGGGGACTATTCGCTCGTTTACCTTAGCACCGATGCATCTGTTTCCAACCTCTGAATGGATGCCATAAGCAAAATCAACAGGGGTTGCCCCCTTGGGAAGTTCCTTGACGTCACCTTTCGGCGTAAAAACATAGACCTCGCCACTGAAGAGATCCAGCCTGACTGTTTCTAGAAAATCCTTTGGGTCGGTCAGGTTCTTCTGCCACTCGAGTAACTGTTTCATCCATGGGTACTGTCCGGACATCGTTTTGCCAGACTCATATCCCTCTTTGTACCTCCAGTGAGCCGCGATACCCTCTTCGGCAATTCTGTTCATGTCCCACGTTCTTATCTGTATCTCCATTCTCTCGCCCAAGGGGGCGATTACGGAGGTGTGCAAAGACTGATACATATTGGCCTTGGGTAGCGAGATATAATCCTTAAACCGACCTGCCACGGGTTTCCACATGGAATGCATCAGGCCCAAAACCTCGTAGCATTCCTTTACAGCATTCACGATGATCCTAAAGGCCAGGATATCATAGACTTGATCTATATTCAGATCCTGCTCCATCATCTTTTTATAAATGCTAAAAAAATGCTTGTTTCTTCCCGTTATCGTTGCCTTTATGCCTGCCTCATCTAATCGCTTCGCCAAGATTTCCTTTACCTCCTTGATAAACTTGGCCTGTCCCTCTTGTCTCTGCGCAATCCCTAACCGGATATCCCCGTAGACTTTTGGTTCAAGATAAAAAAGAGAGAGATCTTCCAGGCTGGACTTGAGCCAGTAAATACCCATTCTGCCGGCAAGAGGTGCGTAGATATCTAGGGTTTCCCCCGCAATCGCTTCCTGCTTTTCAGGGGGTTGGAAGCCAAGGGTCTGCATATTATGCAATCGATCTGCCAGTTTGACCAGAATGACTCTAATGTCGGTGGCCATGGCAAGAATCATCTTTCGTATATTCTCCGCCTGCTGCTCCTCTTTGCTCAGGAAATGTATCTTACTGATTTTGGTGACACCATCTACTATGGTTGCCACCTCCTTGCCGAACAGATACTCAATATCCTTTAGTTCAGCTAGGGTATCCTCAACAGTATCGTGGAGCAGGCCAGAGGCAATGGTCATCTCATCCATCTTCATGTTGGCAAGAATTCCGGCTACTTCTAAGGGGTGGGAAAGGTATGGTTCACCGGAGAGACGGACTTGACCCTTGTGAACCTTGGCTGAGTAAACATATGCCTTTTCAATGAGATTCGTATCTGCAGCAGGATAATAAGAGACGATCCTTGAAGTTATATCATTTAAGCGAATCATAAAGGCCCTGTACAACCTCCTTTATCGCCGCAGGAGCCTTGCTCACGGGTATTAACGTGAGATCTCTGTCAGAGCGCAATTTTGTCTCGATAGCATCTTTCTGAAGTGTTCTTACGCTGACGGTGACCCTCACGGGTATGCCCAGAAGGTCAGCATCCTTGAGTTTGAAACCTGGTCTTTCATCTCTGTCATCCAGAAGGACTGTGAGACCTAAATCAATCAGATGCTGATATAAGGTTTCAGCCACTTCTCTCACCTGAGGTTCATGGGTTTCAAGCAGGAGGATCGTCACCTCAAAGGGTGCAATAGAGATGGGGAAGATGATACCGTTCTCGTCGTGACTTTGCTCTATGGCCGCCGCCACAGTCCTCCCAATACCTATACCATAGCACCCCATAATAATGGGAGCTTCCTGCCCGTTCTTGTCCAGGAAAGTGGCATTGAGAGCCTTGCTGTACTTGGTCCCGAGCTTAAAGACATGGCCCACCTCTATACCCTTACCAAACCGTAATGTACCACCACATCTGGGGCACGCATCAGAGGGAGTGATCGTCCTCAGGTCTGCATAGTGATCCACCTGAAAATCCCTGCCTTCGTTTACATTCAGGATGTGCCTATCCTCCTCGTTTCCGCCCATCACCATGTTTTTCATTCCTTTGATCCCGAAATCGGCCAGTATCTTGACCTCCAAGCCAATGGCTCCGGCAAAGCCCACGGGGGCACCAGTTACTGCAAATATGGTTTCCGGATCTGCCATGGTGAGTTCTAGGACGTTCAGAACATTTCTCAATTTAGTTTCATTCAATTCATGATCCCCCCGCACTAAAACGGCTACCGGCCCCTGCTCAGTCTGGTAAATAAGTGTCTTGACGATTCTCTCGGGCGCTACTGACAGAAAGGTAGATACCTCGTCTATGGTTTTCATTCCTGGAGTATCTACCACGTGTGATGGTTCTTTTTTTTCAGCGTGGTGAGAATCTTCTTCTTTTACCGCCACCTCCGCCTTTTCTAAGTTTGAGGCATACTCACAGTTTTGACAGCTGACGATGTCGTCTTCGCCACTATTTGAGAGCACCATGAATTCATGAGAGAAACTGCCGCCGATAGGTCCGGTGTCTGCCTCAACTGCCCGGAATTTCAATCCGCACCTTCTAAAAATAGCCTGGTAAGAACGATACATATTCTCATAACTGCGGCTGCATCCCTCATCATCTATATCAAAGCTATAGGCGTCCTTCATAATAAATTCCCGAGCCCTCATTACTCCAAATCTCGGCCTGATCTCATCCCTGAACTTTGTCTGTATTTGGTACAGGTTAAGAGGCAGTTGCTTGTATGAATGGATCTCTTTTCGTACTAAGTCTGTGATGACCTCTTCATGGGTTGGGCCCAAACATGATTCCCTGTTGTGTCGATCCCTGAACCTCAAAAGCTCAGGCCCATAATGCTCCCATCGACCGCTTTCCATCCACAAATCGCCTGGTTGCACACTGGGCAGTAACACCTCTATGGCACCTGCCCTGTCCATCTCTTCCCTGACAATATGCTCCACCCTTTTAAAGGCTCTCAAACCATAGGGAAGATAGTTATAGATTCCTGCTGAAAGCTTTTTGATCATGCCGGCCCTGAGCATTAACTGGTGGCTGATAATCTCAGCCTCGGCCGGTATCTCTTTCAGGGTAGGGATAAAGAATTCAGAATATCGTCTTGACATAGATGCCATAATCGAAAATTGATGAATGACTATTGAAAATTGAGAATCAAAGATCTAACATACTCAATCTAAAATCGGAAATCGAAAATATTCATTCATCCGCCATTTTTTTCACTTCTGTAATGAGTACCCTTGCCAGATCTGACTCAGTCACTTTTTTCACCACTTTACCCTTTCTAAACAAGGTGCCCTGACCACGGCCACCAGCAATACCGACATCAGCCTCACGTGCCTCTCCAGGCCCATTTACTACACATCCCATAATTGCTACCTTAAGAGGGGCTGTAATGTGATTCAGAGCATCCTCAATCTTTTCTGCCAGGTCGAGAAGATCTATCTGGCACCTACCGCAGGTAGGACAGGAGATAATTTCAACTCCCCTCTGCCTCAAACCCAGGGCCCTCAGGATTTCATAGGCTACCTTAACCTCCGCAACCGGATCATGGGTAAGAGAAACCCTGATGGTGTCTCCTATGCCCTCTGAGAGGAGCAATCCTATGCCCAAAGCATTCTTGACGGTTCCTGATATGAGAGTCCCCGCCTCGGTGACACCCACATGGAGAGGGTAGTCAACTCTCTCACTCAGAAGTCTATATGCCGATACCATTTGCAAGACATCCGGGGACTTGAGGGAGATCTTGATTAAATGGAAATCCAGATCTTCCAGTATTCTCACATGGCCCAGCGCACTCTCAACCATAGCCTCTGGTGTCGGGTGACCATACTTTTTGAGAGTAGCCCTGTCCAGAGAGCCAGAGTTTACCCCAATCCTTATAGGAATGGCGCGAGATGCAGCAGCAGCAACAATCTTTTGGATTTGTTTTTTCCCCCTGATGTTGCCTGGATTCAATCTAAGACCGTCAGCACCGTTCTCTATGGCTGCCAGGGCGAGCCTGTGGTCAAAATGAATATCGGCAACAAGAGGGAGAGACACCTGGGATTTTATCTCTCTCAGGGCAGAAGCAGCCTCCATATCTGGCACTGCCAGGCGAACAAGCTCGCAGCCAGCGTTACTGAGATCTTTTATTTGCTTGACCGTGGCAACCACATCCTGAGTCGCGGTCTTGGTCATGGACTGAACCACAACCGGGGCCCCTCCGCCAATCTTTACCCCACCTATAGTGATCGTTCTACTCGATCGTCTTTTCATATGATAGGTCTTTTCCGAATGTGTATACGGCTCGGGTGCAAACCTGCAGTACCGACTATGCCACCATTCCGGTATTCGATACAGGGCGGCGCGCTTCAGTTCACTTGTAGCAAGCACTAATCCCCTATGATCTTTAGAATCACGTGTAACGGCATGGAGATCTTTAAAGCGGGGAAGCTAATGACTGGTAAGTTATGAATATCTTCAATGTGCCTAAACTATGGGTAGATAAATTCCGAAAATGTCGGCTTCCACATACCCGTCTTTTCTTGCTTGCCAATCAATGAACACGGGCTTCTCTATATTGATTATACCAGGTATCACCATGGATTGCATATTGAAGTTAACTAAAAAGGTAAACCATGTCAAGGCGATTTCTCCTGGTCGTAGCCCCGGAGGAGGAGCGCTTTCCATACCTTATGTAAGGAACGCAGGGATAACCCAGAGGGATTGGGTATATTTTTTGGGCAATCCGCCGGAGGCGGGGCCCCCTTTGTTCAGACCTTTAGTTGTCTTTGGTTAGTGCGTTTGCTCCTTTGTGAAAATGGAAGGTTGTTGAAGGGCTTGAATAAAAAGGGTGGGTGCGAGCGAAGCGAACTAAGTTCTGCCCCTATAGCGAACTCTTGCAGATTTCTGCACAAGGTAATGGTTGGAACAGACTCGGCTTTTCTCTTGCACTCTCTTACCATATTCTGTTAAATTAATATAAATAAGTTAGTAGAATTAATACAAAAACCCTCAGATTCCTTTGAGGTGCTGGTCCACTAACATATCCTCAGGTGGAAGCTTTGTACAGCGGTACAATTTCCGTCATATGGGCAGGAGGGCAAAAACTGTTGGCAGAAACTTAACATGCCAAGGAGGAAAATATGTCAGAAGAAGTAATAGAGGGTGAAGGCTTTATCGTCAAGGATAAAAGAACTTTTGATAGCGAAGGAAAGGTGAAGGAGGAATTTAAGAAGGCTCCCGATAGCGAGGAAGCGGTAAAGGAGGAAGGGGAAAAGGATGCAGGGGAACAAGCTTGGAAGAAAGAGCAAGAAACTCCTCCCTTGCCAGAAGTCAATTTTTCATCCTTTCTTCTCTCACTGAGCTCCTCAGCACTCCTTCACCTCGGTGAAATCGCAGATCCTCAGTCAGGAGAAAAAAAGAAGGACCTGGCGTTAGCCAAACAATCGATTGATATCATTGGGATCCTCAAGGACAAGACCAAGGGCAACCTCAGCGAGGAAGAGGAAAAACTCCTCCAGAATCTTCTCTACGATCTTCGGATTCGGTTTGTTACAGCAAGCAAACAAGAATGACCTCCAAACCTGCAAGAGAGCAATCGAGCGCCGCTTTCATCAATCAGGCCACCATTGAAATAGAGGCTCCGGCTAAGCTCAATCTGTTCCTGAGAATCACTGGGAAGAGGGCCGATGGGTATCATGAGATAGAGTCTCTTTTTGTCCCAGTGGCTCTCTATGATAACTTAAAGATAAGTATAATAGAAGAGGGGATAGAGGCCTCGTGTAGCGGAAGGAAACTGCCTGAAGGCCAGAATAATCTTGTCAATAGAGCGGCGCTTTCCTTTCTTGAAGAAACCCGAATCAGCAAGGGAGCTAAAATAAGCCTCATCAAGAGGATACCTATTTCTTCTGGCTTGGGCGGTGGTAGCAGTGATGCCGCAGCAACCTTGAGAGGACTCAACACACTTTGGGGCAACCCCCTCTCGAAGAGAGATCTCGAAAGGCTCGCCCTTTCTTTAGGCGCGGATGTTCCATTTTTTCTCTTACAGAGGCCAGCGGTAGCCAGGGGGATTGGAGAAATACTCGAGCCAATAAAGAACTTTCCAGATTTGTGGTATGCTATTGTGAGTCCGAATCTGATGGTCTCTACGGCGTGGGCTTACAAGAAGACCAGATTAGAGTTGACAGCTGGAGGGAATCAGAATATAATAAAATTCTCTGATGGCGCCGCTCTCAATATCCCAGATTTACTTTTCAATGATCTTGAAAGCGTTACCTTGAGCAAATACCCTTTTCTTAGCTCCATTAAGACCTCCTTAAAAGCATTAGGCGCCCTTGGTGCCTTGATGACCGGCAGTGGCCCGAGCGTTTTTGGTGTTTTTGACTCAGAGAAAAGGGCCCATGAAGCCGGGAAGAGGCTGGTCAGCCAATGGCGGCGACACGATGTGTTTGTTGTAGGAGGCTTGAGTTAGGATGCTTTAGTTCGGTTGTTTCTCATGCAGTGATTACTGGGGTGTCGTCAAGCGGTAAGACACGGGCCTTTGGAGCCCGCATTCGGAGGTTCGAATCCTCCCACCCCAGCCAATATTGAGGGGATGGTTTTTTGGAGCGCGAGAGGAAGATCCTGTGTACGAGCTTGATGATAGTTTGAAGATATTTGGTGGCACAGCTAACATAGACCTCACCAAAGAGGTATGTGATTATTTAGGGATCATTCCCGGAAAGATGGTAAACGAAACCTTCAGCGATGGAGAGATTCGGGTTGAAATCGATGAAAATGTAAGGGGGAGAGACACCTTTATACTTCAGTC
>Ga0209978_10000449_pt1 | contig 15522 bp, 11 predicted proteins | sample BentaG_FD_182805 | JGI IMG/M metagenome (GOLD analysis project Ga0209978, IMG submission 182805) | Deep subsurface microbial communities from South Atlantic Ocean to uncover new lineages of life (NeLLi) - Benguela_00093 metaG (SPAdes)... | ecosystem: Environmental > Aquatic > Marine > Oceanic >... | reverse complement strand
CGATTTGACCAAACCAGACCTTCTCTGGTCACTGCCCCGAATTTACAGGGGCACTCATCTTACTCACCCCAAGGTCACTATGAAGAGAGCCAGAGAGATAGAGATACGACCTAAACAGCAGATGTCTCTCCAGGCTGATGGCGAGCTTTTAGGAGAAACTCCTGCCCGCTTTCATGTGCTGCCCGCCGCATTAAATGTTGCCATCTAGATGGTTGCCCAATGCTTGATGCCTAGCAATGGTTGATTAGGCAAGTGTTGATGTGTCATGGATAACAAGAAAGGCTGAATATCTTTGAACGGATACCCAGCCTCTCTAGTAAGCACGAACCTGTAATATTCTTTTTAACTCTTCCCTATCCTGAACATCTTAGTCCCACACACCGGGCATACGCCCTGAGTTGCCGGCCTGCCATTCTTCATAGTTATGGCCCTGGCGTCCTTCATCTCCCTCTTGGTGCGACATTTCATACAGTATGCTTGCATTTGTCTACCTCCCCTTTTATATTGAGAATAGAACATCCCCTACTGGAATGTCAATAACAAAGCACTAAATACCAGCCGCCACACGCCATAAAAGCGCCCTTTCCTAATTGACACCTCTGGACTTAGTGTTGAGAGTGTGGTTAAATTAGACGTCAGAACTGAGATATGATTAGTAGAAATAGGCATGGAGGTGAGTCACTCCTCCTCAGGAGCTGAAATAGAGAATCCGGCCTACTTGGTCTACGAGGACATTCCCCGATATGACCTGTGGCTCAAGCTGATTCTGGGTGCCATTCTGGCATTGACCCTGGTTTTGGGGATAATACTGCTTTCTACAGATTTGACGGCTGCTTGGGCGATGTTTGGGGTGACCGTTTTTGACGCCCTACTCTTCAAAGCAATTATGCCGCAGCGATATCAGATATATCATGACAGGTTGAAAATAGTTTTAGGCGGTCCCTGCGCTTTGAATATCCCCCTCTCCAGCATAAGAGAGGCTCGGTCAGCTCCGGGCAGGAAAGCCTTTGCTTATTGGGGGGTCCGGTTTGCCACTTCATCCAAGAATGTGGTGGAAATAGTTCGCAATAAGGGTTTGAACGTAGTCATATCTCCAGCTAATCGGGATGCGTTTCTAGAACAACTTAGTCAAGCTCTTAAAGCCATGCCAAAAGCCGAGTTACCAAGATAAATGGTACCCCAATATCTATGGAAGATACACCTCAGACTGACCTGGATGACCTGGCAGATACCACTGTGTCAGGCAAGGGGAAAATAAATAGTGTCACCGTTCATATTAATGCCAGAGCTGGTGGCACTGTAGCACAGACAGGCGCCTATACCAGGAAAAAAACCAACGGTACTGCCCACAATGGCAGTGAGATAACCTTAGACAATAATTATACAGACTACTATACAGAATACACCACCAACCCCTATACAACTGAGCCGTGGACATGGGCTGAAATAATGGGGTCGACTATTCTAGTACCGGCAATAGACCCTCTGCAGGCCGGGGTAGGACTACGACGGTCGTCAGGCATCGGTGCTAACAAGGAGTCAAGGTGCACCCAGGTCTGGGTGGTGATTGATTATACGCCAGCTACATTGGAATCATATAAAGAGGTGACGCACGAAACTGTGTAGGGAACCACGGACCCATACAATCCATACGATGGCGACAATCAAACGGCCTATATGTATGGGGAGAATTATATCGCCAGCCACGGTTATCATGTCGGCTACTATGACCATGATGGCACCTGGAAGGCACAATCAGAAAGTGTAACCTCAGGGTCGGGCGGCACCCTGAGCAGCCAGTATCTTCTGACCACAGACCCCGCAGCGACTGCAGGACTATGGCATGCCGTGGTCTTTGATGATGACCTGGGTAGCCCACCCCTCACCTACGCTGAGTGCGCAAGCGCTGCTGGTTATATGGTTGAGGATGCCTTTGAAGTTGCTCCCAGTGCCATCCCTGAGTTCCCCACGGTGATAGCTGGCATTACGGTTGCCGGACTTTGCTTTGTAATTTACTACTGGATGAGGAAGAAGAGGCTGGCACCTGTCAAAGCTTAGGATTGGTTATATTATCTTGCTGGTGATACTGGGAGTGCTGGTTGTTTTCACTCTACTTCACCCTATGACAAAGGGGCGAGAAATACAGTCAGGTAGCCAAGGAGCAGCTACTTCAGACCGAGAATGAGTACATCATTGAGTTCCACATCATCAATCACGAAGGTGAGGCTAAAAACTATACTGTCAAAGTGTCATTTGATAGCTATCGATACAGTGAGGATGTTTTAATTCCAGATGGCAGGATATTTACTTATATCCACCACATCTATTCTGACAGGATGACCAAGGGGGTTGTCAGTTTTGCCATTTATAAGGAGGGTGAGGCTACTCCCTTTGAGGAGATTACCTATTATATCAGCTTCCAACAGGAGTGAACCAGAATGCCCTCCTTGCCCAATCAAGTTTTTATTAGGCTAAAGCATAACCCCCGGCGCCAGAGAGAGCAATAATGTAGGCCCCGGCTTGCGTTTTAAATAAGATCTTGTATATTTAACCGGGAAAGAATAAACAACTTGAACCCTAGGGTGCTCCCAACAAAAAAGGAAGACACCGACAACCTGTGGTTTTGTCCCAAAAGGGCCAATTACTATATTAAATGAACCTCTTACCTCATTATAAATAGTCTCAAGGGCACTCTTAACAGCATAGGGGTTATCCGCCGGCATGTCCCTTACCTCTACCGAAGGTTGTGACAACAGGTAGGAATTATTTTCCCGAGCATATTTTAGGTAATCGGGATTTCCATAGCGGGGAGGGTTAGTTACTAGGGCAATTGTCCTTGCCGGATTGAAGTGCTTCCATACAGCAAGAGAGCGCTCAGACTCAAATCCCAGAAGTAAGACAAGAATAGTTGGCTTCTCCAATGAAATACTGCCAAAAAAGTTGGGAATTGTGGTAATTTGCTCAACCCCGCGAGTAAGCTTAGTTGCTAAATATCTCTGTGTTGTGTGAAGGAGACGGGGAATCCCCAGGTTTAATTCAATAACAAAGTGATGAAGAAGTTCCAGCAGGTAAATCTTGGTAAAGCCACTAATATCAATGGTAACGAAAGGCTCTTCCGGGTTCTTAGGTTTACACTGTCCCCATATGTTCTTAAGCTGGGCAACCCCATCAATTGGATTCCCTCTCTCACATGAAATGATGAAAGTACCCTCAGTAGTTCTTTTCCCTAGTTCAGTCCGCAATCGGGACAGATTATGGTTAACCTGTCTCTGGTAAAGTGATTCCTCAATGACAAAGATTATGGCAAACCTTGTCCGGAAGTTAGCATCCATCCTTGCTGCGCTTGAAAGGCACCTCTCTTCAAAACTGGCACAACAGATAAAAAGGTCATCAGGGCCGTATTCATTCAACCTGGTTAAACGTTCAACTTCAATTGGCTCTCCAGCTAGCTTCATTTCTGTTAACCATCCTTCTATGTCTTGGTTACTCAGCACTCACTAATGAACACTATAATTGGCTTAATGACTATTGTCAATTTCCCCCGAGTGCGCAGCCAATGGCAAGTAATCCAGAAGAATGCTGGCTATACGACTGCAGGTTTACAATTCAATTGTTTTACCCAAACCGGGCAGGACAACACCAACCTCTCTATCCTCCAGATGCTCAACGTAAAACTCGGGACGTTCACTATGGACAGGAATGAGAACTTCAGGCTTTATCTCACCAGCAATCTGCAGCAGGTCTGGACCACAGGCGTGACCTGAGGCATGTAGTCCCTTCTCGCTATCTGGTACTTCCCAATCACCCTGTTTGATTTCTACCGGAAGACCAAAACCCTTCAGTTCAAAGTGCTTAAGCCATTCATGCAGGCGACGGAAGTCAATCTCCTGCTCTTCATCATGAGGCTCGCTAGAGCTATAAACATAGAGACTGCCTGGTTTGGGGTGAATGCTGGGCAGTTCGTTTAAGTCAAAGAAGCTAAAGCAAAGTATGAACTGAGCCTGTGCTGAGCTTACATCATCAGCTAGAACAATTTTACTGCTGTACTCTTCACAGATATTTCGCCGCCATAAATCAGGGGCTTTACCAATGGTTTTCTGATAAATAGCAAGACTATTATCCTCAGTAATATCAGGTATTTCCGGTTCCAGGAGACGCATGGTCTTCAGGAGATAGGCATCCTTGGGCAAAATCACCAGCTTCCTACCAGTATCCTTGGCAATTTGTAGAAAGGTGAGCAAGCGGTCAACATCTCTGGGAGAGAAATCAGCAATCACTAGACTATCTGAGCTGGCGATAGCCTTTAGCCCGCTTTCATATACTTCATACTCAGCAACGTTACTGTCACGGGGCACATTAGTGCCTTCAATGATAAGTACCTTAGGGTGGAGTTCTGCTGCCTCCTCAATAAACCTTCTGGTAAGTTCAGCTCGCTTGCCATGCAGGCGCAGGTCTCCGCTATAGATAATCCAGCCCGAGCTGGTTTTAATCCCCCAGGCACAAGCACCAGGGATAGAGTGGTCTACCGGAAAGCAGCGCAAATTAAAGCTACAGACCTCGTGAGAGATTAAGGAGCACGAGGCAAGCTCTTTCTGGCGAGGAGTTTTCTCCCAGAATCCCCAGCGCCAGAATTGTAGTGCCTCTGGACTCAGCGTTACCGGGTCTCTATCAGCAAGGCAGAACTGCCGCTGCTGCTTTGCCGTGTTGCTGGTAAGGAAAGCTGCCTGTTTCCAGCCTCTAGGACATTCTTGGGAAGCAGGACTGAAGTAACAGACTCGCTGGTCAAAATCTGCTTTCCCTGAATCCTGCATTGCCTTGGTGATGAATGCTGTCACCCCGGTTGCGTATACCGGGATATCGCTTCTTAGAAAAGAAATATATCCTGAATGGTCAAGATGGGCATGGGATAATAGCACTCCGTCTACCTGGTCAAGTTGACAGTACAAAGGGGATTCTCGGAACTGTTGCCAGAGACCCGGTGTCTCTAAATCACTTCGATAAAGCCCTTCCAGTGGTGGAAGTAAGCCCATCGCCAAAGGGTCAAGTAGCCCGGCACTACTGCGGGGTTTCAGGTATTCCTCATAGAACAGCTTGTGCCTTTTGTAGGGAAAACCAAAATCAAGGAAAAGTCTCCGCTCCTCATCCTCCAAGAGGATTTTGTTTCCGCCAATTTCGTTGATACCACCATAGAAGGTCAGGCTTACCACACGCTTCTCCAAATAGGTTTACCCTCTAATCAATAAGCAAGCAAACCTCTAGCTAGTAACTGAAGTTTAAGGAAAATTGAGGCACAAGTCAATTTTGACTGCCAGCCTTGTATCTTAGTTCTACATAAACTGGGGAATTCGGTTAGGAGCTAGAAGAAGGGTTAAGAGTGTTGAGGAGTTTTGTGGGGAAAGGAATAAGAAACTGCTAAAGTGTTCCACAGAGGTAGTGGCTAATACCATTGGTATTTTGTCTAACGCTGGTAAGGGAGTACGCCTAGGTCTGGTCTTTCTCCAGGGTGACAAAGATAGTCTTCCTGTTCCTATTTTGTGGTCTTCGTATGGTTCCAGCTTTCTTGAGAAGGTCAGGAGCCAATTCCTCTATTAATGGTTCCTCTCCGGCTACCCCTACCTCAGGCATCTCTGCCAAAGCATTCACGATATCTGCCAGTGGGATAGGCTTTGTCAAGGGAATGGTAATAGCCGTGCCCCCATTCCAAGAACCAACCATCTGCAGTATGCGGGACCGAAGCATCTCCTCCACTCGACTAACAAATCTTATCAACTGGTTAACCTCAGCAGGTGGTGGTATAATCAGCTGCACCTCTTCAAGCATGCTCTCAGGCTCACCCTCCTCCTGCAGCAGGTGCTCCTCCACCTTTTTGCCAAATCTCTCCTCATATTCCTCTCGGGATTTAGAGGGGATACTCTCACTAATGACTACCTTCCCGTGGTGAACCTGCCTGATAGCTTGGGCAAGTTGGGCACGCTTAATATCCTTAAGGAGATAACCCACCGCCCCAGCCTCCATAGCCTCAGCCAGATACTCATCATACAGAGTTAGCATAATAACCTTGCCGGAAGGTTGTTTTTCCAGTAGCTGTCGGGTAAGCTCAATCCCGTTCACCCCGGGCATCTTGATGTCCATAAGAACAATGCTCGGGGAAAGCGTTTCTACCTGTGATAGAGCTTCTTCAGCGCTGGCACTTTGGCCTATAACTTCCATATCTTCTTCTTGGGACAGCATGTGTTGTAGCCCGTCACGCACCACCTGATGGTCATCAACTAAGAGAATTTGAATGTCTTTCTCCATCTTATCCTCCACCCTTGGTAATCTTGCAGTTGAAGGAACTAGTATGACTGCGGGATAATCTGCCTTGACTGATGGTAGCCTTTTAATGCCAGCTTGGGAAGTCCCAAAAGGATAATTCTATCAGCTAAAAGGGTCAATTTAATGAGCCTGAAGGTTCACATATGCGGAGGGCTATTTATCGAATTGGTGCGCCGGATGAAAATAAAAGAAACTCAGGAAGCTAGGTCTTTTAAGAAGGGAGAGCCGAGGTACTAAATCAGCTTTCTTTTGTAAGCCTCTGACACCGCCTCAGAGCGATTGCGGACACCGAATTTTTCAAAGATGAGGCGCACACTTCTCTTAATAGAGGCCTCACTCAAAAAAAGCTGGCTAGCAATCTCTTTGGTAGTTACGCCATCAGCAATCAGTCGAAGGACAGCCAGTTCCCGCTCCGATAGCTGTTGGCTCTCCGCCGGAGCAGCCAGCTCAGCTAAGCGGTCTCGACTAAGTGACAGGTTAAGCGGCGAGCGTCCCTGATGGACAGCTCGGATAGCTCTTACCAGTTCCTCACGCTTAACATCCTTAAGGAGATAACCCACCGCCCCAGCTTCAATAGCAGCAGTCAGATACTCATCATATAGAGTCAACATGATAACATTGCAGGAGGGCTGTTTTTCTTTTAGCTGCCGAGTAAGCTCTACCCCATCTACCCCGGGCATCTTAATGTCCATAAGGACAATCTCGGGAGAAAGCAACTCCACCTGAGTGAGTGCCTCCTTAGCATCAGCCGCCTCACCTACCACGGCCATATCTGCTTCAAGCTCCAGCATGCGCCGCAGCCCCTCACGTACAACCTGGTGGTCATCAACCAGAAGTATTCCAATGGTCTCCATTTACCCCTCCTCTATCGGGGACTGAAGAGGAAGACTCAAGCTAATAGTAGTTCCAGTCCCCTTTCTTGTCTTTATCTTGATATCCCCTCCCAGTGTCTCTACCCTCTGTTTCATACCCAGCAAGCCCACATGTCCCACAGATACGGCACTACCCAAGGTTTGCGAGAGGTCAAAACCACTGCCATTATCATGAACCTCAACCAGGAGCCTATCTGCCTGGAACTGTAAGCGTAGATTCACTTTATTAGCATTAGCATGCTTTCGGACATTAGTCAGAGCCTCCTGGACTAGGCGGTAAACAGCTATCTCCACACTTGAGGGGAGTCGGACCGGTGTGCCCACCTCAGTAAATTGGCAAACAATGCCATCGCCCTTCAAGTCCTCAAGGCTCTGCCGCAGGGCATGGTTAAGCCCCAGTTCATCCAAGGCAGGCGGGCGGAGGCCAGTCACTACCCGGCGTAGCTCCTTCAGGCTTTTATCGATGGTGCTTTCCATGGCCGCCAGCTCACTCTGAGCTTCATCATTATTGTCATGCCCTGAGATAAGGGCACTATAGGTCTGAGCACGGTATGAAGCAGCAGCCAGCCATTGGGCAACACTGTCATGGAGGTCAACAGAAATCCTCTTTCGCTCCTCTTCCTGGGCCGTGATTGCCTGTGTCAGAAGCTGCCTTACGCGAAGCTGTTGAGTTTTGAGGCTATCAAGCATTCTAGCATTCTCCACAGCTACCGCAACTTCGTTAGCCATAGTCATAAGTAGGTCTACTTCCTCATCAGAGTAAGGGGAACCGGATTGTTTTTCAGCCACAGCCAGGATGCCAATTAGATTACCCTTGCTCCTTATGGGACAAAATAGCTCCAATCCCAGAGTGTCAAGAGCAACCCTTTCTGCCTCCCACATACCCTTAAATTGTGGTTCAATATCTACCCGCTCTCGCCTGAGAGTCTTGCCGTTGGTGGCCAGCCAGGTCACAACCGGGTTGTCTTTGGTAAGCCTCAGTTTAGTTGATGGTTCTTCTTTTGTCGCTTGCTGAACAAACTGGGTGTTGAAATCACCGCTGTCAATCTCGGGGAATAGCAGGGCTGCCCGTTTGGCATGCAGGTTTTTTACTACTGGGGCTAGCATACTTTGAGCCAACTCACCTAGGTCCAGAACATTACTTATCCTGTCAGATAAGTGGAGCAGCACCTGGCGGTAGTCATAGGTTTCACGATAGAAGATTCGGTCTATCCATTTCTGGAAGAAAGTTCTTAAGGGGTTAAATAGCACGGCCACCACAAGGGCAAATACAGCAACAAGTGCCAAGCTGCTATAGCCTATCCAGCTTTGGAAGAAGATTTGCAGGAGAAAGAGCCCCAGCAAATATAAAGCGGTAAGGAAAATAGTCAGACTGGAATAGACTAAGCCCTTCCGCACAACGAATTTGATATCAAGAAGTTGATACCTCAGGATGACATAGCTGATGATAAGGGCGTTGACTACACCGCCGACATAGTCTATGGGGTATTTCAATAAAGCGGGAACGAGGTCAGAGAGGCCGAGGATGGTAAAAGCAATAAGGCCCAACAATAGATAGACAACCCGATTGCGGGCTGCAGGGTCGGTCGAACCACGGTAATGCCGCACTAAACGAACTATGGCCGCTAGCATAAAAAAGCCGCTGGAAGAGGCCAGCAGGTAGAAGCTGCTACCGTAATCAAGGTATAAAGTTCCCTGGGCAAAGTAGGCATCCCTCAGGATATAGCCAAAGGCAGTCAAGACAGCGATAACCAACCAAATTCCATACCCCAGGTAAACCATCAGGCCAGAGCGTTTCTTGGTGAAGAGACAGACGAAGTGATAGTAAAAAACCATCATCGACCAGCCAGTGACCACTATAAGTTTGCTCCACAGATATGTCTGTGGGTGGGCAAGGCCGAGGTGGGCCATGACAGAACTCAGGCTCCAACCTGTTCCGGCCAGGAGATATAGGGCAAAGACAATGCGTGCCTTTGTTGGCCGGCGTAAGACAATAGCTGCCAGGACATCATAGGCTACAGCGCAGATTAAGGGAACTAAGACATAACTACTCATTTAGGTCCTTTCCCTATCTAAACCACTATCTCTAGCAGCAATTATGCCTTTGAGCCTAACAGTTGTCAAGCTTGGAAAGAGAAAGTGGGTAGCATTCTCAATGCTACCCACTTAGAACTGCTAGGCAAGCCGCTGGAGTACTATTGGATGGCAACCTTTTCAGCAGGTGGAGCGGCTGGAATTACCGGGGGGGCTCCCTTCAATAAAGTGTCAAGCATGACATCAGAAGGATTGATATGTGGTAGCTTCAGGTGGCCTAAATCAGCACCGGCCTGCTGCTGCTTCAAAATATAGGCTCTAAAGGCACCTTCAGGAAGCAAGGTAACCTCTAGTGGTTGCAGCTTCAGCATGTCCTCCAGGCTGGCATAGTCACCATCCAGTTCTCGAAGCTGCCTATCTATAGCAGCGGTGACCTGAGCTTCATTCAAGCCATTCCTCTCCCTAAGCTCTAAATACAGGTGCAAGACCGGCTTCTCCCTGGTTTCCTTTCGTATCGTCCAATCCTCATAAGCCAGTCCGGTTCTCTCCATTGCCTGCCAGACCGTCTTCTCGGTCAGGCGGGTAAACCCGGCAAGGTCAATCATGTCATCAGCCCGACTCACAAACTCCATCTGAGGGATGTTTATGTTAAGCTCTTCATTGCGCAGTGAGGTTATCCTGACCATATCACCGATTATGTACCTAACAAAAGGCCCACCCAGAAAATTGGTAATAACTACCACATAATTCTCCCCTGCTTTTACCTCGTTCAGCAGAACGGTATCTGGCTGGGAACCAGAGTCTGCTTTCCATTTAAGGTATTCCTGCTCGGGGATAAATTCCAAGAGGTTGATATGAGGAACAAAAGCCATACCCTGGAAGTCCCAGGTCTGCATGGCAATAATGTTAGCTTCGGTGCAACCGTATACATCCAGGGGTGTCCGACCCCACATTTCTTTGACCTGCTCCCGGTAAATTGAGGTATCCGTGCCCATTGCCACTATCCCTTTGAGTGACCACAGGTCTTTGGGCAATATTGGACGATGAGCCAACTTACTCTTTATTAGCGCCTTTATCAGTTTCACCAGAATTCTTGGCTTGGAGAGTAAAGGCATAATATTTTTAGTCCCTGTGCCCTGGCCGAATCGCCTGCCTGCGGCAACTAATATGCTGGAAAGGCCAAAAAACATATCCAGCCCTTGGGATAAAGCCTGCTTAAAACCCTGCTCTAACCGCTCCTGGAAGGACATTTCTTCAGCCTCAGCCAGGGGGGGTAGAAAGTCAAAGGGGAATTCTTCCTCAGCCCTAACTGCCCAGATACCTGAGGCATAAGGTCGGGGGGCCAGAGCATAGATAACCTTATCATGTTCCCTAAGAGCAATATCGCCCCTCTCCGTACAGGTGCAAAAAATCATCACTGCCAGCATGGATTCCCCCAGCTCTCGATACATCCTCTCTGAGAGGGGAACCCATTTACAGGGATACTCACCTGACCTGCCCGAGGTACGCTGCCAGGCAATAGGCTTTACTGGTAACACATCCTCTCTCTGCTCGAGGAGGTAAGGGGCATAGTCCTCATAAGTAGTGAGGGGCACCTGCTCCCGGAACTCCTTTAGATTCCTTGGCTTGGCTCCCCTCATTACTTGAGAGCCAAGTTCACATCCCTTCAGCAGCTCTATCTGCTCAAGTAATAGCCGCTGCTGGATAGTCATAAACTCATCCATACTCAAATCAATGAACCCACAACACTTTTGCCATAGCTCTTGAGTCTTGCCCTGCTGTAGCAACTCAGCTGATTTTGACATACATCACCTCCCAAACTAAAGTTCGGCTAAGAAAGACTATGCCAGTTATTAGCTCGTTTGGGAAGTGATTGTGTTCTAGAAGATAGTTCTATTCAATAGCATCTTCCTCCACCAGTTTCTGGAAGACGGTTGACAGATTTTATATAAATGTCTATGCTGGAATTATATTAAGCATGAGTTCACCCGAATGGGCTACTACAAAGGCTTTTGTTCCCGGGTGAAATCACCCCTTTGCGGGATTACATAAGGGGTAAGGTAGCTGTATAATAAGCGGGGTAAAATACCCTTTTACATTTGCTATCTGAGCAACTATAATTTAACTAGGAACAATAAATATTAAAGGTAGGCTAGTCTAATGTTTAAGTGGCTTGAACAGTCGTACGGGAAGGGAAAACAGAAGACAAGGCTCCTGTGGGGAAAAGTGCTTAACAAAAAACAGAAATCGAAGCTCCTGTGGGAAAAAGAGTTCAACATTGTAAACAAGGGACTGGAAGAAAAGCAGGTGGTTGATTTTGTTAATAACCTGATGGCACAGCGTAGTACCTCACAACAAGCCTCTTCCCCTGCGTTAGACTCACTTCTTAAAACAGCAGCGTTACATGTGCAACAGATGACAACAAGCATCAAGGCCAAAGCAGAAGGAGAAGCCCAAACCGAGGCTGCCGCCATTATTAACCAAGCCAAGCAAGAGGCTGAGGAAATAAAGCAGAGAGCTCAATCAGCTGCAGAGAGAGCGTCAGAAGATATCCCATCAGCGGCAGAGAGAAAGGCTGGAATCACTCAGATAGAAACAAAGCAGCAAGCTCTACTATCCCTCCTCAAGGTAAGAGAGGAGATGGAGAAAGAGGTAACCGAGGATTACAGGAATGCTTATTCCCGATTATTCTCTTCCTTACAGAACCTAGAGAGTGAAATACGGAATATAGAGACAGAGTTGAAAAGCAACAGAGCACAGCTGTGGGAGAGTAAAAAGTTTGAACTGCAAGAATATGAAGCGGAACTGCTCAGAATTTCTGGAGCATCTGCTCTTTCTCTCGAAACATCGGCACCTATAGAGATTGAAAAGGAACCTGAAATAACTAGTAAGGAGGAGATGAAGGAACCGGCTCAACTTCAAGAGGAGGCCGCCGAAGAAGAAGTGGAACCAGTTCAACTTCAAGAAAAGGCTGCTGTCTCTGAGACAGTGAAGGCAACAGCAGAAGAGCTTTTGGAGCAGCACCCACCGGAGGAAAGACCTGAAGAAGTTGAAGCACGGGCTGAGCTACTAAAACAGGATATCCAAACCCTTTATACTGGCGAGGTAGAGTTAGCTATAGCCACACCTGTAGACTTGAAGATGGTATCTAAATTATATAACCACTTACAAACCATACCTGAGATACGAATTCTCAATACAGGAGGCTCAGTGGATAGAGGTACTATCATAACAGTGGTGCTAGATAAGCCAGTTCCCTTAATCGGCATAATATCAAAAATACTTAAAATAGAAGTAACACCAGAGCTGTCAGACAAGGGAGGTTCTGTAAAGGAGAAATTGAGTTCACTGCTGAGAACGAGGAAAAGGAAAGTAAAAAGAATCGGATTAATCCTAAAAGGAATCCTCTAGTTGCCAGTAATCACTGAAAACTTACCAAAAGTGGTGTTTATTTATTAAACTATTAGGGGGAAGGAAATGGTGTCAGAGGAAAAAACATCGCGGAAAGACTTAGGTCAGATGCTGATTGAGGCAGAGCTTATTACTGAGGAGCAATTACGCCATGTTAAGGAACTGCAAGCCAAGGATGGCGATAAGATTGAGCGTATCCTACTGCGACAGCGGTTAATCACACCGCAACAACTGGCCTTTTTTAGGAGTCTGCAACTGGGAGTCCCCTTCGTCAACTTGAAGAGGGAGGGGGTTAAGCCCCACGCAATAGCCTTAATCCCAGAGGCAATAGCCAGGAAATACAGTGTTATCCCTGTAGATGTGATTGGTGACACAGTAGTGATAGCCATGGAAGACCCGACAGACATCCAGGCTATTGAGGATTTAGCCGCCCTGACCAGGAAAAGGACTGAACCGGTGCTCAGTACCGCTCAGGATATTCAAGAGACCATTGACCTCAACTATAGGGCTGGTCTGGAGATTGAAGAGCAGCTCAGCCAAATCCCAACCCGCCACCACAGAGTGGGGACGACGGCGGAGGCACGGGTTACTGCTGAGGCAGTGGCTCAAGCCCCTGTCGTCCGCGCTATAGACCTTCTTATCAAGCAGGGAGTGAGAGATCGGGCTTCTGATATTCATGTTGAGCCTCAGGAAGACAAACTACGTATTCGCTACCGCATTGATGGTATTTTGCATGAGGTTATGGCCCTACCCTTGGATGTTCATCCACCACTGCTTTCGCGGGTGAAGATAATGGCCGGACTGAATATTGCTGAGCGGCGCCGCCCTCAGGACGGCCAAATCAGCTTTGACATGGGAGACAGATTTGTGGACATCCGGGTGGCTACTTCAAATACGGTGCATGGAGAAATGGCAGTGCTGCGTATTCTGGATAAGAGCTTCGCCTTTCTCCCCCTATCAGATATAGGCTTCCTGCCTGATGTTCTGGAGAAATATCTGCAAATGGTGAAGACTCCTTTCGGCATGATATTAATCAGTGGTCCTACTGGTTCGGGTAAGACCACCACCCAGTATGCCACGGTTAACCAGCTTGATGCCATTGGCCGCAATATTCTAACCATTGAAGACCCGGTAGAGTATCATTTCGCCAATATTAATCAGATGCAAGTCAATCTGGCTGCTGGACTGACCTTTGCTACCGGACTTAGAGCCTCTATGAGGCTTGACCCTGATGTTATTCTGGTGGGGGAGATACGTGATGCTGAAACCGCTCAAATATCTACTCAGGCATCCCTCACCGGCCATTTAGTGCTCTCGTCAGTTCATGCCAATGATTGTGTGAGTGTTCTTTTCCGGATGATAGACCTAGGCGTGGAACCTTTCCTTATTGCCTCAGCGCTGATTGGCGTTATCAGCCAGCGGATGGTACGTCGTATTTGTCCTTATTGTTCTCGACTTACTGAGGTTAGTTCCGATGAGCAATTGGCGTACGAACGGGAATTAAATGAAGAACGGTCGGAATTCCTTACCGGCGCCGGTTGTAATTTTTGCGCTAATACCGGCTATCTGGGGCGAACTGGCATCTTTGAGGTTATGGTGATGAGCGAGGAAATAAGAGGGATGCTTTTGAGTGGCGCCAACTCTGATGAAATTCGTGCCCAAGCCTATAAAGAAGGCACGCTCTCACTATGGCATGATGGGATGCTGAAGGTAAAAGCAGGCAGCACTACTCCCTTTGAAGTCATCCGTAATGTTTACTCTATAGGCTGAGGAAGGATAATGGCAAGAACCATTGATATGCCCACAAAGGAAAGACCTGTCTCTTACCGCTATGTAGCCGTTACTAACCAAGGGAAAACGGTGAAAGGAACCGTTAAAGCCACCAGTGAGATTGCCGCTGAGCGTCTTATTATTGCCAAAGGCTACAATCCAATAAACGTGGAAGTGGTTCCTTCCATGTTCAGCCTGGAAGAAGCCCTGCCCACCCTTTTCAAGGTCAAGCCTCGAGATGTGATTGTCTTCTCTCGCCAGCTAGCTACGCTTCTCAGGTCAGGCATTTCGCTCCTGCCCGCTATGGAGATTCTCCGAGGGCAAGCAGCCACCGGGAGAGCCTTCCGGAACATTCTGGGGAAAATCGTTAATGACATTCGTGCCGGCACTTCCTTTCCTCTAGCCATTTCAAAACATCCCCAGGCTTTTGATGATATCTATTGTAGAACTATAGCTGTTGGCGAACAAACAGGGAACCTGGAGAGTGTTCTGAATCAAATGGCTGATTACCTGGAGCGCCGGAGCATGATGGCTAAAAAGATAGGCAGTGCTTTAACCTATCCAATAATGGTCCTGGGTGTCGGCGTGGTAGTAGTCGCCATTCTTATGACAGTGGTCATGCCCCAGTTGCTGGGTATGTTCACTGCCATGGGTGCGGACCTGCCTTTGCCTACCAGAATCCTCATTGCCTTAACAAATTTCATGACTGGCAACCAGCTTTACCTCTTGTCAGGTGGTGCCTTTTTTGTCGCCTTGTTACTATGGATGATAAAGCAGCCTGCCGGAAGGCGGTTGCTTGACCGGCTGCGGCTCACCATTCCTGTAATTGGGCCGGCTGCTCTTGCCGGTGAGCTAGCCCGCTTTAGCCGGACCCTGTCAGTGCTGGTGGGTGCTGGACTTAACCTGCAGGAAATAATGGAGATGGTGCCCCAATCTGCCAGTAATCATGTCATCCGTGATGCCTTAAATCAAGTCAACCAGGGACTCCTTCTGGGGGAGGGGCTATCTGAACCAATGTCCCGTATAGGCATATTTCCACCCCTCTTGGTCGAGATGGTTGCTGTGGGTGAGGAGAGCAACACCCTTGACACCACTATGGGGGTTGTGGCTGATTTCTATG
>Ga0209978_10000447_pt1 | contig 15571 bp, 11 predicted proteins | sample BentaG_FD_182805 | JGI IMG/M metagenome (GOLD analysis project Ga0209978, IMG submission 182805) | Deep subsurface microbial communities from South Atlantic Ocean to uncover new lineages of life (NeLLi) - Benguela_00093 metaG (SPAdes)... | ecosystem: Environmental > Aquatic > Marine > Oceanic >... | reverse complement strand
TTTATTGTGAATGGATGTTCAGGAGTAAGAAGGTAACCCAATGCTCATCTATTATAACAAAGCCTGACCCCGAAGTCTGATAGGCTTTGATTACCAGAGCTTACACGATGATAAGGCCTTACCCCATGGTCCTGCGGAACTCCGAGTGTTTGTCCAATGGGGTCAGGCCTTGAGGTTAGGCTTTGGGGTCAGGCTTTATTATGAATAGACGTTCATGATCATGAATGAAATCCACTGCTATTCTATGACGACAAAGCCTGACCCCGTTGAATTAACCTCAAGGCCTGACCCCATTGCCTATTCCTGAACATCCATTCATGACAAAGCCCGACCCCGCACTCATTCAGATTTGGAGATGCTTTAATAATCACTCCTGTGATTTAAAACTGGAAAAAATCTTGTTTCTTTCAATAAAAAATCTTTTGTGATATAAGATTATATCCTAAATATGAGGAGATTAGAGTGGAAATTAAGAAGGAGGTTTTAATGAATAAAAAAGTTTATTCGTTTAAGACATATTTCTTCCTAGGATTGATCATCTTTTTATCTTCAACTTTCCCTGTTTCAGCTCAAAATTCAGATACTCTTTTACCAGCTAAAATTACTGAAGCAATAATAAGCCATCTCTCTGGAGACATAGCTCTGGAGCACATCAGAAACATAAGCCGGTTCCACAGGATTCAGGCTTCAAAAGGCTACCACCAAGCAGCCGAATATGTATTCAGTATGGCCAAAAAATATGGTCTTGAAGAAGTAAAAATCGAGACTTACCCGGCTGATGGAAAAACCCACTATTACATGTATAAATCTTCTTTAGGATGGGATGCCGAGTTTGGAGAACTCTGGCTGGTAGAACCCCACAGAGAAAGAATAACAAGTTTTGCTGAAATTCCTGTCTCCCTCTGCCCCAACAGCCAATCCACTCACACAAGATCTGAACTCGTCTTTGTCGGTGGAGGAATATCGCCTAAAGATTACTCAGGAAAAGCTGTCAAGAATAAGATAGTTTTAGCTTACGGCAGCCCTGGAGCAGTCCATCAAGAAGCTGTTTTCAATCGGGGCGCTTTAGGCATTATCTCCTACTCATCAGCGCGTCCCCTGGATTATCCTGAGCTTGTAAGAACAGGTTCCCTTCGACCCTATGAAAGCGAAGATGGAAAGAAAGCAACTTTTGGCTTTACAATTTCCTATAAAAAGGGAGAAGAGCTGAGAAGAATGCTGGAGCAGGGGAAAAAATTAGTAGTCGAAGCAAGGGTACGGGCAAAAGTTTACCCTTCAAATTATGAGAATGTCACGGCTATCATTCCAGGGACAGACCTGGCTAAAGAAGAGATTTTATTTACTGCCCACCTCTGCCATTATAAGCCTGGGTCCAACGACAACGCCAGCGGAAGTGCGTCTCTTTTAGAGATTGCAAGGACCTTAAAACGTTTGATTTCATTAGGAGAAATTGAGCAGCCACGAAGAACAATCCGCTTTCTTTGGGTACCGGAGATGAGTGGAAGCATTGCCTTTGCTTGGCGCTATCCAGAAAAAATCAAAGATATGCTCTGCGGAATCAACATGGACATGGTTAGCCAATATCTCAACAAGAATAATAGCACTTACTTCATCCTCAGCACTCCTCATTCTCTCCCCCACTTCATTAATGATGTAGCAGCGAACTTCACTGAATTTGTGGGTAAGACAAATACTGAAAATCTCAGCTCCAGGCACAGGTTAAGCAAACCAATAGTATCCCCTACAGGTAGCCAGGATGCCTTCCGCTATAAGATTGCTCCCTATGTTGGAGGAAGCGACCAGTGGATCTTTAACGACGGCGCTTTAGGAGTTCCTATGGTCTTCTTTCTGGTCTGGCCTGATAGCTACTACCACACCAACCAGGATAGTCCTGATAAATGCGACCCTACAACCTTAAAGAGAGGAGCTTTTATTGCCACTGCCACTGCAATTTTTGCATCTTCAGCCTCGTCTCAAGAATCCCTCCACTTGACAGGAGAAGTTTATTCAAGGGGTTTAACCAGAATAAGCCGTGATGTGAAAAAAGGGTTTGACTACCTTAATAAAAGCGGAGAAAAAGACCTCGCCAATGCCTATAAAGAAGCTAACAATTTAATCCATCATTCCTTCTTGAGAGAAAAGAAGGCGATAAATTCCATTCGAGAACTCGCACCAACAAGTGCTGCTTTGCTTCAGTATCTCTTAGAAAAGAGTACCCGCCTCGATGCCTTAGAAAAGGAGACCTCTAAGGATATCCTTAACCATTACGAAGCCCTCTGCTCTCAGAAAGGGATTAAGCCAGAAAGCATCAAACTCAGCCCTGAAGAGGTAGCCCTCCAAAAGATAATTCCTGTAAGGAATGAAAATTTAAAAGGTCCTCTCATTTGGGGCTATCTCCAGAGAAAATTGGGAGATAAAAATCTATCCGACAAATTGATAATTTTTAAACGAGACAGACGGATAACCTACGAAATTTTGAACTTCATAGATGGCAAAAATTCTCTTCTTGAGATTCTAAACGCAGTCAGCGCAGAGTACCATCCTGTGTCCTTGGAAGAAGTAGTGGAGTTTTTAGAAATTCTCGATCAAGCGGAAATCATCAAGCTCCAATAGTTTTTTATTATTATTCGTTATCTTTTTCTACAGCTTCTTTCAATAAGACAAAAAATTTAGGAAGAGCGCCTGTCACTCTGTGCCAGTTTGGGATGAGGACGGTTTCAAAAGGATTCTTCCAGAAAGCCTCTCCTGCTATTCTTATTGCTTCACTGAAAGATTCAACACACAGTGATTCGGCATGTCGGTCAAAATATAAGCCATTAATAGCTGCATCATTCTCGTAGCGAATAATCGCCTCTTGAGCAATCTTTAGGTAGAGATTACTTAGAGTCATAAAAAATCCCTCAGAAAATTGGACTCCTTCCCCACCGAGAGTTCTAAAAATAGATTTGGCAATATCAACAGCCATTTTCAATATTCCTTTTTCTGCATCATCTGGAATCAATTCCTGATGCTTATGTTCGTAAATATCAGCAATATCGACTTGACAGATCCTGTTTAAAGCCATGTTTCTGTATACCTCAGCTAAAGTCCCGACTTCTAGCCCCCAGTCACTTGGTATCCGCATGGCCATAGCTAAATCTCTTCTAAAGGCAATCTCGCCAGCCAATGCATAACGAAAACTGTCCATGTAAACCAAGAAAGGTAGATAGCCCAACATTTTTTCTAAGGAACGGATAAAAGGAGTAAAGAATAGCCGCGTGACCCGTCCATGCATTCTATCAGTGATACGACTGTAGAAACCTTTACAAAATTCATACTCAGAATGGGGGCTGGCTACAGGATAGCAGAGACGAGCAAGGAGAGAGCGGTCATAGTTTATGATATCACAATCATGAATGGCAATGACGCGGCTTTTTCCCTTGGCCAAGACGTATCCGAGAGATATCCATACGGCACGCCCCTTTCCTTCCACTCCAGGAGATAAATCGTTTTTCGCTAAAAGCTGATAGAGCTCTTTCATTCGGGAACCGTCGTTCCAGATTATGGTCACTTTTTTAAGATAAGAAAAAAACCTTTTTACTTCTCTAAATTGATCTGCACTTGCTTTATCCAAACATAAGACAATCTGATTGAGATATTTGATTTTTTTCAATTTCTCCATGATCTCAGGCAGAGCTTTACTTGAAAATTCGCGGTACAGAGAGGGCAAAACTAAGGCGATAGGCCTTATTCGTGAAAAATCTTTGAGTTCTTCTTCTAATCTCCTCAGCTTTGACTTTCCCAATTTATGAAAAGTGGTAATAACTCCGTTCTGGAAAAAATCTGACATTTTTGTCTCCTAAAAAAGGCGTAACCCTAAGCAAATATCTTTTGTGGATTAAATTACATTTGGAATAAGAATAAAAGAAAAAATTTTTTATGTCAATCACTTGATTTTCATCCTGAATTTGTTGTATTCATTAAAATTATTTGGGATGTAAAGAAAGGACTGTTAATCTTTCGAGAGTAGATAAATGCGGGAAAAGTCACCCCTAAAATCACCGCAGGAGATTATTGACATTTATACTCATGTCTTGCAATATCATCACCATAGAGTGATGAGGACAGATGGGTCTTAATGAATAAGAAACTCACTCTCACTTCTAAGACTATCGAAGAAGTTAAAAAAATCCAAAAATCAGATATTCTAGTCGGCATCCCCAGCTACAATAATGAAGATACAATCGGCCATGTTATAAAAGCTGCTCGTCTTGGACTGACTAAATACTTTCCTAAACACAAAAGCGTGATTGTCAACTCGGACTGTGGCTCCACAGATAACACGCGTAAAATTGCCCGAAACCATCTCCAAGATTATAAGGAACTTGAATCAATATTGATTGCTCATGAAATGCATCCTTACAGTCGGAGCCTCCACACTCCCATTTCAGAAATGGTAACAAGCTTCAGAGGAACACCTGGGAAAGGAAAAGCTTTCAGGAGAATCTTCGAAATAGCCGATGAACTGAAAGTTAAAGTATTGGTTGTCGTTGATTCAGACCTTCGCTCTATAACTCCCGAATGGATACAACTCCTGGCAGGCCCTGTTCTCTTTAAAGATTATGATTACGTGGCGCCTCTGTATACCCGCCATAAATACGACGGTACCATTACTAATTCTATAATTTACCCTTTAACTCGTGCCCTGTATGGGAAAAAAATCCGTCAACCCATGGGAGGAGAGTTTGGCTTCTCATTCAACGTACTTCAGGATTATCTAAAAAAAGATATTTGGGATACTGATGTAGCCTACTATGGCATCGATATCTGGATGACTACTGTGGCCTTAGCTAATAGCTTTAAAGTCTGTCAGTCTTTTCTGGGAGCAAAAATTCATAATCCTAAATCTGTAGCAACCCTGTCTCCCATGTTCAAGCAAATCATCGGAACTATCTTCTCTCTCATAGAAGAGAATCAAGAAAAGTGGAAAAAAATCAAAAAGAGCGAAACGCTGCCAACTTTTGGTTTTCAAGCCAGAGTTATTCCCGAAGAAGTTTCTCAAGATTTCAATGACCTTTTCCAGAGGTTTCACAGAGGATTAAGAAAATTTGATTGCATCTGGCAAGAAATACTAAAAAAAGAAAATCACAGGGAACTGGCAAAGATTGTTCATCTTTCAAGGAAGGATTTCTGCTTCCCAAACCATCTCTGGGCAAAAATACTCTATGACTACATCATTTTCTATCATAAATTCAGAAACGTATTCATGGAGATGAGTCTCCCTTTAGTTCTCGAATCCATGATTCCTCTCTATTTTGGTTTTATATCTTCTTATGTCCTAAAGACAAAAGAAATGAGCAACCAAGAGGCTGAAAAAGAAATCGAAAAAATTTGTCTCGAATTTGAAAAAATAAAGCCTTATTTAGTTGAGCACTGGGATAAAAGAGAATAAGGCTCTTCAGTGACTTTCCTCGATTGGACCATCATTATTTCTTATGCTGGGGGACTCATAATCCTCGGCTGGCGGCTTGGTCTCAAGCAAAAATCATCTGAAGATTATTACCTTGCGGGAAGAAGACTTCCCTGGCTCCCCATAGGATTTTCCACTATGGCCACTCAACTTGGAGCCATCTCTTTTATCTCTGCTCCAGCTTTCGTAGCTCTCAGGCCCGGAGGCGGCCTGATATGGCTTGGGTATGAGCTCGCCCTTCCCGCAGCCATGGTGATTCTCATGGCTTTTCTCTTCCCTGTTTTCCATTCCCTTCGAATAATCAGCGTCTATGAATATTTAGAAAGGCGCTATGACGTCAGGACAAGGGTGGCGATGAGCCTTGTTTTTCAAATAAGTCGAGGTCTAGCCACAGGGGTCATTGTATACTCTGCAGCCATCGTGCTTTCTGTCGTACTCCAAATTCCTCTCTGGATTACCATCTTGCTCATTGGAGCAGTGGCTATGGTCTACGAGCTCTTCGGAGGAATTCATGTTGATATTATCTCAGATACTATTCAAATGATAGTCATCTTAGCCGGAATAATCATAATTGGATTAGTTGGCTTGCACCTTATTGGTGGATGGAATTCCCTTTCTCAATTTTTAGATCCAGCGAGATTTAAAGCTTTGGACTTTTCTGCTCACGGCCTTGGCGACAGTCAAGACTTTGGGTTCTGGCCCTTATTCTTTGGAGGTTTTTTTCTTTATGCTTCCTATTACGGCTGCGATCAAAGCCAAGTCCAGAGAGAGTTTTCAGCCAGAAATCTCAGAGATTGCAAGCTAAGCCTTCTCTTTAACGGATTCTTTCGCTTTCCTGTGGTCCTGTCCTACTGCCTTGTAGGATTAATTTTGGGTACTTATGTAGCTCAAAACTCTGAATTCCTGGCGAAACTCCCCAATGGAAACTACGATTATCTCCTTCCCATATTTGTTAGGGAGATAATGCCTGCTGGAGTAGTGGGGTTTATCTTTATCGCCATCATAGCCGCTGCCATGTCTTCCCTTGATTCCTCCATAAACTCTTTAAGCGCAGCTTCTGTTGAAGATATCTACAAGAAACTGAGAAAAAAGAAGCTCGATCCCTCTCAAGATATTAAGTTATCTAAGATATTTACTTTTTTTTGGGGTCTTTTTTGTATCGGATTTGCTTTTTTTGTTGCTGACATTTCAACCACAATAATTGAAGCCATAAACAAAATAGGATCAGTTTTTTATGGATCTGTCTTTGCTGTTTTTTTGGCTGGTATAATCTCTTCCAAGCCCAGACCGCTCCCAGCCATCTTCGGTCTCACAAGTGGAGTAGTATTCAACCTTATCCTTTGGTTATTTGTACCTTCAGTATCATGGCTATGGTGGAATGCCATCGGATTTTTGCTTACTATCTCCATTATTTTTATAGGGAGTCTCTTCTCTCAGCCGTCCTCCAAAAGCCTCTTTAAAACAGAAGTTCCTCCAGAAGAGAACATCTGGAAAGTATCCTATGCAGCCCTTATCATCTATGTCTTAGGCCTGATTCTTTTTTTGTTTTTCTTCCCCAAACTATTCCTGTAGAAGAATCTGGTTCTGATTTTTCCGATTGACATTCATTTTATCTTGGAGGTATAATTTTTCAACGATACTCGAAGAGGCTATTTGATCAAAAAACGGTGAGTTGGTCAGAACTGCCCAAAGATGTTAAGGAGTAAGATAGACAGACTGTGCAAAAGATAGCGGAATTTCTGGCCAAAGTTGGGCTGGAAGTCCGTAGGAAAACATAGAAGAAGGGATGGATGAAATGAAGTCGCATCGTGTCTTTATCAGCTATTCGCATCAAGACAAAGAACTGGTTAAAAAAATCGAAAAGGTCATAAGGGATAACGGTATGACTCCCATGCTGGACGAGGACTTTGCATTTGGACATGGCTTCCAGGATCAAATCATGACTTTTGTCGCTCATGCCCACGTTTTTCTACCTGTTATCACTGAGGCTTCCAGTGCAAGAGGATGGGTTCACCAGGAAATTGGGTATGCAATGGCTCATCATATTCCTGTTTTGCCTGTAGCTTTGGGGGCATTACCAGGAGAAATGATTCAACAGCTTCATGCAGTAACATTGAGTGAGGACCTGCACGATCTAAGAGATAAGCTATCGAAAGAAGTATTTGACAACCTGGTGAAGCGGTACCAGGATTCGAGATTAGCTTTTTTTCAATGTGCCGAAGAGCATGAGGAAAGAACAGCCATGATGACTCAGTATGCCAATGATGTAACTGGACTGGGGAAACATGGCCTTATTAGACAAAAGGGCGGGTTGAGTTCGTTTAACATACCGGCTAAGATAGTCAGTCATCTTATCTGGAAAGAGCGATATGAACCGATTTCTAAGAGTCAGTATTATTGTCGGCTGCAGCGGGAGGAACGTGTTGCGCTTGAGGAACATGCAAGGGAGAGCGGATGCCATCTTATCATAAATCCCTATCAGAAATATGAAGCATATAGTGTTGAGGCCATAATTGTTCGGTTGAAAACACTTCTGGAGTTTCTTGAATCCATGCCTGACGACAAAGTTCAGGTGGCCATCGCTCCTGAATTGCGTCCTGAAGAAAGCTTCACAATCGTAGGTGATTGGTTTGTTGCTGAATGTATCTCAACATCCAGTGGCCACGGGTATCGGCAAACTATTTTTACTCGGCATGCCCCTACTGTCTGGAGCAAGATAGAATTTTTTGATGAAGGATTCAAGGAGCTACTCAAAACAAGTGGATGGACGGCTGAATCATCAAAGGCTGCATCTATCGAAGCTATCCATAAAGTTATCAATGGTCTTAAGAGTAACCCGTAACATATTTACTGACTCACAGACTTTTTTGGTAAATACAGGCCATGACCTAAAGGATAAAGGCCAGGAAGAGATACTGGTAACTTCCCCTCAATCTCTATCTCTCCGAAAAGAGCTTTAACCGCAGCTTCTTGAGCTTGAGGTGTGCCCTTGTAAGCACAGAGGTAAGAATCAACTTCAGGAAAATGCCTCAAAAAATAGGGACTTCCAAAGGAAATCACAATGACTGGAGAAGAGCCCTTTGCTATATCTTGAATGAGCTGAATATGTCTTAGTTCAAGGTCAACACTTCCCTTCCAGGCACGAAGGCTGGAGAAAAAAGCAAAAATAATAGAATTTGCGCCCTTGGCTTCTTCCAAGCCCTCTTGGATAAACTCTTTACCAGTGTAAAGGTCAGCATAGAAATGAACCACTTCAGGGCATCTTTTCTTGACTTCATTTATGAAGACTCTGCCTGCAAAGTAGTTTCCAGGGTCACTGCTTAAGGAAAAAACATTAAATTTTTGGCTGGTTCCGGAGAGAGGAAGAATATTCCCTTTGTTCTTAACAAGAGTCATGGATTTCTCAAACATCCTGACAGCTTGTTGAAGATGTCCCTTGGCCTCTATAGTTCTTTCCAGAGAATCTAGCTTTACCAACTTATTCTTATGAAGTCCTAAACGGGCTTTTGCTTCAAGAATCCTTTTTACAGAGACGTTAATCCTTTTTTCGGATATCTCACCTGAAGAAACAGCTCGAACAAGAGCTTCAATAACTTTGTCAGGCTCAGGAGGAAGGAGAACCATATCAACTCCAGCCTGGACAGCCTTCAGGGCCGCTTCTTCAGGTCCATAAAGGGTGGTTATTCCTCCCATTCCCATAGAATCAGTAACAATTATGCCTTTGAAACCGAGTTCTTTCCTTAAAAGCTCGGTTATAATCACAGGAGAAAGAGTGGCGGGAAGGTCGGGAGTGGGATCAAGAGAAGGGAGGTGAAGATGGGCTGTCATGACGGCCTGAACATCTGCTTCGATGGCCTGCTTGAAAGGGTAAAGTTCTACTTTCTCCAGGCGCTCTCGATCAGCCTTGATAGTGGGAAGACGACTGTGAGAATCAAGGTCAGCATCTCCATGACCTGGAAAATGTTTGGCCGTAGCGATTAGACCATTTTCCTGACAGCCTCTTATGAAAGCTTGGGCTAAGCGGCTTACCTGAACTGGATCTTCGCCAAAGGAGCGGGTGTTGATTATAGGATTTTCAGGATTAATATTGACATCAACCACGGGAGCATAGGTCATATGAATTCCCATTGCTCTGCCTTCAAGAGCAGTAATTTTCCCCATCATGTAGGCCAATTCTTCCGAACCTGCTGCTCCCATAGCCATCAGAGGCGGAAATTGAGTGGCTCCTTTAATTTGATTTCCTGCTCCTCTTTCAAAATCCGAGGCGATTAAAAGAGGTATCTTAGCCAGGTCTTGGAACGTATTTGTTAAATAGGCAGTTTCATAGACATTTCCCCCGAAAAGAATCAAACCACCTATCTTACGCTTGACAACTAATGATTCAAGATCTTTAAAATAATCGCTATCCCTGTTTACAAAGTAGCCAGAATACCTGCAGGCGACCATCTGCCCGATCTTCTCTTCTAAAGTCATTTTCTCCATTATTTTTTTTACCCACTTGGCTTCTCCCCGGCCAAAATGTAATCTATGCTCTGAAGTAGACCGGTCACACGAGGTAGCTATGATTAGAATTAAAAAGAAAAAGATAATAAAAGATATTAGAGAGCAAATCTTTTTTTTCACTGTCAATTTCTGGATATCTTTTTTTATCACTCTCACTACCCCTTCCAGTACTTCTTTCCCTATTTAACCAAGTAACGGAGTATGAATAAGAAAGAGAAGAAGTAGATTAACCAGTGGACTTCTTTACCCCTTCCTGTAACAAGTTTCAGGAGAGAATAAGAAATAAAACCAAATGATATTCCCTCAGTGATGCTGAAAGCTAAGGGCATGATAATAATAGTCAAAAAGCTAGGAATCGCCTCTGTCAAATCTTCCCATTTGATGTAGGTCACACATCTCATCATCAAATAGCCAACTATAATTAAAGGAGGAGCAATAACAGGACGCAAAGTCAAGTCCTGATGAACATATTCTCCTCCGATCATCTCGACCAGAGGACTAAAGAAAAGGGCCACCAAGAAGAGAAAAGAAGTAAAAATATTGGCTAATCCTGTTCTGGCGCCTTGAGCTATTCCGGTAACACTCTCAATGTAGCTGGTAACTGTCGAAGTCCCAAGGACTGCACCACTTACTGTTCCGATTGCATCAGAAAGCATTGCCTGGTTAGCCCGGGGAAGCTTTCCTTTTTTAATAAATCCGGCCGGAGCACTTACGCCGATAAGGGTTCCCATAGTGTCGAAAAGGTCAATGAAGAAAAAAATGAAAATAACAGTTACGAGACCCGTTTTTAAGGCTCCTATAATATCCAATTCAAAAAGAGTAGGCATAACGCTCGGAGGAGCGGCCACAATACCATGATACTTGACAATGCCTAGAGGAATACCCAGTAGTGCTGTGGTTAAGATTCCTATAAGAATGGCCCCAGGTACTCTCAGGGCCATGAGGGCCGCAGTCAGCGCCACACCGAATAAAACCAGAGCGACAGGCTTGCTCGTTAAATCTCCCAGACCAACTAAAGTAACTGGTGTGTCGACCACAAGCCCTCCATACTCAAGTCCAGCAAGAGCTATAAAGAGTCCAATTCCAACAGCGATAGCATATTTCAGAGAATCTGGAACAGAAGCTACTAAGCTCTTCCAGACTCCAAGAACAGAGAGAAAGAGAAACAAGACACCTGAGATGAAGACAGCTCCCAGGGCAACTTGCCAGGAGTAGCCCATTTTGCCGCAGACAATAACCGCAAAAAATACGTTGAGGCCCATCCCAGGAGCTAAAGCAATAGGATATCTGGCCAGGAGTCCCATCAAAAGAGTAGCCAAGGCACTGGAGATACAGGTGGCAAACATAACAGCGCCCTTATCCATCCCTGCACCAGAGAGGATAGCAGGCTGGACAAAGATGATATAAGACAAGGTCATGAAAGTTGTCATACCGCCGAAAAATTCTGTTCTTAAGGTCGTATTGTTTTCTTTAAGTCTAAAGAATCGATTTAAAAATTCCATGGTCATGACTTTATTTCTCAAATTGAATCAAGCTAAAAATCTTGACATCTGGATAAGCTTTCTTGATACATTCGACTCCCTTTAAAAAGCTAAGTTCTACCACTGCAGCAAATCCAACAACTTCACCCCCCAATTTTTTCACCAAATCGACAGCGCTTATTGAAGAAGAGCCAGTAGCTATCAGGTCATCAACGATGATAACTCTCTGGGAAGGAAGGATGCTGTCTGTGTGCATCTCAAAATACTCCAAAGCATACTCATTGGGAGCCTTAACGCAGACAGTTTTGCGGGGAAGCTTTCCCTTTTTTCTGATCATGGCCAGACCTAGTCCTAATTGATGGGCGACAGGAGCAGCAAAAAGAAAGCCCCTCGACTCAATCCCTGCCACCACTTCAGATTTTCTCTTTTTTGCCCAGGAAGCCATCCTGTCTATCAAATAATTATAACAGGCCGCATCCTGTACAATAGGAGTGATATCTTTGAAGCCAATTCCTGGCTTGGGGAAATCCTTTACTTCACGTATTTTTTCTTTCACTTGGGTGATCATTTTTGAGTCCTTTCTGAATTGATTTGTCATAATTTAAGAATAAAAGTTGCAGGATGTCAACCGTGAAAGAAAGAGAATTTTCCTCTCTCTTTTCAATCAATTTTCTTGGTGTAAACAGTATGAGTGGGAAACGGAATCCCGATATTGGCTTTGTTCAGTGCCCTATAAATTTCATCGGTCATTTTAAGCTTAGTTGAATAGGCTTCTGTATAACTTTTAACCCAAGCTCTGGCTACAAAATCCAGGGAAAAATCTGACATGTTTAAGAACAGAACCACTGGCTGAGGTTCTTTGAGAACTGTATCAATTTTCTTGATCGTTTCCAAAACAACCTGTCTTACTTTTTCTGAATCAGAGCCGTATTCGACTCCAAAATTGACATTAACCCGAATTGAAAAATCAGGCTGAGTGAAATTTTTAATCTTGGCATTGGCCATAGAACCATTAGGGATATGTATGACTTCATTATCATAGGTTTTCAGTTTTGTGCTTCTCAAGCCAACGTCAAGAATAACACCCGTTTCTCCGGATTCTATCTCCACCTTATCTCCCACTTTAAAAGTTTTATCTAATACAAGCTGAAGACCTCCAAGGATGTTGGACAAGGAGTCCCTTACAGCAAAGCTAATAGCAATACCTGCAATACCAGCTGTGGCCAAAAGAGGACTTATGTTTATTTTCCAGGCATCAAACACAAAAAAAACAGCTAAAATAATAACAACAGCCTTTAAAATTCTCTTGAGCAAGGGAATGATTCTCTCATCTGTTGTCGTTTTTGTCTTGAATTTCCATTCTTTCGCCCATTGTTGAGAAAAGTTATTGATAATTTTAATGAAGAAAACGGAGATGATAATGACTAAAAAGCTAACGATTAAGCTGTTTAAGATGTTAGAAATTGCTGGCTTTAACTCAAAATATTGTAACCCAATTCGAAAGCCAATAATAAAAATAATATAAAAAATTATGGAAGAAAGGCTTTTAAGGACTAAATCATCCAATTTGGTCTTGGTTTTCTCAGCAAGAGGTTTCAATAACTTCTTCACAATAAGCTTAGCTAAAAAGGAAATAATCAGGGTAATGACTAAAACTAAGAGGAATTTCAAATAATCTTTACCAGATATTAATTTTACTAAGTCAGTAATTATTTTCATTTTGAATTTCTCCTTTATTTCATTCCAAAACTCTAATATTTATACTAAAATTGCCTTTTTATTTCAATTCCATTAAACACAAACCTCTCTTTTAATAACCTCTAATCTTAATCTAGGTTGTTTGAGGCTTCTTGACTTGTTATAATTTCTGCTCAAAGGGCAACTTTAAAGGAAAGTACTGTTTAATCAAGTTCATTCAAAAAAAACGAGAACTCATGAAAAATATTAATTGGAAACTCTGTTTAGTGGCAGATGCAGAAGCAGCAGGCGATAAAAATATCATCTCCGTCATTCTGGAAGCTGTTGAGGGTGGAGCAAGTCTTGTTCAAATAAGAGGAAAAAAGCTAAAGACCCGACAATTCCTTGAAATGGGTCTAAAAGCGACTTCTATTTTGAAGGCCAAAAACATCCCTTTGATCATTAACGACAGAGTAGACATCGCCCTATCCTGTGAGGCAGATGGAGTTCATTTAGGCCCGCACGATTTACCGCTTTTCTTTGCTCGAAAAATTCTGGGCGGGAATAAATTGATTGGAGTGTCGGTCAATACAGTAAAGGAAGCCGTAGAGGCTGAAAAGGGAGGAGCAGATTACTTAGGAGTAGGGCCTATATTTTTCACTCAAACTAAAAAAGACTTAAGACCTACTCTCGGCTTAGAGGGACTTCGAAGCATAAGAGAGAGGGTAAAAGTCCCTCTTCTGGCTATTGGAGGAATTAATCTGGAAAATGCAAGAGAAATTATTAAAGCTGGAGCTGACGGGATAGCTGTTGTCTCGGCTATTCTGGCAGCTGAGGATGTTCGCCTGGCCACTCGAGAATTAAGAGAAGCAGTCGGAAATATTAGTAAACAGTAAGCAGCAGCCTGGAATTGATAAATAGCAGTTGAAAAAGATATGTGGAAAATTGAAAACTGGAGGAAAGAGACAATAAATTCAAAATTATAAATCTTAAAAACGGATCTTTATCTTTCTCTGGTCTCCCTCTCCTATTACAAAAGTGATTTTAATTGCATCTAATTCAAACTTTATCTTTTCAGCCCATTCCACAACAATAATGCCCTTTCCAAGATAATCTTCCCAGCCTAAATCCAGTATCTCTGTATTTTTCTCAAGGCGATAGAGGTCTATATGATAGATTGAATATTTTGCTTGATAGATGTTAATGACAGTAAACGAGGGACTGCAAACCTGATGGGTATCCTTCAGTCCCAGACCTGAAGCTATGCCTTTGGCAAAGACAGTTTTTCCTGCTCCAAGGTCTCCTGTTAATAGGATCACTTCCTTGCCCTTAAAATCTCTAGCAAGCTTCTTGGCCAAAAGAAAGGTCTCTCTCTCAGAGTCAGTTGTATATTCCTTCTCTTTTCTCTTGCCTCTTTTATCCTTCATTTTCTATTTTTAACTCTTCCCTTCTGAAGATTTTCGTACCATCCTTATTATTAAAATTATATAAGTTCTAAAAACCTGATCCTATTCATTTTTCGAAAATTCTAATATAAAAGCAAGCTGAATTATCAGGACTGAAATAAGAATAAGAGGAAGTTGACATCGTTTTTTTTAGTTATAATATTTTTTTCCCGGCCAGTCCAGGTTGTCTATTTTATCTAACCAATCAGCATTTAAGGTCATTGATTTTAAAATTTTTTTATGTTAATAGAAAAAAAGAATTATTAAAGGAGGTCTCATATGACTTTTAAAATCGGAATAAATGGATTCGGCCGCATCGGAAGAAACATTTTTCGTGCTTCTTTCGAAGAATCTGAATTCGATTTTGTGGCTGTCAACGATATCACTGATGCCAAAACATTAGCTCATCTTCTGAAATATGATTCAGTTCTCGGAATTTTAAAGGCAGATATAAAAGCCTCTGACGACGCAATAATAGTCAATAATAAAGAAATTAAAGTACTATCCGAGAGAAATCCTTCGAATCTTCCCTGGAAAGATTTAGGAGTTTCTATCGTTATTGAAGCCACAGGGTTGTTTCGCAAAAGGGAGGATGCTGCCAAGCACATCAATGATGGAGGCGCTGAAAAAGTCATCATTACAGCTCCTGCCACAGACCCTGATATAGCCATCGTCCTTGGGGTTAACGAAGAAAAGTATAATCCCGAAAAACACCACATCATTTCCAATGCATCCTGCACAACTAACTGCCTTGCTCCTGTGGTCAAAGTCTTGCATGAAGAGTTTGGAATCGAAAAGGCTTTTATGACCACAATTCATGCCTACACCATGGACCAGAAGCTCTTAGATGGTCCTCACAAGGATCTGCGCCGGGCCAGAGCTGCAGCGATTTCACAAATTCCCACCACCACCGGAGCTGCCAAGGCTGTGGGACTTGTTTTGCCTGAGCTTAAGGGAAAAATTGATGGTATTGCTATTAGAGTCCCTACTCCTAATGTATCTGTCGTTGATTTGGT
>Ga0209978_10000446_pt1 | contig 15575 bp, 20 predicted proteins | sample BentaG_FD_182805 | JGI IMG/M metagenome (GOLD analysis project Ga0209978, IMG submission 182805) | Deep subsurface microbial communities from South Atlantic Ocean to uncover new lineages of life (NeLLi) - Benguela_00093 metaG (SPAdes)... | ecosystem: Environmental > Aquatic > Marine > Oceanic >... | reverse complement strand
TACCCCGGGTTCAGTTACACAATAATCCGAATAGACAGTCTTGTCGGGGGTATACTACTCTTACTATTTTACCTGATATTCTTCGAGCCCATGATGCTCTCCTCTTTCGGAACTACTCCCGGGAAGTCCTTACTGGGAATAAAGATACGTGATCTATCCGGAAAGAATATTTCCTATGCCACAGGAATGAAAAGAGGATCCCTTCTCTGGTTAAATGGTATGGGGATGGGAATTCCCTTTATTGCATTTTTCACTATGATATTTGCTTACAACAAATTAAAGAGAAACGGAATAACCAGCTGGGATGAGAAATGCGGAATCAGCGTAATACATGACCAATTAAGTATTTTCAGGGTCATTATATTTATAACCATATTTATCTTCTGTTTATTTATATGGGCTGGATTTATGAGTAATTTTTAGAAAAGGGAGACTGACTAATAAATAGGAACAGGTATCCCTATTTAAACAAAAAATATAATGCTTTTTTGCTATACATAACAAAGCTTTATCGGACAAGATAAACCTTCATATATTTCTTTTTAGAATGTCCGATAGAGTCTTGTTATGTAGGTGGGGGCTTTCAATTAAACTTCTTAGCAAAAAAAGCTCCTGGCGGGCGGTCTCTTGATATGATTGTGGACAGTGGCAGTTTCGGCGGAACGTGAGAAGAGTAGCCGGAGATGTTCAGGGTTACTGTAATAGGTTAATAGAAGAGACTGAAAATCATTATTGATGTTTAAGCTCTTTATAAATGGAAGTTATTAAACTCTCAATACCCGGCACCGCATTGTTAAATAAATTGAGAACATTAATATTAGTGCCTTCAAAAGCAAAGGACACCCAAATAGTCTTTTTGTGTTGAAGGGTAGATGGCGCTGTTTCAATTCCTTCTGGAGTGAATTGAGCTGGTACCCCAAAAATCTTTACCGCGCCTGGTTTTGAGATAACGCTTACTTTTGGATTATTGATAATTGTACTAACGCTACCGTGAGGTCCTTGCACGGTGTATGTTCCAGTTTCCTCACGAGTTTGTGGAGTTAGTTTATCATGCTTATTTTCATTATTAATGACGCATAAATCATAAACCCAAGAATTATTACAAGCGAAAGGTTGGACATTTTTTATCAATTCATATATTGATGGAGAAAAAATATCAAGATCTGGTAAATATCTCCCAATGCTAGACTTGAAGTCATTTCCCTTTTTACCGTATGGAAAATAAATATTGGATGGGTCAGATTTGCCAGGCTTTTGTCGATGGGGCTTGCAAATATCTTCATAGATGTCGCGTGCAGTGTAATCCAGTATGCTACGCAAATTTTCCATTAAATTCTTAACCTTTACACGAATATCAAGCGATTTATCTTTTAGAGACTTATTATACAATGCTTTCACTTTCATGTATTGCTCTTTGGATTCCTTTATAAGTGTAATGACATCTTCATATCGTTTCATTTTACAATTCTCCCCCCTTTGTCAGGGTCTTTTGTTTACCTTAAAACAATCTAACTACTTTGTTTGTGCACGATCCTAGGTGAAGTTTCGAAAATTAATCACTAATTTTCCTTGTGGTATATCTTTATAGATTCTTATGCTTATTATAACTATTTTTATTAATTCTACAAATAGTAATTTTATGTATAGGCAAGTCAAGGGTCCTTCTTGTATCGGGGAGAATTTATTTTTGCTTTAGTAGTCGGGTTTATTTGTTTAATTAATGCAGTCATAAAAAAAGGGGAATGTTATTTTTATAGCATTCCCCAAAAAGAGACAAAGAAAAGGAATGCACTACTAAACCTTTCCCTTGCATATCAAATATATCACGGGTTTAAGAAAATATCAAATGATAATTATAAACACGATAGGTAAGTTTTAAAGTTAACCAGGGGGGGTAAAATGAAGGGGAATGATTACAATATTAGATGTCTGGCACAAAATGCTCTTGGCGGGCGGTCGTGGTAGGGATGAGATGACCAGAAGTTATTTACCAGGAAGTCAATAAAAGCAGGTTAACAGATCATTTTAATAAAATACCGAGGGAGAGAGGAAAAGAGCCCATTTACAATAGACTTTAATGCATTTGTTTATACCTTCTTTTAACTGTAATTATTTTAGTAAGAGTGAATTAATGGAGTGAGAGAAAAGCCTCTTTGCTGATTAGGGAAAAGACACATTTAAGCCTGATCTATTTCAATAATATTCTTAATGATTATTATATTCTAGGTGAGGGATTATATTAAAATGGCGGAAACCACCATTTCATATAACGTTCCTGGGCTTTGCGAAGTCAGCCGAAGGCTGATTTCGGCGAAGTGAAACGAAGCCGCAAAGCCCGTGTTGTGTGACCGTTGCGTCTTTTCGCCTCTCGTGGTCTTACTATACTATATTCAATCGGTTCTTTGAATGATCAGTGAAGGTATATCTATTACCTGAGCAAGTAAGTTTGCGTATTCGATAAGCACGCCACGGACATCTTTTAGAACACCCCGTAACTCCTCATTCTTATCCCATTGTCTCTCATGTTCCAAGGGAGAAACGGAACTCTCCTTGGTACTTTCGTAGTCAAGAAGAAGAGGATGCCATTTCGCTAAGACTGGTCGTAGCACAGCATTTAAGATAGCCACAGCGAGATAGCCAAATGACAGCTTGTCTTTACCCTTCGGTTGCGCAACGGAAGGACCATATTTGCGTAGGATTATTCTGGTTGTGTCGAAAAGTGTGTAAAGTGAAGAAAGTGCTTCTCGAAGCAATCCCTCGCCAGGCTTCAGTTCCGCTACAGAAATGCGGGTAATCAGTTCAACATACATCTCCCAAGCTGCTTTTCGCTCACTCTCATCTGGTTTCCAAACTCCCTCTACTCCACCGATGTAAGGTAACTTAAGACTAACTTTCACACTGGTAAGCTTTGCCATAGTTTTTTTCTCCTTTACGGACACACCCTGTTATTCTTAAACCTGTCCTGGGGATTTACAATAAGATGCGCCCTACTGGTGCGCGATTGGAAGGCGTCCTCAATCTGGTTAGCCAGAGTGTCCTTGCGTGTCGGATAATCGATTACTCTTGCATAGCAATCTTTTTGTTGGTCATTTTGCTTAAGGTTTTTATTAAGCCTGTCGGGATATCCGATCTTATTGTAACTTGGTAATTTAATTCCTAACAATCCGTTAGGAGTGGTTGTCTCTCCATGGCGGAGTGATGCCTGAATTTCCCAGTCCACATAGCGACGAGCCCAGGTACATTTACCGATTAATACAATCGTTACGGTGGAATCTTTCAAATACAATTTTCGGATCTGGCTCATAACATAATCTGTATTTGTGCTATCGATGATATCTTGCTCCATGCCAGCACCGAGCACTCGGGTAATAAAGACTTCACGCTCGTGGTCGAAGGTATCAATAAAATCATTCACTTCATCTATATCATCTTCATGGTGCGATATAAACACCTTGTGTCTTATTTCACTCATTGTTACACCTCCTTTTATTTAATTAATGACGCAATGTTACATAACTTAAAATAATCGAAGTACTTCGTTTATGCATGACTCTAGGTGGAGTTTCGAAAATTAACCACTAATTTTCCTTGTGGTATATCTTTATAGATTCTTACGCTTATCATAAACTATTTTTATTAATTCTACAAATGATAATTTTATATATAGGTAGATCTACGCCTTTTTATGTTTATAAAATAAGGAGTAATTCTAAGGAAATCAAAGGAAAATACACTTTTATCTATATAGGTTAAAGGGGATGCTTTAATCTTGACTATATTAGTCAGGTATGGTAAAATATAATATATCTTGCTTAGCTTTGCTTGATTTTTAATTCTAAAAAAGGAGGTGAAAAATAATGGCAACAGTGATAACCGTTCCCCGTGATTCATCCTTGCAGTTTAGACTGGTAGTAGGTTCCAACCCGGAAACCGGAGCGCCTATCATCAACAGCAAGACCTTTACTAAGATCAAATCTGCTGCTTTAGACCAAGATGTCTATGATACAGCTACTGCTTTGGTGGGTCTGCAGAAGTATCCTTTAGATGAAATCAGACTTGAAAGAGAATCTCAACTTACTGAATAGTGAATAGTCGTTAGTAGGAGAGGAGGAATATAAAAGCAAAGGAACGGCTAATAACTAAAAACTAAAAACCGATAACGGGGTTACCTTCTGGTAAATCCTTAAAAAGGAGGTGAAAAAATAAATGGCAACCGAATTAGGAGAGGTAACTAGTTATAAAAGACTCTATATGCAATTCAGGGATAGTGCTGCAAAAATTATCAACATCACTTTGAATAATCCTAAAAATTTGGATGATGGGGATTATGCTGATTTTGCGGCACAGGATGCAGCCATTGAAGGAGTTATGGATACTATCATCGCCAAGAATGTCTTCCATAATAATGGTAATGATTTAGTAGCTAAAGTCAATGCTCGGATACTTGATTACAAGTCTACTGATGTTATGGATGTATAACTTTAATATATTGTAATATTTCTCCTTGGAAGAGCCGCGGACCTTCCCCGGGAGAGAGAAAGGAGTAATAAATGATAGAAGCATTTGTCACTAAATATTTATTAGATTTCGCTCTTGTTTTTCTTGTTGGTTTGTTCTCTAAATTTATGATAACTAAGCTTGGCCAGGACCGGACAAACAAAATAAAAGAGGCTATTCTTGCAGCTATGCTTTGGGCTGAAGAAGAACTGGGAATAGGGAATGGTGAGGAAAAATGGAAAATAGCCTGGGTAAAATTAATTGAAATATTGAGGAAGCAAAAGGTTACCTTAAAAGAGGGTGAGATTTCCTATGTAAAGGATCTTATGAAAGCTACTGTCCCGGAGGTGAACGAAATTATATATATGGCTATGCCGGATGTAGTAAGAAACGGCAGGACCTTAAGATATAAATAAATTATGGATATAATTAATGACATAGAATTAACTGAATATTTTTCTTTATATGAGTTTGATTGCCCCTGCTGCAGGCGGGTTATGTTGTCTCCGGACCTTTTGGCCAGGTTAAATCATCTAAGGATGGTGATAAATAGGCCAATATATGTAAATTCCGGTTACCGGTGTAAAGAAGAAAATCATAAGGTAGGGGGAGTTTCCGGTTCTTATCATCTCCTGGGTATGGCGGTAGACATTCACGTAAAAGATTTTTTACTTTATGATCTTCTTCTTTATGCTCATGAAATCGGGTTTAATGGTATTGGGTATTATGAAAAGAAAAATTTCTTACACCTTGATATTAGGCCTGGACCAAAGCACACTTGGAAAGGAAATAAGTGAATTGGATATTGAATATGTACTAAAATTAATAGCAAATAACGGCTTCCCCCTGGTGCTTTCTGTATATCTGGTGTGGAAATTAGATTTTTTTATTGCTGAAATAATCAAAAATCAAAAGGAATTTTCCCATAATGTTACTGCTGAAATCAAAGAAATCAAACAGACAATCAATGAATTACGGGTTGATTTTGCTAAAAATCGATGAGACCGTTGACATATAAGGTTTTTAGCGTTTTTTCTTAGACCTTCAAATTTGGCGTATACGAGGCGTATTTAAAAAATATGATGAATCATACCAGCTACCTTAAAATAGGCGCTAAAAACACGCTTAAATTAGATATTATTTTTCGTGGTTCCTTATATTCCCCGTTATTAATCTTCTTTTCTCTCTTATTCTCTCTTTATCTCCCGTTTATTTCATTATTCTTCTTCTTTTATAGGTATTATGGGTATAACCTGTGAAAAACTAAAGAATTTTCAAGATAACATAAAGTGCGCGGGGAGGAACCACTTAATAATAAAATTGGCAATAACCCTTCTTGTCGCCTTCTGTGTAAAAGCACGCCATTAGCCAATTTCATCTAAACTAAAATCCTTATTTTATAAGCATTCCAAATTATAAGTTAACGCCATCTTGGCGTCTTTTTTACTTAATGTTGACAAATTCTATTAAAAGTATAAACTGAAACAAAGAACCTGAGTTCGGATATAAACAAGCCGAAATGGCAAAAATAAAAAGAAAGGAGAAAAGAAAAATGATAAATCGGAGAAAAAAACTAATAAACATAACCATATTTGCGATACTGATTACAATGTTATGTTTTTTAGGTGTAAATGGGAATGGGGAGGAAATTGAGAAACCAAACGAAACTTATGTAGAAGAGATAGCAGAATCTGAAGAAAGTATTATTCTTCCTATTCATTTTCAAGATTTACGAGCAGCAGATGATGACTACATTCATGCAGCAATAGCGGGAACTGGAGGAGAGCAAGAGATAACAACAGGAATAACTAACCCCGATGTAACAAGAAATGCAAGTGTAAAAACTACGAATGTTAGTTCTCCCAGTGGAAATGTGAGACTAACAGGAGTAACTGATAAAGGAGAGAGTACATACGAAGACATTACTATCGTAGCAGGAAGCACAGTTTATGGAGATGTAGCTTGGGCTACGCTTAGTAAGATAACTGTTCCAGCAGGAGTGACTTCCGATGATACCGTAACAATAGGAATGTCGGATAAACTTGGATTAGGTCTATCGATAGAAAGTGTAGGAGATGTGTTTAAAAAGAAAGTTAATAATGAAGATAAAAGTTCGGAGATTTCAGGTAACGTAGATACGACTTATGGAACCTTAAATTGTGCGACAATAGTCGACAACGAAGAAACTACAATTTGGTTTAGAGGGCGTCTATGAAATGTTTAAAAAATAAAAAGGAGGTAGAAAAATGGCGCCACTAAACATGAATGGGCCGTATGAACTTACGACTCAGAAAATTGATGGAGTGGTCACACAAACATCACCCGGCAACTATGCTTTGGGATATGTTTCTGACTCAACCTTCTATGTGCTATATGTTGGGCGTTCAGACGACGATGTAAACAGTCGTTTGAAATCATGGGTTGGAGAAAACAACAAGTACAAGCATTTCAAGTTTAGCTATGCAACATCCCCCAAGGCAGCTTTTGAAAAGGAATGCAAGAATTACCATGATTTTGGCGGGAGTGAAAAATTGGATAATAAACAACATCCTGAACGCCCTGACGGTACAAATTGGGAATGCCCTGTATGCGACATGTATGACTAATATCATAAGAGATAAATGTGACCACTTCGGCTAACAGCGTGTTTGCGGCAAGCTTCGCTGCCTCAAATGCCTTCGGCACTTCGCAAACACGCGGGACGCTAGGAGAAAATTTATGTCATATCAATACAAAAGAGAACCATTAAATAACGATGAAGTAGACAAACTGACTAATGCCTGTAATGCATTCCAGGAAAAATTTGTCATTTGGACGCTTTTAGATACCGGGCTTAGATTATCAGAATTCGCTGATCTAAAAAAAGAAAATATTCAATGGCAGGAAAAAAGACTAGTCATCTATGGCAAAGGCGGTCCCTATGGCAAAAAGACAAAAAGACGTATTATCCCTATGACAGACAGAGTCAGAAGGTTAATTGAATACCACTTTGCAGAAAATAATAATACCGGAATGAGTAAAAGAACAATCGAAAGAACTGTAAAAAAAGTAGCTGATAAAGCTGGAATTTCAAAGCGAGTTAGTCCGCATGTTTTAAGGCATACTTTTGCGGTAAATTGTATCAAAAAAGGCATTTCTACCAGAGCCCTTCAGTCTCTTTTGGGCCATGATAGATTAGCCACTACTGAAATTTATCTTAATTTATCTCCAGAAGATGCAATTAGAGAGTTCTTGAATAAGTGGTAGTAATCCAAGCAATAAAGTAAGTTCCCAGTAAAACATAGAGAAAATTCTCTCAAGGAGGTTAAGAAGATGAGAAAAGTTCTTAGATTGACTTTGCTTAGTTTGATACTAATAATAAGCTTAACTACCATTTGCTTAGCTGAGGAAAAGATAAACTTGGATATTTTCGATTTAATAAAACATGCTCCTTTCTTTGGACACGCCTTTAATACCGAAAAATTCACCTATATAGGTATCTATTATCCAAGCTTTATCTATGAGGAAGAAAAAAATGAGTTAACATTGGAGTTCGAGAAGATTGACGAGAGAACCGTGCGTTATGAGTTTGAACCTGACTGTCCACCGTTTCTTCCACTAAAGAACAAAATAAAAGTAAAAGAAACAGTTTCTGACTTGATTCAGCCAGAAAATTACAGCTCTGTGGTTCTTGAAACAATTTGTACTTTTATAAGGATGCCGGACAAGGAACCGTTATTCAATGAGATAGGAGGCAATTTTAAAAAGTGGATATATCTGGAACCTGATTGGAGTTTACAGATATATAAGAACGGTCCTTTAGGACCAGTTGAAAGAGAATATTTGATGAAAAGGACCCTTGAATCCTACTTGGCACAAGTGAAGGCAAAGGATCTAAGGGAGGAACTAATGAGAGAGGTGTATGAAAAGGGAAAGTGGGCTCAGAGAACAGTTAAGGACTCTGTCTCAATAGAAATTCCAACAATAAAAGAATGGCCACATCCAGTTGTACTTCCGGATCAGCCTTTTGTCACGATAGACGAAACTTTTATTCAATTCCTAAAAAGTGATATTATAAATCTTATACCAAAACTACGCTTCGATCCTCTTGGGAAAGTTTGCTGCTACGTTTACTTTCCAACGCGTGACCATTCTGGTTTTCTTGGAAATAGAGTGCTTCTCCGATATGAATTAGGTCTAAATGAGATAAAGCTACCTCCTGGTGTACCACAGCTAAATCTAAGGTAAAAATATAATTAGAGAAAAATGCTCTATTATCCTGGTCATTTATAATAGATAGCTTCTTTTGCAAAATTTATTTTGATTCGTATTTGACATCTCATTTTTTTTCAGTTAAATTATATAAAAATAAATCTATATTTATATTTTATAGGTGAAACAAGAAATGCAAACTTCAGACATTCTAAAAAAATATCTGTAAATAAAGGGTTTTTAGTGGGGTTAAATTAAAGATTATTTTTCATGGCATCTGAAATTCTCTGCTTTTAGTTTTCTTTTCATTAAAATTCTTTCTTTTTCTCCTGAATCCTCTAATCTTCCTGTGTGTTTACCAGAGCACTAAAGAAATCCTTCATGTTTTTTATCTCTAATTGCATCATAAATATATCAAAGAAGTTTGACAAAGATATTTAATATATGTTAATGTATGTTTAAAGTAATAATAATATAGGTGTAAGAATGTGAAAAAGCCTAAAATATTAGTAGGTTATTGCAGAGTAAGCACGGATAACCAAAAAGAAGAAGGAACTATTGAGATCCAGGAAAAGAGCTTAAAGAGATATGTTGAAAAAAATAGTTATGAATTGGTAAAAGCATTCAAGGATAATGGGATAAGTGGCGGATCTGAATTAGAAAATAGACCAGGATTAGTAGAATTATTTAATTATATAGAGAATAACAAAGAGATTGAAGGGATTTTAATCTTCAAGTTAGATAGATTGGCCAGGGATCTTTATATCCAGGAACACTTGATTAAAAAATTAGAGGAGCTTAATAAAAAGCTTATCAGTATAAAGGAGCCTCATTTAGATAGTAAGGACCCCATGAGAAAGGCCTTCCGGCAATTCATGGGAATAGTATCCGAATTAGAGAAAGCTTTTATCACTATGCGGCTTAGTGGAGGAAGGATTAACAAGGCTCAAAAGGGCGGTTATGCCGGAGGAGCTACTGCTTTGGGGTATAACACAAAAAACAAAAAACTAATAATAGATGAAAAACAAGCAGAAGTAATTAGAATGATCTTTAAAATGAAAAGATATAAGAGAATGGGATTAAGAGAAATAGCCAGGGAACTAAATGAAAAAGGAATACCTACCGCAAGAGGTGGCAAGTGGTATGCTGGGACCATTAAATATATATTAGAAAATCCTCTTTATAAGGGGATAGCTCATTATAAGGAAAATAAAATTAAGAATAAGGATTTGGCACTTGTTTAATTTTGATACCTTCAGAAGCGAATATAAAAACCACTTTAAAAAGATTTTTTTATTTTTTAAAAATCAAAAAGGCGGAATAACTAAAGTTATTTTGCTTACAATTATTAGTATTTTATTCCTTGCTGTGCTTACTTATTTTCTATTTGTAAAGAAATTGATACCTGAAGAATTCTTTTTTATGAGTATCGTAGCTCTTCTGGGGTGGCTATTTGTATTCTTAACGGGTCTAATTCATACAAGACAAAATAGGGACGACAATTTAATTATTCAAAATAACGAAATTAAAAAAAGATTAGAAATTGAGGCTTTTAAGGAAGTTAATAAAACGATAGAAGATATTAACTTAGCTTTATCAGAGATAGGAGCCTATTATGGTTACGAATTAATAAAAGCATTATCTGTTAATGAAAGTACATTATTTTTGGATAAATTGCAAAAAACTTATATTCAATTAAATAAACAAATGGAAGATAGATTGCTTATGCTTTGGATAAAATATCAACTAAAGATTAGAGCCCATGAAATCGTTTTAATCCGATTTAACGACTTAAAAAAGAAATTAGACTTTAAGTTTAAGAAAAGCGTTTTGCTTGCAAGTGAGTTCGTAAATTATACTCAAGGATTAAAAATAAAGAATACCTTGTCAAACAATGAATTTCTTGAGATTAAAAATAAATGTGAAAAAATTGATAAAAGCTTCTCAAGCCTGGGCAAGGGTTTAACAGATTATGGTCTTGAATTACAGAATGAAATGTTAGGGGAAATATTTAACTCTAAAGTTCCAAAACCGAAAGACAAAGAACCCCGTAGAACATTTGCTAAAATTATTAATAATATATATAAACAAGACAAATAGACATATTAAAATAAGGTTTTATTTTATAATTTGTATAAATAATATGTATTTTTTATACAGTTGTTAAGTTTTAGAAAAAATAACGGGAAGAACGAAATCCCGACAAACCCAGGTTTTCACTTAATAAATATTAAGCGAAAAATATTAGCAGGTTATTTATGAGAACACTTTTCATATTCATCGATGAATCAGGTAATTTTGATTTTTCCCCAAAGGGAACAAAATATTTTATACTTTCCGCTGTTAGCACTCTGAATCCTCTGGGAAAAGAAAAGTTAGAAGAAATAAAATATGATTTAATGAAAAATGGAACCAACCTCGAATATTTTCATGCCGCAGAAGACAGACAAGCTGTAAGAAATCAAGTTTATAGCTTTATAGAAAATTTGAAAGATATAGAAATAGATTCAGTAATAGCCCAAAAAAATAAAACAAATCCTTCTTTATATATCTCAACAAAAAAGAAAAAACCTAAAAAAGGCGAAAAGCTTTATACTATAGCATTACAAGCCCTACTTCAATATATTTTTCATAGATACAGTAATTCTGTAAAAGTTGATCAAGTGGTTATCGTTCTAAGTTCTATTTTTGATGTAAATAAGAGAGAATTAATAAAAAAAACAATAAAAATATATTTAAAACAAATATTTTCTAATCCATTTTATCTTTACTTTCACCAAAATAGATCAGACAAAAATACACAAATTGCAGATTATTGTTGTTGGGCCATCCATAAAAAATGGACAGATGGGGAGATAAGACCATACAATGCAGTTAATAAAGGAAATAAAATAAAAAGCGAATTTGATATTTTTAAAACTGGGAAAGCTATTTATTATAATTACCTTACATAAAAAAATGACCACCCTGCCTATCTTTCGAAGAGACCCCTGGTCTCTTATTAGCAGGGTGGTACCTTTAAATCTAGTTTTATAATAATACAGATGTATAACAAATGTCAAATAAATGTTAAACAAATGTTAAATTGTAAAATATGAGTTCTTTTAGCTAGACTTCTGTGTAATAAATGCTTATTTTTTACACAGAAGTCTATGCATAAACGTGTTAATTTGGTTATTTTACGATAACTAGTTTTTTAAAAGGAGATAGTATGAAGTGGTTTGATGATATTTTGCAGGATCTAATTGAAAAATTTGGGGAAGAAAATGTCGTTAAAAATCTTGACAAAATGATCAATAATTCTTTACCGGAAGTAGCACAACTTATCCGCAATTCACTAAAAGACTCTTCACAAGACATGTTAGACGAGCATAGATTAAGGCGTATAAGTTTTGAGTCAAGATTATTATTAAGATGGAGGAAACCTATTAATTTGCTTAGAGCTTTCCAAGTCATTGCATTAGAATCAGGAGAAGAATTTTATAAAGAAATAAATGCTGATGTCGTGAGTGATGAACCAGATAAAATAAAAGCATTAATATCCTTACATGCAAGGGCTTGTAGGATAACGGATGAAATATTATGCCTATTAAGAGGTGGTTTTCCAGATGCTGCTTTTGCTAGATGGAGAACATTACATGAATTATCAGTAATATCATTTTTTATTTCGAAAAACGATAATGAACTATCTCAAAGGTATTTGGATTATAGTGTAATTGGCTCTTATAAAGAAATGGGAGAGTATACTTCCTATCAAAATAAATTAGAGCTTGAACCACTTGATGAAAAAACGATAAAATCATTAAAGCGTGAAAAGAATAATTTAATTAAGAAGTATGGAAAAAATTATTTTAGTAAATATAATAATTATGGTTGGGCAGCTAATGTTTTATCAGATAATAATCCTACTTTCAAGAAAATTGAAGAGTGTGTTGGATTAGACTATTTAAGACCCCACTATAAGCTGGCATGTAACAATATACATTCTGGGGCAAAGGGTAATTTTTATAATTTGGGTTTAATTGAAAATGATGGAAATGTCTTATTATGTGGTTCATCTAACTATGGTTTAGCAGATGCAGGACAAAATACTGCAATCTCATTACAACAAATATGTACAGTTCTATTAATACAAAGGACAGAATACGAACATTTAGTTTTTGCAAAAGTTATGGAAATATTATCACATGAAATATGTGAGGCATTTGTTGAGGTGCAAAAGCAGATTGAACTAGAAGAAAAAAATTCGCTTTAGCTTCTGTCGTCGCATAACAAATATTTTAATTTATTATTCATTGAATTGGATAAAAAAATAAATAAAAAAGGTAATTACATGCAAATAATCGCTTTAATCAATCAAAAAGGCGGAGTTGGCAAGACAACTTGCGCAATTAACATAGGAGCGGGCTTAAATAAGCTTAGGAAGCGCGTCATGCTGATAGATTTAGATCCTCAAGCACACATTTATAACCTACAGCTTAGGAATACCTACTCACGAGCTTAAGAATAGAGTTTATGAGCTTTTAAAGGGAACCGTAATTTTAAAAGAAACAATTATCGAAAGAAATGGTCTTAGCTTGGTTCCCTCTTCTCTTAATTTATCCGGAGCCGAAATAGAATTTTCGGGAGTAGCCGGCAGGGAATTTTTACTTAAAGAAACCACAGAAGGATTAAAAAAATATGATTATGTTTTTATAGACTGTCCCCCCACCTTGGGCCTTTTAACTTTAAATGCTCTTACTACTACTCAAAATGTTTATATACCTTTACAAACAGAATTTTTAGCTTTACAGGGAATGACAAAGCTTTTGGAGACGATAAAAATAGTTAAGAAAAGATTAAATAAAGATTTAGAAATAACCGGAATTATAGTCATGAGGTTTGATAATAGAAAAAATCTTAATAGAGAAGTTGTAGAAAAAATAAAAGAGTATTTTGGCAATAAACTATTTAATACTTTAATTAGAGATAACATATCTTTGGCCGAAGCCCCAAGTTTGGTAAAACTATTTTTGAATATAAATCTAACAGTTATGGAGCTAAAGATTATTTAGACCTTTGTAAGGAAATTATAAAAAGAGGATAAACTTTTGAAATTAACAGAAATTATTTTTATCTTATCTACTTATTTAATAACTTTCTCAATTGTTAGTTTTATCCGGTTTTTTTTAGAAATACCCGCTCCCGGAAGTGATGATACAGGCATGGATCGCGATACTACGAAAAGAGAAATATATCAAACTCTTAAGCTTGAAGAAAAAAAACTAAAGAGGAAGGGATGGAGGGATTACTTACATGCATTATTTATTATTTTACCAAACCTTTTTATTAGTGCCATATTAACGTATTTTATATATAAGTTTTATCCATTTGAGCCTACTATACCTAATATTGTTACTATTACAGGTTCTCTTTTCGGCGTGTTTATCGCTTCTTATTTTATATATAAATCACTATAAATAAATTAAATAAAAGAGGTCTCTTATGATAAAAAAAGATAGATTGGGTAGTGATCCTTTTAAAGAATCTTCTTTGAATTGGATTCAGGATACCAGGGAGGAAAAAAAAGATTCTAAAGAGTTAAAGAAACAAAAACCTAAAGCGTTTAAGCGTCAAAGCGTTTTAATGTTTGCTTATATTCTAGCAGATAGGAGGAGAGAAAATGCCTTTAGAAATTAGCGGATTAAAATTATATAGTGTGGATGAAATTGCAGAGATGTTGAAAAGTACCAAGCCTACTATAAGATCTTATTTTAGAGAAGGAAAATTTAAAGGGCAAAAAATTACCGGGAAATGGTATATCACGGAAGAAAATTTTAAAAATTATCTGAGTGGTGATTATCCTGTTCTTAAAAAATAATTCTTTTTAATATTTGAATTAAACTGTTAAAAAAAATAAGAATCTATGCAGCTGAAAATGGCTCACGGTTAAGTGAAGTTATTGAAAAATTAATCAACGAAAATATTTATATAAAATAATTCTGAAGAGAGGAGAAAAAAGATATATGAAAACTATAACAAAAATTGTATTAATACTGGTAATATTTTTTATAACCTCTATTTTAACTACGATAGTTAAAGAAATAAATATTCCTTACTTAGTAATTATTCCTCCCTTGGTTGGTTTCTATATTATTTATAGAATAATAAAAAAATAGAAGAAATTTAATTTTAAGAAATGCTGGACTTTTATTTAAGAAACATCGTGTTTGGAATTAAGAAAAATACTTGTTATCCTTTATTTATAGGGTTTTGCTGGAACATACAATATTATCAATATATATAATAACAACAACAGAGAAATATTGTTATTATTTAAAATAATTAAAAAGGGAAGAAGTGAAAGGATCCGAAGAGATCATTATAAAAAGTAATAACGAAATTGATTTACCAAAGATAATAACTATTTATTTTTAGGAAGTTGGTATCTCCAAAACCTAAATTCTTTTTACATAAAACCGATTGATTATAATTATCTACAAAAACTCAAAAGCAAAATAGCTTCGAGGCTTCAAATCATTTTTTAATTGCGGAAAACCCGATTGGCAGTTGGTAAGAGAAAGAATTAAAAAGCATGAAGAGTGACAAGAATTATTTTAGTGTCGATTCGGTTTTCGAACTTTAGTTAAAAGATGTTCGGGATAGTCTTATAAAAAATTAATTAACAACAACAGCAACATTTTCTTTTTTTTGTTTTTGTTATATTGGTAATGTTCAATATTGTTATTGTTAGGGTGCAAATTTTAGACCTGGCCAGGTCCAAAATTTGCACCCTATATTGTTGTTGTTGTATTTATTATATTGTTATTATTAAGGGTTAGAATTTACACCACCTTTATTTAAAATTTGAACTACCCCTGGTGCAAAATTGACCATAAAATCATTAC
>Ga0209978_10000445_pt1 | contig 15614 bp, 11 predicted proteins | sample BentaG_FD_182805 | JGI IMG/M metagenome (GOLD analysis project Ga0209978, IMG submission 182805) | Deep subsurface microbial communities from South Atlantic Ocean to uncover new lineages of life (NeLLi) - Benguela_00093 metaG (SPAdes)... | ecosystem: Environmental > Aquatic > Marine > Oceanic >... | reverse complement strand
TCCTGATGGAAAACAGATTGCTTTTTCATGGGCTGGGGATATATGGACAGTAGCTATAGATGGTGGTAAAGCGAATCGAGTAACTGTCCATACCTCATACGAAGGATGGCCATGTTGGTCTAAAGAGGGTTCATATATTGCATTTGCATCAAAACGGCATGGAAGCTATGATGTGTTCTATACACCTGTAGAGGGTGGAGAGGAGAAAAGGCTTACCTTCCATTCTGCTGAAGATATTCCTATTCAATGGAAATCAGGCAAGATAATCTTCCTCTCTGACCGTTATGAATTTAGAGCTACTAGCTACGGGGTCTACGAAGTATCAATACATGGTGGAACCCCCAAATCGTTGATTGATTACCCTGTATATACAGGTTGTTTTTCTCGAGATGGCGAAAAATTTGCTTTTATGTCGAGGCCAAGTTTCTACACTCAATGGTGGAGAAGAGGTTACAAGGGAGCGGGAAATTTAAGAATTTATATACAAAATATATCCAGTGGAACTATGGATAGGATAACAACTACAGACTACAATGATTTATGGCCTATGTGGTTGAGAGATACACTCTATTTCGTTTCTGAAAGGGATGGCTCAAAAAATATCTACAGGCTTAGCCCCGGCGAAGAACCCATTCAGATTACACACCATACTGGTCGAGGTGTTGAATTCCCAAAAATTTCCGCACACGGTTCAGTCATAGCATATGAATGCGAAGGGAAAATCTGGGTACTTGAAACTTTAAAAGGAAAGTGCTCTCCAATAGAGATATTTGCAATTAGTGGGCCCAAGACAAACACTATTGAAAGAAAGATTTTTGAAAAAGATGCTACGGAGATGGCTCTATCACCAAATTGCAAAGAAATTGCATTTGTCGTGCATGGAAAGATCTTTATTATGGATGCTACTGGAGGAGAAGCAAAGAGACTTACCCAATTCCCTGGACGTGAATCTCAAATTTCCTGGTCACCTGATGGGAAAAAGATTGCCTTTATTTCTGACAAGGATGGCAACGAAGATATCTATGTCGCAAGCCCTGGTGATAATGATACAACCTTCATGGATTGTATTAAGGTTGATATAACCCAAGTTACACGGACAGATGAGATAGAGGGGCGGATAAGGTGGTCACCCGATGGAAGAAAAATCGGGTATCTTACCGGAGCCTCTGATCGTATATCTGATTATACCATTGGCAATTTGTATACAATTACACCTGAAGGCAAGGAGAAAAAGTTAATAGTTTCTAAATCACTTATCGGTGAATATAGCTGGTCACCCGATAGTCGATGGATTGCCTTCAGCTGTTTTAGTAACCTGCCAGATTTAGAAATATTCATCGTATCTGCTAATGGCGGTGAGCTGGTTAATATTAGTAAACATCCAGAAGATGATATAAGACCAATATGGTCGCCAGATGGAACTACAATTTCATTCTTGTCGGAAAGAACGGGTAATTTTGATATTTGGCAAATACCACTTTTGAAATCTAAAGAGGCCTCTACTAAAAAAGAAAAAGTCAAAGTCGAGATAGATTTTGGCAAAATTCACAAAAGGGCGGTGCAAATTACAAAGACAAAGGGAGATGATGAACTGGCTACAATCTCTCCTGATGGTGAACTCTATGCCTTTAAGTCCAACGCTTCAGGAGAATTCGAACTATACACTATTCGAAAAGATGGTACTAATCTTTGCAGACTGACAATTGCTGATCCACGAGAAATTCATTGGACTCCTGAAAGCAAAGAGATCTTCTATCTTTCTGAGAGTGGCGAAATTTCAAGAATAGATTTAGATGCTCAAGAAACTGCCAATGTGGATTTCAAAGCTGAAACCGAAATTAATTACGATGAGGAAAAAATGCAAGTGTTCAATGAGGCATGGCGTCTTTTGGCCAACTTCTTCTACGACCCAAATTTCCATGGTGTTAACTGGCACAAGATAAGGACCGAGTATCTTCCGTACATGCAATCTTGTTACATGGAAGAGGATTTGAATGATCTGATATCCCGTATGATTGGTGAGCTTAATGCATCTCATTTATTCGTGTATCCTGAAGAAATACCTCAAGAGGATCAAACAGGATATCTCGGTTGCTGGGTCGAGCAAAACGAAAAAGGGCGGTATATTATCAAACATGTGCTACCCAATGGTCCATGTGACAGTCCTGAAAATCGAGTGAGCGATGGCGAGTTTCTTTTAGAGATAGACGGTGCTCCTCTTTCAGCAGATATCAATTTCTATTCTCTCTTAAACTACAAGGTTGGCAAAGAGGTAAAATTGAAGGTTGGCAAGCATTCTTCCGGAAAGGGTGCTCGTATAGTGAAGGTAAGGCCAATAGCAAAAAGATGGGATTTTTTAAATCTTTGTTACAATTACTGGATTGACCAGAAAAAGAAGTTAACTGAAAAGTGGAGCAATGGCAAAATTGGCTATATCCATATTCAATGGATGGGAGAAGAATGTTTCGAGTCCTTTAAACAAGAGTTATTTGCAGAGCTATTGTTAAAAGAAGCCTTGATAATTGACATACGTGATAATCCAGGAGGGTGGCCACCTCAGGAGATTTTCGATATTATACGGCGCAAAGATTATTATACTTTCGAAATAGCTGATCGAAAATTCAGGGGACCAGGGAAAATATGGGATAAGCCTACTGTGTTACTTTCCAACAGGTTTGGGAAGAGCGCTGCTGAGATGACCTTTTTTGCTTTTAAGGAACTTGGGCTTGGCAAGGTTGTTGGAGGAATGACACCAGGCTATGTGATTTCCACTGAGTCTATAGGACTACTTACTGGAATAGGTTTCAAAGTTCCGATGTGGGGGATATACTCCTTGGAAAGGAAAAATTTAGAAAACTGGATTATGGAACCCGATGTTTACATCGAGAACTCACCCCCAGAAGATAGATTATTCGCCACTTCAGATACCCAGTTAAGGGAGGCGGTTGATATTCTATTGAAAGAGATTGGCGAAGATTAGAGGAGACGCCTTTATTTCTGCTTGGAACAGGTATATACGCTTTGATTATGTTGATCAAAAATTGGAAAGTGATTAGGTAAGATTATAGAAGACTCTGGGACGGTGCCTCTCCGAGATCTACGGCTTCACATTTTTACATTTTTATGCTATCGCATGATTAAAACAATCAAAAAACATTGACATAAAAGTGTAGATGGATAAAATGTCATAATGGTTGGTAATTTTGGAAATTTCTACAAAAAAGTGGAAATAACAGGGTATTCAACTCTCAGTGCAAAAAGAGAGGTTTATTTATGAGGTGGCTTTCACTCATTTTATCTGCAGGCGTCGCATTAGGATTATTTTACTTCTTGAACTTTCCTCACGATGTACTTCCACCGCTGGGGAAGTTTTTGAATCCCTATGCAGGATTTTGGCAGAATAACGCTACCTCGGATAGAATACCTGCTGTTTTAAATGTAAGAGGATTGAAAGACAGCGTTATGGTGCTGTGGGATGATCGGCGGGTGCCGCACATTTTTGCACGAAACGATTACGACTTGTATTTTGCACAGGGCTATCTCACCGCTTGCGATCGTCTCTGGCAAATGGAGTTTCAGATCTTTGCCACTGCCGGCCGACTTTCGGAAATTGTAGGAAAGCAGGCACTCGACTATGATCGCTTCCTTCGACGAATTGGGATGGTTTACGCAGCGGAAAATTCACTGAAAGAAATGCTTACTCATCCCGAAACACGCACGATATTGGAAGCCTATACTGCCGGCGTGAATGGTTACATCCACAGTTTGAGCTCGAAAAATTTACCTTTAGAATATAAAATCTTAGATTACAAACCCGAAGCATGGACACCTCTCAAATCTGCTTTGCTGGTGAAATATATGGCATGGAGTCTTACGAGCTACAATATTAAAGATCTGTTCATAACCCGCGCCCTTGCTGCGCTGGGAGAGGCGGAAACAGCCAGGCTCTATCCCCGATATCCACCTTTTACCGATCCGATCATTCCGCCCGGAACTTCATGGAATTTCCATCCGCAGATTCCCGAAAAGCCGAAATCGGATTTTCAACCGGCAACTAGGGCTATGCCCAATTCTATCGAGTTCACCCCGCATCTTGGCAGCAACAATTGGGCCGTATCTGGTGAAAAAACATCAAGCGGCTATCCGATTTTGTGTAATGATCCGCATTTAGTGCTGAACCTGCCCTCGATTTGGTATGAGATCCAATTGGTTTCGCCACAGGTGAATGTTTACGGAGTCTCTCTTCCTGGGGTGCCATTTGTGATCACCGGCTTTAACAGTGAGGTTGCCTGGGGCCTTACTAATGCAGAGACCGATGTTATTGATTGGTATGAGATTGAATTTAAAGACGATACCAAATTAGAATATCTATATGATGACAAATGGCGCCCCACGACGGTTCGCATCGAAAAAATTAAAGTTCGAGGTGGTGAAACCGTTTTGGACACCGTCTATTATACCCACCACGGCCCGGTGGTGTATCAGAAGACAGAGACGCCTTTCGATAAATGGATACCCCCGGGTTCGGCCATGCGCTGGACGGGGCACGATCCCTCAAACGAAGCTCTCACTTTTCTGAAGTTGAATCGGGCTCGCGATTACGACGACTATTTCGAGGCGCTATCCCATTACGACTGCCCGGGCCAAAACTTTGCGTTCGCCAGCACTGAAGGTGATATTGCTATTTGGCACAATGGGAAATTCCCCCTGCGTTGGCAGGGTCAAGGCCGTTATATCAACGATGGGAGAAATTCTACTTGTGATTGGCAAGGCTGGATTCCCCGCGCCCAGCTTCCGCACATCAAGAATCCAAATCGTGGCTTTGTCAGTTCTGCAAATCAATACCCCACTGACGAGAATTATCCTTATTACTTGACTGGTAGCTATCTTCCGTTTGAACGAGGCGCTCGCATCAATGAACGATTGGCCAAAATGGAGAATATTACTCCGCAGGATATGATAACCCTTCAGAATGATGTGATGGATCTTCATGCCAGAAAAATACTGCCTGTTTTATTATCGCTATTGGATATCCAAAGTTTGACGCAGGATGAAATCCAAAGCTGTGAGGAATTAAAGTCCTGGAATTATGAATATCGTGCTGAGTTAATAGCTCCAACCATTTTTGAATATTGGTGGAAGGAACTTTCTGAAATGATCTGGCTGGATGATATGAAAAGTCCTTTAGGTGAATTGCAGATCCCACTCCGGGATGTCACCACTTCTTTAATATTAACAGAACCTAACAGCCACTATTTTGATATTCGAACCACCCCTGATAAAGAGACACTGAGCGACCTTGCTATTAAGTCTTTCCAATCTGCAATCAAAAAGTTAACCGAAGAACTTGGGAGTTTAGATTACAATTGGGAATGGGGAAAAGCGAGGGGAACAGATATGAACCATCTGGGAAGAATACCGGGCCTCGGTCGAACTGGATTGCCGACTAACGGCAGTGAATGTACTGTGAATATGAAACATCCATTGTTTGTTGGCCCCTCCTGGCGCATGGTTGTGGCGTTAGGAGAAGAAGTCAAAGCCTGGGGTATCTATCCTGGCGGGCAGTCGGGGAATCCCGGTTCGCAGTTCTACGATAATGCTGTGGATGATTGGGTAGCCGGTAAAATCTATGAATTGCTGTATTTGAAATCTTCACACGATAAGCACGAACTTTTGGCAGGGAAAACAGTGATGTGGGTTGAGAAATGATCATCGGCATAATCATTTGTTTAGCGGTTATGTTGTTTCTTCAACTCTTAACCCCGTTTTGGTGGTGGATTATGATGGTACCGTTTCTCTATGGGATAGTGAAGGCACGGTCTGGCTGGAAAGGGTTTGGTGTCGGAATGGCCAGTACAGGACTGCTATGGCTGTTTGGTAGTTTATATTACTGGCTAACCGGAGGAGGTATCATTGCACAGCGAGTCGCCATGATGATGAAACTTGGTTCTCCAGTGTTGTTAATTGCAGCCATAACTCTGGTTGCCGTGCTGGCGGGCGGCTTTGCAGGAAACAGTGGCTATTTTTTGAGAACAGCGCTCAGAAGAGATTAATGACTGCACGGGGACAGGCATAAACTTTTAAACTTTTCAGTACTTAGACTCGGGGATGGTGTATTTCAAAATTCCGGACTATGCTCGTGCGCAAAATAAATACTTAAAGGCAATCAAAAAGCATTGACATAAAAGTCTAAATAGATAAAATGTCATAATGGTTGGTAAATTTGGAAATTTCTACGAAAATCGGGTTATAACTTGTTGTCAAAGCAAAATAAGGTGGTTTTTGACAATAATAACACGAGAAGGAGGCGATAAAAATGAAGAAAGCATTACATTTCAAGAAAGTGCCGGTTGATAAGCTTAGATGGCGATGTGACCCAAAAAGCCTGGGATTCAAATCAACCGATGAATTAAAACTGTATCCGGATATAATTGGCCAAAAGAGGGCAGTGAATGCTCTTCGTCTGGGCTTGGACATCGAAAGTTTGGGATACAACATATTTGTTACCGGGCTTGTGGGAACCGGTAGAAAGACGGCCGTAAATCGTTTATTGGAGGGAACTGATCGCTTAAAGCGTATACCAGATGATAAACTTTATGTGAACAATTTCAAAAATTCCGATATGCCAAGATTCATCAGGTTGCCAGCAGGACAAGGTAGAAGTCTCAAGAAAGATATGGATGAGCTTGTTGAGTACTTAGCAAAGAATATATCATCGGTTTTTGAAAGCGAAGATTACCAGCGCAGAAAGAAGGAGATTGTCGAAAACCTCAAGAATAAGCAGAAAAAATTACTTAAAGGTTTCGAAAGCAAAGTTGCAAAAGAAAAATTTACTTTGATTCAGCTGCAGATTGGTGCCTTTACAAAACCAACTGTACTACCTGTGATTGACGGTAAACCTGTAGACTTTAACCAGCTGGCGGCTTGGGTAAAGGAGGGGAAACTTACAAAAGAAAGACTAAAGAGACTTGAGGAGAAGCATTCTGAATTTGCTGATAAGATGGAGGCTGTTTTTAAAGAGGTGATAAATCTTGAGAAAAAGGTAAATGAGCAGGTTAAATCACTTGATAATGAGGTTGTTACTCCTTTGGTTGAAGATAGGATTAATGAAATAAAAGATAGGTATAAAAATGATACGCTAAACGAATACTTGGATGAGGTAAAGGAAGACATCCTTGACAACCTGGCCAAATTTCAGAAGCCAGAAGGGCAAACCTCTTCCTTACCCGGTGTGTCAATTTCACAGGGTGATCCATTCTTAGAATATCGTGTTAATCTTCTCATAGATAACTTTGGAGCAAAAAAAGCACCTGTTATCTTTGAAACATCACCTACATATCGTAATCTTTTTGGAACTGTTGAGGTTACCCCGGATAGATCTGGGAACTGGAGGACTGATTTTACCAAAATAAAGGCAGGTTCCATTCTTCGAGCTGATGGTGGCTTTCTCATCATCGAGGCCTTAGATGTTTTGGTAGAACAGGGAGTATGGCCAGCACTCAAAAGAACTTTAAGAAATAGAAAGATAGAGATACAGAACTATGCTCCATTCTATATGATATCCATATCGGCATTGAAACCCGAACCAATACAATGCGATGTAAAAGTAGCCATGGTTGGTGATGCCTTCTTGTATCACCTACTCTACAATCATGATGAGGACTTTAAAAAGATATTCAAGGTACGTGCAGATTTTGACTCGGTTATGGATGTGAAGCGAGAAAGTATTATGGAGTATGCTAACTTTGTAAAAAAGATAGTTACGAACGAAAAATTAAACCCTTTTAATGAGAAGGCAGTTGCAGCCATTGTTGAATATGGGGTAAGGCTTGCTGGCAAACAGAATAAACTATCCACTCAATTTAATAATGTAGCAGATATACTACGAGAAGCCAACTACTGGGCTCACAAAGACAATACTTCTAAGGTTACCGAAAAGCATGTAGAAAAGGCAATTGAGGAGAAGATGGATCGCTCAAGGCTTATTGAGGAAAAGATTCAAGAAATGATAGAGGAAGGGACAATTATGATTGATACCAAAGGAAGTGTGGTAGGACAGGTCAATGGTCTCTCAGTATACGACACAGGTGATTATTCTTTTGGAAGACCATCTCGCATAACTGCTAAAGCGTCGGTGGGTGGCTCAGGTATAATTAATATTGAGAGAGAGGCAGAGCTCAGTGGAAGAATTCATAGCAAAGGAGTGCTGATACTTGCAGGCTATCTTCGCTCAAAGTATGCTCAGGATAAGCCATTGGCAATGAGTGCCAGTCTTTGTTTTGAGCAATCATATTCAGGAGTGGAAGGTGATTCAGCTTCTTCAACTGAGGTGTATGCATTGTTGTCAACTCTGTCTGAACTGCCTGTACGACAGGATATCGCTGTTACAGGTTCTGTCAATCAAAAAGGCGAGATTCAACCGATTGGAGGAGTAAATCAGAAAATCGAAGGTTTCTACGATGTGTGTAAAGCCAAAGGACTTACTGGAACGCAGGGAGTGATGATACCGCATCAAAATATTGATGACTTGATGTTACGCAAAGATGTTGTGAATTCGGTAAAGAAGGCCAAGTTTCATGTCTATCCGATAAAAACTATCGACCAAGGCATTGAGATACTTACAGGAGTAAAGGCAGGTAAACGGAAAAAGGATGGCACTTATGAGAAGGGGACTGTCAACTATCTCGTAGACAAAAAACTGCAAGAATTTGCTGATACATGGAAGAGCTTTAGAATAGGTGAGGAGCTGATTAAAGCTTGATATGCATATCACAATAGACACGGATTATTGTGAAGGCTATAGATTCTTTGCAGGATACTCCATAATGTCTTCTGCAGAGTTGGGCGAAATTTTGCTCAATGTTTTCATGTGCGGAATATGCGATATTAATTGGGGAAAAAATGTTTATAGGGGGTGACTAACCATGGGTGGTTTATATTTTCTCCTTCCCACTTTGCTTGTGATCTTTGTGTCTTTTCTCATAATAAGAGCAGCAGCTATTGCCTTGATGATGACCGGGATGGATGAGAAAAGAGCAGGATTTCAGGCGCTATCAGCTTTTTCAGGAACGGGATTTACAACAAAAGAAGCAGAATTAGTTATAAATTATCCCTTAAGGCGGCGGATTATCACTTGGCTCATGATATTGGGAAACGTGGGGATTGTTACAGTTATCGTAACTACTACAACCTCCCTTGTCACCAGTAAAGGATTTACTCTTCCTATCAATGTTGTAATCCTGCTTTTAGGAATATATGTAATCTACAGAGTCGCAACTCGTAAAGGGTTTATAAGAAGATGGGAGAATTATATCAAGGGTAGACTCATAAAATCCCACGCCTTTGAAGAAGGTATAGCCGAGGACCTCCTTCATCTCATTGAAGGCTACGGTCTTGTGCGAGTGACTATAAAAGAAGACCATCCCTTTATCGGCTGTTCTCTTTTAGAATGTAAATTGACTAAGAAGGGATTGTTGGTTTTAGGAATAGAACGGGGCAAAAGTTGGATTCCCATTCCGAAAGCAAGAGAGAAAATGAACAAAGGTGACAATATCATTGTTTATGGCCCTCTCAAAGTCTTAAGGTCTCTATTCAGAGAGAAATAATGGAAATAATGGGGACAGGCATAAACTTTTAAACCAAGACATCTTTCAATAGGGGTTGGATAAAACCAGTTTTGGTCGTTTCTTCCAAATACTCTTTTATTCGACCAGTTGCTAACTCTCTCTCGAACTTGGCGATCAATTTAGATAAATTCTCTTTTGCTTTCTCTTTCGTCAATTCCATTTTCTATTGCAATCGTAATCTAAAAATATGACAATGTCAAGCAGAATTTGGGGTCCTTTTAGAGTCAGTCATTCAAAATATTTTGCAAATTTCACTCATGCGACCTTTTCACAAATTCGAATTTTTGCACTATTGTTAAAAGAGCAGCTATTGGGGGGGTGGGAGACGATGTTTCAAATACTCCACTTATTTATGAATAAATCCCACCCCAGGGGTGGGATTAAATCTGTTGTTGGACATTTTGGTAATTATCAAAACATCGAATCAATGTCAAATTATAAAAGATTACCCCCCTTGGCAATCTTGGCGCCAAAAATGAGATTTCTTCGTCCATACGGGTTCGGAAACCCATTCTTCCATTATATAGCATTTACTTGATGGATATGTCCGAAGATAGGTTAAAAATTCGTTTAATTCGTGCGTTTCGTGGTTTCTTTTTCTTAAACTATTTGTTGAAAGGCGACAAGGACTTGTCCGAATTCATTAAAAAAGCCTATCGAAGAGACTGTAGTAACTTTTATGCTGCTTTGGCTTTAACGCCTCTTCTTCTGGAAGACTTTTTCTTTGGAAGTCTGACTGTCAGAATTCCGTTTCTCATAGTCGACTTAACTTTATCCGATTTAACCTCTGATGGAAGTCGAATAGACCGTTCGAATTTACCAAAGAACCTTTCACTGCGGTAATAGTCCGCTTTTTTCTCCTCATTTTCTCTCTTTATTTCCCCACTGAGAGAAAGAATTCCGTCGTTTATAGATATGTGTATATTCTTCTTTTTCATCCCAGGAAGCTTGGCCTTGAGGAAAAAATAGTTTTTCTTCTCTGCGAAGTCAATAAATGGTGTCCATACACCTTTGAATTTTTTTGACCTTACAGGAAAAGAATCTGGAAAGGTACTATCAAAGAAGTCGTCAAAGACATCTTCCATTCTTGCGTTTTCAACAAGTGGATTATATCTGTCAATTACAAACATCTCAAACACCTCCCTTCTACTTACACAGATGCAAGAATCTTAAAAAAGATTCAAAAATTGTAATTTTTTGCATTTTTTCCTTGACAAGAAATTTTTTTATCTTATAATAATTATTAACAAAGAATCATTATAATCATGAGTGAGTTAATTGATAGATTGAGAGATAAGGGGATCGTATTAACTCCGCAGCGTTTAGCTGTGGTTGAGTTTTTGAAAAAAAGTACTACTCATCCAACGGTGAACGAGATTTATAAGGCGTTGCGAAAGAAATATCCGATGATGTCTCAATCTACTGTTTACTCTACTTTGGAACTTTTAAAGAGGATAGGAGAGATACAAGAACTTTCCATAAGAAAAGATAAAGCATGTTTTGACCCTAATCCAAAGCTTCATCATCATCTGCTCTGCCGAAAGTGCGAAAAGATACTGGATATTGAGGTTAATTGTCCAATAATCAAAAAGGGAAAGGTCAAAAGATGTAAAGTTGAGGAAGTGCAGGCATATCTTTATGGAATATGCCCTGAGTGTTTGAAAAAGGAGCACGGAAAGAAGGAATAACTATGGAGTATCAAGGAGATTGGAGGAAATGAATAAGAGAAAGATAATTCGCATCGATGAGGAGAAATGCAATGGCTGTGGTCTCTGTATTCCAAACTGTCCTGAAGGGGCACTTCAAATTATAGACGGTAAGGCAAGACTCGTAAGCGACCTATTCTGCGATGGATTGGGTGCCTGCATTGGCCATTGTCCCGAAGGTGCAATCGTAATTGAAGAAAGGGAGGCTGAAGAGTACGACGAAAGAAAGGTTATGAAAAATATAGTAAAGCAGGGGAAGAATGTGATAAAGGCGCACTTAGAACATCTTAAAGAACATAACCAGTTCGAATTTCTCAATGAGGCGATAGATTTCTTAAGAGAGAGAAATATAGAGGTTCCTATTGAAGAAACTCTACATCCCGAACATAAACACACTGCTGTATTCTCAGGATGCCCCGGCTCAAGGGCAATGGATTTGGGGGTATCTCAACTCAGACAGTGGCCTATTCAGATTAAACTTGTTCCATCGTTCGCCCCCTATTTAAAAGATGCCGATCTATTAATAGCAGCGGACTGTGTTCCCTTTGCATATCCCGATTTCCATGACGACTTATTAAAAGGGAAGATTTTGCTGGTAGGCTGTCCCAAGTTGGATGACGCCAAATTCTACGAGGAGAAGATTACCCAAATCCTGAAAGAGAACAACATAAAATCTATAACCTGTGCACATATGGAAGTTCCCTGCTGCTTTGGTCTTGTAAACATAGTAAAAAATGCTATTAAAGCCGCGGAAAAAGATGTGTCTTTTAACGAAGTTACCCTTGGGATTAAAGGAAATAAGAAATAGGTCGTAAATACTTATGAACGGTAGAAGAAGGAAACTATGAGTGAGTTATTTAGAAATAAAAAGGAGATGTTAAAAGGGTTATCGCCTATTTGGAGAATGCACTGGGGGTGATATATGGTGGAATTATTAGAGGGGATTGAAACAAGAAGAAGTTTTCGTGCTTTTAAATCCACTCCCGTTCCTAAAGAAATAATAGGAAGGATTCTAAAAGCAGCGAGTAGAAGTCCTTCTTACAAGAACACACAACCTTGGGAAGTTGTGGTGGTAAGTGGCAAGAAGAAAGAGGAACTCGGTAGAATTCTTTGTGAGTTGGCAAAATCAGATGTTTCTCCAAATCCTGACTTCCCACTACCAGAGACCTGGCTACCAGAATTAGAGAGGAGGGCAAAAGAACATGGCGCGAAGAGGTTTAAGATCCTCGGAATAAAACGGGAGGATAAGCAGAAAAGGAAGGAGTTGAGTTTGTCGAATTTTGAATTTTATGGAGCGCCTTGTGTTCTATTCCTCTTTATGGACAGTACGCTCAGTTCTTGGTCAATATTGGATATGGGATTATTCGCACAAAGTATTGTCTTAGCTGCCCATTCTTTTGGCTTGGGAAGCTGTCCGCAAGCATCGCTGGCTCATTATCCAGATGCTGTTCGGAAATTTTTTGGAATTCCAAAAACGAAGCGACTCGTATTGGGAATCTCGATTGGCTATCCGGATCTTGAATCTAGAATAAATGCTTATCGAAGTGAAAGGATTAGCCTGGATGACTTTGTGCAGTGGTATATTTAAACAGTTCGGTGACACTATGAGAGTGGTCATGAAAAGAAAAATCCTTTACATCCGCTACTTGGCAGTCCGTAAAGATGGCGAGTATCTTGGAACTTTGGAAGTTACCCAGGATATTACGGATATTAAGAAAATAAAAGGAGAGAAAAGACTTTTATAAGGAGGAAAGATGGATAGATTAGATATGTTTTGTTATCAATGTTCCCAGACTGCAAAAGGAACAGGGTGTACTGTTAAGGGTGTATGTGGAAAAGAACCCACAGTAGCTCGCCTACAGGATAACCTGATCTTTGCCACGAAGGGGATGTCTGCGTATCTCTATCACGCAAGAGAACTTGGGTTTACCGACCCCGAGATAGACGGTTTTATCGAGAGAGCCTTTTATGCTACATTTACGAATGTGAACTTTGATGCAGAAAGCCTTATCCAGTTAGCTGTTGAAGCCGGAGAAATGAATCTAAAGACAATGAGACTTTTGAAGGAATCTCATATTAAAACATACGGTGAGCCTGAACCTACCAAGGTGCAGACAGGGACGGTGAAAGGTCCTGGGATTATTGTTACAGGTCATGGATTGAAACCACTTGAGGAATTGCTCAAACAAACAGAAGGAACTGGGATAAATGTTTATACTCATTCGGAGATGCTGCCTGCACACGGCTATCCTGGGTTAAAAAAGTACAAGCATCTGGCAGGAAATCTTGGCAAAGCATGGTTTGATCAGCGAAAATTATTTGCAGAATATCCTGCAGCGATTCTTGCAACATCAAACTGTGCCCTTATACCAAAAGAAGAATATAAAGACAGGATGTTTACAACAGGTCCTATAAGGTTGCCCGGTGTGAAACACATAGATGGATACAACTTTAAGCCTGTTATAGAAAAGGCAAAATCGTTACCAGAGCTGGAAGAAAAACCAGGAGATGTTGTGCTAACAACCGGATTTTCTAAATCAGTGATTCTATCTCTGGCAGATAAGATCAAAAAGTTGGTAGAAGATGGTAAAATAAGCCACTTCTTCCTCGTAGGTGGCTGTGATTCTCCTGCTAAGAAAGCGGAATATTACACAGAATTTGTCAAACTTCTACCTAAGGATACCATCGTTCTTACTCTTGCTTGCGGGAAATTTAGAGTCAACGATTTAGATCTTGGAGATATAGAAGGTATTCCAAGGCTTATAGATTTGGGACAGTGTAATGACGCAATAGTTGCAGTTGAGATTGTATCTGCGCTTGCCGAACTCTTCGGCGTCGGGGTAAATGAATTACCACTTACATTAGTCCTCAGTTGGATGGAACAGAAAGCTGTAGCCATACTCTGGAGCCTTCTCTCTCTTAATATTAAGGGTATATACCTTGGTCATATACTTCCTGCGTGGGTAAACGATGACATTCTGAAAGTACTCAAGGATAACTATGATATAAAACTTATAGGCAATCCAGAAGAGGATATAAAAGCGATGTTGGCTTGATATGACTAAATAAAAGGAGATTCGAAGGAGGAAAACTATGTTGCTCAGAATAATACTGGGAATACTGTTAGGAGGAGGGATTGGCTTTTTAATCGCTCAAGAACAAAAAACTTAATAAAGGGGGTTAGACTATGATAGATCTTTCTACTAAGTACATGGGGCTGCATTTACGCAATCCACTTATAGTGGCCAGTTGCAGCCTAGTAAACACCCTTGAAGGTGTTCGTCGTTGTGCCGATGCGGGTGCTGGTGCCATTGTGCTCAAGTCCCTTTTTGAGGAGCAAATACAGGCTGAGACTAAAGATTTAGAGCAACACTCCTGGCTCCCCGGGCATCCTGAAGCGTTCGACTATCTTAGGGGATTCGGTATGGAACTTGGGCCACATGAATATCTAAAGATAGTAGAGGAAGTAAAAAGAGCGGTCTCTGTCCCGGTGATTGCCAGTCTCAACTGCATATCTCCTAAATGGTGGGTGAATTACGCTAAGCAAATTGCAACCGCTGGTGCTGATGCTCTGGAACTAAACATCTCGGTGATGCCAAGCGACCCTAATCGTAGCAGCAAAGAAATCGAGCATCTATATTTCAAGATGTTTGAAGCAGTGAAAACTCGTATTGATATTCCAATTGCAGTGAAGATTGGTCCCTACTTCACTTCCATGGCTCGAATGGCTTGGGAACTTGGTAGGCGCGGTGCCTCGGCACTTGTTCTTTTCAATCGTTTCTATCAGCTTGACATCGATATCGAGAAGATTGAACTTGCCCCAGGGTACCGGTTTAGCTCACCTGATGAAATGAACCTATCGTTGCGCTGGATTGCCTTACTTGCAGGTCGTGTAAACTGCGATCTGGCAGCTTCAACCGGTATTCATGATGGAGCTGGTGTTATTAAGCAGTTATTAGCAGGTGCTTCAGCTGTTCAGATCTGTTCTACATTATACCTTAATGGGGTGAAGCAAATCGGCAAGATACTCAAACAGATAGAAACTTGGATGAAAAAACACGGTTTTGACTCTATCGACCAGATACGAGGTAAGCTGAGTCAGATGCAGAGTGATCGTCCTGAATTATATGAACGGCTTCAGTACATCAAGGCTCTGACTGGAATCGAGTAATCATTTAAAGGATGGTACTATCTCGAAGTAGGTGGAACTACTTATAAAGGAGGGATAAGATGAGTCACTTTTTTAAAGCCAGTGAACTTGTTGAACTCGCTATCCTTATAG
>Ga0209978_10000444_pt1 | contig 15630 bp, 20 predicted proteins | sample BentaG_FD_182805 | JGI IMG/M metagenome (GOLD analysis project Ga0209978, IMG submission 182805) | Deep subsurface microbial communities from South Atlantic Ocean to uncover new lineages of life (NeLLi) - Benguela_00093 metaG (SPAdes)... | ecosystem: Environmental > Aquatic > Marine > Oceanic >... | reverse complement strand
CTACAGGTTCCTTGCTTATTTTTTGGGCAGCTTTCACAATTTCTTTTGTGAAGGCAATGTATTTACCTGCCACGCCGAGTTTTTCTGCGCGGGCAAACATGTGTTTGGCTGCCGGGTCTTTCAGCATCAGATTGGAAACACCCAGAGCTTCATTGTTCAGATTTTCCTTTACCAGGATTTCGGCCATCTCTTCACTGGTTTTTCCTTCCGTTTCAACCTTCGCCAAATATTTATCAAGCATGTTGCCAAAGGCTGAATAAGCTCCATAAGCATGCCCAAAGGCCAGAATGGATGTCCCACAGGCTTGGCTTAAATAGGTCTTGGATTTGGCAACAATTCTGGATAGTATAGCTGGCATAGACAACCCGTCTTCCAGGCTCAGAATCATGACATAGTTCAGCATTTTTGCTTCTTCAATCGTGGGGATTCTAGCCTGAAAGTCTATGAAAATAGCGTCTATAAGGCCATATCCAGCTTCCACCAGTTCCGTTGTATCGTATCCCCTGGCAACGATGCGGTGGACATTCTTGTAAGAAACTCCATCAACCCAGCGGAAGGGAGCCCTGGTAGTGTCTGGTGGTACAGTGCCATACTCCCTAGTTTTATAATCGTAGCACAGTCTTGGATCGTCTAAAGAACCCATTTCTTGTATTCTCCTTCTTCTTTTTGTTTTCTGGCATACTCCTGCCGTTCTTCTTGGCTTGGCACTGGACGGTCATCAGGACCTACATATTTGATCATGGAAAGGTCAAGCATCTGGACCATGGGTTCTCTCTTAGAAGCCGCCCAGGCATGCCCCTTCCTCATTTCAAAGAGGGCATGAGCGGCGCAACTGAAAGCACGGCAAACAACACCGATGCACCACGCAGCGTTAGGAGAAAAACCTATCTCAGCTAAAGCCGTATTACCGGCCCCGATCATATTAACAGCTATAGTTTTCTTTCCTTCTCTTTTTCGCCGCTCGGTGAAATATTTTTCAATTGCTCTCTGAAGCTCAAGATACACGCCATTTACCCTTAATTCCTCTTCTTTGATGTGAGTCGGTTCTGCCCTCGGGTCACCATCAGTGTGCTGCGGCTGTCCTATCCCCATAATCGGCATTCCAACATCCATGTGTTCATCAACTAAAATCCTACCCATCTCATCAAGGGATATTCCCTCCTGCCGCGCTCGTTCAATGTATGTATTCAGCATGTAACCATGGGCTGCCCCTGGTCCGTGGGCACCGCCAAAGGTCATAACTGACGCGGCTACTGCGGCAGGAAGGTATGGCCTTCCGCTTATAACTGAGATTGCTCCAGCTGCCGATGGAGACATAGAATGCTCCATAAACTCACCCATCTCGTAGTGTAGCATTTTTTCTTCGGCGTCAGTGGGAATCCTATTCTGAAATAAGATAAATAGGGCATCGCAAAGGGAATAACCCTCCTCCGCCAATTCGCTCAAATCATACCCTCGTAAGACAGTCTTTTCTTCTGTCTTATACGAAATAGCCGTCTTCCTTCGGAACAAAGGTTCTCTGTTCATCTTTTTTCCTCCCTGTTCATTCCTTTTTCCTCATTCGCCTCTTTTTAAGGATGTCTCTTACGATCGGCTGCGAAGCAAAAGTCACAGCCATCACCAAAAGAACAGCAGTAATTGGTCTGGAGACAAAGGCCAGTACATTGTAATCCACTATCACCAAGCCTGTAGTAAGGCCTCTCTCAATAATAGGTCCTAATATAAGTCCCAATACTACTGGAGCTACAGGATACCCATACCTTTCTAGAAAATATCCCAATATACCAAACATAAACATCACCAATACATCAGCGACATTGTTATTTATAGCGAAAGAGCCAGCGACACACAGAAGTATTATTAGTGGATTAAGTATCTTCCTGGGAATAGTTAAGGCGGTTGAAAAGAATCTTATTGCAGGTAGCATAAATGCTATGGCGACAACATCTGAAAACAACATGGCTACAAAAATCATGTAGAGTAACTTAGGCTGTAATTGAATTATCAGAGGACCAGGCGTTAGTCCGTAAATCATCATGGCAGCTAGTATAACTGCGCTTGCCGAGCCCCCAGGAATACCCAATGCCAACGTAGGAACCATTGTACCGGCTGAAGCGGCATTATTGGCGGTTTCTGGAGCTACCAAGCCCTCGGGAACTCCAGTCCCAAATTTTTCAGGATGCTTTGAGCTCCTCACTGCTTCACCATAGGCAATGAATGAACTTATGGTAGAACCTGTCCCGGGAAGGATTCCTATAAAGGTACCTATGAGCATCGACTTCAGTATAGTGACTTTATGGTGTACCACTTCTCTTACACCAACTGTTAGAGCAGAAAACTTGGTGGCTATTTTTGGTAAAATAGCCACCGATGGTGCTGCATATGCATGTTTGAAAACTTCAGCAGCAGCAAAGATTCCTATCACTGCTGGAACATAACTTATCCCGGCTGCCAAATATGAGCTGCCGAAGGTAAACCGTGATAGTCCAGCGAAATGACCCATACCAACAGTAGCCAAAAACAAGCCCAGTAAACATGAGATTACTGCCTTCCGTTGATGCAGCACCCCAAGACTGGTGACGGCAGCCAGACCGACTAGGGCTAAGGCAAAATACTCTGGTGCGGCAAATTTCAATGCCCATTTGGCAAGATAATAAGTAGCGAAGAGAAATATGAGACAAGCACAAATGCCCCCGATAGCGGAGCAGGTAATTTGAATGCCAAGGGCTCTTTCTGGCTGCTTCCGCGCCATTGGGTAGCCGTCAAAAATATCGCAAGACGCCTCCGGGGTTCCTGGAGCTTTGAAAAGTATAGCAGTTATGCCCCCGCCAAAGACAGTCCCAACATAAGTAGCCACCAAAAAACACAGGGCTACAGATGTTTCCATCCCATAACTAAAAGGTAGTACCAGTACAATAGCCATAGGTGAACTGACCCCTGGCATAGCCCCAAAGATGATACCAGCAGCCAATCCGGCGGCTATTATGACAAAGGAAACCGGATGGCTAGCCAAGGCTCCAAATCCTATTTGTAATCCTTCAAATATGCCCATGGCTTTAATCGCAAAATAGCAAAGAGAATTCTTTGAAGTACCACAGCCCTAAAGGTAGCGGAACACCAAGCACCGTTCGAAACAAAAAGAAGAAAGCCGCTGTCATCAGTATAGATAACCCTATTAAGAGAGGTATTTTACGCAACCCTAAAATACGCATGAAAGCCCCGATGAAGAAAGGAGTCAAGAGCACAAATCCAATATATTGCAGGCTATAAGCGTAAACCAGGGACATACCTATTATAACAAGACACCTTAGCCAACTCGCGTTTGGCTCTCTAATCCTAGCCTCTGCCTGTTTTTTCCAACCAAAAACTAGAGACACCACAGACATGATTATAAGCCCGGTTAATACGATTTTTGGCCACAGGTCATCGCCTACCTTGTACCCAGTGGCTGCGGGAAGTTGAAACTCTCGGCTTACGTAAAGCAAAAAGCCCGAAACTACCAGAAGACCTAAGATAATGTATCTTTCCGTTCTTTCCACTGTTGTCTACTATCTAGTTTGCCCCTCACTAGGCGGAGGGAAGTGCATAATTTATGCACCTCCCTCCACTAGAATAATCATTCGAGCCAGCCCAATTCTTTGGCTATCACTTTAAACTTTTCGACCTCGCTTTCTACAAAGGCTCGAAATTCGGAACCTACACGGTGCGAAGGACGATCATGGCCTCGCTCCTCCTCCAGGTACTCCTGGTAAAATTCGCCATTGAAAGCCTCGGTAAAAGCCTCGGTCAGTGTGTCGACAATTTCCTGAGGCGTGCCCTTCTTTACCATTACCCCCCTCCACCTGCCAACAGTATTGTCATAACCGTACTCTACCGTGGTGGGTACATCAGGGAAGGCTTCGAGTCTCTCAGGGTAACCAAGTAATATTGGTTTACTCTGTCCTGCCTCCCTAAGCCCCTTCATATCAATCAGCTCATCGGAGTGCAGATCGGTATGTCCGCCTGTGGAAGCAGCACGTCGGTCTCCACCACTGTCAAAGGGTACGAATTCCAAGTTGACGCCAGATTGCTTCGCCAGTAGGGCTACCCAGAAGTGGTCAACTCCCATGAGTCCAGAGCCAGCTACGAGTATTTTCTTGTCTGGATTTGCTTTGCTGTATTCAAGCACTTCATCCCAACTGTCAGCGAATGGGGGCGCCGGTGCCTTTTCTGCTCTAGTATGAATGTTGGAAATCTCCTGAGTATTACATTGGATAAAAATCCAATCATCGAGAGTAGTATCTAGTCTGCCAGTGGCTATCCCACAGGCGAGGTCGGAACTAACCTCGAATATTGTGTATCCATCGGCTGGCTGTTTTAGGACATAGGCCATGGCAACAGCGGTAGCCCCCCCGGGCATATAGGTTATGTTCATCGCCTGCCCCAGTTTCTTCTGCACGTCTGGCATGATAGCCCGCAGGGTCATGTCGGAGCCACTACCAGGACCGTGCCCATTCACAACCTCTATCGCCCTTGCTGGATACGCAGCCGGAGCCGGAGCCGGTGCTGGTGCCGGGGCTGGAGCCGCACAGCCAATCGCCACCAAGCTCAGGGCTAACAACAAGGCTAAAGGTATTAGCAATAATTTCATTTTTCCCTCTTTTCCTCTATTAAGATTTTTTCACACAACACTTCCTTCTGTTATCATTATATTCTCATAGGCACCTCCTTTTTAGCTTTTCTCCTATTTTACTGCATGAACCCCCACAATCTTCTAGTATAGCATAAAAACCACCTCCTGGCCTTTACTCTTGGAAATAAATTCCCTCCGGGTCTATCTCCCTAAGCAAGCTCAACTCAGACTCTGTCGGTAAATCTACAACATCTATCCGAGATGCCATTATCAATTCGAAACCCGTGTTTTCTACTACTTGCTCTATAGTAGTGCCTGGCATTAATTTTACCAATCTTAGTTGCCCTGAACCTGGAGAACCCTGATAACGGTAAAGCGCAGAATCAATATCCATAACACATAGGTCGGTAATAATAGTGATACTAGGATTCCACTTCCTGAGACCAGCGTTCTTTCTCCCATATAGTCCGTCGATATACCCAGGACTCGTAATGTAATCACATTTCTTCACAAAACGCCTTTGTTGATGTGGCGTGATGATTAGAAGTCTCTTTGCATGAGAAGCAATGGGATTGGCACCACCACTCCCAGGAAATCTAACCTTCGGTTTATAATAGTCACCGATGACAGTTGAGTTCAAATTAGCATATTGATCTATCTGAGCACCTCCCAGAAAACCAACATCTACCATACCCCTCTGTAAGATACAACCTAACACCCCCCGTAACGACCCTAACATAGCTGCCTTGCGCGTGATTCTTACGTCAGCAATGGATAATGGGGCCAATTTAAGCTGTGGATCAATAACTCCACTCTCAACCACGAGCGTTATATTTGGTGCGTGCGTCTTCTGAGCCAACGTCGAGGCTATGACAGGCAACCCTACCCCGGCAAAAACTATCTCGCCATCGTTAATGTATTTCGATGCCTCTATAACCATTAGCTCTCTTTTTTCATAGACAGTAGCACTCATTTTACATTTCCTCTCTCATTATTCGCTTAAGCTCGATAAGCCTGCTTACTCCTCCGACCTTCTCTAGGTAATCATCAAACGTAGCACAGCTTAACACATACTCCTGTAGATAATGTTCATACCTCTCCATGCCTGACTTTCCTTCTTTCAACGCTGCCTCTGCACATTCTTGGTACATCCTCAAGTGCTCAACATCACAACCGTAATAGCGCGCGGTAGCTGTAGGATGAGAGCCCCAGGGCTGCTCTACAATTGCATGGACGTAGATATGTGGTATGGTAGTCATCTCTGGATAATCTCTTATTTTCTCAGAACTTATAATTTCCTCACAGGACACTATTGTTTTTTCAGAAGCTCTGACCATTTCAGGGGTATGAGTTAGAAATCCTTCCATTATGACATTTCCTAGCTCGTCAACCCGCTGTGCATGAATAATGGACACATCAGGAGTAGCAGCAGGCATAAGTAGCACTTTTTCTCCTGGATTCCAGGGATTGTCTATAATCTCGAATTTTTTTTCTGTTGATGGTGCTTTGTACGTCAATATGTCCGAACCTAAAGAGCTCATAACAGGCATGAATGGTAGCCCCATCTCACCGGCAAGAAAACGTGAGACCATAGCCAGATGCTCATAATCCTCTATCTCTAATTTTCCTTCTTGATAATATTTCCTAGCCGAATATGCCATGCTGGGTATTCCACGGAATCCAATATTGCACGTGCCGCTTTCGCATTTCTTTACCAACCCAGCTCCGATTAAAATATCTGCTGCTACAGATAAGTTACACCCCAACAAAGTTAGATTTTTCTTTTTTTGTCTGACTATCTCATGGGCAATTGCCGTAGGAGAGCCTACAACATTCATGCCACCGACACCAATACTGGCACCATCAAAAATAAACCTTTCTACAGCCTCAGACACCGTCATAATTTTACTGTTTCTCACTCGGTTTCACCCTTTCTAGGTCACTGCTTGTTTAACTTTGCCTGACTCTGACTACCCCTTTACCTCGCGGGGGGCATAAAAAAAAGGAACAGGATTGCCTTGCGATGAAAATAACTATCCTTACTCTTTCATTCTCTAGGCAAACCTGCTCCTCGCAAGTCTTTTTCTATTTATCTAACGCTTCGCTCTTTCTTCTCGTTTAATCTTTTCCTTTATGGCATCCTCAATCCACCGCCCCAGTGTTTCGCCCGACTCAATGGCCTTGCGGTGCGCCTCGCGCACAACGCTCGGCTTCATCTTGATACTCCTTGATTCCCTGACCTCGTCACACATCCCAGCCCCCTGGTGTTTCTATACTACCACCAAATATTATTTTGGTCAACTAAATATTTTTAAAATCGACCTAGAAAGTGCCCCACCGCTCTAGCGCTTGATTTCCACGCCTTTTTGGTCTAAAATCAAATACGACATAGTTTGGGCCATTAGCTCAGTTGGTTAGAGCGCAGTCCTGATAAGACTGAGGTCTCTGGTTCGAGTCCAGAATGGCCCACTCTTTCCCTTTAGTTCGTACTAACTATCGGTAATGCTAACCTTCTATTCACTAGCGGACTGCACGTTCTAGGACTTTTGTTTGTTGTCATGCTTGTCGTTTAAGTCTGGGCATGTTTAAACTGGCTAATATGGCTATTCCCTTTTAATGCCTTTGGCAAGGCGCTTCAGGATACTGAGGATTTCGATAGCGGTGCGCTGTATGTCCACTGGCTCTTGGCCTAACACCCTAGCCACATAGGGGTCCAGCCCACCACAGGCCCTAGGATTCTCAGCTGTGCTACGAGGCTGGGGGGACAGATAGCCAGCTAATATAAATAACTCATTCTCGTCGAAACCCAGGGGCTTGGCAATTCTCTGGAGAACATTGGCTGAGGGGGAACGTTCTCCTCGTTGAATACGACTCAGGTGTGATGTAGATACGCCTGACTTAACTGCCAGTTCCCTTATTGTTAGCGGCACCCTGGCTCGCTGTTGCTTTATTATTCTGCCTAAATCGTTCATGTTACCTAATTCATACTACAATCTGTAAACCGCAATATATCAGTAGAGCGTGTGCCTCGCTCATATTCTGGACTTCTGTTCCAACCATACCCACGGCTCCAGAGCTGCCTCTTATTTCATGCAGGTACGAGTTCCCGCCTGGCCATGCTAGTCTCTTTCAAGGTTACGCGGATCCTTTCGCTGAGGCTGATGCTTAACCACGGCAGAACCCCAACATTCTTGGGAAAGCTGGAAATGGTGCCTCTTGCCAGTGGCTCCTCCTCTACCTTTTCTACCTCGGGCATGTTAGCTAGCGTAAGCACCAGGAGACCGGGGGGTGTGGTGGGACCTAAAAGGGTGGTGATGACAGTGCCGCCGCTCCAGGAGCCAACTGTGCGGATAATGGCAGCAAAATTATCATGAAATATCTCTTCCAGATGGCACATAAATCTCAATAGGCAGGCAGCATCGGTAGGTGGAGGTACCACCAGCTCGACTGCCTCATCAACATAGCCATCGTGCCTCTCCAACGAGTGCCTATTCTGATAAACCTCCCTGATGGCTTGGGCTAGTTCCTGATGTGTTACGTTCTTGAGAAGGTAGCTAGCTGCCCCTGCCTCCAGGGCCTTATCCCGATAATCCACAGAGTCGCCTAAGACGATAACATCACCGCCATAATCCAGCCCGTCTCTTTTTAAACTGCGGGTAGCCTCAATCCAATTCACGCCTGGCATCTCGGCGTCCATAAGCACCATGTTGGGGTGGAGCCTTAATACCTTGGAGAAGGCTTCCTCAGCGTTAGCACAGTCGCCCACGACCTCCATGTCCTCCTCTGACTCCAGCATGCGCCGTAACCCATAGCGGACGAGTTCATGGTCATCAACCACGAGAATTCTAATAGCTTTATTCATTTCATTCTCCTTTCCTCGTAATTTGCGAGTGTTCGTAGCGCTTGTGTTCTTCCCACTTAGGTCTTCCATTATTCGCCTCCTTTCTATGATAGTGAGGAACGGTTACTATCGTTGCCCCACATTACTCTATTCCCAGCGTAACCGGCGTCAGCAATGGTGTAACTTCTGCCCCAGCCCGTCTTAGCTTTGCCTTGATGCGAGCCAGGAGTTCCCGTGTGCAGAACGGCTTCCTCACATAGTCGTCGGCACCGAGAACTAGAGCATCGCGCAAAGAGGTCACTTCACACCTTGCGGTGAGCATGATTACCGGAATATTGGAGCGCTGCCGTATAAGGTCGAGAACCTGAAAGCCGTCAAGCCCGGGCATGATAATGTCCAGAATAACCAGGTCTGGCTCACACTCCTCCAGGGTAGTCAGGGCTGCTCTGCCATTGGCAGCTATGGCAACATCGTACCCTTCCAGCTCAAGGATGCGACTTAGCATCCTCAGCATTTCCTCGTCATCATCTATGGCTAGGATTAATTGGTTTCTCTTCATCTAAAGTTGACCTCTCCCTCCTCATCAAATACCATGACCATATCGTTTTGGCGTCTAATAACGGTCTTAGTCACCTGCTTGTCCTCCTTTCCAGCTTCGTAACCTTCAGTCCATATTTGGTGTCTAATATCCAGCACTTCGACACCTGATACTTCGTCAATTAAGAATTCTGGGTATGGATTTTGGCTTCTGTTCATCTAAAGTTGACCTCCTTCTGTCATAATTCTTGACGTATCGCATTTTTAGTTTTGCGAAAGCTTGTACCGGGCTACCTTCAATACGGGAACGAGAGCCGACCAATCCGATGTACCGTTGAGAAGTCTTGACCCTCCCGTTTCCATCGTGATGCGACGGACTTGCAAGGGCGGCAGGCTTTCCAGGAAAGCAGCTTCGCCACACCTCGGTCCGTTGACCATTGCGACATTGGCGTGAGACCTACGTAACTCTGTCATGCGTTCGTTATGCTCCTGAAAACGGTTACTGTTATTTCTGCCGCTGGAGTTAAACCCATCGTTTCTGTTGGTCCTTACTATTGCCATTTTTCATACTCCATTCACACTGCCAATGTGCTTGGCACTGCTCGTGCTAGTTCACGGTCAGGTAAAGCTGGGGTGAAACAGTACCTCCATCAGCTTGGGTTCTGATACAGTAAAAACTGCCGCTATCAATGGTGACTTTGTGTTTTGTGCATCCCGGCAGGGTAAAGCTCACCTGAGCATCACATAGCGTGATGAAGGTTTCGGGAATTGGCTTAGCGTCGCACCAAGATGCCTTCTCCCACTCGCCACCCGCACTCTCCACATAAATACCGACCTTGAGAATCAGAAATCTGTAGCAGTGGCAAAGTTCTTGTGAGTTGGTGAGGTATAGGGTGACAGTGATGTCAGCGGCATTTTCAGTGGCGTCAATGTAGAAGAGGTCGCCGGGTCTAACACCGCCAATTGCTTTTCCAAATACGGTCATACTTGGTGCTGCTGAAGCTTCAGCGACCTCTATCTGGACTGACTCCTGACCAACCATGTCGCCAGTGTATGTATGAGCATAGGCTACTGGCCAGGGGGTGAGAAGCAATATGGCTAAGAGGGGAAAAATCTTCTTGATGAATCTGTCGGGCATTATCGACCTCGCCATTTTGTTCTACCTTCAAGTCTAGGGAGGTCGACTCACAACCACATCACAACACCAGCCTGACCCAGCACAAAAAAATCACAAGTGGAGTGTAGCTTTAGAGCTCTGAGGGAGGGAAAATAAAAAGGGAACCTTCCGATTTAGGGAAGGCTCCCTTAATGACTATTGTATAACTTTGACGACGTCTGCTATGTGCTTATGTTTGCTTCATGAACATGTATCCTATACCGGGTCTGGTTAAGATGTATCTGGAGTTCTTGGCGTCATCCTTCAGTTTCTGCCTGAGACGAGCCATGGTTACCTGAAGAAGGTGAGGCTCACCGATGTACTCCTCACCCCAGACGTTCTCCAGTGTCTGGTCGGGGGTAACCACCCGCCCAGCGTTGCGCGCCAGATAGCATAATAGTCTGTACTCGGTGGCGGTGAGATTTACTTCCTGGCTGCCCACCGTGACCCTGTGTCGGGCAAAGTCAATTACCAAGTCATCGAAGTAAAATGTCGGCTCAGGTCTATCCTCCCAAAGTTTAGTGCGGCGCAGGACAGCTCTGACGCGTGCCGCCAGCTCGTTGGAGGAGAAGGGCTTGGTCACATAGTCATCGGCGCCGGCATCTAGCCCTTGCACCTTCTCTTCGTCATTGCCCTTGGCGGTGACCATAACTATCGGTACCGGCGAGAACTCGCGGATATACCGACACAGGGCATATCCGTCCATACCTGGCATCATTATGTCCAGCAACACCAGGTCCGGGGTTTCCTTGCCTAACACCTCAAGGGCGGCTTCGCCGTCGATGGCCTTGAGCACCCGGTAGCCCTCCAGTTCCAGGATACGTGTCATCATGCGCAAGATGCGAACATCATCATCAACTACTAGCACCAAGGCTTTCCTGGATGGCATGATAACATCACCTCTCCCCCTGCAGGACGCGGACGACAGCCTTCTTCAGGCTGGCTGCACTCAGGGGCTTGACCAGGTAGTCCGCTGCGCCCATACTGAGTGCCCTGTCCCGCTGTGATACTCTAGCCGAGGCGGTGAACACAATTATAGGAATCGCTGACAGTTCTGGGTCGCTCTTCATCTGCTTCAGCGTAGCCCAGCCATCACGCCCGGGCAGCCTCAAGTCCAGCAGCACCAGACTGATGCCGCCCTGTCTCACCAATCTCATGCCTTCTTCACTGTCACCAGCCTGAAGAACTCGGTAACCCTCTAGCTCAAGCACCCGTGAGGCAAAATTCAGGATATCAGCCTCGTCCTCTATGATGAGAACCGTCTTTGGCTCACGCCTCTTTACCATAGTCCTGCCTTTCTGCTGTGGTTTGTATCGGCAGAGTGAAGTAAAAAGTGCTCCCCTGCCCCACTTTGCTGTCCACCCAGATTCGGCCGCCATGTGCCTCCACCAGCCCCTTGCAGATGGCCAGCCCCAGCCCAACTCCTCCTATATCTGGGGTCAGTCTTTGCTCAATACGATACATTCGGTCGAACACGCTCGGCAGCTCCTCAGCAGGAATGCCTATCCCTTGGTCAGCGATGCTGACCAGCAGCTCCGACCCTGCCCGCTGGGCTTGCACCACCACTCTATTTCCTCCTTCTGAGTACTTGATGGCGTTGTCAAGAATGTTATCCACTACCTGCCGAATGCGCTTGGCATCAATGTTCACGCTCGGCAATTCATTTCTCAGGTTTGCCACTATCACATGGCGGGGTGCCCTGACCTCAGCTTCGGCGGCTGCTTCCTTAATCACTTTGGAGATGTTGGTGGGCACCTTTTCCAGCTTCAACAGCCCTGCCTCCAGCCGGGACATATCCAGCAGGTGGTCAATAAGCTCGGTGAGCCTGTCCGTAGCCCTATCGATGGACCGCAGGTGCTCTCGTTTCTCATCGTCTGGCAGCCTGCGGTCATAGTCCAGGAGCATGGTGGAATATCCCTTGATTGTTGCCAAGGGAGTGCGCAGCTCGTGGGAAACCGTAGACAGAAGGCTGTCCTTGAGGCTGCTCAACTCCTCGTATTCCACCATTTTCTTCGTGAGTAGCCGACGCTGGGTGATGTCTTCCCCTGAACCAAGGACTCCAACGATATCACCCGTCTCATCGGTTAATACAGTATTGTGCCAGGCAATAAATGTCTCCCCACCGGTCCTGGTTAAGACCGGGCTTTCAAAATACTTAGCCGACTCGGTTTCTCCAGCCATCAACTTATCAAAAACGGCTATTGCCTCATCTCTAACTCTCTCTGGAAGAAAGGTTTCAAACCAGTTTTTACCAATAATCTCTCCTTCTTTGCACCTCAAAATCTTACAACCCTTTTTGTTAATGAGGGTGACTTTTTGATTAGCATCAAAAGCCACGAGCATAACTCCGGCAACATCAAGGTATTTTTGCACTTTATTTCTTTCTTGACGCAGCGCCTCCTCTGTCTGCTTGCGCTCAGCCAGTTCTCGCATAGCTGCCTGGTACAGCCTTTTGTTCTCCATTACTAGGCGCTGCTTTTCAAGGGCTTCCCTGACAGTAACCAACACCTCATCTATGTTAAACGGCTTGGTGATGTAGGCTGATGCTCCCTCCTTCAGTGCCCGGGCTGCGGTCTCCACAGAGGCATAGGCGGTGACCAATATCACCGCCATATCAGGATGCATCTTCTTTAAAGGCGTTATTAGCTCTATCCCGTCCATATCGGGGAGCCTGATGTCCAGGAGAGCCACGTTGAAGAATCTCCTCTGCGCCTTCTCCAGCGTTTCTCTCCCCGTCCCAGCCGTCACTACCTCATAGCCCTTCTTGCCAAATAGGAGCGTTAGTATTCTACATGTGCTCTCATCGTCGTCAACAATGAGGATGCTATCTGCCTCGTCCATTCTTACTTACCTCGGTCATCCTGCCTTTTGTTTCTTCTCCACAATCTCATCAACCAACTTGAGCAGCCCTTCTATGTTGAGGGGCTTGTACAGGCAAGTGTAGGCATGATTGTTCAGAGCCTCTTCCACAAGGTCAGCCATCTCCTGGCGGTAGGCAGTCATCATGATGGCCACCGCTTCTGGGGTAATCTCTCTGATAGCCAAGTAGGTTTCCAGTCCATTTATCGTCGGCAGCTTCATGTCGATGAAAATGATGTCGTAGGTCTTCTCCTGTGCCACGGCGATGGCCTCCCCGCCACTATGAGCAATGCCCACCTTGTAGCCTTTCCTAGTCAGTATGGTCTTCAAGGTGATACAGGTCCCCGGGTCGTCGTCAACTATCAGGATGAGCGCCCCCTGCTCGGATTGCCTTGCCCTTTCGCAGAGAGCGATTACCTTTTCTATGTCCAGGGGCTTGTGGATAACTCCGTAGGCTCCCTCTTGCAGTGCCTCCTGAACCAGGTCTTCAACGGCATAGGCGGTCATCATCACCGCCACAACTTCAGGCCTTATTTTCTTGATTCTCCTATAGGTCTCTACGCCGTCCATGACGGGCATCTTGATGTCCATGAAGACAATGTCGAAGGGTCTCTCCTTGACCCTGCCAATAGCCTCCGGGCCATCCTTGGCGGTGATGACAGCGTAGCCCTTACGCCCGAGGACGAAGGACATGGTCTTGACCAGGCCGATATTGTCATCTACTATCAGGACGCTAGCTTTCTTCGCCATACTACTTTTTCTCCTTTGCACTGGGGGGCAGCTTTACTGTGACGGTGCTACCTTTGCCTAGCTCACTTTGTATCTCAATGGTGCCACCGTGTCCCTCCACCAGGGTCTTGGTGACTGCTAGCCCCAGCCCAATCCCCTTGGCTTTGGTGGTGAAGAGCGGTTCAAAGAGCTTCCCCAAGTTCTTACCAGGGATGCCCACCCCGGTATCGGTAACAGAGATAGCTACCCACTCCGGACTGGGGGCTTCGGACTTGACCGCCAATTGGCCACCCTCGGGCATAGCCTGGATAGCATTGAGGATGATATTGCCGAAGACTTGGCTGAGTTGGTCGGGGTCAGCCAGGATGGCGGGCAACGTCTCGTCTAGTTGCCTCACCACCTTGACGTTCTCCGGCACGGTATTGCGCGACAGCGCCCACTGGATGATGTCGTTGATATCCACCTTCCGCCGGGTAGGAGGCTTGGGACGAGCGAAGTCGAGGAGACTGCTGATGATGCGCTCGGATGTTGCCACTTCCTTGTTTAGGAGCTCAAGGGTCTCCTTCACCTCTGGCTCGGGCTTTTCCAGTGTCATGTTGAGGAAGTAGGCGGCGTTCTTGATGGTGCCCAGGGGGTTGCGCAGTTCGTGCCCCACCCCACCAGCCAGTTGCCCCAGCACCGCCAGCTTCTCCGACCGCCGCAACCTCTCCTCAATCTCCTTGCGCTCGGTGATATCTTTGATAATGGTGGCAAGCCCTATTGGCCTGCCACCACCTCTTTTTACAACGAAAACGGTAGATAGAATAGGAACGCGGGAACCGTCTTTTCTTATGTATTCTTTCTCATACTCGGCAGGTTTTCCCGTTCTTATTACTCTTTTTACTATTTTGGCTTCCCATTTGTGGTATTCCTCTGGCGTTATCTCCTGACATGTCTTTCCGGCTAAAAATTCCTCTCTTGAATAACCGGTTAGCTGGCAAAAGGCATCATTAACATCCAGCATAGCTCCCTCCAGAGAAGCAAACCCGATGGCATCCTTGGAGGCGTTGAATATGCCGCTGAAACGGTCTTGAGCTTCTCGGAGTTCTTTAGTGTGCTCTTTTACCAGTTTTTGAAGACGATTGCGGTGTTTCCTTAATTCCTTCTCTGCCCGCTTGTGCTCTAACTCCAATTTAGATATATAAAAAATAATAAACGCACCAACCATAAGTATAAAAAATATTTCTATACCAATTTCCACCCAGTTAACTGGAGTAGGTGGTGCGTTAAATACAAGAGCCGGGATATCAAATATCTCGTCTGCGGCTATTAAAAGAGTAGCTAGGACGAAGCCACTGATAGATATAACGATTATTTTGCTAGTCACATATTTCTTTATTTCTTCCAGTTTCATTCTTCCGCCAAGGTCTGAACCTTCTCGTTTGGTCACCTTAACGCTTCCTCCGCCCGCTTGCGCTCGGCTTCTGATGCTTCCAATTCAGTAATCCGTTGGCGCATTTTGCCCAGTTCATCTATGAGTTGCTCTCTGGTTTTATGTTCATCTTTCATCCCGCATACCTCCTGCAGCAAGCGGCAATTTAACTTGACAGCATAAAGACCAATTGGGATTTGGCTAATCGTCCCACTTAAAAGAATACTATTGTCCCCCTTTTTTGTCAATAGGCAGCCAATGGGCAGGCTCTTTAGGCACGGTGTGCTGCCAATGTTTGACATCTGTCCAGTTATTGGTGCTACAATAATACGAGGAGATAGTATTGAGTCACCTAGAATTATTGTTACTGAGCATGGGATGGGCTATAAGTTTGTCAGGCCGGCAAATCCATAGTTTTCTATTTGGTAATCCTACCCCCTTTACCGCTTCCCCATAGGGGTGATAGCGAAGGGTATAATTAGGCA
>Ga0209978_10000443_pt1 | contig 15631 bp, 14 predicted proteins | sample BentaG_FD_182805 | JGI IMG/M metagenome (GOLD analysis project Ga0209978, IMG submission 182805) | Deep subsurface microbial communities from South Atlantic Ocean to uncover new lineages of life (NeLLi) - Benguela_00093 metaG (SPAdes)... | ecosystem: Environmental > Aquatic > Marine > Oceanic >... | reverse complement strand
AAGCCTTTCGCAAGATGTGGGAGATACACTTCTTCGGGATGCAGACCTCCTATTCCGCCTGGATACTCCTTGAGGAGGAGTGCAAGAAACGCTTTGGCATAAATGACCAGTCGGCTGAGTTCCAGGACATGATGAGGGGTTTTGATAACGAGGTATATCAGGTGGATAAGGAGTTATGGCAGCTCAGCAAGCAGGCGGTTGAGATGAGGCTTAGCGATATATTCAAGGAGAATGAGCCTGAGGCTATAATCCCTAAGCTGGAGCAGGATGGCAAGGGGAAGGAATGGGTTAAGAAGTTCATGGACTTCCTCCAGGTACACGGCTGGAGGATGGTCCGCTTTAATGACTTTGTTGACCCCTACTGGCTGGAGAAGCCGAGCATCCCGGTAAGGACAATAAAAGACCACATAGTAATTGGCTCAGCGGACAGGAAGGAATATATCCTTGACGAGAAGAGAAAAGAGCTGTCAGTAAAGAGGGAGAAGGCGGTAAAGGAGATGCTGGATAGGGTGCCGCCGCAGGATAAGGAGTGGTTCAGCTCGCTGATAACGCTAGGGCAGAATGCTACCTCGTATAGTGAGGAACATGACCTGTATTGTGAGCTAACCATCCAGGCAATAATGCGGCGGGGCTATCTGGCGATTGGGAGGAAGCTTGCACAAGCGGGAACCATAGACCGCCCCGACGATGTCTTTATGTTGAACCCGTGGGAAATTGAAAGCGTCATTCTTTTGCCGCACCTGAACGACCTCCGCTGGGTAACAAGGAGGCGCCGTGCTGCCTGGGAAGGGTGGGTAAGCCGCTTTCAAAAGGAAGGCGAGTGGAGACCCCCGGTTTATACTGACCGTCCCGGTGGCTTCAATGAGGCGGTCGGCGAAGACTTGCTGCCGTCACTGGACCCCATTTGCATTAAAATCATCATTGGTGATATGCCGGCGCCAAGACCAGAGCTTAAGGCTGATATCATGGGGCTCTGTGGCTGCCCGGGTGAGGCCGAGGGGCTTGCTCGAGTTATAATAAATTACGAGGACCTCGACCAGCTTAAGCCGGGCGAGATTCTGGTTTGCCCTGGCACAAATCCAGCCTGGACCATAGCCTTCGGCATAGCGGCAGCGGTTATCGGGGATAGAGGCGGAACTCTCTGCCACACTGCTATCATTGGTAGGGAATATGGACTGCCGACAGTGGTAAACACCTTTGTCGCCTGTGACAAGATTAAAACGGGGCAGCGGATAAGGATGGACGCAACCCAGGGAGCTATCTACATCTTGGATAAGTAAGCGGGCATCAGAAACAGGTTTTACTATTAAAAACCAGAGGTAGAAGTCTGGGAAAGGGTTTTGTGTGTTTTGACGCCTGATGTAGACTGTGCTCCGTGCGTATTGAAGTGGGTCTATGAGAGAGCTGCCGTCTTAGCCGGCGAAAAGTAACGTTTTCAATTAATTAGAAGCATATTGAGCCTGCTCTCCAAGAACAGTAGCCAGACAGCCCTGTTCGGGGCGGCTAGCCTTTTCTGATGTGGCGTCGTGGCAACCTGCCAGTCATATTTATGGTGGGCCAAAGTGTACAATAGACAGAACCTTTACGCTGACATTCAGCCTCTCTGAAGCCACTAGATAAACAGCCACAGACCAGAACGCTGAGAGCTACTTCAGTAGCACAGTATAGCTTAATCTGTGCTGTCTCTACAAGTCCCCCGACCCGTTGGGATTGGGGGGCTTCCTTTTTTACTTCTTAAAAAGTGTCTCGCAAAAAATATCACGAAAATATAGGTTCATTCTGTTAATGCACAATAGTTCCTTTTGTTGGATGATATAGCTGGAAAACAAAAGCACCTTAACAATTGAATAAGGCAAAGCCAAACTGAACGCTTGCCTAGTCTAGGGGCAAATAAAATGCCCTAGCCAGAGACTACCTAGCTAGGGCAAATCTAGCGAAAGGAGTCACGCTCACAATGCTAGACTACGGCAAGTATATCACAGATGACTACTACGGGCAAGACGGTAACGGCTACGACCAGCTAGAAGGTGACTGGGCACTATATTATAAGGTAGCCCGATACTTTATCCACAAGGTAAAGAGAGAGAATAGGCAAGACTTCCTACACGACCTAATGCTGGAGATGGCAAAGGTCAAGGCAAAGTATGAGGTAAAGGGTAAGCCCTTGACGGAAGCGGGACTTATGCGGGTAGCCAGCTATGAGCTAACCGATTACTGGGTAAAGCAAAGGCGAATTACCACTTGGCTAGATTGCGGGAATTGTAGCAAAGAGCAAAGGCGTAAGTGTCGGGAAGAACTCTTATACTCCGAGTGCCCAAAGTTTCACCAGCTAGTTAGCCTTAATACGGTAGTAGGAGATGACGGGCACAAAGCCGAGCTAATAGACTTCCTAGCCGACGACAAGGCTATTGACATAGTAGCTAGGCTTGACGCTAGGCGTTTTCTACAAGGCTTCCCAAAGCGAATAGTCCAGATTGCCTATAAGATGTATAGCGGTTACCCACTAGACAATGCCGACAAGCTCTATCTTGGCAAATGGCGAAAGAAAAACGACCAAAAAAGGTTTATTGACTAGACACTTTTTAGCCCGTTTAGGAGGAGAATATAGTGGAAGCACCGTTTAGGCTAGCGGGTGGCAGCTAGACGGTAGCTTACTACTAGACAAGTGAGGTAGCCTTGCCCACTACTTCAGACTGTCAAAAGGGGGTTAAGTGGAACAACTGAATATTGAGGGCAAGCGTTCAGGCGAGGGCTTTGTAGCTCATAAGGCTATGCTGGTAAGTGCCTTGTCAAGGGCATTAGCCGATAGAGTAGTCCTAATGGACATAACTCTTGGGCGTGAAGGCTTACTCGGATACCTCAAGGCTTTGGGGGGAAGTAATGTTGTCAAGGTGATACCCTCCAACGGTAGTGCCAGCGGGGTGCGGACTACCGATAAGAGGCTCAAGGTTATCTGTGGAGCTAATACCAGTTACCTAGCCGATAGTGAGTGGATAGGTGAGAAAACGCCTCTTACCCTTTGCGATATAGGGGTAAGCCCGTCTAACTCCGTCAAGCCTAATGTGGGAACTATTGAGCTAGCCGAAGCATTAACTAGAGTGTTACCGTTTACCGCTAAGGGTGATGACAGACCAGTTTTAGCTTGTGTCAACTTCATAGCTAAAGACGGTAAGCTCACGATAGTTAGTGCCGATGGTTTTAGGCTAGCGATAGTTACCCTTGATTATGATGACGGGGAAGGACAAGCCTTGATAAACCGTGATAACCTCGCTGGTGTAGTCAACGCACTCAAGCGAGCAAAACGGGCTAGGGTTAGTTTTGAGCCTAGCGGAGAGAGCCTTGACGGTATGAGCCTAATTATAGACACCGAGTTAATCCGCTATAAGTGGGTAAGCGTCATTGGTGATTATCCCGACTGGCAAAAGCTAATCCCTACTGAGTTTCACATCTTTGCCCATTTTGACACGGTAGAGGCAATCAAGGCTGTCAATTCGCTCAAGGTATTAGCCAATGCCAAAGGCTATCCCATTGACCTTGCCATAGGCGACGGTAAAATAGTTATGGCTAATCCCGATGATAAGGGGCAAGCCGAGCTAGTAGCCGATACCGATGGTGAAGGCAAGGTGAGGGTAGACGGTCAATACCTTGCCGAAGCCTTAAGAGCCTGCGGGGGTATGGTAGAGTTTAAGCTCACCAGCCCGCTATCACCAATGCTTTTTAGTGCTAATGGTTATCACCTAGTAGTACTGATGATGATAACCAGTGAGGCACAAAAGGCAGAGGCAGAGAGGGCAAAGGCAGAGGCAAAGCATACCGATGAGTCTACCGAGCCGAAAGCTAAAGGCAAGCGTAAAGGCAAGGGTAAGGGTAAAACCCAGCCAGAGCCAGTAACAGCCTAATAGAACGCTTAAGCCCGAAAAGGACAACAAGGCAAAAGAGCCTCTGAAGTGTAGAGGTTGTTTTGCCTTTTTTATGCCCATTTTTAGAGTGTAGTCTGAGGTGACTGACTACACCTTTTCTTATTCTCAATAAGCCCCCACACACATATATAACCACACTGCAACAAGCCCGGAAAGGGGCTAGATTTCAATTTGAGGGGCTCTCCCATTGACATTAGGGGGAGTCCCCTCTTTTTTTGTCTGCGAGGCTGCACAATCCAAGCTTTTGTTACCCGGTACTGAGTCTCTGTTCCTATTTGGCTATTGACATTGTTAAAGAGAATAGTTTATCGTTCGTACCAAATAGGGAGGTGAGTAGAGGCAAGTGTACTGTGTAAAGCACCGTGCCAAAAAGGAAATGAAGAATGCCAAAAGTGTAATAATGAAGAATGGGAGGCCGGTGACTCAGGGTGTATGCCCGACGTGTGGAGAAGCTTGCTTCTTAAAAGAGAGTGATGCCGTGGATTGTGGATAAGCCAATGGTAGATCTGGGGTTTTTCAGCACTCTGTGGGTGCTATTTTTGTTGAGAAAGAAGGTGCACAGTGAAATTATTTGAACAAACCCGCATCGGGACTATGGAACTAAAAAACCGTCTGGTGGGGTCAGCCATGAACAGCCGCCTAGCGGAGACCGGTGGTTATGTCTCCCAACGCATGATAAACCATTATGCCCGCCGCGCCCAGGGAGGGGTAGGGCTAATTGTAGTGGCTGATGGCGGCGTTTCCCTGACCCATGTGAATTCTCATACTCAGCTAAGAATTGCCGATGACAGTTACGTTCCCGGGCTGGCCCGGCTGGCCCAGGCTATGCACGATAATGGTGTCAAAACAGTCATCCAGCTCCAGCACGCCGGCTGGCGGACAGGTCGGGCATTTGGGTTGTCCCAAGCTGTAGGCCCTACCGCTCTTACCTCCCGAGAGCTGGGCGAAGCAACACGGGCGCTGACGCTGGGCGAGATTAAGGTAGTGGTGAGTCAGTTTGCTCAGGCGGCCCGCCGAGCCAAGCAAGCCAGCTTTGATGCTGTGGAAATCCACGGCGCTCACGGCTATCTGCTGGGCCTTTTTCTGTCCCCGTATACTAACTGGCGCCAGGATGATTACGGTGGAGATATACAGCGCCGGGCCCGTCTTGCCTTAGAGATTGTAGCTGCTATCCGCCAGGAAGTGGGCCGGGACTATCCCATCATTTTCCGTATCTCTGCTAACGAATTTGTGGAGGGTGGGCTCACCATAAAGGAGACCCGCATCATTTCCCGGTGGCTAGAGGAGGCTGGGGTTGACTGTATAAGTGTTTCAGGGGGGACGGAGGGTGCTGGGGCAAGGACTGTACCATGCATGTTGGTGCCCCGGGGCTACATGGTGCCGCTGGCAGCAGCCATCAAGGAGGCAGTCTCAGTACCGGTTATAGCTGTGGGCCGTATAAACACTCCCGCTCTGGCGGAGAGCATCCTGGAGCAGGGGAAGGCTGATCTGATAGCCTTGGGCCGGCCCCTCTTGGCTGACCCCGACTGGTCACGGAAAGTCATGGAGGGTAGAGAGGGTGAGATAAGGAAATGTATTTATTGCAATAGCTGTCGGCGGGATCCCCCGCCCGAGGGCTATCCTATCATGTGTATAATTAACCCCGAGATTGGTAGAGAGTATGAGATTGAAACGGCGGCACCCCAGACAAAAAAGGTGCTTATCATAGGTGGTGGGCCGGCGGGTCTTGAGGCGGCTAGGGTGGCCCGATTGCGGGGACACCAAGTAACGCTGTGGGAGGAGACTCCCCAGCTGGGAGGCCGCTGGTCGTGGCTTATTCAGGGGTATATTACTGAAGCGGTGAAAGTACTTAAGAAGCTGGGGGTGAAGTTGGAACTGGGTAAGTCGGTCACCCCCCGGGCGGTGAAGGGTATGCAACCTGATGTAGTGCTGGTTACCCCTTGCGTGGTTCCTCCCCAGCTATCTATAACGGTGGGAGAGGGGGAGAATGTGGTTTGGGCGGATGAGGTTCTGGATGGCAGGCGGCGTCTTTCCGGAAAAGTAGTGGTGATAGGTAGTGGCAATGTGGGCTGTGAGGTGGCCTATTTCCTCAGTCGTCAGGGGGCGATGGTAACTGTCATTGGAGGTATGGAGAAGGTGGGCTACGGTCTCGACCCTGGTACTGCTGTCGTGCTAGTGGAGCAGTTGAAGCAGCGAGGAGTACAGTTCCGCACCGGCTTTAACATCAGGGGTATCCAGGAGAAGAGAGTTCTCTATCAGGATAGCCAGGGCCACGGATACGTGATGGAAGCGGATGTCTTTGCCCTTACCGAGCCAGCACAGCCGACGACGGAACTGGCTGAGGAGCTGGAGAAACTGGAGCTGGATGTACACTCCCTGCCATATTGTGACCAGCCCGGCTACGCCCTGCGTGCCGTCCGGATGGGGGCAAGCATCGCCCGCCAGATATAATTGCCGTCAAATCCATAGGGCTGTTAAAGTGGAACGTGCGGGCTCTGCGTGGCCTACGATTAACACCCTTATTGCAAATTCCCGCTTAGTTGCCCTAGCCTGCTATCTACTGCCTTAAAGCCCGGTTCATCACATCTAGGGCAAACTCTATATCTGATCTGTTAACGGTATTGTCAGTGACCATGCGTATCCCCCCTGGAAAGATCCAACACAGAACGCCTTCTCGGTTAAGTTTTTCGGCATATTCTTGAGGTGCCATGCATTCCACCTTGAACAGTATGATATTGGTCTGCACCGTTTCCAGGTTGATGGACAGTCCTTTCATATTAGCCCATAGGGCATATTAGGATGGTAGGCAAACTGATCTCCAAAAGTTTAGTAGCACGTTAAAGAGCTGACATTTCTCCTAAATTATGTTGCCATAGATAACCATAATACAGCCATTATAGCTCCTGACTGGTTTACCGGCGGGATGCCACTTGCCCGATTACAGTTGAGGCTACCCACACGGGAGGGGGAGGTAAAATATTTAAACTAGTGGGGAAAACATAAAACCCCTAGTACCTCAGTTTCCCCTGGCAGAGCCCGCCTACCATTGATATCTGACATACAACTATGTCTAGAATCTTACTAATAATAGATTCAGCATGTCCAGTGTTCGGTTATCTTTCTACCGGCTTTAACTTATAACCTATTATATCGTTGCCCTCGTCATCCTGGGTAATCTTTCCTATTACTAATTCCATTTCGTCTCCGGTTTCCAAAGCTCCCTTTACGCAAGCTTCATTCCCCTGAAGTAATTCAGCCCTCGTCATAATCTACCACTATGGCGAAATCAGGACATCTAAGTTCACAAAGACTACACCCGTTACAGCTTTGATTATCTTTAAGAAAAGGATAATCGTCCTGCCCTACTTTCAGGACTTTTTTAGGGCAAAAGGCGATACAAATTCCACACCTTTTGCGCCAGTTTTTGTATATTTTTACATCCTTAGGTGAAGACATAATCTCACTGCGGAACCACCCTAATGTAACATATTTCAGCTTATAACGGAAAAATCTTGGCAAAGGTGGCTAAATTTCCCTGACAGGTTGCCAGGGAACCCCACACTCTTTTAAAGCACACCAAAGAGATGCTTGATTGCTGCTGAACACTGGCCTTCCAATGTCCCGGGAAAGAGCAGTAATTATTCCGAAAGTCCTGAAATTTGTACAACTAATGAAAAGAGCTTCAGCTTCGGGGTGAGCCCGGATTACCTCCTTTCCTAAACTATAAGCAATGTAGGGAGGCTGTTTACCAATCTCAATATTTTCTTCAATACCGAGTCCCTTTATCTCGCTGACCTCAAACCCATTTTCAGTGAGGAAATCTTTTTCCTTCTGATTTATCTCATCAGTATAAGGCGTGGCTACAGCAATCTTTTTAACTCCCTTCTCATTGAGAGCATCGACAACTGCCCTTGCTGTAGATATCACTGGAATCCCAGTGGCCTCATTTATCCTTCTCTCAATCTCTTTATCATATCCCTTCCCCTTAATCAGACTTCCCGTAGTGCACCCATAGACAATTACGTCAACCTCTGCATCGGAGAGGAGCTTGGCACATTTTTCAGCTTCGTTTGACATATCAATTAACTCCTTCTCCGTTACCCTTCTTAATGGCAATCTGGAAGTATGAATAGAAACTCCCTCAGGAGGGTAAGCCCAAAATTCTGACTCCATTGTGGTATTAGAGGAAGGTATAATTATACCTATTCGAGAGCGCCATTCGTACATTTTCTTGACATTGAACTCTATACTGTTTTAGTGAGTTGTTTCCGTTAACCTTTTATCCTTACCTACTGATTATCTCTCTCATTATTTGCAGGATGCTTAAATGAGTGGCGAGGGAAATTCCATCACAATCTCCACTTGCATATCCACTCATGGCATCAATAGCCCCTTCTCTTGCCGCCTCTGAAAGCATTTTGTTCTCTATCTCCGGGGAGTGCAAAAGGACCTTCTCGGTCAATAAAGACAGAGCAGCCATAATTGCATGAGCCCCCCAGTTTGATACGGTAGCGGTTACCAGGATATCGGTTTCGAAATCGGCGGCAATCCCCTTTTCACACCCACAAAGACACTTTGCCCCGTATGGTACCACCTTCTTCACTATTTCCTTTATCTTGCCCATCCCTATTTCATTTCCGCCGTCTCCAATCCCTATACTGGGAACCCCCCTTTTCCTAGCCTCCTCCAGCAAACTTTCAACCTTTGAGGCATGCTCGGAAATGTCGTATCCTTTCATATTATGATATATTCTTGCCTCATTTGCTCCCGCTTTCTCCACTGAAATAATAATGGCTGGATTATATTCCTCCATAATTTCCCTAGCTCTTTCCTCGACCCTCTCCCTCCGGGTTGGAAATTCAACTAGCGCAATAGCATGCTTCCCTTTTTTCACATCTTCAGGCTTAACGACATTCAAGCCAGCTGCATATGCCACCCCTCTTAGTACTGGCAACGTTTCCCTCTCAGCTACAATTAGAGAATTTGCGCCGCAGAATTGATCAAACCCTTGTGCCAGACTTAACGCACCGATAGGTCCATCTGTTTCTTGAATGAAAAGAGGGGGCACGAGAAACCCGGTAGTAATCATTGCACATTGATTCTCTGAAAGCTGCTCCTTTATCTTACTTGCCGCGAGAAGGGAAGGATATCCACCTTGCAGGGAAAGAGCGCTCTCATAAAGCGGTTGGATAATCCCCCTTCCTCCAATATCGAGAGTAATCAACCTCTCAATATCTCTTACTTTTTCCTCTATCTCTGCCATCGTATCCTTTTATTTATCTGCGTTTGCATTAAAGTAAAACCAGTAAAGATACTCTAGGTTATCCTTCGCCTTAAGCCAGCAGCTCAACCACACTTCGGCCGCGAGGTCCCCCAATTTTATCGGGATGCCGACTTGGCGGGGTGATAAATTGCACCTGACCCGGAGATTCAGCAGCCTTTATTCACATTACCTCCGCCATTGTAATGCAAACATCGGGTTAAGAAACTGCTTTAGAGAAAGGGGCTCTTTTTAATGAATCTTTTCATATCTCCGGATTTAAACGAAATAGGGACTATATCGTTCATAGTGAGCACTCCGGGGGGAGCATTTAACACTGCCGGTATTAAATTTACCGTCACTGCTACTGTACCATCATCTCCATGCCAACAAGGGCTAACTTTGGCATCTATCCCCGGAGTTCCTTCAATCCGAACTTCATCAAACGAAGGGGTTGCCCCCAGAAAAGCAGTGAAGAATAGATGAATTTTTCTCTCTCCTTTTACTATACCATAAGCCTCTTGTTTTGTACCTTTTACCTGCCCCTTTTTAACGGTATAGAACTGGGATGATACTTCTTCCTGGGCTATCACCGGCTCGACCTCTTCCACCTTCACTTCATCCAGCTCCCACCCCAGACTGTCCGCTATAAGGCAAAGCGATTCCTCAAGCCCTACGTGCCCGGTTATCTTGCCTGTTTCTATCGCCTCTTTAAACTCCTCGGGTTCCATTGAGGTCCCTATTTTCTTTTGAAAAGGCTTTCTCCGCAAGCTGGCGTCCATTCGCCTTATCACTTCTATCCTCTTTACCTGGGTACATCCTACTGAAAGTATAGTCGGCCTAATGTCCATCAGGAAACCGGGGTTAATACCGGTGCCGAGCACGGTTACATTGTTCTTCTTGGCTAGCTCATCGTATTTCTGGGTCAATTTTCTATCGGTAAAATAGGGAAAGGCAAGCTGCTCACAGGTTGATATTACATTTACTCCGCTTTCGATTGCCGGTTCAATCTGGGAAAAGATACCCTTAAGAAACGATGTGGTGGTGTAGATGGCTATATCGGGCTTGGTTTCCTCAAATACCTTTTTTGGCTCATTTGAAACCTCTATTCCCAGCTTCTTGCCTACCTCAGCTACCTCACCAAGGTCTCTGCCAACAACCTCAGGAAGGATATCAATTGCCCCAACATACCTTATTCCTTCCCTTTCGTTGACAATATGCCTTACTATTCGTGATCCCACCGGCCCCAATCCTACGTGAACTACCTTAATTTCTTGCATTTTACTCCTTAATAATAATTATTTTTAGACAGGGTTAGCCTGAACGCTTAAGCCAGAAATCAAATGGTCTTCCCGGTACAAATATATCTATTCCTACAGCTTTCTCTTTTCCAGTGTTTTCTATCCGGTGAGGTTCGTTTTCATCAAAGAATACCGAGTCCATTTCTCCAAGCACAACCTCGGCGTCTTCAGTATAGACTTTCATTTCTCCTTTGACCACGATGGCTACTTGCTTGTTCTTGTGTGTATGCATAGGCGAAGAATGTCCGGGCGGTTTTTCATAATACTCGATTGAGACTGAATCTCCTCCTGCCAAGGAAACTCGGTACCACCCTTCTTCTGGTTCACATGAATCAGCATCTTTAAACCTTACTATTTGCATTTTGCATCCCTCCTATAATTTGATAACAGTTCACCCCTTATAGCCCCAGAAAGGCCTTCTTGACGATCTCCGACTCCAGTAACTCCTTTCCCTGACCTGAGTAAATGGTTCTACCGGTTTGTAAGATATATCCGCGGTCAGATAGCTCCAATGCTTCCCGCACATTCTGCTCCACCAGAAGAATGGTACACCCCTCTTCTTTTAGTAAAGAGATAGCTTTAAACACCTCGGAAACAAGTTTTGGCATCAATCCCAATGAGGGTTCATCTAACATTAGCAACTTGGGCCGACTCATAAGCCCTCGGCCGATGGCTAGCATTTGTTGCTCCCCCCCACTTAGGGTTCCCCCCTTTTGCCGGTAACGCTCTTTCAGTATAGGGAACAGCTTATAAACGTAATCTAATCGTTCTCCTATCTCCTCCTTTGAATTGGTGGTAAAGGCTCCCAAAAGCAGGTTCTCCTCCACTGTTAACGGCCCGAAGATATGCCTCCCCTCCGGGACATAGGTAATTCCTAACCGGACAACCTCTGCTGGATTTTTCTTGACGATGTCTATTCCTTCAAACTCAATACTCCCCGACACCGGGCTGAGGGCGCCAACAACTGTTTTTAAAGCGGTGGTCTTGCCGGCGCCGTTAGCACCCACAATCACAACCAATTCCCCCTCCCCTACCTCAAACGAGACCTCATGGAGAGCCGGAATTCCTCCATAATGAACCTTAATCTTATTTACCTTTAGCATATCTTTTCCCAAGGTATGCCTCGATTACCTTATCTTCTCTGGCCACCTCCTCAGGGGTTCCCTCAGCAATTTTTCTCCCGGCGGCCATTACAATCACCCTCTCCGAAATGGTCATTATAAACTCCATAACATGTTCGGTCAAGAAAAGAGTGAGGTTCCTTTCTTCTTTTATCCTTTGCAGAGCCTGAATGGTCTCCTTGGTTTCCAGAGGATTTAGACCGGAGGCGATTTCGTCCAACATTAAAAGTTTGGGTTTGGTAGCTAGAGCTCGAGCTAATTCAATCCTTTTTTGGGTAGCTATTGGAAGTTCCGTAGGGTATACCTTTGCCTCCCGTACCAGACCTACTAACTCCAATATCTCTTGTGCCTCTCCTCTGGCAATCTGCCGGTTACCAGTTCGACTGAAAGCCCCAATCATTACGTTTTCTTCAACCGTCAGATTTGGCATTATCTTCATAGTCTGAAAAGTCCGAGCTATCCCCATTTTAGCCACCCGGTGTGCTGGCCAGTCGGTAATATCCTTCCCATTGAAAAAGACCTTACCGGTGGTGGGCTTGTAATAACCGGCAATGCAATTAAACAAAGTGGTCTTGCCGGCGCCGTTAGGACCGATAAGGCCGACAATGCTCCCCGCCTCTAGCTCTAAAGAAATATCGGCAGTGGCTACCACCCCCCCGAATTCCTTAACCAGATTCTTAACCTCCAGTAACCAAGTCGGTTTCATCCCCTTTTCCTTATCCTTTCAACAATACCCCAAATACCCTTTGGCTCACGGGCGGCGATAATCATTATTATAAAGGCGTAAATCATGAAATCTATGCCATAAAGCCCCATCCCCCCCAGCCAGGCCCCCAGATACATATCCAGAGGGATAAGAATTGCGGCACCGATTATCGGGCCCCATATAGAGCCGGCTCCGCCGACCATAACCGTCATCGCGATCAAGATAGATAGGTCAATATGCATAACCATGTGGGGGTCAATATATAAATAGTAGGCGACCATAAAACTACCACCTACCGCCCCCAAAGCGGCAGTAATGCAGTAAGCTTTGACTTTGGTCACGGTGACATTGATTCCCAAACTTGCTGCCGCCTCTTCGTTATCCCTGACGGCTTGCAGCTCATAGCCCAGCTTCGACTTCCTAAACCAATTCATGTATAAAAATTGCGTGATAAAAAGAAAGAAAATGAAGTAGTGATAATAAATTGGCGAGGGAAACTGCATATAAGCGAAGTCAGCACCAGCCTTCAGCGGAATTTCTACACCCCGTGCCCCGCCTGTCCAGTCCCAAAAAGTGAACAGTTCCTTCCAGACCAAAGCTACGCAGAGAGTAGCGATGGCAAAGTAATGGCCTCTAAGTCGAAACATAGGATAGGCGACGACAAAAGACTCGGCGGTGGCGACTACCATACCTACCGGAACGGTTAGCCAAAATGGCGTCTTCCACCACACCGTCATAAGTGCGGTGGTAAAAGCTCCAAAGCCTACATTCTTGGCTTGTCCCAGGTCAACCTGCCCCCCATAGCCACCGATAAGGTTCCAGCCCAGACCAAACAAGGCAAAGAGGAGGAACCTGATCATAACTGCTCTGGCATAGGCTAACTCGACAAACCAGGGGAAAGCCAGGACGATGGCAATAAAAATAACAAAACCGATTCTTTCCGAGAGGGGGCGGTCGCCAAATGAGAAAATATCCTTTAATACCTGGACCATTCTACCATCCGAAAAGACCCCGAGGTCTAAATACTACTGTCAGGAAATAAGCAGCGTAAACGAAAGTGAGCTTCAGTTCACTTAAATATTGCCCGCCTACGGCCTGTATTAGGCCGATAATCACACCAGCAAGGAAAGCTCCCGAGATGCTTCCAAATCCGCCCAAAGCTACGGTAGCAAAGGCAATCAGCACGAAAACCATGCCGATGGTGGGGGTTATGTAATAGAAATGAGCCAGTAGTGCGCCGGCTATCCCCACGGTAGCCCCACCAATCCCCCAGGCTAAGGCATTCATCTTTTTGGTATCTATACCCATATACCGAGCGGCTTCGGCGTCAAGGGAGGTAGCCCTCAGCGCCCTCCCCAGCTTGGTTCGGTTTATTATCCAATAGACTAAGGCAAATAGCAGCAGGCAGAACCCTGCCGCCATCACCTTGCTAGCATCAAGCATAACCCAGCCGACAGAAAGTGTTTTTCCTACCAGAATTCCATGGGGAAGAGAACGAACATCGGGACCAAAAATAAACATCACCAGATAGCGAATAAATAGCATTAACCCAAATGTCCCAAAGAGCTGGGCTATCATCGGTCCACGAAGAATATGGTGAATGAGGAAATGATAACTTATGATGCCCAGTAAGAATCCGATTACTGCGGCAAAGGGTAAGGAGGCAAGTGGGTCAAGGGGGAGATAAGACGAGACCAAGAGAGCAACATACATTCCCACCATCAGGAATTCCCCGTGGGCGAAATTGACAATATTCATTACGCCAAAGATAAGGGATAGACCCAAAGCGATGAGGGCAAAGACAAACCCCATTAATATGCCGGAAGTTATTAATTGAGTGGCTAATTCCATCTCTACTTAACTGCCCAAAAATAAAATAAACGCCTAGTATTACGCTCAAGAGGGAAGGTTAGAGCCTGCCTTGAGCTTCTTGAAGGGCAAATTTCCCCTTTATGCAATCCCCCTTCCCAGCGGAAGGGGGATTGCAAAGGATTTTGCGATAACCACAACTGCCGTCTGCCTCAATTAGTGCTAACCAAAGCTTGACTCTTTTTACTTCCAGCCCGGGAAGGGATAGATGAGATCAGCGGTGGCAGCTCCAAAGGGATAGACAATTTCCAACGTTCCGTCGGGCCATCCCTGAAACTGATTGATTATCCCCGACCCCAGCTCGTTCTGATGGGTATCGCCTGGCAAAGGTGAGCCAAACCTTACCCCCTCCCACGGCATGATAAGTTCGTCTCCGGGGATATAAAGTTCATTAAGCGCCTTTTTGAGTGCCTCGGGGTCGGTTGAGCCGGCACTGTTTAAGGCATGAGCCCAAACCTGGATGCCGACAAAGTCTCTGGCTGAACTACCGCCGAAGTCATAACCGGTTCTTGTCTTGTACATCTCATTAATTTGACCTGCTACCGGTCTAACCTTGCCTAGCTCAAGCGAGAACAGATCGCGGGTTAGAATACCGTTCACATCAGCCCCCAGCGTCTTGTAAAAGTCAGCTTCGATAAATCCGGCATCCTGTCCCCAGAGCAGGTTCGGGGCAGCCTTCAGCCCCTTCAGCGTCTTCATGAAAAGGATAGAATCGGCAAGATAAGAGGCAAATAGATAAGTATCAGCCTCGGAAGCAACCAGCCTTCCCGCCTCGCTGGACAGGTCGGCTGCCTCATGCGCATACTTAAACGATTCTACAATTTCATACCCGTGCACGGCAGCGAACTTCTCGATCTCAGCCAATGCGGCTGAGCCCCATTCGGTGTTCTCGGCAGCAACCGCCAAGGTGTCAATATCCTCCTTGGGGACAGGTCCTACACCAGGTGCCTTACCTTCAACCAGACCATCCAGGAAGTTAAACAGGTCGGCAGTAAAATAGGTGGCATGGGGAGTAACCCGCCAGAACCACTCCAGACCCCGCTTAGTAAGAGCCGGAGAGGTCGAATCTGGGTTAACGAAGGGAATACCGGCTCGTTCGGCTTCCATAGATGCCGTCTTAGTCACCGAACTGTTATAACAGCCGGCAAGGCCGATAACTTTCTCATCCTCTATTAACCTCTTCGCCTGGTCAGCTCCCCACGCCGGGTCTGCCCTGGAGTCAGCAAAAATTAGTTTGATCTTGGCGCCACCTAGATTTGGAATCCCTTCCCACTGAGCGATTGGGATGTCTAGCTCGGGGTATTTATTGTTAATAATATTGGCAGCCAGCTCAGCCCCTTCCTTCAACGATTTACCCGTAGGAGCCAGAGGACCGGATAATGGGAGAATAACCCCGATCTTGATTTCCTCTGGCGGTGGCGGTGGTGGTGGTGGTGGTGGCGGTGGCGGTGCTG